>Ga0105107_10000209_pt1 | contig 34359 bp, 24 predicted proteins | sample PPLLaktember2015_6_FD_79335 | JGI IMG/M metagenome (GOLD analysis project Ga0105107, IMG submission 79335) | Freshwater sediment microbial communities from Prairie Pothole Lake near Jamestown, North Dakota, USA - PPLs Lake P8 Core (1) Depth... | ecosystem: Environmental > Aquatic > Freshwater >...
AAGGACGCCTACGACGTGACCGGCTTCTTCTCGAATTCGAACATCCAGCCGCGCGAGGAGTACGACCTCCGGCTCGAAGAGGCCCGCAAGGTCGCCCGCGCCGCGGGCGTCCCCCTCATCGAGGACGACTACGACCCCGACGCCTGGACCGCCAGGACCGCGAAGTTCAAGGACGAGCCGGAGAAGGGCCGCCGCTGCAACATCTGTTACGCCGCGCGGCTCGCCCGGACCGCGGCCCGGGCCGCCCGCGAGGATTTCGACGCCTTCACGACGGTCATGAGCCTCAGCCCCTGGAAGATGGCCGGCATCATGAACCGCATCGGCCGGCTGAACGGCGCCCGCCGCGGCGTCGAGTTCCTCGAAGCGGATTTCAAGAAGAAGGACGGCTTCAAGAAGAGCGTCGAGCTCAGCCGGGCCCACGGCCTCTACCGGCAGGATTACTGCGGCTGTATCTACAGCCGGGAGGCCGCCCGCAACAGGCGCTCACCGTGAGACGGGGGCGCGCATGACCCCGGCACCGCGTCCCCGCAGATCGGCCGCCCGCCTCACGGTTTTCGGCGTCGTCCAGGGGGTCGGCTTCCGGCCCTGCGTCTACCGCCTGGCCCGTCGCCTGGGTCTCGACGGCTGGGTCGAGAACGCCGGCTCGGGGGTCGAGATCCACATCGAGGGCCCCGCCGAGGCCGTCCGCAGCGGGTTCCCGGCCGCGCTGCGCGCCGGCCTGCCCCCGCTCGCCGTCATCGAGAAGCTCGACGTGCGCCCGGCCCGCCCCGAAGGCCGCCGGGGCTTCGAGATCCGGGCGACGCGCGACCGTTCGGGCTTCGTCTTCATCTCGCCCGACATCGCGACCTGCCCCGACTGCCTCGCCGAGGTCCGGACGCCGGGCGAGCGGCGCTTCCGCTACGCCTTCACCAACTGCACCAACTGCGGCCCGCGCTACACCATCGTCCGCGGCCTCCCCTACGACCGGCCCCGGACGACCATGGCCGGCTTCGCGATGTGCCCCGACTGCCGCCGGGAGTACGAGGACCCGCTCGACCGCCGCCACCACGCCCAGCCCATCGCCTGCCCGGCCTGCGGGCCGCGCGTGACGCTCCTCGACGCCCGCACGGGCCGGACGCTCCGCGGCGGCATCGCCGAGGCCGCGGACCGCATCCGGGCCGGCCAGGTCCTGGCCGTCAAGGGGCTCGGCGGCTTCCACCTCGTCTGCGACCCGTTCAACCGGGCGGCCGTCACGCGTCTCCGGCGGACGAAGGCCCGCCGGACGAAACCGCTCGCTCTGATGGCCCGCGATCTCGCCGTGGTCCGCCGCTACGCCGCCGTTTCGGCCGCCGAGCGCGAGCTCCTGCTCTCGCCGCGCCGGCCGATCGTCCTCCTCAGGAAAAAGGAGGACATCCCGCTGATCGCCCCCGGCCTCGGCGAGACCGGCTTCATGCTGCCCTACACGCCCCTCCACCACCTCCTCCTCGAGCGCCTCGACCTCATCGTCGCCACGAGCTCGAACGCCAAGGACGCCCCGATCATCAGGGACGAGAAGGAGGGGGTGAGCGGGCTCTGCCGCGTCATCCTGACCCACGATCGCCCGATCGCCATGCGGGCCGACGACTCCGTCGTCAAGGTCGCGGCCGGCCGGCCGCTCTTCGTCCGCCGCGCCCGCGGCTACGTCCCCTACCCGCAGCCCGTCCCCGGCGCGCTCCGGACCGGCCGCGTCATCGTCGCCCTGGGCGGAGAGCTCAAGGACACGATCTCCCTCTACAAGAACGGCTACGTCATCACCAGCCAGTTCCTCGGCGACCTCGACGACTATCGGAACTTCCGCTATTTCGAGGAGACGCTGGCCCACCTCCTCCGGCTCTTCGATGCCCGCCCCTCGGCCGTCGTCTCCGACCTCCATCCCGACTTCCGGACGACCCGCTATGCCGCCCGGATGGGGATCCCCCACCTCCGCGCCCAGCACCACCACGCGCACGTCCTCGCGCCGCTCCTCGAGCACGGCCACGTGCCGCGCCGCCGCGTCCTCGGCGTGGCCCTCGACGGCTACGGCTACGGGGCGGACGGGACGGCCTGGGGCGGGGAGTTTCTGCTGGCCGACTATGACGGCTTCGAACGGTTCGCCCGGTTCGAGACGGTGCCCCTCCCCGGCGGCGATCTGGCCGCCCGCGAGCCCTGGCGGATGGCCGTCGCCTGGCTCGAGCGGTCCTTCGACGGGGACATTCCCGACGTCGCGGCGCTGCGCCGGATCGGCCGCCCGCGCCGGACGGCCGTTCTCCAAATGATCCGCGGCGGGTTCCGCAGCCCGCTCACGTCGAGTTGCGGCCGGCTGTTCGACGCCGCGTCGTTCATCGCCGGGACGGCGCCCGAGCGGCTCGAATTCGAGGCCGAGGCGGCCATGCGCTTCGAGTCCGCGGCCGATCGGGCCTATCGGGGCCGCTATCCGGTGGGCCTGTCCGGGACCGCGGACGGCCGGCCGATGGAAATCTCGTTCGCCCCGCTCATCCGCGGCCTCGTCCGCGACCTCGGCAAGGGAACCCCCCCCTCGGTCCTCGCCGCGAAGTTCCACGATTCCCTGGCGCTCCTCATCGTCAGGATCGCGGAGACGGCCCGCCGGATCCACGGGACGGAGGAGGTGTCTCTCGCGGGTGGGGTTTTCCTCAACAGGAGACTGCTCGAGGGCACGGAGCGGAGACTGAACGCCGCGGGGTTCCGGGTCTTCCGGCCGCTGGCCTATTCCCCGAACGACGAGTCGATCTCTCTCGGACAGATCGCCTGGGGTCTGGCGAAGATCAGGAGCGGCGGAATCTGAGTCCGCCGACGAGCGATAAGATCCCGTTCGAGACGAAGGCCACGGCCGCCCCGGCCGCGGCGCCGAGCGCGAAACCCAGGATCCCCCCGATGAGAGTGCTGGCGAGGCCGCCCAAGAGGTCCCCCTGGTGATCGACGAAGAACTTGGGCAGGCGGGCGACGAAACCGGAGAAGAGACCGGTAGCACCAGTGAGCAGGCCGAGGAAGATCCCGGCAAAAGGCCCAAGACGCCGAAGAACCAGAGGAACGAAAGGACGTCGAACGAGCGGACGGTGATCTCAGCGCCCGGCTTCGATACGGGGGCCGTTCCGGCCGCGGGGGCACGCCCCCCCTCGTCAGGTCCGCCAAAAGCGTCCGGTTCGGCCTCATCAGGGCGGCTGCCGCAGCGGGCGCAGGACTCGGCCTCGAGGTCGTTCTCGAACCCGCAGGCGATGCAGATCGCCTTCTTCTCCAGCTGGGAGGGAGGCTTGGCCTCGGCCCACTCGCCGTTCTCGAAGGCGTACCACTTGCCGCTCTGGGCCCCGATCACCCAGAAGCGTCCCTCGTCGTCCTTGATGCGGAGCTGTTTCAGCGAATCGGCGAACTCCTGGGGGGAGATCTTCTGCTGCTCGAATTTCTCGCGCAGGAGGGAGTAGGCCGCCTCGACTTCGCGGAACTGATCGGCCATGAATGCCTCTTTCATCCTCCCTTCATTTTAGTGCCCCAACATCAGTCTTTTCAATGAGATATTAACTCGTTGAAAAGACGCGAATTGCGCTCCTGACTGATTTTTGTGCAATCCGAGCTATGTTCAAGCAGGACCGGATATTGGCTTGACGAACAAGGGCCTTTTCCACAGCTTTTCCACAAAACTTGTGCAAAATTCCGAGCTCCGGCCGGGCCACTGCGCAGGTCGTCATAGCGGCCCCGGCGCGCCTTTGAGAAGGTCCAGCAATCCCACGCCTTCGACCGGAGCGGGGATGAAGGACAGGATGAAAATGAGCGCGATGACGACGCTCAGGACCGTTCTCCGAGTCCCGAGCGGCGCGTCTTCGTCGAAGACGGGCGGATGGTTGAGGCGCATCTTCGATTTGAACTCGAAGAAGAGGATGACGGCGGCCAGCACGAGCCAAGTCAGATGGAAAAAAAGGCCCATGCCGGCGAGGAACACGACCATGACGCGGGAGAGCGTCCGCGCCCTCTGTCCCAGCAGGGCATAAGCGACGTGCCCGCCGTCGAGCTGGCCGAGCGGGATGAGGTTGAGGGCCGTGACCAGGAGGCCGACCCAACCGGCGAAGCCGACCGGGTGCAGGATGAGGGATGACCCGTCGGGGATCGGGCCGAAAAAGAGGCCGCTCAGGAGCCGGAACAAGAGGGGCTCCCCGAACGTGATCATGTCGGGGGTCTCGACGAAAGGCGCGACCTTCGAGGACGCGAGCCCGATGACGAGGGCGGGCAGGGCGAGAGCGAACCCGGCGAGCGGTCCGTTCGCCCCGACGTCGAAGATCTGATGCTTGAAGCGGATGGGCGATTTGATGCGGATGAAGGCCCCGAAGGTCCCCAGGAACGGCGGGCCGGGGATGAAGTAGGGGTATGTCGCCAGGACCCCGTAGCGGCGGCAGGTCAGGTAATGGCCGAGCTCGTGGCCGACGAGGATGGTCAGCAGGGCCGCCGCGTAGCTCAGGCCCAGGCCAATCGCCCGGGGGTCGAAGAAGTCGATCTCGGCGGCTCCGTCCGCGGCCAGGTAGGACAAGCCGAAGAACATGCCGGCGAACCAGGTCGTGAGGATGGTCAAGCCGAACAGCAGCCCGTTCAGCCAGACTTTCCGGCCGGTCGTCGTTGTATCGCTCATGGTCGCGGGAAAAAAAAGAGGAGTGAAACGGGTTCACTCCTCCTTTGGAGCCAGTCCGTGGGCGCGGGGCTATTTCCCGGTGAGCCTGTGGAACTTGGCCATCAGCTCGTCGTGCGACTCCTTGCGGTCCGGATCGTGGACACAGGCGTCGACGGGGCAGACGGACGCGCACTGCTGCGTGTCGAAGTGGCCGACGCACTCGGTGCACTTCTCCGGGTCGATGATGTAGCGCTCTTCGCCGGCGGTGATGGCCTGGTTGGGGCACTCGGGCTCGCAGGCGCCGCAGTTGATGCACTCTTCGGTGATGATGAAAGCCATGGAATCCCTCCTTAGAGTATTAGGAGATATTATATCCCTTCCGGGAAAATTGGCAACGTCCGCTCCTACTTCCGGACCTCGAGCTTACTGGCCTTGAGGGAGGCCTCGTAACCGTAATAGGATTGGGTGTAATCCGTCTGGAGCTTCTTGTAGATTTCGATCGCGGCGGCCGTATCGCCCTTGAGCTCGTGGCTCCCGGCCAGGTTGAACAGGACGGCGTCCAGGGGATAGACCGAGGGTTTCTCGTCGGCGATCTTCTGGTAGATGGCGATGGCCTTGTCGAAATCCTTGCGGGCGAGGGCGACCTGGGCTTTGAGGTCCTCGGCCTGATAATAGAGGAGGTCTTTGGGCTCGGCCGCGAGCTGGCCGGCGTACGCCTCGGCCTTGGCCCAGTCGCCTCGCTCGGCCCAATACTTGGCGAGCTCCAGCTTAGCCAGGCGGGCCGTACGGCCTTTCGCGGCCAGCTGTTCGAGCTCGGACAGTTTCGCGGGGGTCGCGGCGGCCTCCGCCGCGATGGCGCCGACCTGGCCGATGGCCCGGCTCTTGACGCTCCGGGCATGGGAGCGGACCATGAGAAGCGCCCCGAGGACGACGAAGGCGAAGACGAGGGCGGCAGCGCCGATGGTGAACTCGCGCTTGTAGTTCTGGAAGAACTCGACGAGCCAGTGGACCCCATGGGCCATCTCGTCTTCTTTGAGGTGATGCCTCTCCGTTCTCTTCATGCTTCTCTCCCAACGGGCGAATGGACTCCCTTTTTTAGCATATAAAGAAGAGGGGGTCAAACCTATACCTTTTTACTTTTGACTTACAGGTTCACTCAAAAGTAAAAAGGTATAGGTTTGACCCCTTCTTATTCTGAGGCGGCGGCGAGGAGCTCGCCGATCGTCGTCACAGCCAGGGCCACCGACGTATCGGCCGCGCCGTAGTACACCTTGACCGCGCTCGCCGGCAGGGCGTATCCCTCCGCGTCGAAATCGTCGACGACCATCCCCGACGGGAACACGACGTTCGGAACCTGGCCGCATAGCTCATAGGGCTCCCGCGGCTCGAGGATGTTCCCTCGCGACCGGCCGAGGACCTTGGCCGGATCGCGGAGGTCGAGGAGGACGACCCCGGCCTGGTAGATGTTCGCGCTGCCGAAGTGCGTCGCGACGCCGTGATAGATATGGAGCCAGCCCTTGCGCGTCTTGACCGGCGGCGGCCCCGAGCCGATGTACTCGTCCCAGTAATGGAAGCGGCCGCCCATGACCGGACCGAGGCGCCGCCAGCCGGCGAGATCGTCCGACCCGGCCAGCCAGATCTCCGACCCCGTCGTCGGACCGCCCTCGAGCTTGGCTTTGTTGGGCCGCTCGAGCCTGAGGTAGAGACCGCCGATCTTCTCCGGGAAGAGGACGCCGTTGCGGACATCGTCGGTCGAGGTCACGCCGAGGAAGCGGAATTCCCGGAAGTCCTCCGTCCGGGCCAGCCCCAGCCGGCAGCCGCTGTCCATGTCCATGGCGAACATGACGTAATGGGCGCCGTCGAGCGCCGTGAGCCGCGCGTCGTAGACGTGATAGATCCTGCCCCGGACGTTCTCGATGCCCCTGAGCTCGACGGCCTGCGGCCGGACGACAAAACGGAACCCGTCGGCGCTCTCGGCCATGACCATGAACGTCTCGCGCGACCGGGCCTGGACGCGGAGCATGAGGTATGTGATCCCCCGGTCCTTCACGGCGCCGGGGTTGAATACCGACGTCGCGTCCGTGAGCAAAGGCGGGATGTCGGGGATGTCGGACCTGGTCAAGATCGGATTCCCGGGATATCGGCGCATGGCTCCTCCCCCTTCCCTCTTCAAGCGGCCTTCCCCATCCTGACCGCCACCCGGCAGACCGAGCCCGCGGGACGCGGCTCGATGGCCCCGCCGGCCGGGACGGCCGAGCGGCCGTCGACGAGCATCGATGCGACGCCGCGCTCGACCCCGTCCGGGTTCTCGACCTCGACGAGGTATCGCGCCCCGCGGAAGACCCGCTCGACCCGGAATCGCTTCCACTCCGCCGGGATGACCGGGTCGATGACGAGACCCCCGTAGGACGGCCGGACGCCCAGGATGCAGTCATAGCCGACGCGATACATCCACGCCGCGGTCCCCGTCTGCCACGAGTGGCTGGCCTTCCCGGCCGTCTCGTGCTCGTTGCTGGTGATGTACTGGGAATAGACGTAGGGCTCGGCGCAGAACGTCTCCTGGTCGATCCGGTCCGGCAGGAGCTTCTTGAAATAGGCGAAGGCCCGTCCGCCCCTCCCGAGCAGGCATTCCGCCTGGATGACCCAGGCCGCCGGATGGCAGAAGACGGCGCCGTTCTCCTTCTTGCCCCAGACGCACCGGGTGATGAGGCCGATCGCCGGGTCGATCTCACGGAACGCGGGCGCGCAGATCTTCGGCCCGAAGGGCGTGTCGAGAAGCCTTTGAAGGCTGATCATGGCCCGGATGAGCCTATCCCGGTCCGGCAGCCCGGCAATGACGGCCCAGCTCTGGGTGTTGACGAAGATCTGCCCGTAGCGGTTCTCTTTCGTGCCGATCCTCTTGCCGCCCTCGCCGAAGGCCCTGATGTACCACTGGCCGTCCCAGGCATGCGTCTCGATCGCCTCGACCAGCCGTCCCCGGAGCTCCCGGACCTCCGGGGACGCGTCTGCCGCTTTCAGAAATCCCAAAAGCTCGAGCAGCCGGTCGAGCATGGCCGCATAGAACATCGCGCCCCAGACGCTCTCCCCGCCGTCCTTGCCGCCGATGTAGTCGAGAGTGTCGTTCCAGTCGCCGCGCCCGAACTTCGGCAGCCCGTGGGCCCCGAGGTTCGCCCCGGCGAAGCTCGCAACGGCCATCAGATGGTCGAGGACCGTCCCCTCTCCCCCGTCAAGGAAGGGCTCGACGGCGTCGAGGACCGCGAAATCGCCCGTCTCCTTGAGGTACTCCGTCACCGCCAGGATGAACCACAGCGGATCGTCACAATGCCCGGTGAACTCCCCCTGGCCGTCGCCGTAGAAATGGTGGTAGACCTTGCCGTCCCGGCGCATCTGCCGGGCGAGCAGCCCGATCCGTTCCCGGGCCTTGGCCGCGTCGGCGATGACGATGGCGATCGTGTCCTGGGCCGTGTCGCGATACCCGAAGCCGCGCCCGATCCCCCAGTAATAGAAGCTCGCGACGCGCCCGACGTCGAACGCGACCTTGGCCTGGTAGGGCGTCCAATAGTTCAGGAAGACGTCGGCCTCGGCATCCGGCGTCTCCGCCCGGGTGTGGCCGAAAAAGCGGTCCCACGCCTCCCGGACCCGCCCGAGCGCGGCCTCGGCCTCCCCCGGTTCGCGGTATTTCCGGACAACCTCGCCCTTCGTCCGCTCGAACTCGGGCTTGGCGATGACGCCGAGCGAGAAGACGAGGTCCGCCGACTCGCCCGGCGCGAGGTCCACTTCGACCTCGAGGGCGGCGACGGCGTTGCCGCAGTCCATGTCCTTCGACGCAAGCCCGCGCTCCAGCCCGGCCGGGTCCGTCTCGCTGCGGAACGGCCCGATGAACCGCTCGCGCACCGTCTCGTAGGCCGCGACGGGCCGGTTCACGGTGAAATAGGCCCAGCGGTCCCACTCCTGGTTCTCCTGGTGCTGCGTCCCCCGCGTCTCCGTCACCCAATAGGTCTTGGTGGCGAACAGGGCGTTGGCTTCCCTGTCGAACCGCACCCGGTTGAAGTGCTGGTCGTCGCACTGGTTGATGAGGTCGATGAGGGCATGGCCCAGGGCGAGCTCGACATACCCGACGACCGCGAGCCGGCGCGGCCGCCCGGACAGGTTCGTCAGGCGCGCTTTCCAGATCTCCCGGTCGTCCTCGAGGGGGACGAAGAACACGACCGACGATCCGATCGCCTCGACTTCAGCCTCGGCCCGGGTGTAGCCGAAGCCGTGGGCCACCCGGTAGGCCGCCGCGGGCTCGCGCCCGACCGGCTGCCAGGTCAGGCTCCAGAGTCCGCCCGAGTCCTTGTCCTTCACATAGAGATATTTCCCCGGGCGGTCGGGCGGGACGTCGTTGATGCGGTAGCGCGTGATCCGGCCGTGGAGCGGACTCCGGTCGTAGGAGATGCCGCCCCCGTTCGCGGAGATCGTGGCGAAATAGCGGCCGTTCTCGAGGTAGTTGATCCAGGGGCTCGGCGTCCGGACGTCGGTGATGACGAACTCGCGGCCGTCGCCGGAGAATCGCCCGAACACCTTCCCCATGGATCAGCCCTTGTCCCTTTCGACGAAGCCCGTGTCGCCGTGGTCGCGCTTCATGACCCGCAAGGTCCCGATCATATCCTTCAGGTTGATGATGCCGCCCACGGAGAACCAGACGATGACGACGATCGAGACGGCGAGGGTGATCATCGTGTAGGTCCGCCAGAACCGCATCCAGGCCAGATCCTCGACCGTCCGGGTCAGGTTGATGATCGTGCCGATGACGAAGACGGCGACCCAGCTCGCCGTCCAGGCGTACGTCGCGACGTAGATGACCTTGTCCCAGCGGGTGAACTCCCGGCCCATGCCCAGGACTTTCCACCCCTTGACCGGGGCGGCCTCGACCACCGTGTACTCTTCCCTGACCAGATATTTCCCCCGGTGGAGCATCTTGTCCATGTCGAAGATCTTGCTTCTCCCCGTGAGGAGCGAGACGACGACGTACACGACGCTCGACAGGGCCATGGCCAGGCCCCAGAACATCTGGCCGTTGACCGGGAAATCGGGCACGATCTGCTGGACGGCGATCCCTCCGACCGCCGTGACCGCGCCGACGATCATCGACGCCCAGGCCGCCGCCGTCGTGCCGCGCTTCCAGTAGAGGCCGCCGATGATGACCGCCCCGCTGCCGCCGGCAAATATGGCCCCGGTGATGGCGAAGAAGAGGAAGATATATTCGCTCTGCTGGAAGAGGAGGCTGAAGACAAAGCTGAACGCGGCCACCCCCAGGATCGACGCCTTCAGGAACTTGATGTGCTCGGCCGGGGCGAACGGCCTCTTCCGGAGGGGCATGACGACGTCCTGGATGAAGATGCAGCCCCAGGAGTGGAGATAGGTCTCGTTGCAGCCGACCGCGGCCGCGAGCATGACCGCCGCGAACGCGCCCATAAGACCGGCCGGCAGGAGCTTAGTCAGGGCGATCGGCACGGTCAGCTGGCTCTTCAGGGCCTCCGAGCCCAGGCCGTCGAGGACGGGCCGGACCGAGGCGGCCGCTTCGGCGAAACCCGGGCCATGCCAGAACGTGTAGGCGACGATCGGCACGAACACGAGGAAGAGCCCCCACTGCGGGATGCCCCGCCAGTTGGCCAGGACGTCGCCCATCTTGGCCTCGTGGGCGCTCTTGGCCGAGGCGTTGTAGGCCTGGGTTCCCTGCCAGGACAGCTTGCCGTAGATGACCCCGATCATGCCGATGAAGAAGTACCAGAAGTTGTAGTCCCTGGTGCTCCCGGTCCGGAAGGGATTGACGAGCGAGGCGTTCGCGGGCGCCATCGATAGGGCCTGGAAGATCTGGCCCCAATCGACCTGGATCATCAGCACGATGACGATGATGATGAAGACGGCGTTGACGAAGATGCCCTGGAGGAAATCTGTGATCATGACCGCGATCTGGCCGCCGCTGAAGACGAAGTAGAGCGGGATCCAGAGGATGATGATCATGATCAGAGCGAATGTCGGGACATGAAGGCCGAAGAGGCCGACCGTCGGCGGCAACCCGCAGAAATAGATGAAGAACCGGGCGCTGACGGCCGGGAAGATGCCGAAATTGATGATCCCGGAGGCGAAGGCCAGGGCGCCCGCGAAGACGCGGAAATTCCGGCTGTAGCGGATCTCGAAGAACTGGGCCATGGTCAGGGCCCTCGTCTGGCGGAACCGGTAGAGGACCCAGCCCGAGACGCTGATGCCGACGACGACGACAGCCATGGCCATCTCCCACCAGCGCATGTTGAAGCCGGCGATGTAGTTCATCTCCAGCATGCCGACGATGGTGATGGCGCCGAGCGAGGCCGTGCCCTGGGACAGGCTGATGAGGTAGCGCCCGCCGGTCCGGCCCGCGGCAAGGAAGTCGGAGACGCTCCGCATGAGCGGCTTGCTGAGGATGACGACCGCGATGACGACGGCGAAAACGGCGGCAACGATGCCCCAATCGACCCAGGTCAGGTTCAGCGGACTCCTCCTCCGGCGCTCAGGTGCGGAGGAGAATTGTACTTAAATCGGGGACACAATACTATTTTCCGAATTTCGCTCAAAGATACCCGACATGGAAAACCGCTGGGACACTATCCCTTTTCCAGAGAGAAGGGTTATGTCCCGGATCTTCCTGGAGAACCAGATCCGGAAATTCGGAAAATAGTATTGTGTCCCCGAATTAGATGTCGAAGGCGATGAGGCCGGGCTTGAGCTTGACCTGATCCCGAATGGCGTCCTTGGTGATGCGGTTCTCTTTCTCGGCCTTGACGGCCCGGAAGAGCTCGTAGGTCGTGAGGAGCCCGTTGCCGTCCTTCTGGGCCTCCTCGATCTGCTCCGCCGAGAACGGGCTCGGCCGGCTCTTGGCCTCGGTCGCGGAGTAGTAGTTGCCGATGAGGACGGCCTTCATCCGGGTGTTGTCGAACTCCTGCATGCGGCGGCCCTTGTATTTCTGGAGGAGGCTGCATTCGTCGTCCGTGGCCCAGTTCTTCCCGCCGCGAACGAGGACGATGACCAGCTCGCCCTTGCGCAGGCCGGCCTCGACCGGCATGTCGGCGGGCTCGATGACCCAGGCATCCTCTTCCTTGTTCCGGATCGTGTTCTTCCAGTACTGATCGACGTCGACGATCCGGCCCCAGCCGAGATAGCGGAGGGCGTTAACGACGGCCTTCTTGAGGGCCGCCCCCTCGCCGGTGAGCAGGCGCTGGAATTCCTCCTGGCCGCCCGTTTTCATCTCCTTGATCTGGCGGTCGTAATCCGCCAGCACTTCGTCGAATTTCTTCTTTTCTTCATCCCGCTTGGCCAGCAACGTCTTGAACTCGGGGAAGACGTAATCGTCGTTGTCGAGCCAGTCGAACCCGGGCTCCGCGGGGAGCTCGGAGGCGAGCGCCAGCTTGTCTTTGAGGATGTCCTCGACGACCTCGACGTTCTTCGGACCGAACGAGGGCAGGAGCATCAGGTAGCCCTTGCCCTTCCGGGCGACCAGCGCCACCGGCGCACCGTCGGTCGTTTTGGCCAGGAACTCGAGCGTGCCGTTGTCCGACGATTCTTTCTCCCAGACGCCGTTCCCGAACGTGCCGGGCAGCAGGCGGAAGGCCTTGGCGATGAAGGGCTTGTATCGTTCGAAGGGGACATGGAACAGGGCCCGGGGATTGAAGACGATCGAGTCGGACCGGGCGCCGTCCTTGACCTGCAGCCCGTCCACGGGGCCGACGATATTGGTCAGCTGGGCGATGTCCCCGCCGCCGGTGAAGCAAACGATCCGCGCCCCGTCCCGGACCCGCCCGGAAAGCGCTTCATGGACGCCGGCATGGAGGTCCGTCCGGCCGGCCCCGGCCTCGCCGCCGGCCTGGTAGAAAACGACATCGCTCGCGGCGGGCAGGTCGAGGGGCTCGTCCCGGCCGGTCGCCCAGCCGGTCATCCGCGCTTCGACATCATATTTTTCGGCGACGAGGCGGTCCCTGTCGGCCGGGGTGAAATCGATGAGCAATATCTTGGCCATGGACCGACTCCTTCTCCGAATTCAAGCCTATCGTCGGGCCGGCCCCTCCGTCCGTCAATCACCTCTAAGGGTGAACCCCGGGAGGAATCGCCCGGCCCCCGGGGTCCCGAGGGGCTGATCGCAGCCTGCGACACTCCTTTTGTCGGGTGAAAGCCCCTCCGATACGAAAAAAGCTCCGTCCCTCCGGGTGACACGCACGGCCGGGCTGTGCTATGTTCTCCCCGAGAGCGATACTCTCACCCATGGAGGCCCCATGAAGATCCATCACCCCCTCCCTCTCGTCCGGGCTCTGCCCCTCGCCGCTGCGGCCGCGGTCCTTCTCGCGGCCCCCCCCCTTTCCCTCGCTGAGGTCCGGTTCGCCGTCTCCTTCCCGCCAGAAAAGTCGGCCGCGCCGCTCGACGGACGCATGCTCCTGCTCCTATCGACGAACGGCGACGCCGAGCCCCGCTTCCAGATCAACGACGGCCCGGCGACCCAGCTCGTCTTCGGCGTCGACGTCGACGGCCTCGCCCCCGGCGCCGCGACGCTCTTCGACGCGTCCGTCTTCGGCTATCCTGTGCGGAGCCTGGCCGAGCTTCCGGCCGGCGAATACTACGTCCAAGCCCTGCTCCACCGGTATGAGACCTTTCACCGCTCGGACGGGCACACGGTCAAGCTGCCGATGGACCGCGGCGAGGGCCAGCGCTGGAGCGCCGCGCCGGGCAATCTTTACAGCACGCCCCGCAAAATCACCCTCGACCCCGCCCGGAAGGAGCCCATCCCCGTCGTCCTCGACCGGGAGATCCCGCCCATCCCCGCGCCCAAGGACACAAAATACATCCGCCACGAGCGCATCCTCAGCGAGCGGCTGACGGAGTTCTGGGGCCGGCCCATGCACCTCGGCGCCTGCCTTCTCCTCCCGGAGGGCTTCGACGAGCACCCCGAAGCGCGCTACCCGCTCGTCATCTATCACGGCCACTTCCCCTCCACCTTCAGCGGCTTCCGGGAGACGCCGCCCGACCCGGACCTCGAGCCCGACTACAGCGAGCGCTTCCGCCTCGCCGGCTACAATCGGATCCAGGAGGAGTACGCCCACGCCTTCTACAAGGAGTGGACGGGCCGGGGCTTTCCCCGGGCCATCATCATGGAGATCCAGCACGCCAATCCCTACTACGACGATTCCTACGCCGTGAATTCGGCCAACCTCGGCCCCTACGGCGACGCCATCGTCCGCGAGCTCATCCCCTTCATCGAAAAGAAATACCGCGGCCTCGGCCAGGGCTGGGCGCGGTTCCTGTACGGCGGATCGACCGGCGGCTGGGAGGCCCTGGCGGCCCAGATCTTCTACCCCGACGAGTTCAACGGCTGCTTCGCCTGCTGCCCGGATCCGATCGACTTCCGCGCCTACACCGTCGTCAACATCTACGAACATCGGAACGCTTATCATGTCGATAGCACGTGGAAACGGACGCCGCGCCCCGGCCTCCGCAATTATCTCGGCGAGGTCAGCGCGACCCTCGAAGAGACGAACCACCGCGAGCTCGCCCTCGCGACCCGGTCCCGGTCGGGCGACCAGTGGGACGTCTGGCAGGCGGTCTTCGGGCCCGCCGGCGCCGACGGATATCCCCGGCCGATCTGGGACAAGCTCACCGGCGAGATCGACCGGACGGTCGCCGAATACTGGAGGGAGAACTTCGACCTCGTCCACATTCTCGCGCGCGATTGGAAGACCCTCGGGCCCAAGCTCCAGGGCAAGATCAATATCTACGTCGGCGACATGGACAACTACTACCTGAACAACGCCGTCTATCTCGCGGAAGCGTTTCTCGAGAGCACCAAGGACCCCTACTACGCCGGCGACATCGACTACGGCGACCGGGCCGAGCACTGCTGGAACGGCGACCACGGACGGCCGAACGCGATCTCGCGCCTCCGCTATCACCAGATGTTCCTGCCGCGGATCGTCGAGCGGATCCTGGCCACGGCCCCGAAAGGCGCGGACGTCAAGAGCTGGCGCTATTGACGGCGCCATTTCCCGTCCGGCCGGCCGACGGGCGTCCGGCCCGTCGCCCCGGGAAGAAACGCCGGCTCGGCGCGTCTAAATAACCGCATGTCTCAGACTGTCTTTCTTTGGAGGTCCGGGATGACCGGTAGCCGACGCTGCGCCATGCCCCGGCCGGACCAGATCGAGAGGGACAGGCCCATGCTGGGGCGGTTCCCTTGCCGGGCGGTCGCCGCCGTCATGCTGGCCCTCATCGCCGTCCTCGCGACGCCCCTGGCCGCGCAGGAACCCTCTAGGCGCATCAACGTGAGCTGCATCACGGCGCCGCCTCCCAAGATCGACGGCCTCATCGACGACGCCTGCTGGCAGGCCGTCGAGCCCGTCTCCGGGTTTTATCAGTACGATCCGATCAACGGCGCCAAGGCCTCTGAGGAAACATTCGTCTGGGCCGCGTTCGACCAGGACCATCTCTACTTCGCCTTCCTGATGAAGGATTCCCAGCCCGACAGGATCTGGGCCGAGCTGACGCCGCGCAACGAATGGGACGAGAACGACTCGATCGAGCTCATCCTCGACGCCTACAACGACAAGCGGACGAGCATCACCTTCGCCGTGAATCCCCGGGGCGTCCAGAAGAACTCCGTCGAGACGATCTGGAGGTCCGAAGCGATGGTGCGCCCCGACGGCTGGAGCGCCGAGATGGCCATCCCCTTCAAGTCGCTCCGCTTTTCCGCGAACAAGCTGGCGATCTGGGGCGTCAATTTCGAGCGCTACATCCACCGCCTCAACGAGACGGACTACTGGACCGACGTCGACCGCGACCTGCCCCGGCTCCAGCAGTCGGGCGAGCTCTGCGGCCTGACCGGCCTTCGCCCCGGCTATAACCTCGAGTTCTTCCCCTACGCCGGCGTGCGGACGTCCAAGCACGAGGGCGAGACCGACGCCAAGGCCGCGGCCGGACTCGACGTCAAGTGGGGCATCAAGCCCAACCTCTATCTCGACGTCACGGCCAGCCCCGACTTCAGCGAGGTCGAATCCGATCCGTTCATCCCGCAGCTGTCCCCCTACGAAAATTACCTCGATGAGAACCGCCCCTTCTTCACCGAGGGCAGCCGCTATTTCTCCCTGGGGGGCGACGACGATTATCACGGCGGCGACGTCAGCCTCTTCTATTCCCGGCGCATCCGCAACCCGAAGTTCGCGGCCAAGGTCACCGGAAAGACCGGGGGATTCGGGTTCGGGCTCCTCGGCGCGTTCAACAAGGAGGAGGCCGACGATTCATTTTTCGGCGTCTTCCGCGTCCAGAAGGACATCCTCAAGAACTCCCAGGTCGGGATCTACTATGCCGGCGTCGACGCGGGCGAGGCCCGCAACCAGAATATCGCCGCCGACTTCAACTTCAACTTCGGTGATTTCTACTACATCAGCGGCATGGCCGCCCGGACGTTCAATGCCGGCACGGCCAACGCCCGCAACGGCGTCTACAACCTCAGCTTCCGGCGCGAGCCGGATGCCGGCCTTCAGGCCTGGGGCGGATTCGGGCGCATCGAGGAAAACGTCGATATCAGCACCGGCTACATCGACCAGATCGACGTCCAATCCTACGACCTCATGGCCGGGTACGCCTGGAGGTACGACAAAGGCCTGTTCAAGCGCCTCAGCTTCGATGTCGGGGGCGAGGCCCGCCAGGATTCCCACGGCAACGCCACCGGCGAGAGCGTCGAGATGATGATTTTCTCCGAGCTTTTCAACCGCATCGACGTCCATGGCGGCTTCGACTTCGGCCGGAGCAAGTACCAGGTCCGCGATCCCGAAGGACAACTCGTCTGGACCCCCGAATACATCAAAACCTATGGTTTCAACCTCGACTTCGACTGGGAACGGGGCGGCTTCCTGAAGGAGGTCTCGCTCGAGGGCGGCTGGGACAAGCGCGGCGTCTATGCCGATAACGACGAGTTCACCGCCGTCGTTCCCGGCGCCCAGACGAGCGTCGAAGGCGGACTGGTCCTGCGGCCCTGGAGCAACCTGGAATGGTCCTTCGAGGGTGACTGGACCCGCCAGACGATCGACGGCACGGGCGAGGAGCCCTACAACGCCCTCTCCTACGAAGCGGCTCTCCACTACCAGATCACCCGGAGCCTGTTCCTCAACACGCGCCTCCTCGGCGAGACCGAAGAGGAGCAATACAGCTTCGATTTCCTCGTCGGCTACTACTTCGGGGCCGGCAACATCATCCAACTGGCTTTCAAGAAGAGCGAGCGGAACGAGATCCTCGGCCGCATCGGCGGCTACTCCATCACCCTCAAGGTCTCCTACCTGCTCCGGATGTGACCCCCCGCGCAGGGGGCGATAGATGCGGTTGGCCGGCTGTTCGACGAGGACCGGGCCCGCGGGCCCGGGCTTGAAATCCGCGGCCCTCTGACTTAGGATACGCTCGAGATGGATATGCCCTTCGGACCTGTCGTGAAGCTGGCCACGACCTTTCTCCTGACCTTGGCGCTCGCCTCCGCAGGGCGGGCGTCCGGTGCCGCCGAAAAGCCGCACAAGCTCGCCGAAGCCGTCCTCGCCGCGATCGGCTCGCCGCGCGAGCCCGGCGCAGGCATCGTCGTGCTGAAGGACGGGAAGGTCGTCTATCTGGGGACGCGCGGCGTCGCGGACCTGCAAGGCATGCGCCCGATCGACGGCCGGACGGCCTTCCGCCTGGCCTCGGTCACGAAGGGATTCACGGCCGCGGCGGTGATGATGCTCGTCCGCGACGAAAAGCTGAGCTACGACGACAGCCTGGCCGACCTCTTCCCCGGCTTCCCGGCCTATGGCCGGAGCATCACCGTCCGCCACCTCCTCAACCACACATCGGGCCTGCCGGACTACGAGGACCTGATGCCGCCCGTCGATCCCTCCCGCCCGGGCGAAGAGGTTCAGATCAGCGACGCGGGGGTCCTGGATCTCCTCAAAGCCCAAACGTCCGGCTGGTTCGCGCCCGGGACTCTCTGGCGCTACAGCAATTCCGGCTACGTCCTGCTGGGCCTCATCGTCGAGAAGGCGTCAGGGCGGCCGTTCCCCGCGTTCTTGCATGAGCGCATCTTCGAGCCCCTCAAGATGGACAACACCGTGGCCTTCGTCCGCGGCCGGACGCGCGTCCCCGATCGCGCTTTCGGCTACACGAAGGACGGCGGCCGTTGGCGCTTCACCGACCAGAGCCCGACCTCGGCGACCCTGGGTGACGGAGGGATCTATTCCTCCCTCTACGACCTGACCCTGTGGGATGAAGGGCTCCGCCGCCACCTCCTTCTCGACGAGAAGGACATGCAGGCGGCCCTCGTTCCCGTCCGGGTTCCGGGCAAGGGCCCCGTCGGGCCAGACGGGAAGCCGGCCGACTACGGATTCGGCTGGTTCCTCAACGGCTGGAGGGGGCACCCCCGGATGTGGCACTACGGGGAAACGACGGGCTTCCGGACATCCATCCAGCGCTTCCCGGCCGACGGGCTCACGGTCATCGTGCTTGCGAACCGCTCCGATGTCGAGGCCACGGAAGCGGCGCTTAAAGTGGCCGGGGAGTACTTGAAGACCGGGAAATAGGGGGGCGTCAGGCGACGGTCGAGGGAATGCCCTCGTGGCGGCCGTAGAGATGCCGGATGAGGGCCAGCACGTCTTGGGACGTCATCTGCTCGAACTCCACGCCTATCTCGTAGACGTCCTCTTTGTCCTTGTGCTTGAGCCACCGGACCTGCCCGTCGAGGTTGACGACCTGGTCGGTGCCGGCCAGGTCGAGCCGGACCCTGATGACGCTTCCGACGGGGTAGCTCTTCGACGTCACGATCCTCGCGCCGCCCGTGGACAGGTCAAAGGTATGGGCCGCGATGCCCGCCCCTTGGTACTTGTCCACAACAGTCCTGATGAGGACCTCGTTCCGTTCGACGAAACGGTGTCTCCTGCGTCTCTCGAACATATCCGGCTCCTTCGGCATGGGTTCTTCGATCGTCGCCTTCGATTGTCGGGCCGCCCGGGCCCGGGGGCAATCCCCTCGAGAGGTGATTCGGCCGGTGATATCCCACCCCCGCCGGAGGGCCTGCGTTGACGGGTTTCCGCCGCGGTGTTATCCTTGGAACATCCCTCATGAAAGCCTCCAAGACCTGGGCCTTGGTCCTCATGGGCGGCGGCGCCCGGGGGCTTGCGCACCTCGGCGTCCTCCGCGTCCTCGAAAGAGAGGGTTTCGTCCCGGACGTCATCGCCGGAACTTCCATGGGAGCGCTCGTCGGAGGGCTCTTCGCGGCCGGCATCTCCGCGGCGAAGCTGACGGAGATGATCGAGGGCCTGGGCCTCGACAAGACCGCCGACAAGGCGCGGCACCGCGGACTCCTCAAGCGGCCCCGGAACCTCTTCGATTACCTGATGCTCACGGAGACCAAGAACAGGTTCATCAGCAAGATCGGCGTCGACAAGGAGGACGCGATCGAAGCCTACCTGAAAAGCTGCGTCGGCGGCGTCCGCATCGAGGACCTGCCCGTCAAGTTCCTCTGCAACGCCGTCGACCTCGTTTCGGGACGGGAGATCCTGTTCACCCGGGGCAGGCTCAGCCGCGCCCTGCGGGCGACGATGTCGCTGCCGCTCGTCTTCGAGCCGGTCCGGATGGGAGGCATGTTCCTCATGGACGGCGGCTTGCTCAACAGCGCTCCGGTCGAGGCCGCCCGGGCCGCGGGAGCCGAGGTCGCGGTCCTCATCGACGTTCACCGGCCCATCCGGCGGGTGCCGAAGGAGAAACTCAAGAGCACGCTTCAGATCGTCCAGAGGACGGTCGAAGTGGCCACGGCGGCATCCTTCGAGGAGAGGGCCCGCCATGCCGATCTCGTTGTCCGGGTCCCGATCGACTCGAGCGTCCTCAATTTCTCGGAGCCCGGCCGGATCGTCCTGAAGGGCGAAAAAGCCGCCGAGGCCAGCCTTGCGGCGCTCCGGAAGGCCATCGGCGCGATCCCCTGAGGGTTCTGCGCAGTGAGGTCCGTCATGAAGCTGAAAAGCCTGAGAGCGGTCATGAACTTCCATCGTTCCCGGGCAGCGGCCGTTTTCATAGGCGTGGCGCTCGCGGGCGCGGCGGCCTGCAGCGTGTCCTCCGATCCCGTCGACGAGGGCGAGTTCCAGAAAGGAGTTGCTTATACAGGCTACTCGGCCACGGCGTATGACGGCGACGGGCCCCTCCTCGCCCTGGACCGGCTCGCGCAGACGAACGCGTCCTGGACGAGCGTGCTGGTCACGGGCTATCAGGACACGATCCACTCGACGAGCATCGATTTCGCGGGGCCGGGGACGCCGACGGACGCGTCCGTCGAACGGGTCATTCGCCGGGCCCACGACCTCGGCCTGAAGGTCATACTGAAACCCCATGTCGACCTGGCCAGGGACAGCCAGCACTACCGGGGAGAGATCGGCCCGGACTTCACGGCGGCCGACTGGGCGGCCTGGTTCGCATCCTACGGCCCGTTCATCCTCCACTACGCCGCGATGGCCGAGCGCACGGACTGCGAGCTCTTCTGCGTCGGCTGCGAGCTCGGGACGACGGCCGTCCACGAGGCGGAGTGGCGCGCGATCGTCGCCGCCGTCAAAGGCGTCTACGGCGGCCCGTTGACGTACGCGGACAACCAGGTCGAATACGCCCCCGCCGCCGTGAAGTGGTGGGACGCGGTGGATTTCATCGGCCAGGACGCCTACCCGACGCTGACCCAGGTCATCAAGCCGACGGTCGAGGACCTTCTCGCGGGCTGGACGTCCTTCCGCAACAAGCTCCTCGGGCTCTCCGAGACCTGGGGGAAACCCCTCATCCTGACGGAGATCGGCTGCCGGAGCGTCGAGCGCGGCGCCCAGAACCCCTGGGATTGGCAGAGAGCGGGGGCCGTGGACCTGGCCGTCCAGACGAACTTCTACGAGGCGGCCTGCCGCGCGGTCGCCGGCCTCGGCTGGCTGCGCGGGATGTACTGGTGGCAGTGGTCGCCCGATCCCGACGACGGCGGCCCGGACGACACCGGCTACACCCCGCACGGGAAGCCCGCCGAGGCCGTCCTCCGGTCGTGGTATCTTAAGCTGAAGTGAGCCGCAATAAGCCCATCATCTCTTCCCCGTCGAAGGCCTTTCGGAACGTGCCGCCGTCCACTTTTTTCGGCTTTTCGTACTCGTCGGGCATCCCTCCGCAAGCCCGTGCCGCGAGCCCTTCCCACGGGCGCGGGGGCAACGCTTGATCCCGGCTTCCGGCCCCCGGGTAAGCCGTGGGCACGGGGGCAACCTCTCCTGCGGCGTACATCTGGTTGGAGAATCTCCAAAAAAATGGATAAAGCGGGTCTAGCCGCCCTTAAAGGGCTCCTCCTATCATAAAGATAATAGATAAATTAAAAGATCTCCGGAGCGTCGGCCGAATTGGTATAGATTTTGCTCCCAAAGAAACCGGTGAAGCACAAGGAGGTGAAATCTAAGCAAAACAGAGTCTCCAAAACAGCCTGTAGCGGGAGCAATTTTTCGGCTTCCTGGGTAAGTTTTTTCCTCATGAGAAGGAGGATTGTATGAAGAGATCATTGACGCTTTTGAGTGTTTTTCTCCTCCTGACGGCAGGGATCCTGCTCGCCCAGAGGACGACGGGCCAGATCGAAGGGATTGTCCATGATCCGGACGGGCTTCCGATGCCCGGCGTCAGCGTGACCGTGGCGGGCCCTTCCATCACGCGAAGCATGGTCACGGGCACGAGAGGAGAGTTCCGGTTCCCCGCGCTGCCTCCGGGGACCTATTCCGTCACGGCGAGGATCGTCGGATTCAAGACGGAAATTGAAGAGGGGGTTGTCGTGGCCCTCGAGCAGACCCGCCAAGTCGAATTCGCCATGAAGCCCGGACAGATCGAAGAACAGGTCACCGTCATCGGGGTTTCTCCCATCGTCGACCTGACCTCGTCCAGGCTGTCGACGAATGTGAGCAAGGAGTTCTTCGACGCCCTGCCCAAGGGACGGTCCTACCAGGACATGATCCAGCTGGCTCCGTCCGTGCAGTCCGATCCCTGGGGCGCGGCCATGAGCGGCGCCACGGGCGCGGAGAACATGTACATCATCGACGGGGTCAATACGACGGACGTCGAAGACGGGCTGGCCGGGACCAACCTGACCTACGAATTCATCGAAGAGGTCCAGGTCAAGACGGGCGGCTATGAGCCCGAGTTCGCCGGCGCCCTGGGTGGTGTCGTCAATATCATCACCAAGAGCGGTTCGAACCAATTCCACGGCGGGCTGTTGGTCAACTATCAGTCGGATGCCTTTTACGGCACCCCGAAGATCGGCATCTTCGGCGCCGGCGCCATCGACAAGTTCAACTATTACGATTTCGGGCTGAACGTCTCCGGACCGCTCATCAAAGACAAGCTCTGGTTCTTTCTGGGCGGCACGCCCAGCTTCCGGCAGACGACCTACGTCCAGACGAACGCCTGGACCGAAGAGACCAGGTCGTTCGAGGAGCCCAACGATACCTATTATTTCTCCGGCAAGATCACGTTTGAGCCCAGCGCGGGCCAGAAGATCACGCTGAGCGCGTTCGGGGACCCCCTGAAGGCGACCCTCAACAATCCCGGCACGCTGCGGGACTTCGACAGCTGGGAGCTGTACGCCCCCTCGAAGAGGTCCGGCGGCACGTATAACGGCGCCTTCAAGTACGACGGGGTCTTTGGCAACGATTGGATCGCCCACGTCATGGGCGGGATCTTTTATGACAAGACGGTGGAGCTGCCGCTGGACCTCACGCAGCCCCGGATCACCTACGAGCAGGGATATCTCGGCGCGCCCGAGGGGTATGCGCAGGGCGGCGCCGGCTGGTATTGCGATCCCGACACGAAGCAGCGGCTGCAGGCCAACGGGGACATCACGAAGTTCATGGGCGGCCATTCCTTCAAGGCCGGCGTCCAGTGGAACCGGTCGAAATCGCTGCGGGAGGATAATTACACCGGCAACTTCTATCGCGTGATCCGGCCCGAATACGGATATTTCAGAGACCGGTACCGCGTGACGCACGGCGAGTCCTATACCGACCTGCTGGGGGTCTTCCTCCAGGATTCCTGGAAGGTTTTCGACCGCCTGACCGTCAACTTCGGCATCCGGTTCGAGGACCAGAACGTCCATGCCAGCGACCAGTCGAGATTCGAGATCCCCGGAGCCTCCATCATCCATTTCAAGCTCTGGGAACAGATGGCCCCGCGAGTCGGATTCACCTATGACATCCTCGGGAACGGGACATCCAAGCTCTTCGGCTCCTACGGCCGGTTCTTCGAGATGATGCCGCTCGACCTCAACACCCGCCAGTTCGGCGGCGAGGACGACGCCTATTACAATTACTATATCGCCGATTTTGATCCTTTGACGGATTTCCCCACCAAGGCGGAGGCTTACCGCGAATACCATTACGGCAGCGCGGCGTCCGGATTCCCCGAGCCCGACAAGGCCAACAAGGGGCTCAAAGCCCAGTACGTCGAGGAAGTGATCGTCGGATTCGAGAACCAGTTCGCGACGGATCTGTCCCTGAGCATCCGGGGCGTCTGGAAGAGGCTGGGACAGGTCATCGAGGACGGCTCATTTGACGGCGGCTCGACCTACTTCCTCTTCAACCCGGGGCGGCAGTTCGTCGAGGGCGAGATCAACGATCTGACCGGCCTGCCGAGAGAGATCTACGTCGACGCGTTCCCCGAGGCCAAGAGGGACTACAAGGCCCTCGAGGTCCTGCTCAACAAGAGGTTCGCCAACAACTACATGCTGACGGCCTCCTATACCTATGCCCACCTGAGAGGGAACCACCCCGGCCTGGCCTGGGAGGAGTACGGACAGCTCGATCCCAACATCACCGCGCTCTTCGATTTCCCCGAATTCCTGTACAACGCCGAAGGCATCCTGCCCGGCGACCGCCCGCACCAGTTCAAGTTCGACGGCGTTTACCAGTTCTCCAAGTTCGTGAAAGGCCTGGCCGTCGGCGCCTCGTTCCGGCTCAACTCCGGGAAGTCCCTAAGCAAGATCGGGGAGAACGAGTACTACGGGAATTGCGTCACCCTGACCCCGAGAGGCTCGGACGGACGGCTGCCCGTGTACCACCAGATGGATCTCCACCTGGGGTATGATCTGCGGCTCGCCAAGAAGTACAAGATCGGGATCACGGCCGACGTCTTCAACATCTACAACTCCCGGATCGAGACCAACCGCGACCTGAGCTACCTGCGGAATACCTATTTCGGCACCCCGAGCGCGCTGATGCCGTGGGACTTCAACATGACCGACTTCCCCACGGCGGACAATGAGTACTACGGAAAGGCCACGACCTACCAGACCCCGATCCGCGGCAGACTCGGCCTCCAGCTGAGCTTCTAGGGAGGCTGCAGACACAGAAGTCCAAGCCCGAACTGAAGCCTCGGACCCCGGACCGGCCCAGCCGGTCCGGGGTTCTTCTTTTTACCGGGGCGGCATCGGGAAACTGTCAAACGCCGGCGAAAACACGTAGAATGCAGCGGGGATCACCCGTGCAGGCAAGAGGTTGCGCTCGGACGAAGATGACAGGCCCCCTTCTCTGGATCGTCGTGATCTGGACCGTGCTTGCGGCCGGCGCCTGCTCCGGGAGAACGGAGCGCCGGGTCGTCAAGAGGGCGGGCCTCAACGTCCTGCTGATCACGATCGATACCCTCCGGGCGGACCGCCTCGGTGTCAGCGGTCATGCCGTGAAGACCCCTCACCTCGACGCGCTGGCCCGCGGCGGAGCACGCTTCCTCAATGCCGTTTGCGAAGTCCCGCTGACGCTCCCCTCCCACACCTCGATCATGACAGGGACGAGCCCCGCTTTTCATCAGGTCCGGAACAACGGCACGTACCGCGTGAGGGAGAGCGATACGACCCTGGCCGAAGTCCTGAAGCAACAGGGCTATGAAACCGCCGCCTTCATCGGGGCCTTTCCTCTGGATTCCCGTTTCGGGCTCGATCAGGGGTTCGACCTCTACGACGACCGGCTCAGGAATCCGGACCACCTGGCCGGCTACGAACCCCAGCGGACGGCCGAGCAGGTCTTCAGGGCCGCGGCCGCGTGGCTCGAACCCAACGCCGGGACGAAATTTTTTGCCTGGGTCCATTATTATGACCCTCACCTGCCCTACTCGCCGCCCCCGCCTTTCGACGGGTCCTACGCCTCCCCGTATGACGGAGAGGTCGCCTACACCGATGGCTACGTGGGCAAGCTGCGGGAGATCCTGGAGGAACGCGGGGTCGCGGACAGGACGTTGATCGTCGTCGCGGGAGACCACGGCGAGGGTTTGGGCGACCATGGCGAAGACACCCACGGCATCTTCCTCTACGACTCGACGTTGAAGGTCCCCGTCATCTTCCATGCGCCCGGCGCCGTTCCCGGCGGGATCGAGGTCACGGACCTGGCCGGGACCATCGACATCATGCCCACGATCCTCGACCTGCTGGATATCCCCGTTCCCCGGAGCTGCCAGGGAACGAGCCTGGTCCCCGCCATAGACGGAAGCCCGGCCGGCCGGGAGAGCTATGCCGAGACGTACCTGCCGTTGCTCGCCTGCGGCTGGTCGGAGCTGAAGTCGATCCGGACCGGCCGCTGGAAGTTCGTCCTGGCCCCGGAGCCCGAGCTCTACGACCTCGCCGCGGATCCCCGGGAGGAGAGGAACATCATCGACCGGGAGCCGGAGACGGCCGCCCGGATGCTCCGGCGACTCCGGGAATCGGAGACGAGCTTCGCCGCGGCCGGATCGGAGCCGGCCCGGACGGGCCTGGCTCCGGACGACCTGGAGAAGCTGGCCTCACTCGGCTACATCGGGGCCGGCCCGCAGGGGCCGAAGGTCCCGGGCCGCCCGGCGGCCGATCCCAAGGACAAGATCCATATTTTCGAAGACATGGTTCGGGCCGAACTGGCCCTGTCCAGCGGCAGGCCCGGAGCCGCCGGGGAGATCTTGAGGAGGATCCTGTCCGAAGACCCGGAGAACCCGTGGCTTCTCCATTTTTTGGGCCGGGCCTACCGCAAGATGGGGAATCTCGATCAGGCGATCCGGGCCTTCGACCGGGCCGTCGAACTCAATCCCGACGATATGTTTTCGCGCTATCTTCTGGCCCGGAGCTCTTTCGAGAGGGGCTTGACACGGCAGGCCAAGGACGAAGCCGCTCGGGTCCTGTCCCGATTCGGCGATCACCTCGGCACTCTTCTCTTGCTGGCCGAGATCCACGCCGGGGCCGGGGACTTCGACACGGCCTTCGCCTATCTCGAGAGGGCCGTCCGTCTGGACCCCGAGGATCCGACCGTGCGGCTCCTCTTCGCCCAAACCCTGGCCCTGGCCAAGGATTACGAGCGAGCGCTCGCGGAATACGGATCCCTCTTGCCGCGGATGTCCGAGGATCCCGCTATCCATCATCAGCTGGGCCTGCTCTCCGCCCTGACGGGCCGGTCCGAAGCCGCGATCGGGCATTTCCTGAAGGAGCTCGAGATCCGGGAGGATCCGGAGACGCGATTCCTCCTGGGAATGACCTACGGGAAGCTGGCCCGATACCCCGAAGCGATCGCTTGCCTGGAGCGTTATCTGGCCTCTCTGCCGCCGTCCGCTGCGGAAAAGCGACAAAAGGCCGAAGCGGCCCTGCGGGTCTTCCGGTCGAAGCTCCCCTAGGGAGATCCTATTTCTTGTCGATGTATTCGATGATGCTCTTGACGGTCGGGGCCTCGGGCGAATCCGGCTCCAGCTCCAGGAATTTCGCCAGATGGGCCCTCGCCTTGGCCATGTCGCCCTTGTTGAGGAAGGCGTACCCCAGCTTGATCTGGGGCTTGCCCCAATCCGGCTTGATCCCCGCGGCGATCTCGAGATAGGAGATGGCCTCATCGATCCGGCCCTTGGAAAAGTAGATCTCCCCGACATTGTAGGCCAAGGCCTCGTCCTTGGGGAAGATCTCGATGGAATTCTGGAAATATTTCTGGGCCTCCTCGAGGTTGTCCTCCTTGAGATAGGTCTCCCCGAGCGCGGCCAGGGTCTTGGCGGCCAATTCGTTGCCGTTGAGGTCCGCCGATTCGCCTTTGAGGCCCGTCATGACCAAGTCGAATTCTCCCCGGGCCCCGGCCAGATCGCCCTTTTCCTTAAGGGCGTTTCCGATGTTGAGATGGATCTGATAGGCCTTGGGGTTGGCTTCCAGGAATTGCCGGTAGGCGGAGATCGCTTCGTCGTATTTCTGCTCCGTGTAAAGCTGATTCCCCTGATCGAACAGGGCCAGGCTGGCTTTGTCCTGGATCGTCGGCATATCCGTTCTTTCGAGCTTCTTCAGGGAGAACCGGAGCTCGGGATTCCTGGCCAGCTGTTTGATGTCGACGTCCTGGGCGGCCGGGGCATAACCCTCCGCCCGCGCCTCGAAGCGCCACATGCCTGTCCCCAGCCCCAGGATGACCCATTCGCCCTTATCGTTCGTCTGGGTCTCGAGAACGGCCTCCTGATAAACAAGGCTCATGGCCTTGATCGCCGCCTGCGGAAGCGGCTTGCCGTCTTCCGAAACGACCTTGCCCGTGATCCGTCCCTCCCCCCGGCCCGTTTGGGGCCAGCCGGGCGAGACGACCGCGAGAAAGACGAGAAAGGCGGCCGCCGCCTTGTAGAATCTCGAGTCGTCCATGGGTTCCTCCTCCGAAAGGCGTCTCACTTGACGGTGAAAGCCCAGGTCTTGTACTGGCGTTTATCGCGCAGCCGGTCGTCCAGGGTCAGGTAGGCGCTGTAGGATCCCGGTCCGATCTGCAGGGGGATCCGGATCGAGTAGTCGCGCGGAGGCGATTGTTCCGCGCCGGCGCCGGGAGAAGCGAGCTCGTAGTCCTTCTCGTGGCGCCAGATCTCTTTGCCGGAGGGGTCCATCACCGTCAGCTCGATGCTCACCTGATGGCCCTGCGGCCCCGTCTCCTTCCCGTTGAGCCAGAAATTCCTGTACGGGATCGTGATCAGAGCGAAGACGGAATCCTCCTGACGGATCTCGGCGCTGAAATCGTAGTGCTCTTCCCCGGTCGACGCGGGGTTCTGCAGCCGGGTTTGCGCGCTGTTGATGATCTGCAGGGCCCGGGTGTCCGGCTGGACCAGGGTATATTCGCCATCGCCGGTCATATCAACGAACGTCAGCCGGATCTGATGCCCGAGGTAATCCCAGGTTTCATAAGCTCGCGCTCCGGAGTACTTGGCGACCGGATTGGTGGAGATCTCATCCGGCGAGCCCAGGAGGATGAGGATCCGGCCCCGGTCCTGGATGAACCCGTCCTTCCCGCCCCCCCGAAAGAGCTTGTTGGCCGTCGCGATCCTGGCGAGATAGCCTTCTTTGAACTCGTTCTTTTCCGTTTCCGGGTCGGGGTCCCGTCTTTTCCAGAAATCCTCGATGAACGCCGGCCGGTCGGCCGGGGGGAGGGCGAGAAAAACCTTCTGCTCTTCCGCGGAGATGATGTAGCGGACCTGGGAGTAGAAGGCCCGGCTGTCCTTGTCCAGGGCGTTGATGCGGCCGACGGTCTTGCAGGACCAGCCGAGGGCGGCGACGATAAAGAGAAGGATTGGCAGGACGGCCCGCCGGGCCGGTCGAAGGAATCTCCCTGGACAGTTATTTTTTGATCGTGCGGACAAGTTTTGCGATCTCCTCTTGTTTGGGATCGATCTCCAAGGAACGCTCCCAGGCGATGAGGGCCTCGGCGTTGTTCCCCAGCTTGTAATAGCATTCCCCGATCGCGTTGAGGGTCTTCAGATTCGCGCCCTGCTGCTCGAGGGATGCCTTGTAATGGACGATGGCCTGCTCGAGATCCCCCATCTGCTGCTCCAGGCTGCCCAGGAAGCCGAGCAGCTCGCCGTTGTCCGGTTTCGCCTGGAGGTAAGGCGCGAGAACGTCCCGGGCCTGCTGATACCGCGCTTGGAGGAAAAGGGCCCGGGCGTAATCAAGGGCAAAGGCCAGGTTCCCGGGCCGTCCCAGGTGGGCCTTCTCGAGCAGCGGCAGGGCCCGCCCGACGTCCTGCTTTTGGACGTACTGGCCGCCGAGGACGTTGGCACAGGCGGGATCGGACCCGGCCGGAGACGTCTGGGATACGACCCACGGACGGGGCACGGCCGCGGCGTGGGAGATGAAGAAGAACTCTTCTTTTTCGACGAGAGGGCGCTCTGCGTCGTCGAGGAGGGCGACCTTGAGAGAATAGGTGGCCGGCGGAAGCTCGCGGAGATCGAATTCCTCGAGAATATCGGGGGCCTCCCCGTAGACGTCCAGCCGCTTCATCTTCGTATCGACCGTCTGGTCGTCCTTCTGGATCGTGAACCTCAGAGAGCCCGTCGACCGGAGGCCCGGCTCGAGCCCGTAGACCTGAAAGAACAGATAGAGCCTGTCGTCGGAGCGGGAGAAATCGTTCCGCGGGGACGCGACGAGCTGGACCCCCCCGACGAGGAACGGCTTGTTCGTCCCCGGGGCGGCCGGGCTCTTCAGGGTCCTGTAGGCCAGGATCAAGGGGCCCATTTGGAGCGATCGGGGTCCGGGGACGAAGAGGTCCTTTTCCATCGAAGTGAACTCTTTGGAAACGGTGTTTTTCATGAGCAGGCTGAACTTGTAGCTCCCCTCGACGAGGGGGAACATGTCCTGCGAGCTGAACAGCCTGGACTTGATCTTTTCCACCTGGTCGGCGTTGAACTCGAGGGGCAAGGTCCGCTTGAACTGATAGATCGTTTTTCCGCCGGCGTCCGTGACCATGCCGCTCACGTCGAGGTCCGCGCTGAACTTGCTCTCGTACTGTTCGATCGACAGCCGCCGGGGCTCCAGGGAATAATGGACGAACGCGACGCCCGACGCGTCCCTGATCACCTTGACCAGGGCGTCGTTATCGATATAGTTCGCGGAATACTCCACTTCGATGAGGTCTTTGTACCTCAGCAATTTCTCGGCGTAGGCCGTCTCGACCTTCTTGAAGGGCACGCTGGGGATGCTGGCCGAGATCAGGAGATCCGAGGCGAGCGACCGGAAGGTCGGATCGTACTGGTCCCGCGAGCCGGGAATGAGAGACAGGGAGACCATGGCCACGTTCGGCTCGAGGGCCACCAGCCGCCGGTACGCCGAGGCGACGTCGGTCGGGTCTCCGGTGTAAGCGGCGATCAGGCTGCCCGGGCCGTCTTTGACGGGGGAATAGAGGACGTAGTTGCCGACGCCGTTGCGCTTGAAGAAGACGACATTGAAGGAGGGGGGCAGGCCCAGGGCGGGGTCTCCGCTGTAGGTCCAGACCTGGGTCGCATAGATCGTCCCCTGCATGTCATAAGTCTCGATGTCCTGCGGGGGGCCGAGGACGATGTAGATCCGGCCCATATCCGTCCGCCAGCCCGCTCCGGTGGCCTCCCGGCCGAAATAGTGATTGGCGTAGTCGATCCTCTTGTAATGCTCGATCTTGGACTCGTTCTCCGCGGAGCCGGGGGTTGGATCGCGCTGTTTCCAGAAGGCCTCGATGAACAGGTCCCTCTCCCGGTCGGTCTGGAGCTGGAGGAAGACATCCTTCTCCTTGGGGGTGATGATATAAACGGCCTCTTCCTGGAGCCAGGCCCTGTGGCGCGCGGGAAGGTCCTTCGGCGAGATCTGGCCGGCCGCGGCGAGCGAGACCGCCAACGCCAGCATAACCGGTACGGCGCCAGCCCGGAACCTCATATTGCCCCGCTTGCCATGCCGATCACCCCATATTCGTGACGCGTGAGATCACCGAGTTCCGGCCTCAGGGCCAGAACCATGTGTAACAAGAATATCTTAGCACCGGGCCCCGGCCAGGGTCAAATCCCGGCCCCTGGAGGCACCGGTCTCCTCGGCGCCCGAAACCCCCGGCCCGCGACAAGGCCGGGCAAGTCCGGCGCGTTTGACAAGCCCGCGAGCGGGGGGCTATGATGAAGCCGATGAGAAGCCTGCCCGCAGCTTCTCCGGCGCCGGCGGCCCCCGCGGCCGCAGATCACACGTCCATGCCTTCGGAGAGTCCCATGAAGACAAGATTTTCGTACTCAGCCCTCTGTCTATTCGTGTTGCTCCTGCTTTCCTTCGGCTGCACGGTCGGGGGCGGAGGGGTTGATGAAAATACGGTCGCGGCGCCGACGTTCAATCCCGCCCCCGGAACGTATACGGCAGCTCTGGACGTATCGATCACAACGCCGACGCCGGACGCGACGATCCACTACACGACGGATGGCTCGATACCGACGCCGGCCAATGGGACCGTCTATGCCGCGCCGGTGCACGTCGCCGATACGCTGACCCTGAAGGCCGTGGCCTCCCGGACGGACTGGACGACCTCCGCGGTGACATCGGGCCAGTACGAGATCTCGACCGTCGTCGCCGCACCGGTTTTCAGCCCCGGGCCCGGCACGTATGCCTCTGCCCGGGACGTCCTCATCGTGACCACGACCGCGGGAGCGACGATCCGCTATACCACCGACGGGTCGGTCCCCACAGAGGCCACCGGGACCGTCTACTCGGGCGCGGTGCACATCGCCGCCTCCCTGACCCTGAAGGCCGTCGCCTATCGGGCGGGGTTGACGACGTCCGCGGTGACCACGGGTGATTACACCATCGCGCCCCAGGTCGCCGCGCCGGTATTCAACCCGGCCGCGGGGGCCTTCCCGGATCCGCAGGACGTCGCCATATCGACGGCGACGCCGGGTTCGACGATCCGCTACACGACCGACGGATCGACGCCGACGGCGACGGCGGGGACGGTTTATGCGGGGCCGGTCCACATCACCGGATCGCTGACGCTCAAGGCCGTCGCTTACCAGGCCGGCTGGACGACCTCGCCGGTGACGTCCGGAGAGTACACGATCGGATTCGTCGTCGCAGCGCCGGTGTTCACTCCCGGGCCAGGGGCCTACGCGGTCGCGCAGGATGTCGCCGTCACGACGGCGACGGCGGGTGCGGCCATCCGCTACACGACCGACGGATCGACGCCGACCGAGACGGCCGGGATCATCTACACGGGGCCGGTGCGCATCGCGGCGTCGCTGACGCTCAAGGCGGTGGCCTACCAGACCGGATGGATGACCTCGGCGGTCACGTCGGGCGGTTATACGATCGGACAGACGGTCGCGGCCCCGGTCTTCAGCGTGCCCCCCGGCACGTACGCATCGGCTCAAGACGTGACCATCGCGACCATGACGACCGGGGCGAGCATCCGGTATACGACCGACGGCTCGACGCCCACGGAAACGGCCGGGACGCTCTATACGGGTCCCGTGCGCATCGCCGGATCCCTGACGCTCAAGGCCGTCGCTTACAGGACCGGCTGGACGACCTCGACCGTCACCAGCGGCGAATACCGGCGCGTCGGCATCGCAGCCGGCTTCCTCCATACGGTCCTGGCCAGGAGCGACGGGGCGGTCTGGGCCTGGGGCGGGAATTTCGAGGGGCAGATCGGGGACGGGACGACGACGCCGCGCGCCACGCCGGCTCAGATCGCGGGGATCTCGGGGGTCGCCGCGGTCGCGGCCGGCTACCATCATACCATCGCGGTGAAGAGCGACGGGACCGTGTGGGGCTGGGGCCGCAACATGTTCGGCCAACTCGGCGACAACACGACGACGCAGCGGTTGTCGCCCGTTCAGGTCCAGGGAATAACGGGCATAACGGCCGTCGCGGCCGGCGAGAACAGCTCGTACGCTCTCAAGGGCGACGGGACGGTCTGGGCCTGGGGGCGCAATAATGAGGGCCAGCTCGGCGACGGGACGAGGACCGACCGCCCCTTGCCCGTGCAGGTCCAGGGATTGTCGGGAGTAACGGCCTTAGCGGCCGGGGCGCTCCACGCCGTGGCCCTCAAGGACGACGGGACCGTCTGGGCCTGGGGAAACAACCTGTACGGCGAACTCGGCGACGGGACGACGACCTCGCGGCTGCTCCCGGGCCAAGTGCCGGGCCTTGACGTCATGACGGCGATCGCGGCGAACGGCTTTCATACGGCCGCGGTCAGGAGCGACGGAACGCTCTGGTCCTGGGGTTCCGGCTCCTATGGAGAGCTCGGATACGGGGACAGGCCGATGTCCCGCCTGACTCCGGTGCAGGCGGTCGGCCTGACGGCCGTGGCGGCCGTCGATGCGGGGTCCTACCACACCGTCGCTTCGCTCGATGACCGAACGCTCTGGGCGTGCGGCCACAACAATTTCGGACAGCTGGGAGACGGAACGAATACGGACCGGGCCATCGCGGTCCCCGTCGTGGGGATCGCGGACGTCATCGCCGTCGGCGCGAGTCAGCATCACACGGTGGCGATCACGAGCGACGGGGCGGTCTGGGCCTGGGGCCACAACCTGAACTATCAGCTCGGCGACGGCACCACCACGGACCGCTGGACGCCGGTCAAGATCCTTCAGTAGGGGGCATCACGGACTGGCCGGCCCCGGACTCGCTTACTTCTTGGCCAGCCTGTCCTCCAGGTCCTTCTTGAAGACGGCGTTGACCTTGACGCCGTTGGCCTCCGCCTGGAGGAGGAAATCCAGGGCCTTTTGGAATTGTCCGATCCCGAAATAGAGGCTGGCGACGTTGTTGTAGGCGAATTCATGGCGGGGATCGACGCGGATCGTCTCCAGGTACTGGTCCGCGGCCTCCTTTTGTCTCTTGAGCTTGAACAGGATATTTCCGTGGATGTAATGGTACCCGGCCGGAACGGGAGGGTTCTCGGGAATGGGATCTCGCAGCTGCTGATCGATCCTGCCCAGCAGGCTCCTCTCTTGTTGGAGCTGTCCCTCGACCTCGGAGACGGCCGTATCGGTCGAGCCCGCCCGCGCCTTGCTCTTGAGCTCAGAGAGAGTGTTTTCACGATTCCTGATGATCTCCTCGACCCGGCTCTTCTGGTCCCGGAGCTCGACCATCATCTCCTGATGATAGTACGCGTAGAGCTGGCGGGTCTCGGCGAAAGAGGCTTCGGCGCTCTCGATCTCGGATAGAGCGGCGTCAGCGTCGCCGCGGACCAGGGCGATCTGGGCCATGAGGTAATGCGCGTCCGGGTTCTTCGGGAATATCGTCAATGACTCCTGGAGCTTCTTCTCGGCCCGCTCGTATTTCTCTTTGACGAAGAGCGCCTTGCCCTCCTTGAGCTTGGCGATAGACGCCTTGTACTGCTGGACGAGCAAGCGCTCATCCTGTTCGAAGCCGGCCTGGCTGAAGGCCGTTGACGACAAGAGCCCCAAGCTTGCCGCTGAGATCGCCAGTACGCAAAACAGGTTTTTCATGGCCGGCGCGGTCCCCCTCCTCGCGGGCGTCACCCGCTGACGACCTTATCTCGACCGTGCTCCTTGGCCTTGTAAAGGGCCATGTCGGCGACCCGTGTCAGCTCATCCAATTCCATTCCATGGTCGGGATATGTCGCGATTCCCATTGATAATGAAATGGGAGGGAGGAGTTGGTCGTTAAAATAGACCTTCATCTTTTTGACCTCCTCCCTCAGGTTTTCGACACGCTTATAAGTATCCTCGGAGGACGATTCCGGCAGGATCACTATGAATTCTTCCCCGCCAATGCGACAGGCGATATCCGAACCCCGGATGTTCCTTTTGAAGAAGCCGGCCAGTTTAACGAGCAATTCATCGCCGGCTTTATGCCCATGCGCATCGTTGAACTTTTTAAAATGGTCGATATCGGCCATAACGATGCCGATCTTCGTTTGTTTCCTGGCCGCACGCAGGAACTCGCGCTGTATGTTTTCCTCCATATACCGCCTGTTGAATAGGCCGGTCAGCGGATC
>Ga0105107_10000211_pt1 | contig 34190 bp, 25 predicted proteins | sample PPLLaktember2015_6_FD_79335 | JGI IMG/M metagenome (GOLD analysis project Ga0105107, IMG submission 79335) | Freshwater sediment microbial communities from Prairie Pothole Lake near Jamestown, North Dakota, USA - PPLs Lake P8 Core (1) Depth... | ecosystem: Environmental > Aquatic > Freshwater >...
CGATGAGCGCGAATGGCGCGTCCACTTTCACGTCCCGGTGTTCCTCGACGACCTCGGCGCGTTCCGCTCCACATCCGGGTTCATCCGCGAGACGCTCGCGCTGCACCGCGAGCAGCCGATCAGCGCACATCTCGAGGCGGAGACCTATACGTTCGGCGTTCTGCCCGCGCACTTGCGCAGCGACCCGGTGGACCGCGCCATCGTGCGGGAACTGTCATGGCTGCGGGAACAGCTGCAGCCCTGAGCTGGTCGGCCGCGCTGCGGCTGGGACGCGTCTCGAACCTGCCCACGGTGTGGAGCAACGTCCTGGTCGGCATGGTGATCGCCGGCGCCAGCCCGGCCGACCTGCGGCTGCCGCTGCTGCTGGCCGCGCTTTCCGCCGCGTACGTCGCCGGGATGTTCCTCAACGACTGGTTCGACCGCCACATCGACGCGCGCCAGCGGCCGGACCGGCCCATTCCTGCGGGTGAGGTCGACGCGAGCGTGGTGCTCGCGACCGGGCTGGGCCTGCTTGTCATCGCTCTCGTGCTGCTCGCCTGGGCCGGCTACGGCTTCGCGGGCGGAACGGGCTGGCGACCGGTCGTGGCCGGGATTGCGCTGGCCGGCGCCATCGTCTTCTACGACTGGCATCACAAGGGCAACGTCTTCAGCCCGGTGGTGATGGGCGTGTGCCGCATGCTCGTGTACGTCACCGCGGGATTCGCGGTGAGCGCCGATCCACCGGCGCTGCTCTATGTCGCTGCGCTGCTGATGCTGGCATACCTCATCGGGCTGACCTACACGGCCAAGCGCGAGCATCTCAACGAGCTGGGCAGCCAGTGGCCGCTGCTGTGCCTCGCTGTCCCCGCTCTTTATGCTGCGTGGGCAGCACTCGACTCGCCGGGAGTTTGGGTGTTCCTCGCGCTGTTCGTCGCCTGGGTGGTCCACGCGTTACGGTTGCTGGTGCGACGGGCTGCTGGCGACGTGCCGCGTGCGGTGGTCAGCTTGATCGCCGGGATCTCGCTGCTCGACGCGATGCTGCTGAGCGTGGTGGGAGCGCTGGGCGCTGCGCTGGCGGCAGTCGCCGCGTTCGCTTTGACGCTGGCTCTGCAGCGGCGGGTTGCGGGGACCTGACCGGTATCCCCGGCCAGCCCCGATCGTCACTCCGCTCGGCGAGCAGTTCGACGGGCAGACGCGCCCAGCCCCGTCAGTTGTCGATCTCTCCTCCAGCCGCGGACTTGCCCGCCCGCCCGAACGCATAGCGCACCCCCACGTAGAAGGAGCGCGGTGCGCCAGGTGTGCGGAACTGGTCGTTCGTCACCGCGGTGGCGTCGAAAGTGTAGCCAGGGCCGTTGAAGAAGTTCTCGCCCAGAACGCCGAACACTTCGTAGTCGGTGTCGAACACGTTGTTCACGCGTCCGAACACCTGCAGCCGGTCGGTGATCTGCCAGCGCGCATCCGCGTTCACGACGAAATAGTCGGGAACCGTCCCGTGGCTGTCTTCGTTGTTCTCGTCGCCCCGCGCGTACTGCTCGCTGGCGTAGACCAGGCTCAGGCCACCGAAGATGCGCGGTGTGAACGCATAATTGGCGCGCAGCTTGAAGTTGTGCTTCGGGATGCCGGGGATCGTGTCGCCCGACTCGACCTGGATGTCGTCCGTCACGGGGTCGGCGGAGGAATTGGCTGGGCTCGAGACGGAGAATGGATCCTGGAACGTTGCATCGATGTAACTGTACGCGCCCTGGACCTGCAGCTTGCCCCAGCGCGCCTGCATGCCCAACTCGAGCCCCTGCCTGCGCGTCTTGCCGACGTTCTGAAAGAAGCCCAGCGTGCCGCTCCCGCTGGCCGAGACGAACTGGATATCGTCGTGCAGATCGGTGCGGAACAGGCCCGCGCTGTACGAGACCGCTTCGCTGATCGCTCCGCGTGTGCCGAGCTCGAAGGTCTTGGCCACCACCGGCAGCAAGGGCGGGTCGGCCAGGAACGCATTCGGGAGCTTGCAGGGGGCATTCGGGTCGGCGCAGGTCAGCTCCGACGGGGTCGGGGTGCGCAGCCCTTCGTTGTACCCGATGTAGGTGTTGAAAGTGCGGTTCGGGTTCCAGTTCAGGCCGATCGCCGGGTTGAAGCGATGGAAGCTGTGATCCCCGTTCAACTGCGGCTCGGTCCCGGTGTTGTCGCGAATCTTGATATCCGCCTGGTTGTAGCGCCCGGAGAGCGTGAGGTGCGTGATCTCGTTGATGGAGAAGGTGTCCGTCACGTAGAAGCCGTAGTAGTCGTTGGTGGCATCGATGTCGGTTTCCAGCTCGAACGGCTCGGTGGCGATGGTGCCGCGGTCGGCCGAGAAATCCGCCTCCTGCTCGGACTGAGTGTAGCGCGTGTCGCCGCCGTCATAGGTTGCACCGAACGTGAGCTTGTTGTCGCGACCGGCCAGACGCGAGAGCAGGCTGAGCTGTACGGTGCCACCATAACCATCGGTGTCGATCTCGCTGGTGTCGTTGGAGCCTTGCGGGTCGCCGCTTCCCGCCGCGCAGAAGGTGGGAAGGTCCGTGCACTCGTCGTTCACGTTGCTGCTGAAGTTGTTCGACTTGTACTTCCGGTAGTAGACATTGCCCCCCAGGATCTTGTCCGTCCCGAACACTTTGGACAGCCGGAGGTTGAGGAAGTCGAGCCGGTTGTCGGTGATGTCGGGGAAGGTGTAGGGTGCGGCCCGATCGATGGCCAGCAGGGACTCCGGAGAGGTCTGCGTGCCTTGCAGCTCATTGTCCCCGAAGGTGTAGGACAGGTCGGCATCAAAGTCCGAGGTCTCGTAGCCGATCTTGCCGAACACCTGCTGCAGCAGGCTGGAAGAGTGGTCGCGCCAGCCGGCCTCGTCCAGGTAATTGCCGGCGATGAAGTAGTCCCACGCGCCGGACTGCGCACCGTATTCGACGCTCCCCTGGAAGCGCTCGAACGACCCGCCCTGAAGCGTCACGGCACCGCCCGGGTACTCCTTCCCGCTCTTGGTGTTGATCGAAAGCGCGCCCCCCAGGGTATTCAATCCGAATACCGGATTCGATCCGGGCATGACGTTGAGGCTGGAGATCGACACGTCGGGGATCAGGTCCCAGTTGACCGTGTCGCCGAACGCCTCGTTGACGCGCACCCCGTCCACGTACACCGAGATGCCTTGCGGCAGGCCTAGGAGGTGGGAGCCGGTGAAGCCTCGGAAATTGAGGTCCGGCTGGAACGGATTGGCTTGCCCGTTGTTGATGCTCACGCTGCCGAGGTTGTCGTCGAGGAACTGGGGCAGGCTGCTCGCCTGCTGGTCTTCGAGGGTCTGGCCGGTGATGGCCTGGACGTTGCTCGGTACCTGATTGATGGGGACGCCGACACCGGGCAGCGGTGTCGTGCCGACCACCTCTACACTGGGGGCTTCGAGCACGGCGGCAGGGTTCTCCTGCGCAAACGCGGCCGACGTCCCCGCCAGGATGCCGGCGGCCAGCAGGGCGCGGCTCATGGCAGTAAGGGTGGGGCGAGTCATGGGGTCTCCTCCCTTTCGACGAGGGTTCTTTGAGGTATGGAAAACAACGCCGCCGCGCACGGCGGCGTCAGGGCAGGCACGCCTGGACAGAATCTTGACTGTCCGAGCGGGTGCCACTCAGAGTGTTTTTCCCGACGACCCTGGGAATTTTTCCCGAGTCCGGGTGTGGTTATCCCTGGTGGTTAGGGTGGAATTCCCGAGCGCACCGGGCCCCATGCACGGAAGCATCGGGGCGATCCTCGGTAGCTGCCCCGAGGTGGGCAACGCTACGGTAACGGTGCGGGTTCGAAGCACGCTCGTGAACTCGTCGAAGCCCGCTCGGTCGGCGAGTCGTGGAATCTCCCAACTCGGCGCCGGTGCCCCCGGCGCCTTTCTTCGTTGGCGACTCGCGCTGATGAAGCTCAGAGCGGCCGGCGGTCGATGATGTAGCGCACTCCGATCCAGCCGGCCCTCGGCGCACCGGGTGCGAAGAAGGTTTCGCGCGCCCAGTCCTCGGAGTTGGTCTGGAACGCTCCCGCCGCATTGAACGGATTCTCGGCCAGGATCGCACCAGTGGCGTACTTCTCGTCGAACACGTTGTCCACGCGTGCGAACACCTCCCAGCGCGGTGTGAAGCGATAGCGCGCGGTGAGGTTGAGCAGCGCATAGCCGTCCGCTTTGCCCGAGCCCAGGAACGTGCGCGTGTCGCCGAAACGATCGGTGAAGGTGCCGGCCCGGTGCTGGTTGTTCTCGTTGCCCCGGGCGTACTGGTCCGAGTAAGCGAGGATGCCTGCGCCGATCGACAGCTTCGGGGTGACGGCGAAGCTCAGGTTGAGGTTGAGCTGATGCTGCGGGATGCCGGGGATGCGGTCGCCGGACTCGACGCGGATCTCGTCGTCGGACGGGCAGGCGGTGGAGGTGCCGCGCGAGCTGTTGTTCTCCGACAGCAGGCAGGCGCCGCTGCGGAACGTGGCATCGATCCACGCGTAGTTGGCGCCCCAGGTCAGCTGGCGCCACTGGCCGCTCAAGCCCAGCTCCACGCCCTGGCGCAGGGTCTTGCCGAAGTTGGTGAAGTAGCCGGCGCTGGTGGACGAGCTGACGAACAGGATGTCGTCCTTGTTCTGGGTGTGGAACCCTGCGGCGCTCCACTGCAGCCCGCTGGCCAGCCGCCCGCGGGCGCCCAGCTCGAAGGTCTGCGCGACGACCTGTTCGAGGAACGGGTCGGAGGCGAGCGCGTTGGGCAGCGTGCAGGGGTTGGCGGGGTCGGCGCAGCCCAGTTCGATGGGCGAAGGTGCGCGGTTGCCTTGGCTCCAGCCGGCGTAGGTCTCCACCGCCGGGCTGATGTTGTAGTTGACGCCCACCGCGGGGTTCAGCTTGTCATAGGTGAAATCGCCGTCCAGGTTGGGCGGCGTGGGGGTGATCCGGTCGTCTGTCTTCACCCGGGTGCTGTTGAAGCGCGCCGAGACCGTCAGGAACAGCTTGGGCGTGAGGGTGAACGTGTCGGTGGCGAACACGCTCCAGGTTTGCGTCGTGCCGTACAGAGAGTTCTCCAGCTCGTCGTCCTCGGTCGTCACCACGCGCCGGTCGGGATCCAGCACGCCTTCGGCCGACGATTGCGTGAAATCCGAGCGGGACTTGTCGAGGCTGGCGCCCAGGGTGAGGCGGTTGCGCTCGGTGAGGTTGCTGAACTGCAGCCCCAGCCCGTAACTGGTCTGCTTGGTGCGCGTGCGGTTGTTCACCCCGGTATCGGCGTTGAAGCCCAGGCCTCCGTTGGCTCCGGCAGCGCCGTCGTTGGGCCCGTCTTCGAAGTCGTCGTTGGCGTCCCCGTTCAGGGTGTTCGTCCGGTTCGCGCGGTAGTACACCAGTCCGGACAGCAGATTCTGCTCGCTCAGCCGATGGCTGCCGGACAGGTTCAGCATCGCCATCTCGTTGCGGGTGTTGTCCGGCACCGTGAACACCTGCTCGCGGCGCTGGTCGAGCATGCTCTCGGGCGCAACCCCGTTGCCGGTGAGATCGGTGTCGCCCAGCGTGAGGCTCAGGTCGAGATCGGTGGTGTCGGTCTGGTGCCCGATCTTGCCGAACAGCTGACCGACTTTGGAGGGGGAGAAATCACGCCAGCCGTCCTCCTCGAACCAGGTGCCGGTGAAGTAGTAGTCCTTGTTGTTCTCGGTATAGCCGCCGTGCTCGGCCTGCACCGACCAGCGGCCCCAGGAACCGCCGTAGGCCTGCAGCTCGGTGTTGGGGTAATAGCGGCCGCTCTTGGTGCGCACCGACAGCGCGCCGCCCAGGGTGTTCAGGCCGAACAGCGGATTGGAGCCGGGCACCAGGTTGATCGTGGAGATGGCGGCGTTGGGAACCAGGTCCCAGCTCACCACGTCGCCGAACGGCTCGTTGATGCGCACGCCGTCCTGAAACACCGACAGGCCCTGCGGCTCGCCCAGCAGAGGCGAGGCCGTGAAGCCGCGGTAGTTCACGTTCGGTTGATACGGGTTGCCTTGGATCTCGTTGACGCTCACCGACGGCAGCGCCTGCTGCAGGATCTGCGGCAGGTTGACGGACTGCGTCTCCTGGATTTCCTTGCTGGTGACCGCCTGCACGTTGCTCGGCACCTCGTTGACCGGCAATCCCAGCCCGGGCAGCGGGGTGGTGCCGATCACCTCCACGCTGGGCGCCTCGAGGTCCAGACGCGGGGCCTGCTGCGCATGGAGCGCCGGCGCGCCGGCGAGAACGCCTGCTGCCAGCAATGCGCGGGTCATGGCGGTGAGATGCGGATGGGTCATGTGGTCTCCTCCCTGAAGTCTTTTCGAGTGTCGAAAGGGCCGCCGCCGCGCAGGCCGCGTGCCGCGGCACCAGGGGAGGGGAGCCCGGGAAGAATCTTGACTGCCGGTTGGGCAGTCACTCAGAGTGTTTTTCCCGACGACGCTCAGGAGTTTTTCTCGAGCCCGGCCTGCCCGTACTCGTCCCGACGTCGGCCGGGGTGCGCCAGAACCAGCGCCAGCCCGGCTACCAGCGTGATAAGGTAGGCGGCAAGCAGTGGAGCGATGAGCCCTTGAGCGAGAAATGCGAGCATGAACGTTCCTATCGACGGTACCCACACTAGCGCCGCGCGGATGGCGTATGCCACGGAGGCGGTCCCGCTTGCGCCGGGAAGCCAACCCGGCCCGGGCCGTGAGGCCGGCTCGGGAAAATCTCCCTTGCCCGGTCCGCTCGGGGCGGGCCATGATGCGCTCGACGGCCCCCAACCTGCTGCGCCGGCAGCCCAATCCGAACCCATGCTGCAAACCTTCCTCCCGATGCCGGGCGCAGCCGCGACGCCCGCGCTCAGCCAGCGGGTCCGCCTCGATCTGATCGTGGTCGTCGCGGTCACACTCGGGACCTTCGCGCTGTCGGCAGGGCTCGAGCTGCGCGAGTGGCTCACCGAGATCACCCATCCGCTAGAGCACTACCAGATCGACGAGCTGCCGCTCACGTTCGCCGCGCTCGCTCTGTCGCTCGCCTGGTTCTCGTGGCGGCGCTGGCGGCACGCGGAGGACGAGCTGCGCCTGCGCGTGGCCGCGCAGCGCGCGCTGGCGGAGCGCGAGGAAGACAACCGCTTGCTCTCGCAGAAGTGCCTGATGGTCCAGGAGGACGAGCGGCGCAGCCTCGCGCGCGAGCTGCACGACGAGCTGGGACAGTGTCTGAACGCGATCAAGCTGGACGCGGTCGCGATTCGCAGCATGACCCACGGCAAGCAGCCGGAGATCGAGACCAGCGCCTCCGCCATCGTCGACCTGTCGGGCCACGTCTACGACGTCGTGCGCGACATCATGCAGCGGCTACGCCCGGCGGCACTGGATGCGCTCGGGTTGCAGGACGCGGTGGCGCACCTCTTCGGGCAGTGGCGGCGTCGCAACCCCGCCGTCGAGTGCAGCTTCGTGGCGAGCGGCGACCTGTCCGGGCTGGGCGAGGTCATGAACATCACCGTGTACCGGCTGGTCCAGGAGTGCCTGACCAACATCGCCAAGCATGCCGGCGCCACCCGCGTCACGGTGACCCTCGAGCGGCGCGGTGGGGAGGTTCTGGTGGCCGTGTCGGACGATGGCCGCGGGATGGATCTGCAGGCCAAGCGGATCGGCCTGGGCCTGGTGGGCCTGCGCGAGCGGGTGGAAGCGCTGCACGGCCACCTGCAGCTGGCCAGCGAACCCGGCAAAGGGCTGGAAGTCCAGGCGCGGCTTCCGATCCCGGGATCTCGATAGCGATGGGCCAGACGGTGCGGGTGCTGCTGGTGGACGATCACGCCGTCGTGCGTGAAGGCTACCGCCGGCTGCTCGAGCGCACGCCGGAGATCGAGGTGGTGGCCGAGGCCGCTACCGGCGAGGATGCCTATCGCGTGTTCTGCGACCTCAATCCCGACGTCGTGGTGATGGACATCAATCTGCCGGGCATGAGCGGAATCGAAGCGGCGCGGCGGATGCTGGCGCGCGAGCCCGACGCCCGCGTTCTGGTGTTCAGCATGCACGAGGACGCGCTGTTCGGCTCACGCGCGCTGCAGGCCGGCGCGCGCGGCTACGTGACCAAGGCCAGCGCGCCCGAAGTGTTGGTGGAGGCGGTTAAGGCGGTCAGTGCAGGGCGCCTGTACATTAGTCACGACATGGCGCAGGAGCTGGCGCTGCAGACGGTGCCCGGACAGGACCTGCCGCTCAACGCGCTGTCGCCGCGCGAGTTCGAGGTGTTCCGGCTGCTGGCGGAGGGCAAGTCGGTCGCGGACATCGCCCGCATCCTCTCGCTGAGCCAGAAGACGGTGGCGAACTACCAGTCGCTCATCAAGCAGAAGCTCGAGGCCGACACCTCGGCGCAGATGGTGTGGATCGCGCTGAAGCGCGGCCTGGTGGGCAACGCCGCAGACTGAGGGAACTCCTGCGAGCGCGACCTTGTCTCTGGCGAGATACCGGGGTCGCCGGTCGCGCGTCTGGACAGACTCTGATCGAGTCCTCGGGTGTCGTTCGAGCGGAGGCGGGAACCCAGGCCGTTCGAGCACTTCTGGATCCCCGCCTGCGCGACGCCTGCTCGGGGATGACGATCAATCGGATGTACCCCGGCTCGGGAGGCTGGATGGCATCGTCGTATTCGCGCTGCGCGTTCTTCGCACTTCTGCTGTGCCTGATGGGCCTTGCGCCCGTGCATGCGGCCGGCGACCTCTCGCGCCAGGAGCCGGTGAGCGTGACCGTGCGCCTGGGCACGCCCGAGGGCGGCCACGGCTTCTTTCCTCCGCTGCTGCGCGTCGAGACGGGCAAGCTGTACCGGCTGCGCCTCGAGAACCCCAGCCCCAACGACTACTACTTCTATTCCGCCGGTCTGGCGGACTCCATCTTCAGCCGCAAGGTTTCGGTGCTCGACCGCAGCGGAGGCGTACTGGCCGAGGTGTACGGTCCGGTGCGCCGGCTCGAAGTGAAGGCGGGCGCAGCGGCGGAGTGGTGGTTCGTTCCTGTGCGCACCGGCAAGTTCGACGATCTCATCTCCACCCGCAGGCTGGCCGAGGCCGGAATGCGCGGGCAGGTGGAGATCGAATGACGCTGCGCCGGTATTCGGTAGCCGCGAAGCCTGCCCCGGCATCCGATCCGGGTTCGCGATGGCAACGAGCTGAAGCAGGCCCTGCTTGCCGGCATCGAACGGCTCGACAAAGCGGGACAGCCGTTTCCCGGCGGAAGAGGCGTGCTCTTGCGCGTGAGCGAGCTGACTCGCTCGAGTCGGCTTGGGGTGCGATCGTAATGTGCCCGCCGCCTCAGTTGAACCCGCCAACCGCTATGCGCTGAGTCTTCGGATTGTTGTCCAGCAGCCGCCAGCCCGGACAACTGTTGCCGCTGCACGGGCCGCCGACGTAGCGCCAGATCCTGCCGTCCTGGTGCCGCTGATACAGATGACCTCCCGTGGCGACGATCTCGCGGGCGTTGGGGTTGTTGTCGAGCCGCTCCCAGCCGGGGCAGCTGTTGCCGCTGCAGGGCACGCCGGTGTAGCGCCAGATCGCGCCGTCGTTGTGTAGCTGGTAGAGCTGATTGGCCCCTGCAACGATCGCCACCGTCTTCGGGTTGTTGTCCACGGGCTGCCATCCCGGGCACGAGCTGCCCGTGCAGGGTGTGCCGGTATGGCGCCAGATGCGCCCGTCGTTGTGCAGCTGGAACAGCTGATTGCCGGCGGCCGCGATGCTCTTCGTACGCGGGTTGTTGTCCAACTGCCGCCAGCCCGGACAGTTGTTGCCGCTGCACGGCACGCCGGTGTAGCGCCAGATCGCGCCGTTGTTGTGAAGCTGGAACAGGCTGGTGGCCGTGGCCGCGATGCCGGCCGAGCGCGCATTGTTGTCGAGCCGCTGCCAGCCGGGGCAGCTGCTGCCGGTGCAGGGCACCCCGGTGTGGCGCCAGATCGCGCCGTCGCTGTGCAGCTGGAAGACCTGGTTGCCGCCTGCGACGATCGCGCGCGCCTTCGGGTTGTTGTCGAGCAGCCGCCACCCGGGACAAGACTCGCCTTTGCACGGGGTGCCGAGGTAGCGCCAGATGCGGCCGTCCTTGTGGCGCTGGAGCAGTTGCCCGCCCGCGGCGACGATCTGCGCCGTCTGCGCATTGTTGTCGAGGCGCTCCCAGCCGGGACAGAACTCGCCGTCGCACTCGGTGCCCGTGTAGCGCCAGATGCGCCCGTCGTCGTGCAGCTGGTAGAGCGGATCGACGTGCAGTTGATAGACGTGGTCGCCCGAGCCCACCATGGCGGGATCGCCCGCTGCGATCATTCCGCTGCGCGGATTGTTGTCGACCTGCTGCCAGCCGGGACAGGCGTTGCCGCTGCAAGGCGTGCCGGTGTAACGCCAGATGCGCCCGTCGACGTGCATCTGATACAGCCCGCTGTCGGTGGCCGCCAGCGCCACCGTCTTGGAGTTGTTGTCGAGTCGCTGCCAGCCGGGGCAGCTGTTGCCGCTGCAAGGCGTGCCGGTGTAACGCCAGATCCAGCCGTCGTTGTGCAACTGATAGAGCTGGCCGCCCGCCGCAACGATGCCGACGGTCTTGGAGTTGCTGTCGAGCCGTTGCCAGCCGGGGCAACTGTTGCCGGTGCAAGGCGTGCCGGTGTAGCGCCAGATCCAGCCATCGTTGTGCAGTTGATACAGATGGACCCCCGCCGCGGCAATGGCGACGGTCTTGGAGTTGTTGTCCAGCCGCTGCCAGCCGGGACAGCTCTCGCCGCTGCAGGCCGCCCCGGTATGCCGCCAGATCCAGCCATCGTTGTGCAGCTGATACAGATTACCGCCCGCTGCGGCGATGGCGACGGTCTTGGAGTTGTTGTCGAGGCGCGTCCAGCCGGGACAGCTGTCGCCGCTGCATGGCGTTCCGGCGTAGCGCCAGATCCAGCCGTCGTTGTGCAGCTGATACAGATAATCTCCGGCCGCTGCGACCGAGAAGGTCTTGGGGTTGTTGTCGAGCCGCTGCCAGCCGGGACAGCTGTCGCCGCTGCAGGGCGTGTTCGTGTAGCGCCAGATCCAGCCGTCGTTGTGCAGCTGGTAGAGCAACTGGTGGTGATGCGAGCCGGCGGCAGCGATGGCGACGGTCTTGGGGTTGTTGTCGAGGCGCTGCCAGCCCGGACAGCTCTCGCCGCTGCACGCCGGGCCGGTGTAGCGCCAGATCGGTGCGCCCGCCACTCGCGCGATTCCAACCCGCGTCCAGCACGCCACCGAAGGCACCCAGCGCTTGAATCCGGACCGGGCGTTCGGTCGCAGGGCGAACAGCATGTAGTCGCCGGGCGGGGCGGCGGCGGCGACGTAGGGCGAATTCACCGTGACGGCGGAGCCGGTCACGGCCGTGACGTCCAGCTGAATGAGGCGCTGATCGGTGTCGAAGGAGTGCGTCACGCTGGCCGCACGCATGAGCACCACGCGCTGCACCGCTGCGCCTCTCGAAGGGGCGATCCCGATCGAGAACGGCCTGCCATCCGCGACGATCTCCGCCGGGCAGCTGGTCACGACGGGGCGAGCGACGTGGTAGTACCAGGGCGTGAAGATCTCTACCCTTTCTTCGGTCCTCTCCGGCGCGGCCGTGTTGCACACCGGCCCGCACTGCGAACCGGAGTGGTCCTGGCTGCCGCTGGCCGTCCACACGCGGCCATCCGGCAGCAGCAACGCGACGCCGTGGTAATTGCGCGCGACGCTCGCCGGCGCCGTCAGCAGCCAGCGGTTTACCTCCGGGTCGTACAGCTCCGCCTTCTTGACTGCATGCGCATCGTGTTCGGGCGGCGCGACACCGCCCGTCACGAGCACCTGTCCGGTCGGCAGCAGGGTCGAATTGGCGTAGGCGCGCGTGGGCGGCGGCGAACCGAGCTCGGGAGGACGGATCCCCATGGGCTGCCAGACGGGACTGGCTTGCGCGAGATCCTTCACGTGCGCTTGCACGCCGTTGATCATCGCGAAGCGCACCTGCGGGTAGGCATTCAGGCTAGGCACCAGCGGCAGCAGCACTGCGGTGCCCTTCCAGCTGTTGGAGGAGCCGTGAACCTCCCACGGTTGGCTCTCCGGCACCACGTCCGCACCCGCAGGCGCGATCGTGCTCGAGACCGGATCGAACGTGTAGTTCTTCCGGTCCGCCGCGGACGGCGAGGCGACGAACAGCCGGCCGTCGGGCAGCAGGCTGACGCGGGGATAGGTTCCGAGCGTGGGCATCGCCACGTCCGTCGTCACCCACGACGTTGCACCGTAGGCCAGCGTCTGAATCCGATCCCCCGCCGCCGTCTTGGGAGGGAGCTGCGTGTTTACGCCCGGGAAATTGAAGGTGTGTGCCACGCCGGCGACCAGCGTGGGGTACCAATGTGCCGCGCCACCGGTGATGGAAGTGAAGGTGCCCGTTGCCGGGTCGTAGCGGGCCGACTCCTCGACCCCGTGCCCGTTGTGCTCGTAGCTGTGCAGGCCACCCTGAAAGATCACGTTGCCCGCGGCGTCCTGGGAGTGCCCGCTGCAGAACGCGTCCCTGTCGCTGCCATAGGGCGCAGGCGAGGTCAGCGCGGCGCTCCACGAATCGGTGGCGATGTCGTAGAGACGCGCCTCCTCCATGCCCCAGGTGTAACAGCAGTTGTAGCTGCTGCCGCCCACGTTGAGGATCTTGTTGTTGCGCAGCAGGGTCGAGTGCGCCGCGAGGAAATGTCCCGGCACCGTCGCTCCGCTGCTCCAGGTGCCGAACGTGGCGTCCTCTTCCGCGCTGGCCTCGCGAACGAAGCCCAGCGAGACAACGAGCGCAGCAAGTAAGCCGATCGGCATCACGTTCTTCGCCATCGCATCCATGACCGCCTCCTCCATTCCCCGCGCACGGATAGGATATGCAACCGTATCACGCGCCGCGGGAAGACTCCATGACATTTTCCCCTCCGCCGCGCGCTGTGCGGGGCTCCGGATGCGCGTCATCGCCTTCATCGCCGAGGCGCCTGCCGTCAACACGATCCTGGGGCAGCCGTTCCGCGACAAGGGATACGGTCGGAATTTCTATCGGTATCGAACACTGTGTCTATCTGTGCGACGATTCATCGTCGTTCGCTCCCGTTCGCGCCCGGATGTTCGACGATCTCATCTTCACCCGCAGGCCGGCAGGCGTGGGGAGATCGAGATCGAATGATGCATGGGCTCCCCGTCGCGCACCGACCGCAGGAGATACTCCCGGCGCGCCGCCACGCTTTTCCCTGTCGGCGCCCTCCGCTGCAACGTAAGCTCCTCCCCGCACGATCGCTGTGCACGGTAGTGGTTTGTTTGAACGACCTCCTAGTTTGCGGCCGGCCCTCGTGGCCGGCCGTCTCAGTCTCTTCTCGTCCCTTCCTTCCCTTTGCTAGACTGGCGTGTTCGCGCGGTTCTTGGGCCCGCGCAGGGGGGAACTATGCAACCGGTCGGCTTCGTCGGTCTGGGCCTGATGGGTGGCCCGATGGCCGCCAACCTGCTGAAGGCGGGCTTCGAGCTTTCCGTTTACAACCGCAGCGCAGACAAGGCGCGCACCCTGGGCGATGCGGGCGCACGCGTGGTGCCGCTGGCGCGTGAGGTCGCCACACCGGGCGGGGTGGTAGTGACGATGCTGGCGGATGACAAAGTGCTGGAGACGCTCACCACCGGTCCCGACGGCTTCGGCGAACGGCTCGGCGCGGGCGGGCTGCATCTGTCGATGTCGACGGTCTCACCGGAAACGTCGCGCCGGCTGGCGCACTGGCATGCGCACCGAGGCAGCCAGTACGTCGCCGCGCCGGTGTTCGGGCGCCCTCCGGCCGCGGCGGCCGGCAAGCTGTGGGTGGTCCAGTCGGGCGAGACGGCGGCCAAGGCGCGCGCGCAGCCGATTCTGGCGGCGATGGGGCAGGGGGTGTTCGACTTCGGCGAGGATCCGGGCGCGGCCAACGTCGTGAAGCTGGCCGGCAACTTCCTCATCGTGTGCGTGCTCGAGGCATTTGCCGAAGCGCAGACGCTGGCGCAGAAGAACGGCATCGAGCGCAAGGCGCTGTCGGATTTCCTCACGCAGACCATCTTCGCCTGCGGCGTGTTTCAGAATTACGGCCCGGTCATCGCAGCCGGCCGCGCGGACCAGATCGGGTTTCCGCTGCGCCTGGGCCTGAAAGACGTGAGGCTGGTGCAGCAGATCGCGGAGAGCAGCCAGACGCCCATGCCGTTCGCGGGCACCGTGCACGATCGGCTGCTCTCGGCGGTGGCGAAAGGACGCGGCGAGATGGACTGGACCGCGTTCACGCTGAGCGTGTCGGAGGATGCGGGGGTGGCGCCCAGCGCGTAGGGTGGGAGGCGGAGGCTACCATCAGCCGAGAAAGATCTCCCTCTCCCTCGCGGGAGAGGGCTGGGGCGGGCCTTCCTCGGCGTTTGCTTCACCCTCCCCCGACCCTCTCCCATCGAGGGAGAGGGGGCGGTTCGTCAATCATCCACGTCAGGGAATCCGTGAGGAGATAGGGTGATGCAGCAACGTGGTGTCATACTGTCCCGCCGGGACTTCATCCGCTCGGCGCTGGCCGCTGGCGTGCTGCTGCCAGGCGGGATCGGCGGGCTGATCGCCGAAGCGCTTGCCCAGGGGAAGGGCAGGCCGGGTGTCAACCGGATGCGCGGCGACGTGCGGGTCAACGGCCAGCCGGTGAAGCCGGGCAGCCTCATCAAGCCGGGCGACACCGTCACTACCGGGCCAAAGAGCTACGTCACCTTCGTCGTCGGTCAGGACGCATTCCTCATGCGCGGCGACACGAAGCTCGAGCTGGGTGGCGCCGCCGAGACGCTGGTGAATCTCGCGCGCGTGCTCACGGGCAAGCTGCTGTCGGTGTATTCCAAGGGTCCGCCGCGCAAGATCGAGGGCGTGACCGCCACCATCGGCATCCGCGGCACCGGCGCCTACATCGAGGTCGAGCCCGAGCGCACCTATTTCTGCCTGTGCTACGGCGAGGCCGAGATCGTGCCGGTCGCCGCGCCGGACGCGAGCGAAGTCGTACGCACCCGCCACCACGAATCGCCGCGCTACATCTACGGCAAGGGCCGCGCGCAGGTCATGGAGAAGGCGCCCGTCATCAACCACCGGGACGAGGAGCTGATCCTGCTCGAGTCCCTGGTCGGACGCATTCCGGCGTTCCTGCAGAACCAGGTTCTGGAGTTCGGGCCGAACTATTGAGATGCGGCCGCTCGCCGGAGAGAACGCATGACGCGCCCGCGCCACACATGAGCGTCGGGAGTGTCCCGCGGAACCGCGCGGGGGGCCTCCCTCCCTTGCGTCCGCAGGACGCGGGGGAGGGGCGGGGAGGGAGCGGTCGGAGACGAGCAGGGCGATCTGGACCTCGGTGCCAGCCAACCTGAAGCTTTGCCGTCAGCCATGATCGGCCGCCTGGCGCCTCATTGGCCGCGACCGCCGCGACTCAGCCGGCCAGCATCCGCGCCAGCTCCCCGCTGTCGATCAGCGCGCGCAGCTCCTTCGCTCCGCCCACCAGCACACCCTTGACGAACACCATCGGAAAGGTCGGCCAGCCGGTCCACATTTTGAGCGCGTTGCGGCGCCGCCAGGGACCGAAGTAGCTGCCGTACTCGAGGTACTTGTACCGCACACCGGCTGCATCGAGCGCACTGCGCGCCCGTCGCGGAAACGGGTTCTGCGCCATGCCGACCACGACGATGTCGTCGGCTGCGATCGCCGCCTGCACCTCGCGCACGATGTCCGCATGGTTGCTGGCGATCTTGTCGCGGATCGCGGGGTGGATGTGGGCTTCGTCCAGAATGCTGCGCGGCATGTGCGGTTTCGCGATATCCAACCGGCCGTTACGCCCCACCCGCGACCCGAGGCCGAAGCGTGATCGCCTGCTCGGGGCAGGCCTTCACGCACAACCCGCATGCGTGGCAATCCGCGGGACGGACCACGAACGCCTGACGGGTGCCGTGCGCCCACGCCTTGAGCTTCCCGCGCAGCGACAGCGACGAGCGATCTTCGGCCGAAAGGCGCCGGATCTCGAACACGTCGTACGGACAGACCCCGACACACGCCGCCTTGGCTTCGCAGCGGTTGCGGTCCACCACGGGCGTGACCTCGCCGGGTTCCCCGTTGCATTCGGTGGCCATGTCGGGCGAACCTGGCGAGGCGGCAGCAGCCATCAAGAGTGCATCACGCACCTTCCAGGGACACTGTTCCGCGTCCACCGGGGGGCGATGTCGGCCACTTCACGCTGCGAGATTCGTCGGTGATGTGCATGGCAGGACATGATGCTGGGTGATATGGACCAGCGCAAGAGGGCAGGCTCGCGCGCGCAGTCGCGGGCCGGCGGGCGGCGAAGTCGGCCGTGGTCAGACCAGTTTCTTGTAGAAGATAACCGCGTCGTGCGGGGTGCCGTCCGGATCGAGGGCATACCCCGGGATCGCCCCTGCGGAGGTCCAGCCGAGACGCCGATACAAGCGCTCGGCCGCCTCTCCCCGCTTCGCGTCCAGCGTCAGGAGGCCAAACCCGGCATGCCGCGCCGCGTCCTCGATGGCTTGCATCAGCCGGGTGCCCAGGCCGGTGCGGTGGCTGCGGCGATGCACCAGCAGCTTCGCGATCTCCGCGCGATGCGGCTGGTTCGGTGCCCAGGCCGGGTGCAGCTGGACGGTACCGACGACCCCATCGGGATCGCGCGCTACCAGGAAGATCGCACCGAGTCGTGCAGCGGAAATGGCCTCGCGCCACCAGTCTTCGGCCTGCTCGAGCGTGAGAGGTGCGAGAAAACTCACGGCAGCTCCGGACTCGACCGCGTCGACCAGAAGCCGAGCCAGAGCGCGGACATCGGAGTCACCCGCCGGTGGAATCAAGCGCTCGATCATGTGGGTGCGCTCAGGTCGCTTCTCATGGTTTCGAAGCAGCCGACCTGGAACGAGCCGGCATGCTGGACAGCCACCAGCCACACGTCGTAGCAGACGTTCACCACCAGGTCCGACACGAGATCCTACGGCCGCTTTCGAGCCACAACCTCTATGGGAACGATCTTGCCCTCCGACAGACCGCGCGACGTGTTCCCCATCGCTTGCGGCGCGATCTCGCCGTGGATCAGGATAACCGCGCGGTGCGGCGGCTTCTCGCCGCGCTCGACCATCGCGCGCGAGCGGGCGCCGAACGCGAGCGCCTGGTCGAGGGTGCTGTGCACCCGGGCAACGTCGAATCCCGCTTGCAGCAGGCCGCGCTGTGTCTCCTCCGGCGTCGACAGGAAGCTGGCGTGCGCGCTGCGCGCCCAGGGCGTTGGATAGTCGAGTTCCCCTCCTTCCCCCTTCGCGAGCTCCGAGAGCACCACCCAGGCGCCCGGCTTGAGCACCCGGTGAATCTCGCGGTAGAACCGGCCTTTGTCGGCGATGTTCATGGAGACGTTCATCGAGTAGGCCCCGTCGAAGCCGGACTCGGCGAACGGCATCGCCAGGGCGTCACCGACCTCGAACGCAATCCTGTTCCCGAGGTGGAGCAGGCGGGTGAGGTGGCGGGCGACGTCGCAGAACTCGGACGTCAGATCGATGCCGGTGACCCTGCAGCCGAAGCGGCTCGCGAAGTAGCGCGCCGGCCCGCCGATTCCGCTGCCGATGTCGAGAATGTGGTCGCCTGGCCCGGCTTGCACCAGCTCGGCAATCTCCGCCGTCGCCTCCAGACCGCGGCCATGGAACTGGTCGTAGGGCGCCAGCGCCTCCATGCTCGGACGATCGGGATCAAAGCCGTCCTCCCTCAACGCCACGTTCAGACGGCAGAGAAGGTCGCCTCGGCTGTAGTGCGCGGAGACTTCGTGATCGATGCTCATCGGGATCGTGACCTGTTTCCTGTTGATGACGCATGACACCCTTCACAGCTGCTGCTGGCCCGGCGCGGCCCGTGGACGATCAGGGTGATGGAGCCACCGTCGATGTCGTGTGCCGTCATGGCTGGTCTTTGTCGTCGCTCAGCGTCTCGGTCGTCACCGTGTAGGCGCTGGCCGGCGCCGGGTCGATCGGCCGGATCTCGTAGAACAGGCCGGCGGCCAGGCACGGGTTTCCCGCCGCTATCTTCGCAGCCTCCTCGAGGCTGCCGGCCAGGATGAACCAGTAGCCGCCGATCACCTCCTTGGTTTCGCCAAACGGGCCGTCCGTCACCATTCTTCTCGACACCGTCTTTCCCGTGCTGGCCAGCCGTTGCCCGCTTCTCATCTTTCCATCGGCGACGAGCCGATCTTTCCAGGCGTAGAAGCCGTCGATCGCGTTCTGTATCTCCTCCCGCGAGAGGTTTTTGTCCCACTTCCCGCGTGAAATGACAAGGTACTCGGATAATGGGATCTTGTCGCTCATGCCGAAGTCAGATTCACTTCGAGAACTTGAAGGACAGCACTGCGAGTCCTATCCCGATCCAGAAGAACGTGTGCTCGATATAGGTCCAATGGAGTCCGGTGAAGACTCTAGTGGACCAAGGCCCAAGCTCCCGTTTGAGGAACTCCGCCGCGCTCGCGCATTCACATTGAGTAATGCTACTCGCAATCACGCCGCCGGCAAGCCCCGCAATCAAGAAGGCGACCACAGCAAAAGCGGCAAGCCAGGGATGAAGTTGCGGAAGTTTGCCACCTACTTTCGAGGTGGCAAGGGTGATGTACGAGGCCGTCAGGGTCAGATACAGGCCGATGTGAAACTTCGTAGCGATCTGGCCCGCATCGTCGGAGGCGCCTACGTGGCGGCAATGCGCACGACACTGTCGGTGCGTCGCCTCGCCCCGTCTGCCGGCGGTGAGGATAACTGCGGACCGGGATCCTGCCATCCAGCCTGCAACTCCTGGTGCCACGACTTCAAGCTATGAGCGAGGCGCCGCCGCGGTGCGGGGGCGGCCCACCTTCGCGCGACGCGCCCCCGACTCCGCGCCTCGCCGGCGCGCGCCGTCGCTCTCGCACGGCGCCAGCCGGTGGCGCGCTGGAGGGATAGACCCATGCTGAACGCACTGAACGCACAGCAAAGCCGATCTGCTTTAGCGCCCACCTGCACGCTAGGCAAGGCGCTGAGCTACGAAAACCTGAAAGTGGTGAGTCGGTTCGCCCAGCTCTACGACGTGAGCTTCGAAGAGGCGGGGGATGTGTTCGTGGAAACCAAGAAGTGGCTCTGGCTGGCGAGCCAGGTCGAGTCGGGAGCCCTGTCGATCACAGATCCGCTGCTCATCATCGACGAGATGTGGCACAACTTCGTCCTGTTCACGCTCGACTACGCCCGCTACTGCACCGACTGTTTCGGCCGCTACATCCACCATGCCCCGACCACGCAGCGTGACAAAGAGCGGCGCCGGAAGGAGTTCGAGGACGACCCCGTACGCGCCGAGCAGGAGCACGCGTCGAGGCTCCAGCGGCAGTGCGACCTGATCGCGGCCAAGCTGGGGGAGCCACCTTGGTGAAGTGGTATGTCGACTATCCCGCCCGGTACGACCAGGCGTTTTTCGCGAGTGGCCGCAAGACCGTCTCCCCGGCCTGTTCGGCGCCAGCGTCGCTGCAGAGCCTTGCTTCGTTGGTGCGCATCGGGCGCGTGCACATATCCTCCTGAACATCGATTCGCGAGGATCGGAAAGCGTGGCCACTTCGAGACGCCCAACGCGCGGCATCAGCGGGGCGCCGCCTGGATGGCAGCATAGACCAACGACGCTGATCGGCGCCTCCGCTGGATGCCGATGATACTGATACGAGGCCCCGCGCTTTGCCGGGCTTGGTCACTTCGGTCCACCATCGCAACGAAATGCTCTGCACGGTCCAAGCGTTGCTGGTCACACTCACGGGCTTCTGGGACGAGGTAATCGCGGCGGTCGAGTGCACGTTCAGGCGCAGCCTGTGTATCCCTGCATGCGCCGCTTCGGTCTTCATGGCCGGATGCAAGAGTGCGCCGCATCCGGCCATGAGCGAGCGTACGAGCCCGGAGTCTCTGATCTTGGCAGATAAGAGACTCCCCCAAAGGGCCCGTTTGTTCAAGGTCCCCGAGGGGGATCTTCCCCACTACATCACGATGCGTGACCACGGCCGCACGGAACGCCATCACGATCGGTGAACGTGCTCAGCACTCATTAAGACAACCGATCGCGTGTCATGTGCCGCCCAACGCGAAATAGGTTTCCTAAGTGACGCGTTCCTAATAATAGTGATCGGGCATCGTGACGTATATGGCATACCGATGTCCTATGCGACGCTTCCGCCACTCTGCTGCGCCGCAGCAACTTCTGGTCTGAAATCATACTCCCCATGCCGATCAGGGGTAAGATTTCCCCTGATGCACTGCCCACACACGCCGCACTTCCTCGACCGGCGCGGTCCGCTCGGCCAACCCACTGATGCGATGTACAGCTCCGGCGGGGGACTCAAGCCCCGCTGCTTGGCCATCGACCTCGAGACGTCGCGGGAAGCCCCGTACCGGATCCACAAGATCGCCGCCTGGCGGCCGGATACCGGTGAGGAACTGCTGCTTCAGGGGCAAGCCGACCTCGCCGGTGCCGCCACGGCGCTCGACCGCATGGCCGGCGGCGCCGCGTTCGTGCTGGGTCACAACGTTCTCGCGCACGATCTGCCGGTGCTGCGGCACGTGCTGGGCGAGCTGGCGCTCGACCGCCTGCCCGTGCTGGACACGCTCCACCTGTCGCCGATCGCATTTCCGCAGAATCCTTATCACCGGCTGCTGAAGGATTACAAGCTGGTCAGCGATTCGCGCAGCGATCCGCTGCGCGACTGCCGGCTGAGCCTGCAGCTGTTCCAGGACGAGCACGACGCCCTGCTCGAGCTGGGGAAGGCTTCGCCGGAGGAGCTGGCCTGCCATCACTTCCTGCTGGCCGGCGGCGCGCAGGGCGGGCTCGACAGCTTCTTCATGAAGCTGCGGCGTGCAGCTTTTCCCGCCGTGGACGAGGTGCGGCGCGACCTCGCCGGCCTGCTCGCGCCGAAGGTGTGCTCCACCCGTCTCACGCGCCTGCTGGCCTACGACCTGACGCAGCCTGCCCTGCGCATGCCGCTCGCCTATGCGCTTGCCTGGCTACGGGTGGCAGGCGGCAACTCGGTGCTGCCGCCGTGGGTTGCGCTGCAGTTCCCGGAGACGCGCCGCCTGATCTGCGAGCTGCGCGACACACCTTGCGGCGACCCGGTCTGCGGCTACTGCGCCGAGCAGCACGATCCGCTGCGGGAGCTGCACCGCCACTTCGGGCTGACGTCGTTCCGGGCGGAGCCGGCCGCGCCCGACGGCGGCTCGCTGCAGGAGGCCATCGTCCGCGCCGGCATGCGGGGCGAGCATCTGCTCGCGATCCTGCCGACCGGCGCGGGCAAGTCGTTGTGCTATCAGCTTCCCGCCCTGTCGCGTTTCTGGCGCACCGGCCAGCTCACCGTGATCATTTCGCCGCTGCAATCGCTGATGAAGGACCAGGTCGACGGCCTGGTGCGGCAGGGCATCTTCAGCGCTGCCGCGCTCAACGGGTTGCTGTCGATGCCCGAGCGCAGGGACGTGCTGGACCGCATTCGCCTGGGCGATATCGGCATCCTGCTGGTATCGCCCGAGCAGCTGCGCAGCCGCGGCTTCGTCGACGCGATCCGCTATCGTGACGTGGCGGCCTGGGTGTTCGACGAGGCGCACTGCCTGTCGAAGTGGGGGCACGACTTCCGCACCGACTACCTGTACGCGGCGCGCTTCATCCGCGAGCGCCACCCGGACGAGCTGCCGCAGATCGCCTGCTTCACCGCCACCGCGAAGCTCGACGTGATCGCCGATCTCGAGGCCCACTTCGCCGAGGTCCTCGGGATCGAGTTGCGCCGGTTCTCCGGCGGTCACGAGCGCGTGAACCTGCACTTCGAGGTGCTACCGGTGCGCAAGCAGGACAAGCTGGTGCACATCCAGCACCTGCTGGCCGAGACGCTCGGAGACCAGGACGGAGGCGCCATCGTGTTCACCGCGCGCCGCAAGAGCGCCGAGATGATCGCTGGCTTTCTGCGCGCAAACGGCTGGGCTTGCAGCCATTTCCACGCCGGACTCACGCCCGAGGTCAAGAAGCACGTGCAGAACGCGTTCATCGACGGGGATCTGCGCGTGATCGTGGCCACCAACGCCTTCGGCATGGGAGTGGACAAGCCGGACGTGCGCCTGGTGGTGCACGCCGAGATCCCGGGATCGCTGGAGAACTACCTGCAGGAAGCCGGCCGGGCCGGGCGCGACCGGCGCGATGCCCGCTGCGTGCTGCTCTACGACGAGGAGGACGTGGAGCTGCAGTTCGGCATGTCGTCGCGCTCGCGGCTGACGCAGAAGGACATCGCCGAGATCCTCAAGCTGCTGCGCCGCCGGGCGGGACGCTCGGCGGAGCGCGAGGTGGTCATCACCTCCGGCGAGATCCTGGCCGACGAAGAGCTGGACGTCTCCATCGAAACCGAGAATCCGGACGCCGACACCAAGGTGCGCACCGCGATCGCCTGGCTCGAGCGCGCCCGCTTCCTGCGGCGCGACGAGAACCACACGCGGGTGTTCCCGTCCAGCCTGCGGGTGCGGACGCTGGACGAGGCGCGCGAGCGGCTGCGCCGCGCGAACCTGTCCGCGGAGACGAATCAGAAGTACCTCGCGGTGGTCGAGCTGCTGATGGGCGTGGAGCCCAACGAGGGCGTCAGCACGGACGAGCTGATGCAGCAGACCGGCATCCCCAGCGAGGAGTGCATCCGGGTGCTCAACGCGCTCGAGCAGCTCGGGGTGTTGAGCAACGACCTGCAGATCTCGGCGTACGTGCGCAAGGGCATCGCGCGCTCCTCGCACAAGCGGCTGGAATGGGTGACGGCGCTGGAATCGGCGCTCCTCGCTGCGCTGCCCGAGCAGGCTCCGGACGCCGAGGAGGAGGGCTGGCTGGACCTCAATCCGCGGCTGCTGTGCCAGCAGCTCAGGGAACGCGTCGGGCCGGAGGTGCTGCCGGACGATGTGTTGCGCCACTTGCGTGCGCTCGGCCAGCCCTTCGGCGAGGCGGGCGCCCAGCGCTCCTGCCTCGCCGTGCGCAAGCGCTCGCGCGACCACTACCGGGTGCGACTGCACTGCTCGTGGGCGGATTTGCGCGAGCATGCGCAACGGCGCAGCGCCGCGGCAGCGAGCCTGCTCGACTATCTTTCCGGCAAGATCCCGCCCGGCGTGGCGGGCGCCGACCTGCTGGTGGAGGCCAAGGCGGGCGAGCTGTGCCAGGCGCTGCGGGCCGACCTGGCGTTGATCGGGAGGCTGCAGGACGAGGCGCAGGCGGTGCAGCAGGCGCTGCTCTATCTGGACAGTCTCGGAGTGCTGGTGCTGGAGCGGGGGCGGGCGGTGTTCCGCGCCGCGATGACGCTGCGCCTGCTGCCGGAGGAAGCGCGCCGGCGCTTCGCCAAGACCGACTTCGCGCCTCTCATGCAGCACTACCGGGAGCGCAATTTCCAGATCCACGTGGTGCAGGAGTATGCGCGGCGCGCGCTCGGCAAGCTCGCCGACGCGCTCGGCTTCGTCACCGCCTATTTCACCTGGCCCAAGAGCCGCTTCGTGCGGGAGTTCTTCGCCGAGCGCAAGGCGCTGCTCGAGCGCGCGACGACCGCGGAGTCCTATCGGCGCATCGTGGAGGACCTCCGGCACCCGGTGCAGCAGCGCCTGGTCGCCGACGAGAGCGACGCGAACCGGCTCGTCCTGGCCGGCCCGGGCTCGGGCAAGACGCGCGTGATCGTGCACCGCGCTGCCTTCCTGCTGCGCGTGCTGCGGGTGCCGTCGGACAGCATCATCGTGCTGACCTTCAACCGGGCGGCGGCGTACGAGGTGCGCCGGCGCCTGTACGATCTGGTGGGCCGGGACGCGGCCGGTGTGGTGGTGATGACCTACCATGCCATGGCACTGCGGCTCACCGGGACCAGCCTGGCGGGGCTTGCCGAGGCCGACGCGGTCCCCGACTTCGATGCGATCCTGGCGCAGGCGGTTGAGCTGCTCGAAGGCCGCAGCCAGATCGGCGACGAGGCCGACGAGCTGCGCGACCGCTTGCTGCGCGGCTATCGCTACATCCTGGTCGACGAATACCAAGACATCGACGAGCTGCAGTACCGCCTGGTGGCTGCGCTGGCCGGGCGCACTCGTGCTGACCGGGACGCCAAGCTGATGCTACGGGCGGTGGGCGACGACGACCAGAACATCTATGCGTTCCGCCGCGCCGACGTGGAGTTCATTCGGCGCTTCCAGCAGGACTACGACGCCCAGGTCGAGTTCCTGGTCGAGAACTACCGTTCGACTGCACATATCATCGACTGCGCCAATCAGGTCATCGCACGCGCGCCGGAGCGGCTCAAGGCCAAGCACCCGATCCGGGTGAACCACGCGCGGCGCGCCGACCCGCCCGGGGGCGCGTGGAGCAAGCGCGATCCCTTGCTGCAAGGGCGCGTGCACATCGTGAGTTGCCCGGCGGATCCCAACGTCCAGGCGCAGCTCGCGGTTGCCGAGATCGAGCGGCTGCGCAGCCTCGATCCCACATTCGACTGGTCGGACGTCGCCGTGCTGGCGCGCACGCATCGTGCGCTCGCGCCGCTGCGGGCCTGGTGCGAAGGCAACGGGGTGGCGTACACGCTGTGTGACCCGCAAGCCGCGGCCGGCCAGCCGCGCTTGTGGCATACGCGCGAAGGCCAGCGTCTGGTGCGGCTGCTGCGAACTCGCCGCACGGGGCTGGTGCGCGTGCAGGCGCTTGAGCGCTGGTGGGGCCGCGCGTTCGGCAGGGGCGGCATGAACCTTTGGTCGGAGCAGCTGGTAGCCCTGATCGACGATCTCGCTGCCGATTCCGCGACGGGTGTGCTCCCGGCGCAGCTCGTCCTGGAAAGCCTGTCCGAGGCCGGGCACGAGTCCCGGCCGCTTGCGCGCGGCCGGCTGACCTTGAGCACCGTTCACGGCGCGAAAGGGCGCGAGTATCGGCACGTGCTGCTGCTCGACGGCGGCTGGTCGCGGCAAGCGCTCGACGAAGAGCGCCGGCTGTACTACGTCGGCATGACGCGCGCGCGCGAGACACTCACGCTCTTCGAGCTGATCGGCCGGCCCAACCCCTTCTCGCCTCTGCTCGAAGCCGGCCCATCGATCCACCGCTCGCCGCGCGTTCGGTTCCCGCCGTACGACCCGACGCTGGACCGCCAGTTCGTGACGCTGGGGATGCACGATGTCGACATCGGCTTTCCCGGCCGCGTCGTGCGGCCGCGCGTGCGCGAGGCGATCCGCGAGCTGGCGGTGGGCATGCCGCTGCGGCTGCGCGCGGGCGGGCAGGTGCGCGAGCTGTTGAACGAGCGCGGAGAAGTGGTGTGCCGTCTGGCGAAGGCCTGTGCGCTGCCCGAAGGCGAGATCGAGGGGGTGCGCGTGAGCGCGATCGTGCACCGCTCCCGAGAGCAGATGGGTGATCCCAGGTACAAGGCCATGTGCAAGGTCGACGAGTGGGAGGTGGTGCTGTGCACGCTGTGCCTGGTGCCGGCGGTTCAGGCGGAGCCGCGCAGGGCCGAGAGGGTATCAACGGCTTCGTGACGCCGCTCCGCGGTTCCGCGGCTGGCTACTGCGGAACCGCAGAGGCGCGGAGGGCGCGGAGGAAGAGAAATCGGATTGCGTATCTCAGGATAGCAAGAGTAAGCGTTCAATCGTTCTGGAGGTGCCGACCCCACCTCCACCCCACACCGCCCGGCGCCTGCCCCGGGCAACGACCCGGGGGCGCCACCACCCCGCCTCGTGAAAGGCGGGGAAGAAAAGAACACTCCTCTCCTGCCCGAGGAGGGGGGCACGCGTGAGCGTGACGGGGTGGTGGGAGCCTCGGCGTCCTCCGCGGTTCCGCTTGCTGTTCTAGGTTGGCAGCTTCAGCGATGCACCGGCGCAGCGCTGGCCGGCAGCCGGTCGGCGAGCTGCCGATCGAACATCCAGCCCGGGTACTCGCGCGGCAGTCTGCTTACCTCGTCGAGAGCGGCCAGCTCGGCGTCCGACAACCGCAGCTCGGTCGCCACGAGATTGTCGGTGAGCTGCTCTTGACTCTTTGCACCGATGATCACGCTCGTCACGCCAGGCTGCTGCAGCACCCAGGCGAGCGCGACGCGCGCCACCGATACGCCATGCGCCTGTGCGATCGGGCGCATTGCTTCGACGCAGCGGAACGCCCTGGGGCGGTCCACCGGCGGAAAGTCGAACGTGGTGCGCCGTGCGCCTTCCGGCCCGGCGGCGCTCTCAGTAAACTTTCCGCTCAGCAGTCCTCCGGCGAGCGGGCTCCACACCAGGATGCTCAGCCCCTGGTCCAGGGCCACGGGAACGATCTCTCGCTCCAGATCACGTCCGGCGATAGAGTAATAGGCCTGGATGCTCTCGAAGCGGTTCCAGTCCTGCCGCTCCGAGATCCCCAGCGCCTTCATGATCTGCCAGGCGGCGTGGTTGGACACGCCGATGTAGCGAACCTTGCCCGAGCGCGCCAGGTCCTCGAGGGCACGCAGCGTCTCGTCGAGCGGGGTGACCTGGTCGACGCCGTGGATCTGGTAGAGGTCGATGTGGTCCAGCCTCAGCCGTTTCAGGCTGGCTTGGACTTCGTTCATGATGTGCACGCGGGTGAGCCCCACGCGGTTGGGGGTGGGACCCATGCGCACGCGAACCTTGGTGGCAATCACCAGGTCCTCGCGGGGCAGGCCGAGGTTGGCGAGCGCTTCGCCGACTATGCTCTCGGACCCGCCTTCGGAGTAGACGTTGGCGGTGTCGATGAAGTTGACGCCGGCTTCGAAGGCTGCCTTGATCTGCGCCTGCGCCTCGGCCACGCCGAGACGGCCGACCACCTCCCACCGGCCCTTGCCGCCGTAGGTCATGGCACCCAGGCAGATCTCCGAAACGTACAGGCCGGTACGGCCCAGCAGGCGATAACGCATGGCTTGTCTCCTATGTTGTCATCTAGCCAGACACTGCCCAAATGGCTACGGCATGCGCTCTTCTGCCGCGAGGGCTTGATACAGCCAGCTGATTGGGCGACTGGGATACACCAATACCACACCGCCCCGGCGCCTGCAGCACCACCCCGCCTCGTGAGAGGGACCCACCACCCCGTCACGCTTCGCGTGCCACCCCTCCTCGGGAACAAGGGGAGTGTCCTTCCGCCACATCAGGTTGCTTACGCTCTAGCGTGTCCGATGCCCGGACTCCCGCTCTCTGCGGCGGACTCCCTCCGTCCTTGTTGAGCACACCTCGACCGACTCGCGGCCCGTCGGCTGCTGCGCGTCGCTAGCGCGCAGGCTCCACGCTCTCGCAGTCGAAGTCGTCGTAGAACGCCGCTCGCTCGGGGCTGCCGAGCCCCGCGAGATAGGTGTTCTGGATCGCGAACGCTTCGACCTCCTTGGTGCGCTCGCGGTCGCACGGGGCCATGCCGACGAACTTGGTATGCCCCTGCTGCAGGTAGTGCACCAGCTCGTGCAGAAGCACGGCTCGATCGAGCGGCTCCCGCAGAGGGTCGAGGTTGCCGGACAGATAAATCCCCTCGTGAGGGACGTAGGCCGCGCGGACGTCGCAGGGTTCGTCGCACACCCTCTCCTCGAGCAGATGCTGCGGCAGTTGAAACACGAGCGGCAACGCGGCACCTGCACGATAGTCGGAGACCGATTCGATCGATTCGAAGAGCGCGCGGATCACCGGCGCGAGGTCCTCGGTGACGGACAACCGCTCGGAATCGGCGAACACCTGTGCCGGCGCCGGTGCGCTCCAGGTCGCGATGGCGCCCAGACACGCAGCAAGCAACAGAGGAGAACGCGCCATGGGCTTCGGGCCGCCGGCCAAAGGTTCAGGACATCGCCCGATCGAGCAGCTCGACCCAGTGGCGCACGGGTAGCGTGGTGCCGCTCTGGATGTGCGCGAGGCAGCCGATGTTGGCGGTCGCGATCGCGTTCGGCTGCCCGGACTGCAGGGCCGCGACCTTGTTCGTCAGCAGTTGCTGCGAGAGTGCGGATTGCAGGATCGAGTAGGTGCCGGCCGATCCGCAGCAGAGGTGCGCATCCGGCACGCCGGTCAGAGCATAGCCCGCGGCTGTGAGCAGCGACTCCGCCAGGCCCCGGATCTGCTGACCGTGCTGCAGGGTGCAGGGGGAGTGAAACGCTACACGGGTGAGGCGTGAGGCGGGAGGTGTGAGGCGTGGGGCGAGCGCTTCGCGCTCTGCGCTCAGGACCTCCGAGGCGTCCCTGGTGAGCGCCGAGATCCGCTTGGCTTTGTCGGCGTACTTCGGGTCGTGGGCAAGGAGATGGCCGTACTCCTTCACCAGCACGCCGCAGCCGCTGGCGGTCATCACGATCGCCTCTACGCCCTGCTCGACGTGCGGCCACCAGGCATCGATGTTCCGGCGCATGTAATCCAGCCCTTCCTCCTGGGCGCTCAGGTGGTAGGACACGGCGCCGCAGCAGCCTGCCTGCTCCGATGCGATCAAGGAGATCCCGATCCGGTCCAGCACGCGCGCCAGTGCAGGGTTGATGCCCGGCGCTATACCAGGCTGCACGCAGCCCTGCAGCACCAGCATGCGACGCGCATGCCGTGGCGCGGGCCAGTTGCCGGCCTTGACGGGTGCGGGTACCTTGCGTCGGATTCCTTCAGGCAGCAGCGGACGGGTGAGCTGACCGAGCTTGAGTAGCGGGTTGAACAACGCCGGGTTGGGCAGAATCGCGCGCAGAGCCTTCCGCTTGAGCGCTTCCGTCGCAGAGCGGCCTACGCGCTTCTCGACGATGTTGCGGCCGATGTCGACCAGGCGACCGTACTTCACGCCAGACGGGCAGGTGGTCTCGCAAGCGCGGCAGGTGAGGCAACGGTCCAGGTGCAGTTGAGTCTTCGCGCTGACCTCGCGCCCCTCCAACACTTCTTTCATCAGATAGATGCGCCCGCGCGGTCCGTCCAGCTCGTCGCCCAAGAGCTGATAGGTTGGACAGGTTGCGGTGCAGAAGCCGCAGTGCACGCAGGCGCGCAGGATGCTGTTGGCCTCCTGGCCTTCGGGGGTGTCCTTGATGAACTGCGCGAGGTTGGTTTTCATCGACTCCTGCTTGAACCACAGAGGCACAGAGGCACAGAGGAAAGGCACAAGAGCTCGATCCGAGAGCGATGGGACGGGAACGATGCGCACGCCGTCGCTTGGGAACTCGTATCGGTTGACACGGCCTGAAGGGTCTTCCTCCCGTGTTTTCTCTGTGTCTCTGTGCCTCTGTGGCTCAACTGGGTTAGATCAGAAGTCAGGGTGTAATCGGTGCTGGCCGAAGATGCCCTGCGGATCCAGCGCCGCCTTGAGCTTGCGGTGCAATGCCAGCACGCCGGCGTCGAGCTGCATGATGGGTGAACCGGCAGTGCCGGCGCGGAAGCGGGTAGCGTGGCCGCCCGCCTTGCGCGCGGCCGCGAAGACCGCATCGGGCGCAGCCTCTGTGGCGATCCAGCGCAAGCTACCGTTCCACTCGATCACCTGGCTGCCGGGAAGCTGCAGCGGGGGCGTCGTGGATTTGATGGAAAGCCGCCACAGTGGGCCGCCCCGGAATGCGATGAGCCGCTGCTCGCGCACCGATTCCCAGAACGCATCGGCGTCGGGGACTGAGTCGCCGCCGAGCTTCCGGCGCGCCGCTGTGACGCCGAGCGAGCTGCCGGACAGGCGGACGGCAAGCGTACCCTCGGAGAAGCACGTCGCGGAGATCGGCAACGGCTGTGCGGCCCAGCGGTTCATGGTGTCGATGGCCTTGGCTTCGTCCATCTGGAAGCGCAGCGTCGCTTCCTGGTCCGGTCGCGGCAGAACCTTGAGGGACACCTCCAGGATGACGCCGAGCGTGCCGAAGGACCCGGTCAGCAGTCGCGACAGATCGAAGCCGGCCACGTTCTTCATCACCTGGCCGCCGAAGCTCAACACTTCTCCCTTGGCGTCCAGCATCTTCACGCCGAGCACAAAGTCGCGCACCGAGCCGGCCGCCGCGCGCCGCGGGCCCGAGAAGCCCGTCGCGACGCATCCTCCGAGGGTCGCCTCCGGACCGAAGCGCGGCGGCTCGCAGGCGAGCATCTGCCCGCCACTCGCGAGCACGGCATCGATCTCCGCGAGCGGCGTGCCTGCGCGCGCGGTGACGACCAGCTCGGTGGGTTCGTACTCCACCACGCCGCTGTGAGGGCGCACGTCCAACGGCTCGCCTTCCAGCGCGTAGGCGTAGAAGTCCTTTGAGCCGCTGCCGCGGATGCGCAGCGGCCGGCGGTCCGCCGCAGCGTCGCGGATGCGCTCGCTTAGCTCGGTAACGCTCTTGTCCAAGGCACTAGGGATTGAACCACGGAGGACACGGAGGACACGGAGGAGAAACAAGACGCAGTGAAGTCCGCGTCAGGGCTGAGGTCATACGGACTCGCAACAATGAGGCTGAGTCCGTGAAGATCCCGTGCACACGCTACTGACCTCCGCGTGCCTATGTTCAGTTATCGCTTCTCCTCCGTGTCCTCCGCGTCCTCCGTGGTTGAAGCTTGCCCTAGAAACGCGGGAGGTCAGGAAACTTCTCCTGCCCGCGATGCACATGCATGAACCCGAACTCCGCGCAGCGGTGCAACGTCGGCACGCCTTTGCCCGGGTTGAGCAAGCCTTGCGGATCGAACGCAGCCTTCACTGCGTGGAAGGCAGTGAGCTCGCCGGGGCGGAACTGCACGCACATCTCGTTGATCTTCTCCACGCCTACGCCGTGCTCGCCGGTGATGGTGCCGCCCACCTCGATGCACAGGTTCAGGATGCGCGAGCCGAATTTCACTGCCCGCTGCAGTTGATCGTCGTCGTTGGCGTCGAACATGATCAGCGGATGGAGGTTGCCGTCACCGGCGTGGAACACGTTGGGGCACGACAGCCCGAACTCCTTCGACAGCTCGGCGATGCCGTGCAGCACCTCCCCCAGGCGCTTGCGCGGGATGGTGCCGTCCATGCAGAAGTAGTCGGGGAGGATGCGTCCCACGGCAGGGAAGGCGGCCTTGCGGCCGGACCAGAACTTGAGGCGCTCCGCCTCGTTACGCGACAGCCGGATCTCGATCGCGCCGCTGTCGCGCATCACCTGCGAGATCTTCTCGATCTCGGCGGCGACCTCCTCTTCGGTGCCGTCCGACTCGCACAGCAGGATGGCGGCGGCCTCCAGGGGATAGCCGGCATGGACGAACTGCTCCACCGCCTGGGTTGCGAGCTTGTCCATCATCTCCAGGCCGGCCGGGACGATGCCTGCAGCAATGACATTGGCCACGGCGTTGCCCGCGTGGATCGCCGAATCGAAGGCCGCGAGCACAACCTGCGCTTTCACCGGCTTGGGCAGCAGCTTGATCGTGATCTCGGTAGTCACTGCGAGCAGCCCCTCCGAGCCGGTCAGCAGCGCGAGGAGATCGTAGCCGGGAGCATCCAGCCCGTCGCAGCCGATCTCCAGGATCTCGCCTTCGATCGTCACGATGCGCAGCTTGAGCACGTTGTGCACGGTCAGCCCGTACTTCAGGCAATGGACGCCTCCGGAGTTCTCCGCGACATTGCCACCGATGGAGCAGGCGATCTGGCTGGAGGGATCGGGTGCGTAGTACAGGCCGTAGGGGGCGGCCGCTTCGGAGATGGCCAGGTTGCGCACGCCGGGCTGCACACGGGCGATGCGCGCCAGCGGATCGATCTCGAGGATGTTTTTCATCTTCGACAGGCCCAGCGTGACGCCCTGCGCGTAGGGCATCGCGCCGCCCGACAAGCCGGTGCCGGCGCCGCGTGCGACGACGGGTACGCGTGCTTCATGGCAGATGCGCAGCACCGCACTCACCTGCGCCTCATTCTCTGGCAGCGCCACCGCAAGCGGAACCTGCCGGTAGGCCGTCAGCCCGTCGCACTCGTAGGGCTTCAGGTCCTCTTCCGCGTGCAACAGGCAGGCGGGCGGCAGCACGCCGCTCAGGCGTCGCACCAGCTCGGCCTTGTCGACCATTGCCGGCGGAACCGCGTCAAGGACTTCAGGTTTGCCCATATCAATCGGCTCCCGTGACGAGAATGGCGCGGAGGTCGTTCACGTTGGTGAGCGTTGGACCGGTTACGACGAGGTCGTCCAGCGCGGAGAAGAAGGAATAGCCGTCATTATCGGCGAGGCGCGATTTCGCGTCCACACCGCGCGCGGCGGCGCGCGCCAGCGTATCCGGAGTAACCACGGCCCCGGCGTTGTCTTCCGTGCCGTCCACACCGTCCGTGTCACCTGCGAGTGCGAAGACGCCCTTTTCGCCTCCCAGCGCGACGGCGAGCGCCAGGAGAAACTCGACGTTGCGCCCGCCGCGTCCGCTGCCGCGGACCGTGACGGTGGTCTCGCCGCCCGACAACAGGACGCAGGGCGCCTTCGCCGGCTGGCCGTGGCGCAGCACCTGGCGGGCGATGCCCGCGTGCACCATCGCCACCTCGCGCGACTCGCCCTCGAGGCTGTCGCCCAGAATCACGGGTGTGACACCGGCGCGGCGTGCCACCTCGGCGGCGGCCTCGAGAGATTGCTGGGGAGCGGCGATGAGGTGCGTTTCGATCCCGGCCAGGTGCGGATCGCCCGGCTTCGGAGTCTCGTGACGGCCTGCGCGCAAGTGCTCCACGACGACCTTCGGCTCCGCGATGCCGTACTTGTCGAGGATAGCCAGCGCGTCGGCGAAAGTCGTACCGTCGGGCACGGTGGGGCCGGAGGCGATGACGGCAGGATCGTCGCCGGGCACGTCCGAGATGGTCAGCGTGACGACTCTGGCGGGATGGCATGCCGCCGCGAGCCGGCCGCCCTTGATGGCGGAGAGGTGTTTGCGCACGCAGTTCATCTCGGTGATGTTCGCCCCGCTCTTGAGCAGCGCGCGGTTGATCGCCTGCTTGTCCTGCAGGGTCAGGCCCGGGGCCGGTAGCGAGAGCAGGGCGGAGCCGCCGCCCGAGATGAGGCACAGCACGAGATCGTCGGCCGACAGGCCCTGAACCATGCGCAGAATGCGCTCGGCCGCCTGCTGACCCGCCAGGTCCGGCACAGGATGTGCGGCTTCGACCACCTCGATGCGCTTGCACACCGCATGGTGCCCGTAGCGTGTGACGACCAGGCCGCTCAGCTCTCCGGGCCAGTTGTCCTCCACTGCCTTGGCCATGGTCGCGGCGGCCTTGCCGGCGCCCACTACGATCGTGCGGCCCTGCGGCGGTTTGGGCAGGAACGGCGGCACGCATTTGTCAGGCATCGCGCGCGCGACCGCGGCGTCGAACATCTGGCGCAGCAATGCGCGAGGGTCGGCATTCACGGATTACCCCTTGAACCACGGAGGACACGGTGGACACGGAGGAAAGACTTTCGGCGGGGACTCGCGGATGGGTCGTCGTCCAAAGTCTCTGCAGGCAGACTAGCCCGCATCACGAGTCGACGCTGGAACGCTGGGTGCAGTTCGGTATTGGGTTTCCACCGTGTCCACCGTGTCCTCCGTGGTTCAGATGTAGGGTTGGAGCCAGCTCAGCCCGGCCTCGGTAGAGCCGGCCGGCCGGTACTCGCACCCGATCCAGCCCTGGTACCCGACCTTGTCGATGTGCTGGAACAGGAATGGGTAGTTGATCTCGCCGGTGCCCGGCTCGTGCCGGCCCGGGGTGTCGGCGAGCTGCATGTGCGCGATCTTGTCGAGGTTCTTCTCGATGGTGGGGGCCAGGTCGCCTTCCATGATCTGCATGTGATAGATGTCGTACTGGAAGGCGAGGTTGGGCACGCCGGCGTAGTGCATGATGTCGAAAGCCTGCCGCGAATAGTTCAGATAGAAGCCGGGGATGTCGCGAGTGTTGATGGCTTCGACCAGCAGCTTGATGCCATGCTTGGTGAGCTCCTTGCCGGCGAAGCGCAGGCTCCCGATGTAGGTCTCGCGCATCTTCTCTTCGTTGACGCCGCGCGGCTTCAAGCCCGCCATGCAGTGCAACTGCTTGCAGCCCAGCGCCAGCGCGTAGTCGACGGCCTTGCCCACCCCTTCTTGGAACTCGCCCGCGCGGGCCGGATCGCAGGCGAGTCCGCGGTCGCCGGCAGCGAAGTCGCCCGGGGGCATGTTGAACAGGACGACCTGCAGATTGTTCTTGCGGACGATCTCGGCGAGCTGGCTCTTGTCGTAGCTGTAGGGGAACAGGAACTCGACCCCCTTGAAGCCCGCCTTCGCGGCGGCTGCGAAGCGGTCCAAGAAGTCGACCTCGTTGAACATCATCGAGAGGTTGGCGTTGAACTTCGGCATGGCTCGGCTCCGGCGTGGAATGGATCCATTCTAGATCAAAACGCTTACCACGAAGACACGAAGACACGAAGA
>Ga0105107_10000213_pt1 | contig 33975 bp, 35 predicted proteins | sample PPLLaktember2015_6_FD_79335 | JGI IMG/M metagenome (GOLD analysis project Ga0105107, IMG submission 79335) | Freshwater sediment microbial communities from Prairie Pothole Lake near Jamestown, North Dakota, USA - PPLs Lake P8 Core (1) Depth... | ecosystem: Environmental > Aquatic > Freshwater >...
CATAAACCGGTTTCACGCCAGCGCGTGTGCGCAGCACTGCGCCAATGATTTCCCGCTGCGCGCGAAGCGCGCCACGGCTCGCCCCCTTCTCCCCTTGCGGGAGAAGGGATGGGGATGAGGGGTTGTCAAACAGCGGTACCCATGCACCCTTCATATCCGGCACTTCCCCATGCGTTCCGATCAGCCGCGACTTGGCCACGCCAATGCTGGGAATATCCAGCAGCAAGCCGAGATGACAGGCCAGCCCGAAGCGCCGCGGGTGGGCCAGCCCCTGCCCGTCGCATAACAGCAGGTCCGGCCGGGTGCGCAGCTTCCGCAGGGCCGCCAGCACCGCCGGGACCTCGCGAAACGACAGGTAGCCGGGAACATACGGGAAACAGGTCGGCCGGCGGGCCACGGCCTGTTCCACCGGCGCCAGGCCGGGAAAGTCGAGCACCACCACGGCCGCGCGCGTGACGCTTCCGTGCTTTTCGAAACCCACGTCTATCCCCGCGACCGTGCTGATCTTGCCGAGCCGATCGCGCGCCACCACCTTGCCGCGCAGCGATTCCTGGATCGCCCGAGCCTCGGCAATACCGGTTGGCCATGCCTGTGTCCGATGCGCTTTCAATGCCGGTTCCGCCGGGCGGGTTTGCCTTTTGTCTTTCCGGTGGATATTGTATTCCGGCCTGCTGATCAATCTCACTCACCTGAGATGGGCAAAACAGGGGTCTCAGTCAACTACTACTAAAGTGTCAACGCTGCGACACGGGGTGGAGCAAGATGTATCAGTGCCCTCATTGCGGAAAACCCGCGATCACGTTTCTGCGTAAAGCCTTTATGGGTCCGGGTGCGCCCGTCCCCTGCCAGGCCTGCGAAAAGACCGTCAGGATCAGCTTCCCGGACTGGCTCAAGGCCGCCCTGCCAGGTGCGGCCGTCATGATCGCCGCCCTGTTTTTCGACTCCGATCTCGCGGTTTATGGCCTTAGCCTGATCGGGCTGGCACTGATGATCGGCTTACACGTGCTGCGGGTTCCCCTGGTCAAGGAATGATCCGCCGTGGACGCCATGTCCGCGGCGCGGGCTGGCTTTTCTCCGGGTATTCCTGTATGGTTCGCGCCGGCTGAGTGATCCCGACAGTTTATTTAAGTCTGATCCTGCCCAAGTTCATCGCTCTCTGACCCACCTTCTGGTTTCAGTTTCCCTGGAATTTCAGTAATCAAACGGTTGGCGACGATGTGTTCGCGCCAGCAGTTTTGTCACCACCGTTGCCTGATGCAGGTAAACGGTTGCGCTTATCTGCACGCGCCTTTTATCTCATTCAAGGAAATATCGTGACTTTTGAAAAACTGACGTTACATCCGTCCATCCTCAAGGCTATCAGCGAGAGCGGTTATACCGTTCCCACACCGATCCAGGCGCAGGCGATCCCGCAGGCGCTCGAAGGCCATGACCTCATGGCCTCGGCCCAGACCGGCACCGGCAAGACCGCGGCATTCGTGCTGCCGTCCCTGCACCGGCTGGGCACGCCCTCAACGAAAAATTCGCGCGGCCCGCGCGTGCTGGTGCTGACACCGACGCGCGAGCTCGCCAACCAGGTGACCGCGGCCGCCATCAAATACGGCAAGCACATGCGCTTTCGCATCGGCAGCGTCGTCGGCGGCATGCCCTACCCGCCGCAGATGCGGCTGTTGTCCCAGCCGCTGGATATCCTGGTGGCGACACCCGGACGGCTGCTGGACCACATGGAACGCGGCCGCATCGACTACTCGCGCCTGGAAGTGCTGGTGCTGGATGAGGCTGACCGCATGCTCGACATGGGTTTCATTCACGCGGTGGAAGAAATCGCGGCCGCCACGCCGGCCACGCGCCAGACGCTGCTGTTTTCTGCGACGCTCGAAGGCAACATCGCCAAGCTGGCGAGCCGCCTGCTGAAGAATCCGAAGCGCATCCAGATCGCGACCCAGCAGGAACGGCACGAGAACATCGAGCAACGCCTGCATCACGTCGACGACGGCGCGCACAAGCATCGTTTGCTGACACACCTGCTGGACGACATCAACATGGACAAGGCCATCGTGTTCACCGCCACCAAGCGCGGCGCGGATCGTCTGGCCAAGACCCTGCACGCCAAGGGGCACCCGGCGGCGGCCCTGCACGGCGACATGAACCAGAACCAGCGTAACCGCGCCATCACCAATCTGCGTGCCGGCACGGTGCGCCTGCTGGTGGCGACCGACGTGGCCGCGCGCGGCATCGACGTCTCCGGCATCACGCATGTCATCAACTTCGATCTCCCGAAGAGCGCCGAGGATTACGTGCATCGTATCGGCCGCACCGGCCGTGCGGGCGCCAAGGGCATCGCCATCTCGTTCGCCGCGCCGGACAATTTCCAGCAACTGCGCGATATCGAGCGTTACACCCGCCAGTCGATTCCGGCCCATGTCGTTCCCGGGCTGGAACCGACCATCCGTCCGCGACAGCAGACTCCCTCGGGTCATCGCCGAGGCGGTCCGTCCGGTCACCAGCCACGTCGCCCGGATGGCGCGCCGCGCCATTTCAAGGGGAAAAACGCCGGTAACCATCCGCGGCACGGCCAGGGCCAGCGCCACGGTTCGGGCGGCGCCGGTCGCGGCGCCAAGACCTACGGCTAGCCGGCGCCGGCAGACCAAAGATCGGGTGACGTACTTCGGGTGCTTGGACGCCGGGGAAACTCCGGCGTATGATCTGTCGCGGATGCCGAAGAAGCTGGGTCACTGAAACCCACCCTTCCTTACGCTGAAACCAAGGAGCTGGTTCACGCCCGATCATTCGCCTATCCGGCCGCGCACTTTCACTGCCACTGTTTCCGAAAGCGAAGCACGGTCCTCGACGCCTCACCCTTTCAATCCAGGAGTAAGACATGAATATCTTCGTAGGAAACCTGTCGCGTGACGTCACGGAAGAGGATCTGCGCGAGGCCTTCAGCGCCTTCGGGCAGGTCAGCAAGGTCACCATTCTCAAGGACAAGTTCAGCGGCGAACCACGCGGCTTCGGCTTCGTGGAAATGCCGGCCAAGGCCGAGGCGCAGGCAGCGATCAACGGCATGAACCAGAAGGACCTCAAAGGACGCGCGCTCAACGTGAATGAAGCCCGGCCCAAGACGGAACGTCCCGGCGGTGGTGGCGGTGGTGGCGGTGGTCGTGGCGGCTTTGGGAATCGCGGTGGCGGTGGCGGTGGTGGCGGCTGGGGTAATCGCGGTGGTGGCGGTGGCGGTGGCGGGCGACGCGGTTACTAGTCTTCCCGATCGGCGCATTCGGCCGGATAGTCTCAACTCATCTTTCTTTATCTGACGTCGAAGCGGGGCAATGCCGGACAACGGCTTGTCCCCGCAGGTCGGTTATTTAATTACAGCAAGACGAGCGAGCGCAGCGAGCCGGGCTACCTTGTCACGGCAAGGCCGGCAAGCGTGTTGTCACGCCGGCGATAGTCGGGTAGTTTATTCCGACCGACACGGCCGGGACGCGTTGGTGGGATCGACCCATGCCAGACCAGTCAAATAACGACGCGCAATTGCTCAGCCTGACGCGCGCCGCGCGCCTCGTGGGTGTCACACGCGGCGCACTCCAGAACAAAATCAAAAAAGGCGAACTGCCGACCTTCGAGGGCATGGTCAGGCCCGAGGACCTGTTGCGCGTCTATCCGGACACGCAGCTGGATAACAGCAGTGAACTGGAACGTTTCACGCACATCAAGGACGAGGCCTTTGCCCACCGCGTGCGCGAGCGCATGCTGCCCGAACCCGAAGTGCTGGCGGAACGCCTGTCCGGGCTGGGGAAGGAACTGGCCAGGACCCGGGCGCAGGTGGAGCGCTACAAAACCATCACCGACTGGCTGTATGACAAATTCAGCGAGTATGAAAGGTCCGGCGGCCAGGATATCCGCCTCGTCATGGGGCCGCTCAAGCTGTGGCTACGGTATGAGCTGGAGAAGCAGTCGCCCAACGACTATCTTCAGTCCTACGTCGTCAAGGAGAGTTTCCTCCGGCTCATGACCGCCCATGTCCGCCTCGTACCGGGCCAGCGCGAGTTCTTCGTGGAAGGCTCGGACACCATTCTGGATGCCGCGCTGCGCGCCGGCATTTCCCTGCGTTACGGATGCAGCAACGGCAATTGCGGCCTGTGCAAGGCCCGGGTGGTTTCCGGAAAAACGCTGCCGATGCGCCATTCCGACTATGTCTTCAGCGATGCCGAAAAAGCCCATGGTTATGTGCTGCTCTGCTCCCACACGGCGGTGACCGATCTGGAAATCGAGGCGCCGCAGATCGGCGGCGCGCAGGACATCCCGGGACAGCAGATCGCCACGCGCGTCAAGAAAATAGAGTCACTGGGCGAAGACATGGCGCTGCTGCATTTGCAGACACCGCGCACCAAGCGGCTGCAGTTCCTCGCCGGCCAGGTGGTAACGCTCGAATCCGCCAACGGCGCCGAGGCCGATTATCCCGTGGCCAGCTGTCCGTGCGACGACCGCAATCTCCAGTTTCACGTGCGGCGCCTTCCCGGCAACCGCTTCGCCGATTACGTGTTCAAAAAACTGAAAAACGGGGACATCGTCGCGCTCGCCGGGCCCAAGGGGGAATTCACGCTGAACGAGGAATCACCGCGTTCGCTGATTTTTCTCGCCCACGGAACCGGATTCGCCCCGATCAAGAGCCTGATCGAACATGCCATGGCGCGCGACGTGGCGGAAACCCTGCACCTGTACTGGGCCAGCGGCGATGGCGAGCATTACCTCAACAACCTGTGCCGTTCGTGGACCGACGCGCTGGATAATTTCCACTATACGCCCCTGGTCGCGGACGCGACTGAATCGGCCCCGGCACTCAGGCAGATCATGACGGATCATCCCGATCTCAACGGCTTCGATATCTACGCCGCCGGACCCGAGGACTTCCTGGCGTCGGTGAAAAAATACCTGCGCGACAACAATTTCCCGGAAAACCAGCTGGTCACCAGCCGGGTGGAGTAGAGACCATCAATAAAAGAAAAAACATCCGCAGATGGTAAAGAAGATAAACGCGGATGATTTAAATAAATTCTTTTTTTATCTGCGTTTATCCTTATACAAATCTGCGTTAATCTGCGGTTAAGTATTTATATTTACAGATTCTCGATGGCCACCGGCTCAATCGGATCGGCCGGCGTGAAATCGAACATACGGGAATAAAACCAGAACTCCGCCTCAAGAGCGCGCTGGATATTCTCCGCGCGGCGGAAACCGTGTTGCTCGCCTTCGAACGCAACATAGGCCACGGGGATGTTCCGCGTGCGCAGGGCCTGCACCATTTTCTCCGTCTGATCCGGCGGCACGACCCTGTCCTCCAGCCCCTGAAAGAAGATCACCGGACAGGACAGGCGATCCACGTGATGAATCGGCGAGCGCTCACGGTAGCGGGCACGCGAAGTTTCATACGGGCCAACCAGGCGGTCGAGATAATGCGCCTCGAATTTATGCGTATCGCGCGCCAGCGCCTCGAGATCGCTCACGCCGTAATAAACCGCGCCGGCGCGAAACAATCGGTGAAACGTCAGGGCGCACAGCGTGGTGTATCCGCCGGCACTGCCGCCACGGATGGCGAGACGCTGTTCGTCCGCCAGGCCGCGCTCGACAAGATAACGCGCCCCCGCGATGCAATCCTCGACGTCGGAAACGCCCCATTGGCCATCCAGCTTGCGCCGGTAGGCACGGCCGTAACCCGTCGATCCGCGGTAGTTCACATCGAGCACGGCAAACCCGCGGCTGGTCCAGTATTGCGTCCTGAGGCTCAACGCCTGGGATGCGGCCGAGGTCGGACCGCCGTGGCTCAATACCAGCAACGGCGGCTTCTCCTCCCCGGGTGCGCGGAAGGCATGGTTTGAAGGCGGGTAATACCAGGCATGCGCCGTGTCACCGTGGCTCGTGGGATAGGCCAGTGGCCGCGGCGCGGACAGATAACCGGCGCCGGGAACATCTTTGGTGGAAGCGCGCAGGATTTCATATCGGTGCGTCGCCAAATCAAGGCGCACGATGGACGCCGGCAGGCCTGGCGCGGCGCCGACAAAAACCGCCGCGCCATGACCGGCCACAACATGGCTGATGTCACTGAACGGCGTTTCGATCTCCTCCAGCCTGAGCGTGTCGGTGTCGAGCACGGCGAGCTGCCACGCGCCGGCGCGATTGAACGCGCACACCAGCCGCCGCGCCGAGTCGAAGCCATAGGCGGACATCCCGAAAATCCACTGTGGCAGGCCGAACTCCGCCTCCATGGGCATGAGTGCCTCGACGCGACCCTCCCGCAGACGATAAAGATTCCACCAATTATTGCGGTCGGAAACGAAATAAAGCGTGCCGTCGGGCGCAAACTGCGGCTGAAAAACCGATTCCTCGCGGCTGCCGGCAACGCAGCGCGGATTGGCCGGCAGGCCGTCCGGCCCCAGGTCCGCGAGCCACAGCTCGGTGCCGTCCCAGGGCATGTCCGGATGATTCCAGGAAAGCCATGCCAGCCGCCGGCCATCCGTGCTCAGGCGCGGAGAGGCGTAAAAATCCTGTCCCGACAGCAACACGCGCGGTTCGTGCTTACCTTCCATGTCGACGGCGACAATGGTGTTTGCAGGCTCGCCGCCGGTACCATGGTCTTCGCGGACACAAATAATACGATGACGCTGGCGATCAACCACGGCATCGGCATAGCGCTTGTTTGCGCCCGAAGTAATCGCGCATGGTGAACTGTTCGGTGCGAGCCGGTACAAAAGCTGATCGCGGTCGTTGCTGAAATACAGCACGCCGTTATCCACCGCGAACGCCCCGCCCCCGTATTCATGCGCCCGCGTTCGGGAGCTGAAGGGCTTGGGCAAAACCTCGTCCACGGCGCCGTCGCGCCAGCGCTGGATGACATAACGCCCGCCTTCCGCCGGGCGCATTTCATTCCAGCAGATGTCGGAGCCGTCGAGAGCGATCTGCCCCAGGCTAACGGCGCTCCCGGCGACACGGTCCGTCGTGATCGGCGATTTCCAGGAACCGTACGGCGCGATGGCCGGGTGGACGTTCACGCGCCCAGATGCACCACGATCTGGCGCGCCCCACGCTTGTGCCGGTGCTCCCACAGATAAATCCCCTGCCAGGTCCCGAGCGTGAGGCGCCCGCCCGAGACCGGGATGGAGAGCTGCGTCGCCGTGAGCGCCGACTTGATGTGTCCCGGCATGTCGTCCGGGCCTTCGCTCTGATGGGTGTAAAGCGGGTCGTTTTCCGGCGCCAGCCGGTTGAACCAGTGTTCCAGATCGCGCCGCACCGCGGGATCGGCGTTTTCCTGGATCAGCAGGCTCGCGGAAGTGTGCTGCACGAACAGTGTGCACAGGCCCTCTTGCACCCCGGCCTCGCGCACCGCCGCCTCGATGCGGTCGGTGATTTCATGCAGGCCCTGCCCGGGAATGTTAATGCTGAGATGTTTGATCATGGGGACGATTCCTGATTTCTGATTCCTGATTTCTGGCCTCCGACTGAAAACTGAAATTGGAAATCAGGAATTAGGAATCAGAAATTTCTTTTCGGTCGCTGTGTCCGAGATCCATCTCTGGTGCAATGCGATCGCGGATGAGCTGCTTGATTTCCTTGGGTTCGGGAAAGCGCCCGGCCTGTTTCTTGTTCCACAAGAGCTCGCCGTTCAGGCGCACCTCGAAGATGCCGCCGGTGCCGGGCCGTAGCGCCACCTCGCCAAGCTCGTCCCCGAAGGTCATCAGCAGTTCCTGGGACAGCCAGGACGCGCGCAAAATAAAGCGGCACTGGCTGCAGTATTCGATTTCCACGCGGGGTTTGCCTGCATTCATTCCGGGTCACGACAGCGAAAATACACGCGGCAGTATAAGCCGGTCCGCAAAATCTGTCGCGCCGGTGCCCGGCAAAATCCCCGCATGCGATGGGTGTTACCGGTCCGGCTTGGGCCACGGGCCCAAACTGCGATATAGTGGCTGGCTCTTCCCACCAATATATCCATGAGGATTCCATAATGAAGGCAGCCCAGGGTACGGTTGTGTCCATGCATTACACCCTGACCGACGACAGCGGCGCGGTACTCGACTCGAGCCACGGCGGTGAACCGCTCAACTACCTGCACGGCCACAGCAACATCATTCCGGGCCTGGAAAAGGCGCTGGAAGGCGCCACCGCCGGTTTCAAATCCAAGGTCACCGTGGTGCCGGCGGAAGCCTATGGCGAGAAAAATCCGGAGGCCATCTTCGAGGCCCCGCGCGAGCACTTTCCGCCCGACATGAAGCTCGAAGTCGGCGCACGCGTTTCGGCCGACGGGCCGAACGGGCCGATCACCTTCACTATCGTCACCCTGACGGAAACCGGAGCAGTGCTCGACGCCAATCATCCGCTGGCCGGCAAAACCCTGCATTTCGACGTCGAGATCACCGAGGTCCGTACCGCCACGAAAGAGGAAATCGAGCACGGCCACGTGCACGGCGAAGGCGGCCACCATCACTAAATCTTATCTCAAAGCACTTTGATAAGAATTTTGGAACGCCGCGGATGATAAAAGAGACAATTTTGCCGGGAGCAAAAATTGGACAGCGGAGCGCCGCGACGCTGGCCCGAGCGCAAGCGAGGGCGAGCGCCAGGGGTGAGGCGGGATATTAGGCGAACGTCCGGTGGACGTTCGCCCCGCCGAGCGGGCTGGCCAAGGATGGCCAGCCCTGGACTTTCGAGCGAAGCGGGATGCGGAGCGAAGAAAGGCGCGAGCATAAACGCAGATAGCCTCTCAGGATTCTTTTTTATCTGCGTTCATCTTCATATAAATCCGCGTTATTGACCCGGCACGATAAATCTTGAGGAAGGTGGCAGCACCATAGGTGCCAGGTCAATAATCTGCGGATGATTTGTTTTCGTCAGGAAACGATCACCGGCTGTTCGTCCGACAGGCCCAGCACCCTGGCCGCCACGGCAAAGGCCTCCGCGCAGAAGGCATCGAGTTCGGACCAGGCGTCGGAGCATCCGATCTCCTCGTCCAGCCCGTGCGTGATCACCCGCAGCCGATGGGACCCCTCCTGGGCACGCCGGCGCGGATTTTTTTCCGCCGTCACGTAAAACGACGGCCGGCCTTCCCCCTCGCGCACGAGCGCCAGGATGTACCGGTACTTCACGTCATCACCGCTCTCGATATCACCGAGCACCACCCCGGTGTATTCGCCGAACTGGTAGCGTCGCTGGGGAATTGCTGTCTGGATTTTCGGCGCGTTCATAGCTTTATTATATAAAGGAAGATTAACAGGATTTACAGGGCGAAACGGGTTGTCGCCGATGCCCTGAACGTACATCGGCGCCGCTGAGCGCCCGCACAGGGGTGAGCCGCGAAAGCGGCGAACGCCCGGCCAGGGATGGCCGGGCTGGACTTCGAGCGGAGCAAGGATTGCGTAGCGAGAACTGCGGGCCGGGGTTTATCGGGGTTTCTGTCGCGACGCCAGGGATGGCGTGCCTGCCGTCCCTGGCGCGGCCGTGGAGGCTTCCCACACTCGTACCCGCCATCCCTGGCGGGGCGCTCGCCGGGACGAAGGTGAGACGGGGTTGTCGCCGAGGCACTTAACGTGCCTCGGCGCCGTCGAACGGGTGCAACGATGTTGGTTGCACCCTGGGCCCCAAGTTTCAGGTGTCTTCGTCTGTTTCCGGCTCGCCCTGTTAATCCTGTTTACTTATATTACGAATTTGGACGCGGGCGGCGGCGCAGCGCCACCACGGAGTTCCCTCTTCCGCCGCTGCCGGAAAAGCTTGGCCGCTGCTTGGCGCTCCAGGCTGAATTTCTCAGCCACTGGATCAGTTCGTCATAAGGCAGAGGCCGGCTGACAAAGAAACCCTGCACCACGTCACAGCCGAGCGACGTGAGCAGCCGCAGGGTCTCCGGGTTTTCCACACCCTCGGCCACCACGCGCAGGCTCATGTTGTGGGCCAGGTCAATGGTGGAGCGCACGATGACCGCGTCGTTGTTGTCCAGCTTCATGTCGATGACGAAGGAGCGGTCAATCTTGATTTCATCCACGGGCAGCCGTTTGAGGTAGGCCAGCGACGAATACCCGGTGCCGAAATCGTCGATGGAAATGCGCACGCCCATGGCGTCGAGGCGCGACAGCACCTCTAGCGCGTGGCTCGGATCGGACATGACCGCACTTTCGGTCACCTCGAGCGAGATCCAGGACGGTTCGACCTCCCAGTGGCGCAGCGTGTTCATGACATAATCGGCGAAATCCTGCTCGTGCAGGTTCATCACCGACAGGTTCACGGACACGTCGAACAGAAAACCCGCCCGGCGCCACTGGGCGCACTGTTCCACCGCGCGATTGAATACCCAGCGGGTGAGCGGCTGGATCAGTCCGCACTGCTCGGCGACGTGGATGAACTTGTCCGGCGAGGTCAGATCGAGGTCGGGGTAACGCCACCGCACGAGGGCCTCGACACAACTTACCTTGGTGGTGCGAATATCCACCATCGGCTGGTAATACAGCTCGAGACTGCCGTTCTCGATCGCCTGGCGCAGGTCGCGCTCCAGGGTCAGCAACTGCAATTTGTGATGGTCGCGCACGCTGTCGAAAAAGGCATAGCCGCTTTTGCTCTGCTTGGCCTGGTACATGGCGACATCCGACTGTCGCAGCAGCGTCATCGGGTCCACCCCGTGTTGCGGGTACAGGGCGACGCCGATACTGACGCCGACATTGAAACGGTGCATGCCGACGATGAACGGCTGTTGCATCACCCTGATGAATTTCTGCGCGATCAGGATGGCCGATTTGTCGTCGGCAATGCCCGGCACGATGGCGGCGAACTCGTCGCCGCCCAGGCGCGCGATGATTTCGTCCTCGAGTTTTTCCGCGGTTTCCTGATCCAGCCGCATGAAGACGTCGGAACGGCGCAGCACCCCGTGCAGGCGCGTACTGACCTGCTTGAGCAGCTGATCGCCGATATCGTGACCGAACGAGTCGTTGACCTCCTTGAAACGGTCGAGGTCCATCACGAACAGGGCAAACGGACTCTGGGCCGCGCGCACCGGCGCGGTGCATTGCTGCAGGCGTTCGTGAAAATGACTGCGGTTGGGCAGTTCCGTGAGCGTGTCGGTGAACGCCAGGCGCTCGAGCATTCGGTGCAGGTCCCCGAGTTCGGCGCTGAGGGCGTTGAAATCCTGCGCCAGTTCCTTGATTTCGAGGGTGCCGGACGGCGTGAGGGTCTCGCTCAGGCGCGTGCGATCCTTGCGCACGCTGCGCAACTGGTCGTGCAGCGCCATCAACGGCCGCAGGGTCGTGTTTTGCAGCACCAGCATGGCAACGGCGATCACCAGCAAGGTGACGAGGCCGGCGACCATCGTGACCATGTAACGGGTCATGGAGAGTTTTTCATGGAGCGCCTGAATGTCCTCCATGACGCCCAGCGTCATCACTCTCCCGGAGGCGGGCGTTTCCAGCGGATATTCCGCCACCAAGGTGCGCTCCATGGCCTGCGGCGGAAACCACGCTTCGGATTTGTATATCACCTGACCGGAAGCCAGCGTGATCTTGACCGGCATGCCCAGGGCCTTTTCGGTTCCGGCCAGGCTGTGCGTGGGATCGGTAAAGATCTGCAGATATCCCTTGGGCCGCAGCCCGCCGATCGGAACGATCACCGCGTGATACAAGCGGTCAGCCACCGGGCACAGATCGGAGATCGTTTGCAGGCGCGCCGGCCCCTGGCGCACGCGCGCCTGCTGGATCAATGCCGGGCAGTAGATCTTGCCACCCGCCAGCAGGGGGCTGCCTTCCGTGGATTCGGCCACGAATGAAAAATTGATGTCGAACGCCCTTAATTTCTCGATCTTGATGACGTTGGCGGTTTCGAAATACTGATGAAACTGGTTGTCCATCAATCGCGGAAGGGAAAGCATGTCACGCGCGGCAAAGGCGCGCTGGAACCCGGGTTCGTGCTGGATGGCCAGAGCCAGATCGCGCGACTTGGACTCGAGCTCGCGCAACAGGTCATCCGTCTTGAGACGCAGCAACTCCGCCATGGCCGCGCGATGGTTATCCAGTGTCTGCTGCCGATACACCTCCCCGGTCGCCAGCGCCAACGCAAGACCAAGCAGGCCCATGATCACGATGGTCAGGCTCAACGAGGCACGCATGGTCAAATGCTTTGTCAGCATGACGAAATCTTCTCCCTGGCTACTTTTTCAGGTACGGATAATTCTTGTTCTTCCACTCTTCGAACCCGCCGCGGTACCAGTAAACGCCGGTATATCCGCAGTCGAGGGCCTTGCGCGACGAGTGGACGCTGCGTCCGCATTTGGGACCGTTGCAGTAAAACAGGACCGGCGTCGACTTTCGGGGAATGATCCTGGCGAGCGATTTACAGCTGGTATCGACATCGGGCAGGCTTATGGAGCCTTCGATGTAGCCTTGCAACCGGTCCTGGCGGATACGCGCATCCACGATGACCAGTTCGGGAATTTTTTCGGCCAGCTCGAGCACGCCCTCGGCATCGACTTTCGTGGTCCCGGGGATGCTGTCGGGCGAGACTATGCCGCTATCCGCCGGGACCGGTCCCGTGAATGCCGCCAGCCACACCAATACGACAACAACCGGCAGGCGCCTTCCGCGCATGGTGGATACCCTCTTTTCGATATTATCCCCACCAAAAGAGCAATATTTGTGCCATTTTGGTGCACATAGGCCCATTGTTCGTAAGAAAACAGCTTGAATCAGCAGGTTTTTCCGGATCCTCCCTCTGCCCAGACTCATTCCCGAGCACCGCCGGAACGATTTCAGGAACCGCCCCGGTTTTGTATGATGCCGCGCAGACTCGCGGCCGGCCCTCTGGATCCGGTATCACGGGAAGCGCGCGTCTGCTTGCCGGGCCGGAACAGAAACAAGAAAGAAAAACAACCACGCAGGAGAGCGCCCATGAAACTCATCACCGCCATCATCAAGCCCTCCAGGCTGGACGACGTGCGTCAGGCCCTGTCGGGTCTCGGCGTTCAGGGCATGACCGTCACCGAGGTCAAGGGCTTCGGGCGCCAGAAGGGCCACACGGAACTCTACCGTGGCGCGGAATACGTGGTGGATTTCCTGCCCAAGACCAGAATCGAAGTGGCCGTGTCGGCGGACATGGCGGAACGCGCGATCGAAACCATTATGCAGTCGGCCAGGACCGGAAAAATCGGCGACGGAAAAATATTCGTCTACGACCTCGAACAGGTGGTGCGGATACGCACCGGCGAGACCGGCACCAGCGCCTTGTAAACCAAATAACTATCACACCCCAGGAGAAAATCATGACACTCGGTAAATCAACGCGACTGCTCATCGCGTCGCTGCTGCTGGCCGTCTCACCGCTGGCGCTGGCGGCAGAGACGCCCACCCTCAACACGGCCAACACCGCCTGGCTGCTGACCTCCTCGGTGCTGGTGCTGTTCATGACCATCCCCGGGCTCGCGCTGTTCTACGGTGGACTGGTGCGGACGAAAAACGTGCTGTCCGTCCTGATGCAGTGTTTCGCCATCACCTGCATGGTCTCCATCGTGTGGGTACTGTTCGCCTACAGCCTCGCCTTCGGCGACGGCGGCGCCAACAACGCCTGGATCGGCGGCATGGCCAAGGCGCTCATGGCCGGTATCGGCGTGAACACTCTCAAGGGCGATATTCCGGAAACCGTGTTCGCCATGTTCCAGATGACCTTCGCGATCATCACGCCTGCACTCGTGGTCGGGGCCTTTGCCGAGCGCATGAAGTTTTCCGCCATGATGCTGTTCAGCCTGTTGTGGCTGCTGGTGGTTTACGTGCCCGTGTGTCACTGGGTCTGGGGCGATGGCTGGCTGCAAAAAATGGGCGTCATGGATTTCGCCGGCGGCACCGTGGTGCACGTCAACGCCGGCGTCGCAGCGCTGGTGGCGGCGCTGGTGCTGGGCCGGCGCAAGGGCTTTCCGGAAACGGCCATGCCACCGCACAATCTCACCATGACCGTAATCGGCGCCTGCATGCTGTGGGTCGGCTGGTTCGGCTTCAATGCCGGCAGTGCGCTGGCGGCCAACGGCACCGCCGGCATGACCATGCTGGTCACGCACATCGGCGCCGCCGCCGGCTCGCTCACGTGGATGTTCTGCGAGTGGATCCGTTTCGGCAAACCGTCCGTGCTGGGCATCGTCACCGGCATGGTGGCGGGGCTCGGCACCATCACGCCGGCTTCGGGTTTTGTCGGTCCGCTCGGCGCCCTCGTGATCGGTGTCACTGCCGGGCTCGTATGCTTCGTCGCCACCAACTACATGAAGCGCACGTTGCGCGTGGACGATTCGCTTGACGTATTTCCCGTGCACGGCGTGGGCGGCATCATCGGCACCCTGCTGACCGGCATCTTCGCCGCCACGACTCTTGGCGGTGTCGGTTTTGCCGAAGGCGTTACCATGGGCCGGCAGGTCATGACCCAGCTTACGGGAATTCTTGTCACGGCCGCCTGGAGCGGAATCGTGACCTTCATTTTGCTCAAGCTGATCGACGTCATGCTGGGCCTGCGCGTCACGGTGGAACAGGAAACCGAGGGTCTCGACACCGTGCTGCACAACGAGACCGGCTACAACCTGTAACGCTCCAAGAACCCATAACAAAATGAAATTCGCCACAGAGTACACAGAGATCACAGAATAAAAACCCGTTCTTCTTCACTCTGTGTGCTCTGTGATCTCTGTGGCTAACCTATTAAATTTTATTTTGATATAGACCCTAAACCTTAGGTCGGAGGAACGGCGGGGAAACGCACCATCACCCGGAGGCCGGAACCCGTCACGGGCGCGGCCAATTCGATGCTGGCGCCATGCAGCTCGGCGATGCGTTGCGCAATGGAAAGTCCGAGGCCGCATCCCTGGCCGCCGCTTCCCGGTGCGCGGTAAAACCGCTCGAACACCCGCGCGCGCTCGAGTTCGGGTATGCCCGGGCCATTGTCCGTGACCGTTATCGTGATGCCGTCCTCCCGGGTCGCGACGGATACCTCCACGCGTCCGCCGGGCGGCGTATAGCGGATGGCATTGTCAACCAGATTGCGTATCAGGATCGCCAGCGCCGCCGCATCCCCGTTGACCACGCCGCGGCTGTCTTCCGTCAATTCGATCTCGATATTCTTCTCCAGCGCCGAGGGCGCGCGTTCCGCAACCACGGCCACGGCCGTCTGAACCAGATCCACCGGCTCGTGTTGCGCCGCGGCCGCATCCGGATCGAGCCGCGCCAGAGTCAACATTTGGCCGACGAGGTGGGTGGCCCGGTCAACGCCTTCCAGAATTTTATTCAGCATCTGGATGCGCTGCGGCTCGCTGGTCGCGCGCAGCGCCACCTGGGCCTGGGTTTTCAACCCGGCCAGCGGGGTGCGCAGCTCGTGCGCGGCGTTGGCGGTAAAGCGCCGTTCCGATTCGAGCGCTTCATCGAGCCGTCCCAGCAGGCGGTTGAGCGAGTCCGCCAGCGGCCGTATCTCCTCCGGCGTGTCGCGCACCGCCAGCGGTTGCAGCTGCGAGGGTGAACGCTGCGCGATTTCTCCCGCGACTTTTTTGAGCGGACCGAGTCCGCGCCCCACTCCGGTCCAGATGATCAGGGCGAGCAACGGCAGGGTCAGCAGGATCGGCAGTAGCGTGTTGAACAGAATGTCGAAAATGAGTTCATCGCGTATCTCGTAACTTTCACCGACCGCGATGCGGACGTTGTGCGCCGGATCAGCGAGCAGGAACACCCGCCAGGGTTTTGTCTCGATCAACTCGTCACGGTAGCCGGACGCCGAGGTCATCGGCGCCACGGGCGCGTTGGGCGAACGCAGCAACAGTTTTTCCCCGCTCCAGATCTGAAAGGCGATCTTTTCCTCGTATTTGTGGCCCCAGGGTACGCCCACGATATCGATGCCGGCGATGTCGGGCTCGTTTTCCTCCTCGATCTCGTGCAGGGTCAGCCCCAGCAGCACGCGCGCCGACTGCGCGAGCTGCGCGTCGAACAGTTCCTCGATCTCGTGGCGCGCGCTGAAATAGGACATGGCCGCCAGCAGCAGCCAGGCCGCCGCGAAGGACCAGAGCAGGATGACAAGCAGCCGGCGGCGCAGCGATATCATGCGCCAGACCGGGGAATCGTGTAGCCGATGCCGCGCAGCGTACGGATGAAATCCTGCCCGAGCTTGCGGCGCAGGTGGTGCACATGCACCTCGACGGCGTTGCTGCCCACGTCCTTGTCCCAGCCGTACAACGCCTCCTCCAGGCGCGCGCGCGACAGCACCTTGCCGGCGTTTTCAATCAGCATCCGGAGCACCACGAATTCGCGCGGCGCGAGCTCGATGGTCTCGTCACGCAGGCGCGCGGTATGGGCATTCACGTCCAGAACGAGATCGCCATGCCGGAGCTGCGGAACATGCTCTCCCCCGGCGCGACGCAACAGCGCGCGCACGCGCGCGCCCAGCTCGCCGAGATCGAAGGGTTTCACCAGATAGTCGTCAGCGCCGGCGTCCAGCCCGCGCACGCGATCGGTCACGGTGTCGCGCGCGGTAAGGATCAGCACCGGTACCGGGTTGCCGGCGGCGCGCGCGCCGCGCAGCACGTCGAGCCCGGCGCGTCCCGGCAGATTGAGGTCGAGCAATAACAGGTCGTAATGCCTGGATTGCAGCTCGCGGTCCGCGGCGATGCCATCCCGGACCCAGGTTACCTGATAGTGTTCCTGGGCCAGGCCGGTCTGGATTGCATCGCCCAGGAGTTCGTCATCTTCGACCAGAAGCAGGTTCATGCCGACGACTTATAACCCGCGGCGGACTTTTTTCAAAGCCGCCTCAGGCGCCGTGCGCGAATTTACGCATGATGGCGTGCTGTTTGCGCAGCGCGCCGTCCACCAGGCCCGGCAATATGGCGTTGAGACGCGTGAACAGCTTTTCCGGCCAGCCAAGATAGACCTCGGCGCGTTCCTGCTCGATGGCGCGGACGATCGCCGCTGCCACCTGCTCCGGCGGATCCATCGCCACCTTGAGTGCCTCGTTCATGCGCACCACGGCGCTTGAATTGAGCGGGGTGCGCGTGGCGCGCGGGGCAATATAGGTCACCCCCACGCCGCTGCCATGGAGCTCGCGCCGCAGCGCCTGTGAAAAACCGCGCAATCCGAACTTGCTTGAGGAATAAGCGGCGAAGAAAGGAAAGCCGATCGAGCCGAAGGTTGAGCCGACGTTCACGATGCGCCCGCGACCCTGCTTGAGCATGGCCGGCAGCAACAGGCGCGCGAGCTGGATCGGGGCGATCAGGTTCACCTGCATGAGCCGCTCGATGGATACGGGATCCTCGGCTTCGAAGGGAGTGAAATCCAGCAACCCGGCGATGTTCACGAGCAGGTCCACGCCTCCCAGACGCCGGGTCGCCTCTTCGGCGAGCGCCTGGCGTCCGGCGAAACTGCCCAGATCGGCGATCACGGGCTGTGCCTTGCCGCCGTGCGCTGCGATCCCGGTGCAGAGCTTCTGTAGCTCTGCACCGGTGCGGCCGGCCACGGCAAGTTGCGCGCCGGCGCGCGCCAGGGCGAGCGCGGTCGCGGCACCGATACCGCCGGCCGCGCCGGTCAGCAGAACACGTGCATTCCCGAGATTCATGCGATCCTCCGTTGCGGCAGTTCATTGACGCTGTGTGGGAGCGCGCGGAAGACATCGCCATACAGGCGATAAAACACCTTCGCGCACTGAATGATCGGCGCCTTGTCCTCGTCGCGCTCGAGGCGGTTTACGAGATTCTTGAAAAAATCGATGTGCGAGATGTCCAGCGAACCGTGCGACAGCAGGTAACTGAACGCCTGCTTCGGAAGCTCGAGCGAGACCTGGAGGCTTTCCGCGGCGCGCGTGGCAAGCTGCACGCTGGTGCCCTCGAGCACAAACACCATGCCGAAGAAGCCGGCCGGGTTGCCGCGCGCGATGGTGTCGTAGGCATAGGCGACCATGAGTTCGGCGGGCAGGCCTGGCGCGCCGTGGCGCACCGCCTCGGCGTCGCCGCCGCAGGCCGTGATGTCGTTCAGGATCCACTCCTGATGACCGGTTTCCTCCTCGATGTACTCGGCCACCGCCGTGCGCAGCCACTCCAGCCGCGCCGGCAACCGCGCGCCGCAGGCCATGAGCAGCGGCAGCGTGTGTTTGACGTGGTGATATGCCTGGGTGAGAAAAGCGACGTAACTGTCGAGCGTGATACGGCCGGCCGCGCCGTCGCGCAGGAACGGAATCGCCAGGAACTCCGTGCGTTCGCGCTCGGTCGCCGCCACCAGTTCGTCATAAAAGCTCATGCCTGTAACTCCTCGTTTGAATGTCTGTCTTCATAAAGCGCGTCGATACGCGCGCCGTACACCTTCAGAATTTCCACTCGCCGCGGACGGCCGGTGGCGGTGAGTTGCCCGTTCGTGACGGCAAACGCCTCGTTCGCGGCGATCCACGCCGATACGCGCGCGTAATCGGGCAACTCGCGGTTGGCGCTGCGCACACCCGCCTCCACCTCGACGCGGCTCGCGCCGGCGCGCGACCATATCACCGCGACGTTCCATGGTCGCGCTTCGCCGAACACCGCAACCTGGGCAATCGCCGGCGATAGCGTCAGCTCGCGCTCGATCCATTCCGGTGCAACATTGCGTCCGAATGAGGTGATGAACATGTTTTTCTTGCGACCGGTCAGATGCAGGAAACCGTTTTCATCCAGATGCCCGATATCGCCGGTCGGCCAGAAGGCGTCATGGAGAGTTTCCTGCGTGCCGAGGTACCCCTGAAACAGGCTGCCGGCCACCTCAATCTCGCCGTCCGCGGCAAAACGCAACCGCACATGCGGTAACAAGCGACCAACGCTGCCCGGACTATCGTGGCCCGGGACGTTGAGCGCCACGACCGAGGCACACTCGGACAGGCCGTAGCCTTCGTACACCGGCAGGCCGAGTGCGCGGGCGCGCGCCAGCAAACGCGGCGATACCGGGGCGCCGCCCACCGCCACAAAGCGCAAGTGCCCGAGCGGCTCCGCTCCCTGCTCCAGTACCGACACCAGCGCCTGCAACATCTGCGGGATGAAAATCGCGCTCGTTGCCTGATGCCGGCGCAGGGCCTCGACCATGCGCACGGCATCGAGCCCGGCGGCCCCGTGCAGGCCGACACGCCCGAGAGCGGGCACAACACAGGTCGTCCCGGCCAGCAGTGGCAGATAAATACCGCCGATGTTTTCGAGCAGCGTGGCGAGCGGCAACAAGCTCAAATGACGTTGCGGCGCTTCCGCACCGACAACTTCCAGCAGTGAAGCGGCTACCGCCTCCATGGCCGAAGTGGAAAGACATGCCCCCTTCGGCGTGCCGGTAGTGCCCGAGGTGTAGGTAATCTTGGCAACGCCCGCCGGCTGGCGACGTGGCGCGGCCTGTGTGCGCAGCACAGACAGCCCCGTACCGGTCACGTCCAGCCGTGTCGATTCCTGACTGATGCCGGCCAGGGCACTGAAACGCTGAGGCTGGTCGGTCAGAATGGCATCCACGCCGGCATCGGTGAGCGCGTGGCGCAGCTGCGCGTCAGAAAAAAAACCGGGCAACGGAACCAGCGTTACACCGGCGGCACTCGCCGCCAGATCCGCGACTACCCAGGCCGGCCCGTTGTCGAGCAACAGCCCGAGCACCGCAATACGTTCACACACCAGGACGGATGCGAGTCGGTCCACGGCGCACGTGAGTTCCTCGTAACCGAGAGATTGGTTCTCATCCTGCAGCGCGACGGCATGGGGCCGGAGACACGCGTGCCGTTCCAAGGCGATGAGGATCGCGCTCATGTTTGCTGTTCGGAGGAAATAAACAAGCTCAGCCCACCGGGACGGCACTGCCCTCGACACCAGCGTCGAACGCCTCGCGCCACAGCGACAGCCAGCGGTGACCATTGTCTCCCTGGAGCAGCTTGCCCTGGAGCGCGTCGTACGACTGATGCACGCTCGCGGCCATCACCATCGGTTCGGTGGCGTAATAGCTGCCCCAGTGCGTGCGTTCTTCCGGCGCCAGGCGCATGGGGTCGGCCGGCGCGAGCGACACCAGTTCGACGCCGAGACGCGTGAAGGCATTACGCAAGGCCGGCACCGCGGTAAACACCGCCCAGTCGTAACCTGCGCCTTTGAGATAGGCCGTGAGCGCGGTAATCAGCCAGCGCGCGCCACCGGCGTGGGCGGTTACCAGGTTGCCGACCTCGACCAGACCGTGGCGCGGCACGTAACGCCCGAGGCGCAGCGACAAGGCCACCTCGATCGATACGTCGAGATACTGCTCCAGGAACAAACGATTGCCACGCGCGCGCCTGAAACCGAGCGCGGCCTGAAGTTCGGTATCGTCGTGCAGCACCAGAAGCCGTGGCAAAAAATGACGTACGTCGGCATCGTAGGCACGGGCGTAATGCTGGTGAATAAAGCTTTCCACGGAATGGCGGCCGGCAGCGTGCTCGTCCAGCATACCGACCTGCATGGACGACGGCTTCGTCTCCAGGGTGCCTGCCCGGCCAGGTAATGCGGACAGGAAAGGGATCCGTACCGGTTTACCGCAATGTTGCTCAGATGACATGTTGCTGACTCCTGCCGTGATATGACAGAACTCTAACAACCCAAGCTTAAGGAAGACTTAAGGGGGATTACTCCACAAGACCGGCTGTCGTGTCGGCAGGTACGACTGACCTGCCGAAATACGGCAACATGCTCTAAACAAAAGCAAAATCAAATGCAGGCAGGAGACTGAAGCCACTGCACGCGATTGTCATGGATTATTCCAGATGATCATGGCCACACCGGCAAACACCAGCAGGCCGCCGATGATCACACTCGTGTTGACGTGAATCTCGCGGAACAGCAGCCAGGCAAACACGGCAACGAACATGGGGTAAGAAATTTCAATCAGGCTCGCGAGCGTGGCGTTCTTGCCGGCGATGGACAGGAACAACAACACCGATCCCAGCAGGCTGGTCAGCGCCAGGGCGAGCACCCTGAGCTTCGGGCCCGTATCCAGGGTCGTCCAGACGGCGTAGTCGGCGGTGAGGGTCCGGTGGAAAAAGAGCGCCAGGGCAACTATCGGCAGTGCCGTCAACAGCAGCACGGAAACCAGCGACAGCTTTTTCAGCGCATGATCCACCAGCGGGTAATGCACGCCCCAGACCAGGGCCGCGCCGATCGCGGTGACATACCATGGGATTTGCATGTTCAGCCCTCCGTGTCAGAAAAATTTACACTTTTCACCATGTGAAGCACGGTTTCGGCAAGTTTCATGCCGGATTCGACGGGCCCGCGCATGGCGTTTGGATGTACACCAATAGCAAATTCGTTATACTGAATCCGCAGTGGTGCACTGCCGTTTGTTGTCATGCTGGTATTTACAGGCATCCGCGGTTGGTCCTGGCGAACTCCACCATTACAGCACGTATTAATTTTATTCATAAAAAAATTCATCATTAGTGAGGTCATTCGTCATGCGCATGGGTACTGTAAAGTGGTTCAACGAGGCTAAGGGTTTTGGTTTCATTTCTCCACAGGATGGCAGCGCGGATGTGTTCGTGCACTACTCCGTGATTCAGGCCGAAGGCTACAAGAAACTGGCCGAAGGTCAGCATGTGGAATTCGAAAGCCAGAAGGGACCGAAGGGGATGCAGGCCACGGTGGTAAAACCGTTAGCCTGATCCGGACGAGCCGCGCGCTGGCCGGCCCAGGTCAAAACAAAAACCCCGCCACGTCGGCGGGGTTTTTGTTTGCTTCATGCCATGCAGTCTACTAGCCGGCGGGTTTTTTCCGCACGGCACGCACCACCTTCCAGGCGCCGGCATCCTTTTCAAACTGGAACTGCTGCACCGCGGGTGAGCTCTGACCGACGCGGTACTCCACCTCGATGGACCCGGTCATGTTTTTCCCCGGCGCAGCGGCCTGGATATAGCGCCCATCGCGGAACGACATCACCTCGAGCGATTTGTTCGGATCGTCCTTCAGCAGTTCCCGCAGCGCCAAGTACTGGAGCGTATCCACCGAGTCGGCGGTCAGATCGGGTTTGCCGTCCACAATACGGAATCCCCGGATGTCCGCCTCGAAAGTCCCGGCGACATGGCTTTTCGTTTCGTCCGGAAGATTGAGCTGGATTTTTCCCGGCAGCTTTTTGTCCTTCTCCTGGCCGAACTCGAGCATCATGCTGTACTTGTCGGTGAATTTCTGTTCCGAGGGCACGCTCTGGCCGTCTTCCTTCCACGCCAGCGCCACTTGCGGCGTGCCGGCGCCGCCGGCTTCCATCACCTTGAAATTTTTCCCGGCCGGTGTTTCCCACGGCGAGCCGGGCAATACCACTTTCACTTCGAGATCGGCGGTCACGTCCTTGCCCAGTCGCAGGGTGAGCACGCCGTTCTCGATATAACTGTTCTCGACCACAAATGGTTTCCCGTGAACCTGTCCCTTGGCGGGTGCCGCGGGAATCCCGGGTGCGGCCGGTTTGGCGGCGGCCGTCGCGGCCGGGCCTGGTGCCGGTTTCCTGGCGGCAGCTGGCGTCGGCGTGCGAATGGTAGCCGGCTCGCTCTTGAACAAGCCGCTGACGAAATCCAACCCGCCTCCCTGCTGTGCGAGATAGGCCCCGGCGCCTCCGATGACGAGCACGATGAGGATGACGATTTGAATCAGGGATTTTTTATCGAGTTTCATTTGTAACCACCTTCCTGTGATTTCCAATTATTGATCCGGCACAGATACTACTGAAACAGAGGCAAGCCATGCCCGCCGATAACCTTCCTGGCATCCTGATGGCCCCGCAATAATCCTAAGGATAGTATGCCCGGCGTCGTCCGCCAATCGCTTTTATCGCACCGACCGGGCATTCCGGACGGCTGCCTCAGAAACCGAAGTAAAGCCCCAGCCCCGTGTAACGCAGAGATTCGCTGTAGAACTGTCCATTGGGCGAATGGCCGCGGAAATGCTCGACCATGAGGCGCACCCGTCGGAGGCTGCTGCTGCGCAACTCAAGCCCGGCCTGGTACGATCTGCTGCGACGCCAGTCGAGTTCCTCGGAGGCCTGCACATCTATCGCGGCGATGAAGCTTAGTCTCCCGGCCGCGCGCGGCCGGACATACTCGGCGCCGCCCTGAAGATGTTTGGGCGCCAGATCCGGCTCATCGCCCAGCAGATAACCGCCACCGCCATAGAGGCGCCACCGCTCCCATTCATAAGATACGAGGAGTTCCATATCCTCATAACTCAGATTGATCCGGTCGACACCCGGATTGCCCAGAATGAACTCATCGCCCAGGTGCGAACTCTGATGATAAAAGCGCAACACGTACGACCACGGGCCCTTGCGGTAACTGATCGGCAAGCCGATCCAGTAATCCGCGTTGATCAAATCGCTCGACGGCGCGTCGAGATTGAACAGCGCGAACACCCCGCCCTGAATCCCGACCTGCGAGTTGCCTGAGCTTCCGAAAAATCCAGAAGCCAGGCCGAAATACTCACCAAAGGCGACGCTGGCGGCAGAAAACTCGCTCGCAGGACTGCGATAGCGCTGGTAACTTACAGAAAATCGCGGTTGGCGTGGATCGGCTAGCAGCGGCCCAAACAGTTCCCGTTCAGGCAAGGCATAAACATCGACGGGTTCCGCTGCTTCAAGCTCCGCTCTCGCTCTATCCTGCTCCGCCGTCTCGTCAGATTTATCGCATTCCGTCGACAGGTCCCACTGGATGGATTTCACGCGGCCGGTTTTTGTGAGCAGATAGGCCACGTCGCGTTTCTGAGACGGACCAAGGCAGGCGCGCGATGTCAACGTCACCGCACCGTCCGCCGAGATAACCTGCGAGCGCAAGCCAAGCCCGGGGAAACGGGTGTCGAGCAGTGAATTGACATAGCCGCGCAGGTATTCCTCCCGTTCGCCGGCTTCGGCCGGCACCCATACCGCGCCGGCTATCAGCGCGCCCAAAAGCAGCCGGAACAAAATTCCAGGAAATAAATGAATGCTGGCTGGACGCCGCCGGGATTGCATGCCGCCATTTTACACATTATCGCCTCTCCTGGGTCGCCGCACCCGGACACCATGTCGGCATGGTCGCGCAATCCCGCATCCCTGCTCACGGGAATATGACAGGGAAAATCAGCGTCTGAAAGCGCGGCGGCGGCGAATCATTGTAAATGAGCACGTGGGCAAGGTAGGATTAAACGTCCTGAAGGAGCAAGGCCCGATGGAAAAGGATGTGCAGAAATCCAGGCTGACTTCGCTCAATATTCCGGCGCTGACGGGCGGAAGGGCCGGGTCCGGCCCGTTGCCTTCGTCGTCGCGGGTTTCGGTGCTGGACCGCTGGATGGCGCGCAAGCTGCTCGACCTGCTCGATGACCCGCCACTGACCTTCGTGTTGTGGAATGGCGAAATAATTCCCTCCGCGGACAAGACCTCTGTCGCCCGCGTGCATTTCCGCGACGGCGAGGTGTTGCAGAAGCTGCTGGTGAATCCCGCGCTGCATTTCGGCGACCTCTACAGCGCCGGGCGCATCGAGGTGGAAGGCGATCTCGTGGAGTTCCTGGTGCTTGCCTATCGCGCGGCGGGATCATCCCCCAAGTACCAGAAACTCAAGGAGGCGCAGACGCGTTTGTTCAATCGCCCGCGCTCCAACCGGCTCGCGGATTCACGCGACAACATTCATCATCACTACGACATCGGCAACGATTTCTACGAGCTGTGGCTGGACCGCGAGGCCATGCAGTACACCTGCGCCTATTTCCCGACCCCGGACCTGACGCTCGAGGAGGCGCAGCGCGCCAAGATGGATCACGTGTGCCGCAAGCTTCAACTGAAGCCGGGCGACCGGGTGGTGGAAGCCGGCTGTGGCTGGGGCGGGCTCGCACTCCACATGGCGCAGCACTACGGCGTCAGGGTCAGGTCCTACAATATCTCGCACCAGCAAATCCTGTATGCCAGGGAGCGGGCCCAGGCCGCCGGCCTCGGGGACAGCGTGGAATACGTGGAGGACGACTACCGCAACATCACGGGGGAATTCGACGTATTTGTTTCCGTCGGCATGCTGGAACACGTTGGCCGCGACAATTACGCCGCGCTGGGTGATGTCATAAATCGCTGTCTAGCGCCCCATGGACGCGGACTCATTCATTCCATCGGCCGCAACAAGCCCGAGCGGTTGAACGCCTGGATTGAAAAACGGATATTTCCCGGGGGCTATCCGCCCGCGCTGAGCGAAATGATGGGTATTTTCGAGTCACACGATTTCTCCGTGCTCGATATCGAAAATCTGCGGTTGCATTACGCCAGGACGCTGGAACACTGGTTCGAGCGCTTCGAGCAGAGCGCGGAAAAAATAGAAAAAAAATATGACAGCGCTTTTGTTCGTGCCTGGCGGCTTTATCTCGCCGGCTCGATCGCCGGATTCACAGCCGGCACCATGCAACTGTTCCAGATTCTCTTTACCCGCGCCACCAACAATGACCTGCCCTGGTCACGGGCTTATTTGTATGAGCAAGTAACCGCAGATAAACGCAGATGAACGCGGATTAGAAAAACCGAAAAAGCTTTTTATGTTTTTATCTGTGTTCATCTGCGTTCATCTGCGGTTCCAGTTTTTTAATAATAATGCTTGTGGTCCTTGCGCCGGCGGCTGGCGCGCTGCACCACCACCCCGCGCACCGAGTAATTCTCCACCAGTTCCACCGCCGGATAGGCGCTGTTGAGCGCCTTCAGGTATTTCCTGCCGTTTTCAATGATGAACTGGCGGAACGTGGTTTCGCCCTGATAGTCGATGATCACGTAAGCGCCATGCTGTGGCGGCATGGCCGGGTCTACGATCAGAATATGGCCGTCGAGGAATTCCGGCTCCATGCTGTCGCCAATGACCCGCAGCGCGTAGGGCTCGGCATCGGCGCAGCTGCTGATCTCGGCATGCTCCTGGTTGCCAATGGTGGTCTTGATGGGAATATTCTTGAATGCATCGGCCATGGGCCGGACCTCCGGTTAAAAATTCGAATTCACGACTTCGGTGCGGAAAACGGCGGCGCACCGGTCTTCCTGCGCGGCCCCAAAAACCCGGGCACGAATTGTGTCAGACGCTCCGCCCGCCCCAACAGCCGGTCGAGAAACACCGAAGTGCGCGTGGCGTTTTCCGACTCATCGCGCATCCAGTAGAAAAACGTCGCCAGATAAATCGCCGTCAGGCCCGTCTCCTCGAAGGCGCGCCACGGCAACACGGCGTCGCGGTGCGCCGCCTCGCGCAGCCATTGCACCGTGCGGCTGACACGCAACAGGCCCGCGAACTGGTAATGCACGTGGCCCGGCTCGAATTTTCCGTAAATCATCTGGCGCGTCACATGGCGGTGTGGCGCCAGCGCCGCGAGCCAGGCCATGATCAACCGGTGCAGACACTCACGCGCCGGCAAATCGGCCACACCGGGCCCGGTGCCGGCAGCGAGCATGGCCGCGTCCGCGCGGTCGAACCAGGCATCGACGATGTCTTCCTTTTCGCGGAAATGCGCGCGCACCTCATTCAGGTCCAGCCGCAATTCCGCCGCCACGTCATGCAGCCGCAGGCTTTCCCAGGATCGGCGCCCGGCGAGATCGAGCGCCGCATCGATAATTTTGTCTCGGGTTGATCGGGCCGCCATGTCGCCAGCCTCCCATGAACAGATGGTGGCATTCTAAGCCATTCCCCGCAGAACGATAAGCCGCGGGCGAATTCACCTACTGGATCTACGTGGAACGCCGGATCACGGCCTCGACGAAGGCCACATTCAGCAGGTCGCGGTTGATAATCTCCGGCAGGAAATGCCGGACGTTGTAGAGCTTCACCGCCTGGCGACAGGCGGCGTGCTCGAGGCGGTCGCGCGCGGCGTGCGAAAGCCGGGCATGAGTCAACAGGTTGGGCGCCTGCCACTCGTGATAATCGCTGACGAGTTTCTGCTCCCGTTCCACTTCCCATGTCTCGCGCAGCAGCATTTCCGGAAAGGCATCGCGTTCGAGCTTGCGCCCCACCTGCGCAGCGTCGAGACGACAGCCGTGCAGGCCGGTGCCGCTGCCATCGTCCTCGCGGCGGAACCATTGCGCCCGCTCCAGCGGGCCGGCGGCCTTCTGCACGCACCGGCTCAGCACCTGGCTGTGCGGGATGTGCGATGTCGAGGCCGCGCCGGATTCCGGCGCCAGACTGGGGGCAACAAAACTGTCGTCCTCCGCCAGCGTGGCATGCCAGCGGGTATCGACGGACCGCGGCGGCCGGATGCGACCAAGCGTGCTGGCCAGGATCGCCAGCGGTTTTTGCTCGCGGGCGTCCAGCAGCCACAGCTCGAGATTGTCCTCCGACGGAAACGGAAACGGCGGGTGATTCTGCAGGGCCTGGATCAGCTCGCTGGTGTACGGGGTTTCTATCAGGTTGCCACCGCCGTCGGCGCGCCATACGGCGTGGCCGGTAACCCGCGAACGCTGGTTGAGGAATTGCACGCGCCAGGCGATGCCATCGGAGGTCACGGCCCGGAAATCCGGCAATTCCGTGATCTGCACCGTGCCCTGGTAGGGCGAGAGGCGACGCATGCTGTAATAACGCGGCGGCGTCATGCCGGTGTCTTCTTGCGCGCCCGCGGGTGGGCCTTGTCGTACACGCCCGCGAGGTGCTGAAAATCGAGATGGGTGTAAATCTGGGTGGTCGAGATGTTGGCATGCCCCAGCATCTCCTGCACCGCACGCAGGTCGCCGCTCGATTCCAGCACGTGGCTGGCGAAGGAATGGCGCAGCATGTGCGGATGCACCGGCACTTCCAGTCCCTGGCGCCTGGCCCACTGCTGCAGTCGCGCCTGCACCGCGCGCGCGCCCAGGCGCCGGCCGTTGCGCGCCACGAACACCGCCGCCTCTTCCGTCCTGGCAAACTCCGCGCGCACTGCCAGCCAGTCACGCAGGGCCGCGCGTGCCTTGGCGCCCACCGGCACGTCACGCACCTTGCGGCCCTTGCCGGTGACGCGCACCTGGCCTGCGGCAAGATCGAGCTCCGGGATATTGAGATTCACCAGTTCGGACAGGCGCAGGCCGGAGGAGTACAGCAGTTCCAGCAACGCGCGATCGCGCGCCGCGAGCGGATCGTGTACTTCCAGCGACACCAGCCGCGTGGCCTGGTCGGCGGTCAGCGTGTCCGGCAAACGGCGCGCGGATTTGGGTGCGCTCACGCCGCTCGCGGGATTGCACGTGACGATCTGCTCGCGCAACAGGTAACGGTAAAAGCTGCGCAACGCCGACAGCGCGCGCTGGATGCTCTTGCCGGAAAGTCCCCGCCGATGCAGCGTCGACACCCAGCCGCGCACCCCGGCGGGGGTCAGGCGCTCCCAGCCGGCGACACCGGCGCCGTCGCAATACGTCATGCACTGGGAAAGGTCGCGCCGATAATGCGTCAGCGTCAGCGGCGACAGGCGCCGCTCATCGCCGAGATGGCGGAAAAAACCGTCGAGGTGTTGTGTGGCGCGCGGTAACACCGTGGCGCGCGACGGATTTACCCGCGGTGGCGGGCGAGGCTGTGCGTCAGCATTTCGCCCAGCCGCGTGAGATAGACGGTGCCCATGCCGGGATGGAAACGGTAGGGGTCCTGCGTTCCGAGACCGAGCACGCCATGGGGGTCGTTCTCTCCCAGCGGAATCAGCGCCGATGACTTGATCTCGGCGGCGCGTCCGCTGAAAAGATAACTCATCAGGCTGTCCTCGAACTTGCCGCCGCAGATGGGCTTGCCGCCGCTGAACTGCTGGAACAGCGAGTTGAGACGCCGGTCGTCCTCGGGGACCAGTTCCGCGCGTCCGCCCTGGACGGGACGGCCGCGCAGCAGTATCACCACGGCATCCAGCTTGAATTCCTGGCGCAGCAGGTCGTAGGTCGTGTCCAGCACGTCATCGAGCGAAGCGCAGCCGATCATGGCGGTCGCGAAACGGTGCAGCCGGCCGCTCAGCACGTCGTTTTCACGGGCATTGTTCACCAGCTCGCGCAACTGGCGCTGCAGCGTCTGGCTCTGTTCGCGCAACACCTGCACCTGGCGCTCGATGAGCGAGACCGCCTTGCCGCCGGTTTCGTGCGACAGCAGGATGCGCGAGAGCGTCTCCGGGTAACGCTGGAAATAATCGGGATGGTCCTCGAGGTAGCGCGCCACCGCCTCCTCCCAGGAAAGTTCCGTCTGAATTTCTTCGCTCGGCAGTTTTTGTTTCATAGCTTGTCCAGGTCGATAGTACCCTCAAAAACCGTGATCGCCGGTCCCGTCATCCACACCGGCTCCCCTTCTCCGGCCCAGTACACGCGCAGCGTGCCACCGGACAGCTTCACCTCTACCTTATCATCCAGCAGACCTCTTTGGCGACCGGCCACCATCGCGGCGCAGGCCCCGGTCCCGCAGGCCAGTGTCTCGCCGGCGCCGCGTTCGTAGACCCGCAGGCGGATGTGCCGGCGGTCCACGATCTGCATGTAACCGGCGTTCACGCGCCGCGGAAAACGCGGATGCCGCTCGATTTGCGGCCCCTGCGTGTTCACCGGGGCCGCGTCCACGTCCGGCACCAGCTGCACCGCATGCGGATTGCCCATGGACAGGATACTCACCTTCACATTGCGGCCGTCCACTTCCAAATCATAGACGTTTTCACACGCGGCTGCCTCGAACGGGACCTCGGCCGGCTCGAAGCGCGGCACGCCCATGTTGACACTGACGCTGCCGTCCGCTTCCAGGCGCGGGTAAATCATGCCGGCCAGCGTCTCCACGGCGATCTCGTCCTTGGCCGTCAGCCGCTTGTCGCGGACGAAACGCACGAAGCAGCGCGCGCCGTTGCCGCACTGCTCCACCTCGCCGCCGTCGGCGTTGAAAATCCGGTAGCGGAAGTCGGCGCCGGCTGCCGTGGGCCGTTCCACCAGCAGCACCTGGTCGCAACCGATGCCGAAGTGCCGGTCCGCGAGCCGGCGGATCTTTTGGGGTGTGAGCTGAATCGGGCGGGAGACGCCGTCGAACACCACGAAGTCGTTGCCGGCGCCGTGCATCTTGGTAAAGGGAACGGGCATGGCGGCAAGCTTACCGGTTGGCGTGCGGCAAATAAACCGCGGGCGTGCTCACGGATGCGGCACCGGTCCGAACAGGCGCAGATACTCCCGGTAGACGCAGCGGTCCATGACCACGATCAGGCCGGCCTGCCGCGCCCGCTCGGCCGCGGGAATGTTCACCACGCCTTCCTGCAGCCAGATCGCCGGTGCGCCCAGGGCGATGCATTCCTCGACGATCTGGTCCACGTATTCCGGCGCGCGGAACACGTCCACCAGGTCGAACTTGTCCGGCACCTCGCGCAAGGAGGCATAGGCCTTCTCGCCCAGCACGGCGTCCACCGCCGGACGCACCGGGATGATGCGGTAACCGAAGCGCTGCATCTGCGCCGCCACGCCGTGGCTCGGACGGTTGGTGCGCGGCGACAGGCCGACGACGGCGATGGTGCGGACACGCCGCAGCAATCCCCTGATTTCCTCGTCCGGCGGATTCTGGAAAATTCCCATCCGATATCACTCCATCTTGCCGTGCACGATGACATGCCGGTCACCCACGGCCTCGACCTGAAACGGCGCCAGCCCGGCTTGGGCCAGTTGTTGCGTGATTTCATCCGGCCGGAAGGCCGCCAGCAGCGAATTGAAAAAATCGCGCTTCAATACCTCCGGTTCCGTGCCGGCATATTCATCCACGAGGGCGCCGGCCCGTTCGCGCGAATCGGGGCGGCGCATATCCATGATGAATACCGCCGCGCCGGGCGCGGCGTATTGTGTCACCGCTTGCCACAGTGTCTGTGGATCGTGCAAGTGATGCAACAGGCTGTTGCTGATGACGGTATCGAACGCGCGGCGTGGCAAGGTGGTTTCGGGAAGGCGCGCCTGTTGCAACTGAATGCGATCGCCCAGACCCGCCTGCGCAGTAGCTTCACGCGCAAACACCAGCATGGCCGCGGCGCCATCCACGCCGGTTAGTCTGCTTTCGGGATAAGCGCGGGCAAAACGAATCGTGATATCCGCCGCGCCACAGCCAAGATCGAGCACCTGCTGCGGTCGATGACCGGGGAAACACTGGTGAAAACGTTCGACAAAGGCCTGGTGTGGTTCGGAGAAATCCGCGCGGGCATAGGCACGCGCCTGCTCCGGCTCGTCCATCAATTCTGGTTCGGGGATTCGTTTCATGAATAGACAGGATTAACAGGATTTCTCAGGATTTACAGGATTAAAGATTTTAGAAAATATAAATCCTGTTAATCTTGTTTTTTAATCCTGTGAATCCTGTCTATTCATTTTTATTTTGGCAGGATGGTCTCGGGAGCGAGCAGCTCCGCGACGGTCTCGCGCCGGCGCACGACCTGGAACTTGTCACCGTCCACCATCACCTCGGGCGCGCGCGGGCGGGTGTTGTAGTTCGAGCTCATGACGGCGCCGTAGGCGCCGGCGGAAACCACCGCCAGCAGGTCGCCGGCCTCGATGCCAAGCTCGCGGTCATGTCCGAGAAAATCGCCGCTCTCGCACACCGGGCCGACGACATCATAGGTGCGCAGGGTGCGCGGCGCGTCCACCGCCACCGGCGTGATGTCGTGCCAGGCCTCGTACAGCGCCGGGCGCAACAGGTCGTTCATGGCGGCATCCACCACGGCGAAATTCTTTTCCGATCCGTGCTTGAGGTACAGCACGCGCGTGAGCAGCAGGCCGGTGTTGCCGACGATGGCCCGGCCGGGCTCGAACACGAGCCGGAGTTTCCGGCTATGGCCGCCCTTCGACTCCAACCGATCCAGGATCGCGCGGATATAAGCGTCCGGCGACGGCGGCTGTTCCTCGTTATAACGGATGCCGAGCCCGCCGCCGAGATCGAGATGCTGCAGGGAAAAACCCTTATCGAGCAGGGTATCGGCGAGACCGGTTACGCGATCCAGCGCCTCGACCACCGGCGCCAGGTCCGTCAGCTGCGAACCGATGTGGCAGGCGATGCCCGTCACGCGCAGGTTGGGCAGCGATCGTGCCCGCTCATAGGCGGCCACGGCCTGCGCGATATCGATGCCGAACTTGCTCTGCTTGAGGCCCGTGGCAATGTACGGGTGCGTCGCCGGGTCCACGTCCGGGTTGACGCGCAACGCCACCGGCGCCGGCCTGCCCAGCTCCCCGGCCACTTCGTTCAGTACTTCCAGCTCCGCCTCGGACTCCACGTTGAAGCAATAAATCCCGGCCGCCAACGCGCGGCGCATTTCATCGCGTGTCTTGCCGACACCGGAGAACACGACCCTGGCAGGATCGCCGCCCGCGGCCAGCACGCGCTCCAGTTCGCCGCCCGAAACGATGTCGAAACCCGAACCCAGGCGCGCCAGCAGGTTCAACACCGCGAGATTGGAATTGGCCTTGACGGCGTAGCAGACGAGGTGATCGCGACCCTTCAGCGCATCCGCGAAGGCGTGGAAACGGTCTTCGAGCGCGGCGCGCGAGTAGACGTAGCAGGGCGTGCCAAGCTGTTGTGCGATGTCGGCCAGTCGTACATTTTCGGCATACAGTTGCCGATCCCGGTAGCTGAATGAATTCATGATAGCGGCAATGAAATTATTTTTTTTCGGGCTGCGTCACTGTCGGGGCGGCAGCCTGCACACCGGCTTTGTCCGTCGCAGCACTTGCATCCGGCCGATATAAAGGACCCTTTTTGCCGCAGCCTGCCAGCACGACAATACCGAGCAGGAGCCACAACGGCATGAGGTACCGCGAACCGAAACGCCGCATCAGACGATTTTCTCCATGATAAAGACCGCTAGCTTACCCTGCCCTCTCGCTCTTCATCCAGCCTCGTCAGGTACGCACCAGCACGATGTCGTAATCCATCAGCTCGTTACGCACCTCCGGCCAGTCGAGCAGACCCACGCAGGGCGTGACGCCGGCGCTGGACACGCCCTGGCGGACCCATTTCCTGACGAGCGCGACGGCAGGCGCGGCGGCGATGGCCGAGGTATTGCCATCGCGCGCCACCAGGAAAATCGAGCGGGTAAGCGGCTCTCCGTCCTTGTCCCCGCGCAGCTCAACACCCAGTCCGCCGTTGGAATCGCCGAAACGGGGCAAGACGCTGATGACATGGAGCGAGGCCCTCACGGGTGACGGCAGGCCTTGCATCATGCCGCGACGCTTGAGCCAGCGGCTGAAGGACAGGACAAAATTGCTGGCGCGGGAGGACAGCGCGGTGCGGAAGGTCGCGGTTTGCGCCCCGTAACGCCTTGGAAAAATATCCAGATCCAGTCCGTCGCACAGGTAGCCGCGGCGGCGGCCTACCGGGGCGGGAAAATATACCGACTGCGGCCGGGTCCAGCCCTGAAACTCGCGCCAGCGGCCTTTCTCCTTCATGCGCGACACCAGATCGACATACCCCAGGATCGCGCGCGCGATTGCAAAATCCCGACAATCGTTTTTACCATGCGCCAGGCAGGCATGAATTTCATGAATGCGATCGAATTCCGGCGCCAGCATGTCCACCAGCAGGGCGGAAACCGTCGGTGCGGCGGCCGCACCCGTCACGATCAGGCTGCCGTGTTTTTCCGCCTTGCGCGCCAGGCGACCGAGGCCGTTGACATATTCATTCGAATCCGCGGGATCCACATAGTGCACGCCACGCTCGGCGCACTGTTCAGCGATCGTGTAATTCTTTGCAACAAAAGGCCCGCGTGTGTTGATCACGGCAAAAATACCCTCGAGGGCGCGCCGGATGGAATGCGGGTCATGGGGAACGGCGACGACGGCATGGCCGGCTTCCCGCTCGAGCCGCGCACGGCGACCGGCATCGGCAACGCCAATGACGCACTCGATGTCAGGAAATCGGGAAAGGGCGCGGTCGATGCGCCGGGTGAAGGCACCGTATTCGCCCAGGAGCAGGATTTTCTTTTTTTGCATCATGCCGGGATGAATTGACGCCCCTGTAACGACGCCGCGCTTCCTTGTAACATGGGCCGCCATTATAAACACCAGCCACCGCCACGGCCATGAACGAATCCGA
>Ga0105107_10000214_pt1 | contig 33954 bp, 35 predicted proteins | sample PPLLaktember2015_6_FD_79335 | JGI IMG/M metagenome (GOLD analysis project Ga0105107, IMG submission 79335) | Freshwater sediment microbial communities from Prairie Pothole Lake near Jamestown, North Dakota, USA - PPLs Lake P8 Core (1) Depth... | ecosystem: Environmental > Aquatic > Freshwater >...
ATCGTCGTCTCGGACGGAACATCGAGCCGGACGGCGTGTTCCGACCTCGCAGCGGCCGGCAGGTAGTCGGCGAGCGTCGCGTACCGCTTGAGCGTGACCTGCATGCGCGCGGTCCGCCCCTTAAAGCCGCGCGCTGGGCGCAAGCGAGGTACGCGTCCATGAGCCGGGTCGGGTTGTCCATGAGCTCCTGCTTCCAGCGGCCCAGCTTCACGCGCCCCTGGATCAGGCCCCGGATCGCACCGACGTGGTCGATGACCCCGAGCGTGGTCGCGCCGATCAGCACGTCGTCGCGGAACTCGAGGCGGATGTAGCGGAAGGTGCCGTCGTTGCGGACCTCCACCGACGATCCGCCCTGCTCCGCCGGCACCCCTGCCCACTGGCCGAACGACGACGCGACCAGTCCGACGGTGTCGAGCACGTTCATCGCGAGATTGCCGACCATCGCCGCCGAGCCCCCGCTCATGTTCGTCGCGGCAATCCTCGCCTCGTCGACCGCGACCGGCTGGATCGCGTTGATCACGCGCTGCCCCGAGGGAAACTCCGGCGACTGCGCGACGTCGCCCGCGGCGTAGACGCCCGCCACGTTGGTCTGCATGCGGTGGTCGACCAGTACACCGTGCTCGCATGCGATGCCGCTGCCGTCGAGGAAGCCGATGTTCGGGCGCACGCCGGTGGCCGAGATCACGACGTCGCAGTCGAGCACGTCGCCGCCGTCCAGCGTCGCCGCGAGGCGGTCGCCCCGTTGCGCGATCGACGCGACCTTCGTGCCCGTCCGTACGTGGATGCCCTTGCGCTCGCACCACGTCTTGATCATCGCGCCCGCACCCTCGGTCATCATCCGCGGCACCATGCGATTGCCGGTCTCGACGATCGTCAGCCGGACGCCCCTCGCCGCGAGCGCCTCCATGATGATGCAGCCGATGAACCCCGCGCCCATCTGCACGACCTCGGCGCCGGGCTTCGCGACGGCGAGGATCTTGCGGGCGTCGTCGAGCGTCCAGCACGCGAGCACGTTCGGCAGGTCGATGCCCGGGATCGGCGGGCGGTTCGGCGTGACACCGGTCGCGATCAGCAGCCGGTCGTAGGGCAGCACCGCACCGGTGTCCAGGCGCACCTCGCGCTTGACGGTGTCCACCGCGGTCGCACGGCCGCGCTGCTGCGCGATGCCGAGCTTCGCGAAGTGGTCCGCGTCCTTGCGCAGGTACGTGCCGTCCTCCCCGATGCTGCCGACCAGCAGGTACGGCAGCGCCATCCGCGAGTACGGCGGCTCGGGCTCGGCGCCGAGCATCACGATCTCGTCCTCCGGCGCCCGCTTGCGCAGCGTCTCCGCGGCGACGACGCCGGCCGGTCCGTTGCCGATGATCAGGTGTCTCATGACGGTCCCCTCGCTGTCGCGCTCGTGCTGCCGGCTATCGCCGAACCCGTCCGCTCGCCCGCCTCGTCCCGCGCTTCCCCGCGGCGCTCATCCCCCGCCGCGCCGGAAGTGGAGCTCGAAGCGATCGAGAAAGGAGCGCTCCGTGGGCGCGTCGTACCCGCGCAGGTAGATCTCCACCGCATGGCGCTCGAGGACCAGCGACGCGATCGTCAAGTCGGGCAGCCGGCAGAAGCGGATGCGCCATCCACGCGACGCGTCCTCATGCACGAACTCGTCGCCCTGCGCGCGATACGGCGCGTGCGCCACTGCCCCCGGAAGGTTACGCAGGAACGCCTCCCGCGAAATCGTCATGTCCTGCCGCAGCACCAGGCGCTCGACGCCGCTGGCCCTGCTCGTGCCACGACCCGCGGCAGGGGCGGCGTCTGCCACACCGACGCCAGCCCCTCCGCCGCGCCGCGTCAAAGGCCGAGCCGCGCACGCGTCTCCGCGGTCGGCACGCCTTCCACCGACCATCCGCGCAGCGCGTAGTACTCGGGCAGCATCTTGTCGAGGCCATTGACGAGCCCCTTCGCCGGACCGGTCTTCGCCGGCTCCTTGGTGAGCCGCGGCGGCAGCGTGTCGTCCTTCATCGTCAGGCCGGCCCGCAGGTTGAACTCGCGCTCCAGGTTCCAGATGCGCTCGCCGACGAGGTTGAGATTGTCGAGCGACCAGTCGCCTTCGCACGCCGTCTGCAGCTGCGGCGCGACGTCCTGCAACGTCCATGCGAACGAGGTGAACAGGCACAGCCCCGACGAGTCGAACACCGCGGTCGCGTCCTGGAACGCCTTGACGAGACCCGGCTTGCCCTCGGTCACGAGCGGATCCGTCTTCACCGGGATGCCGAGCACCTCGGACGAGACCGTGTACGAGCGCAGGTGGCACGCGCCGCGGTTCGACGTCGCATAGGTGAGGCCCATGCCCTGGATCCCCCGGGAGTCGTAGGCCGGAAACTCCTGCCCCTTGACCGTCATCGACAGCTCGGGGTGGCCGTACTTCGCGCACAGCCGCTTCGACCCCTGCCCGATCTCCTTGCCGAAGCCCGTGCCCGCGGCGACCTGCTCGGCGAGGAACGTCAGCGCCTGCGCCGAGCCGAACGGCGCCTCGATGCCGATCTGCTCCTTGGAGAGCACACCCATCTCGTAGAGTTCCATCACGGCGCCCACGGTCGCGCCGAACGAGATCGGGTCGAAGCCGTCCTCGTTGCACAGGTAGTTCGCGTACGTAAGCGCCTCGAGGTCGTTGACGCCGTTGGCCGCACCGAGCGCCCACGCCGCTTCGTACTCGAGGCCGCCGGAGGCACCCCAGTACTGCGGCTTGGTGACGACCGTGTAGTGCTTCTCGTCCATCTTGGAGATGCGCCCGCAGGCGATCGTGCAGCCGAAGCACGCCTGATTGGTGACGAGGTTCGGCTTGCCGTCGGTGCGCCGCGGCGCGTGCATGGCCTCGGCCGAGATGTCCTTCGCGCCCTCGAACTGGACGTCCCGATGGTTGCGCGTCGGCAGGGCGCCGATCTCGTTGATCACGTTCATCAGCACCTGCGTGCCGAACTTCGGCAGGCCCTGGCCGGTCACGGCGTTCGCCGCGAGCACGGCCTTCGCGGCCTGCGTCGCCTGCATGAACGCCTTCGGATCGCGCACGTTGCCGACGCCCCGCGTGCCGCGAACCGCGATCGCCTTCAGGTTCTTCGAGCCCATCACGGCGCCGACGCCCGAGCGACCCGCAGCGCGGTGCAGGTCGTTGACCACGCCGGCGAACAACACCTGCGCCTCGCCGGCGCGGCCGATCGACGACACGCGAAGCTGCGGGTCGTGGTATTTCTGTTTCAGCAGGCGCTCGGTCTCCCAGGTCGTCTTGCCCCAGAGGTCCGACGCATCCACGAGCGTTGCGCGGTCGTCCTCGATGTGCAGGAACACCGGCCTGGCGGCCCGGCCCTCGAGGATGATCATGTCCCAGCCGGCGAACTTGAGCTCGGCGCCGAAGTAGCCGCCCGAGTTCGAACACGCGATCGCGCCGGTCAGCGCGCCCTTGGTGATCACCGAGTAACGGCCGCCCGTCGACGCCATCGTCCCGGTGAGCGGGCCGGTGGCAAAGACCAGCTTGTTGGCGGGCGCGAGCGGGTCGACCTTGGCGTCGACCTCCTCGCAGAAGTACTTGGTGGCGAGGCCGCGCTGACCCAGGTATTCCTGGGCCCATTGCATGTTGAGCGGCTCCGCGGTGCACGTGCCCTTGCTCAGGTCGACGCGCAAAATCTTCCGTGTCCAGGCCATGGCGTCCTCCTAGGCTTGTGGTTGCACGTCGAGCTTGCCGGCCCACTGCCGCATGCGCGTGAGGCCGGTCCAGTCGGCATCGACGTAGGTGATGGCGCCGGTGGGGCACGCCTCGGCGCACGCGGGATGGTCTCCGCAAAGGTCGCACTTCTGCACCTTGCCGGTCTCCTGGACGTAGTTGATCGTCCCGAAGGGGCACGCGATCGTGCACACCTTGCAGCCGACGCACACGGCGTCGAGCACGACCTTCGCGCCCGTCGCCGCGTCGACCTTGATCGCCTCCACCGGGCAGGCGTGCAGGCACCAGGCCTCGTCGCACTGCGTGCACGTGTAGGGCACCTTGCGTCCGGTCTCGTGGAAGTCGAACACCTTGATGCGCGAGCGCGCGGGGTTGAACACGCCGTAGTTCTCGTACGAGCAGGCCATCTCGCACTGCAGGCAGCCAGTGCACTTGCTGGGTTCGATCGACAGCGACTTCTGCATGCGCTTCTCCTCCGTCGTGACTTGCGAGCGCCGATCCACGACCGACTCGACGCCGCGATCCTTGTGCCGCAGAGATTACCGCAGAGTGAGGCCGATGTGCGAAAACGCCGGCGCCGGCACGCATGAACATGCGCGTCGGCTGCGATAATGCGGTCATGCGCACGATGCTGCTACGCAACATGAGCGGTCCGCGATGACGCGGCGGCACTTGCTGCTGGTCGGCGGCGGCCACAGCCACGTCGAAGTGCTGCGCCAGCAAGCACTGGCGAAGGATCCCGGCGTGGTCACGACGCTGGTCTCCCCGGCACCGCTTACGCCATACTCGGGAATGCTGCCCGGCCTCGTCGCAGGCCTCTACGACATTGACGAGACGCACATCGCGCTCGGCCCGCTCGCCGCGGCGGCCGGCGCCCGCCTGGTCGAAGACCGGGTCGTCGGCCTCGACCTCGACGCCCGGCTCGCGCATCTGGCACAGGGCGGCGCAGTCCCGTTCGAGACGGTCTCGCTCGACGTCGGCTCGGTCCCGGCGGCACCGATGCCAGGGGCGCAGGAGCACGCGGTCGGCGTGAAGCCGGTCGATCAGTTCCTTCAGGCGTGGGATGCGACGATCGCCGCGGCGCGCGGCGGCCGGGTCGGTTCGCTCGCCGTCGTCGGCGGCGGCGCGGGCGGCATCGAGATCCTCTTGGCGATGCAGGCCCACCTCGCCGCCGGGATCGGCGCGGCGATGCCTCGCTTCGCACTGGTGACCGACCTTCCGCATCTCCTGCCGCGGCATGCGCCGGCCGTCCGCCGGCGCGTGCAGCGCATCCTCGCCGCGCGTGCGATCACGGTCCACTTCGACGCGCAGGCCGTCGCCATCGAGCCCGGCGCGGTGATCGCCCGCGACGGTCGCCGCATCGCCGCGGACCGGATCGTCCTCGCCACGTCCGCCGCCGCGCCTGCGTGGCTCGCCGCAACCGGCCTCGCGTGCGACGGCGCCGGATTCGTCACGGTCGACGAGCACCTGCGCTCGCCGTCGCACGCGTTCGTGTTCGCCGCCGGTGACTGCGCGTCGCAGCAGGGGCAGTCATACCCCAAGAGCGGCCTCTACGCGGTGCGTCAGGGCCCCGTGCTCGCCGACAACCTGCGACGGCACCTGCGTGGCGAGCCGCTCTCGGCGTTCCACCCGCAACGGACCGCGCTCGCGTTGCTCGCCACCGGTGATCGGCGCGCGATCATGTCGTGGAGCTGGTTCGCGGCAGAAGGCGCCTGGGTGTGGCGGTGGAAGGACGCGATCGACCGCCGTTTCATGGCGCGCTATCGCTTTCCGGCACCGGCGTCCGGGCCGAGTCCCGTCGCCTCGAGCGACTAGAATCACGTCGTCCGCAGCCCCATCGCCAACGGCCATGACCTTCGTGTCGCTCCGTCCCTTCGCCGTGCTCGGCGTCCCGCTCTGCATCGCCATCACGATCGCCAGCGGCGCCCGCGCCCAGGCGTCCGCGGCCCCCGCGGTCGAGGTGACGGCACAGCAGGTGAGCCCGCGCACGTGGTTCTTCCAGGGCGCTGCCGGCATGGCGACCGCGGCGAACCGCGGCTACACCTCGAACGCCGGGTTCGTGGTCACGAACGACGGCGTCGTGGTGATCGACGCACTCGGCACGCCGCCGCTCGGCGAGGCGATGGTGAGGGAGATCCGCAAGATCACGCCGAAGCCCATCCGGCGCGTGATCGTCACGCACTACCACGCGGACCACGTCTACGGCCTGCAGCCGCTCAAGAGGGCGGGCGCTGAGATCTGGGCACACCGCAAGGGCGAGGAGTACTTCACCTCCGGCCGCGCCGACGAACGACTGCAGCAGCGCCAACGCGTCCTGTCCCCGTGGGTGGACGATGCCACGCGCGTGCTGAAGCCCGACCTCTGGCTCGAGGGCGACACCGACTTCAGGATGGGCGGACTCACGTTCCGCATCGTCCACGCCGACGGCGCGCACTCGCCCGAGGACGTGATGGTCTACGTCGCCGAGGAGCGCGTGCTCTTCGCCGGCGACCTGCTGTTCGCCGGCCGCGTGCCGTTCGTGGGCGACGCCGACAGCAAGGGCTGGCTGAAGGCGATGGACAAGATGATCGCGCTGCAACCCGCGGTGGTCGTGCCGGGGCACGGCCCCGCCTCGCGCGACGTCGAGCGCGACCTGGTGCTGACGCGCGACTACCTTGCATTCCTGCGCGACGCGATGGGCAAGGCCGTTGCCGACCTCGAGTCTTTCGACGACGCCTACGCGAGGGTCGACTGGTCGCGGTACACGGGCCTGCCGGCGTTCGAGAACGCGAACCGCATCAATGCCTACGGTACCTACCTGCTGATGGAGAAGGAAACGCTCGCCGGGGGCAAGCGTTGACGCGCCCCGTCGACCCGGTGCTCGCGGTCGCGGTGCGCGCGGCCCGCCGTGCCGCCGCGGTGATCACCGACGCCTCGCGCGATCTCAGGCGCCTGCCCACGTTTTCCAAGGATCAGGGGGACATCGTTTCCGCCGCCGACCAGGAGGCCGAGCAGGCCATCGTCGCGACGATCTCGGCAGCCTTTCCCGACCACGCCATCCTCGGCGAGGAGAGCGGCGCGAGCCCCGGCGTGAAGGGTGACTCGCCGTATCGATGGATCATCGATCCGATCGACGGGACGATGAACTTCGTCCACGGCTTCCCGTACTACGCGGTGTCCATCGCGCTCGTCCACGGGAGCGAGCTCACGCACGCCGTCGTGCTCGACCCGAGCCGCGACGAGCTCTTCACCGCCATCAAGGGCCGCGGAGCGCAGCTGAACGACGCGACGCTGCGCACATCCGCCTGCACGCGACTCTCCGATGCGCTGATCGGCACCGTCGTGCCGACGCGCAAGAGCCCCCGTTTGCCGCGCTTCCTGCCGATCTTCAATGGCCTCGCGGAACGCTGCACGCTGCGCCGGGCCGGCGCGTGCGCGCTCGACCTGGCCTACGTCGCCGCCGGGCGGCTCGACGGGTTCTTCGTGACGAGCCTGCGCGCCTGGGACGTCGCCGCCGGCGCCCTGCTCGTGACCGAAGCCGGCGGACGTGTCGGCGACTTCGCGGGTGGGCCCGACATCCTGCGCAGCCAGGAGGTGATCGCTGCCGCGCCCGGCATCTTCAACCCGCTTCGCGAGGCGATCAGTGCCGTCGACTCGCGGTAGACTCGAACTCGCCACACTCTACGCCTGGACATCGCCCATGACCCCCTTGCCCTCGATCGTCGCCGCCATCCTGATCGCACTCGTCGCAGGTCCCGCCACTGCGCAGCCTGGCCAGTTCACGATGCGCTGCGAGAGCCGCAACTACGGCCACAACTTCTGCGCGAGCGACAGCCGCGTGGTCAGCGCGAGCGTCATCCGACAGCGCTCGAGGGCACCGTGCATCCTCGGCCGCACCTGGGGCTGGCGCGGCAACGGCATCTGGGTGTCGGACGGCTGCGAGGCCGACTTCGCGGTGCAGAGCACCACGCCGAACCGCCCGCCGCCGTCGAACGCGGGTCACGTCGTCTGCGAGAGCCACGAGTACCGCTACAACTTCTGCGCGGTGGGCCGGGTGCGCAGCGCCCAGCTGGTGCAGCAGCGTTCGCGGGCGCCGTGCATCCAGGGACGCACTTGGGGCTGGACGCGCGACGGCATCTGGGTCGACCAGGGCTGCGAAGGCGTGTTCCGGCTGCGATGAGCGCGTACGGAACCCGACCCGCCGAGGCAAACACACGTTGGGTACCCACATGAGCCATGGAAGACTGTTTTCCATCCCGGCGTTCGCGGCGCTGCTCGCTGGCGCCGGTCCCGCCGCCGCGCAGACCTACGTCCAGTGCGAGAGCCGCGAATACCAGTACCAGTTCTGCCCCATCCCGCAGGGCGCGACGCGAGTGACGCTGGTCGAGCAGCGCTCGCGCAGTGCGTGCATCGAGGGCCGCTCGTGGGGGTGGGATCGCCGCGGCGTCTGGGTGTCCAACGGATGCGACGGCGTGTTCGACGTCGTGGCCTATGCCCCACCGCCCGTCGCGCCGCCGATGGCAGTCCCGGGCGGCGGCGTGATCAACTGCGCGAGCCGCAACTACCAGCAGGAGTTCTGCCCGACCGGCCCGATCAGCGGCGCGACGCTCGTCCTGCAGCGCTCGCAGGCGCAGTGCATCCAGGGCCGGACCTGGGGCGTCCGTGGCGACGGCATCTGGGTATCCGGAGGGTGCGAGGGCGACTTCCAGGTGCAGGCCGACGGCTACTACGCGCCGGCGCCGCTGCCGGCGCCGACCCGGCCGGGCCTCTTCGTCTGCGAAAGCCGCAACTACGGCTACAACTTCTGCTCCACCGGACGGGTGAGCCGCGCGCAGCTCGTGCGCCAGCTCTCCCAGGCGCCGTGCATCGAAGGCTCCACCTGGGGCGTGCAGCGCGACGGCATCTGGGTCGACCGCGGCTGCGACGGCGAGTTCGAGGTCCTGGCGCGCTAGGTCACTGGCGGCGCACGGCCCGCGAGCGCTTCGAGCTGACCGGCGAGCGCCGGCGGGATCTCGATCCCCTCCGCGCCGGCCTTCGCGGCCAACGCCGTGCGGCGCGCCCCGGGCAGCCGCACGCCGGCATCCTGCAGCATCAGGCCGATCAGCGTTTCCACGCGCTCGAGATAGACGTCGCGGCCCGCGAGTGCCGCCGGATCGATCACGAGGAACGCCTGGCCGATGCGGGGCCGGTTGCCCTCGTCGACGAAGAACGACGAGGCTTCGGCGCCGATCGCGGCCCCTGTGAGCGCGGTTACCAGGAGCTCGACCACCAGCGCGAGCATCGCTCCCTTCGCCCCGCCCATCGGCAGCATCGAGCCCTCGAGCCCCGCCTTGGGGTCCGTCGTCGGGTTGCCGTCGCGGTCGAGCGCCCAGCCCAGCGGGATCGACCGGCCTTCCTTGGCGGCCACCATCAGCTTCCCGCGCGCCACCTCGGACAGCGACAGGTCGATCGACAGCGGCACACCAGCCCGGCGCGGAAACACGGCAGCAATCGGATTGGTACCGAAGATCGGCGTGCGGCCACCCGCCGCCGGCATCGCCGCCGGCGAGTTGCCGAACGCGAGGCCCACCATACCTGCCGCGCCCACCGGGGACAGGTGATAGGCGGCGACGCCGAAGTGGTGGCTGTTGGTGACGGCAGCGAAGGCGACGCCGTGCTCGCGCGCCCGCTCGATCGCGGTGGACACCGCGAGCGCGCAGGCCGGGAAAGCGAGCCCGCAGTGCGCATCGACCAGCACCGCGCCGCCCTTCGCGCGGGCGATCGCCGGTACCGCACGGCCGTCGGCCCGGCCGTTGGCGAGATGCGTCGCGTATTGCGGCACGCGCGACACGCCGTGCGAGGCCAGTCCCTGCGCGTCGGCGGTGGCCAGCGCAGCGGCGGTGGCGCGCGCCATCTCCGGATTCGCGCCGGCACCCGCCAGCGCCCGCGTGGCGAGGTCGGTCAGCGCGGCGATCGTGTAGTGTGGCATGTTCGCCTCAGGCGCGCGGCGCGAGCGCCTCGATCACCTTTTCGGCGATCATCGACGAGACGCGCTCGTTGGATTCCGTGGTGACGCCCGCGATGTGCGGCGTCAGGATCAGATTGGGACAGCCGGCGAGCGGGCTGCCGGCCGGCAGCGGCTCCTTCTCGAACACGTCGAGCGCGGCGCCGCCGAGCCTGCCGGACGAAAGCGCGGCCGCGACCGCGGCCTCGTCGACGACGCCGCCGCGCGCGGTGTTGACCAGAATCGCTCCCGCTTTCATCGCCGCGATGCGCCGGGCGTCGATCAGGTTGCGCGTTGCGGGCAGCAGCGGCACGTGCAGCGTGAGCACGTCGGACTGGGCGAGCAGCGCATCCAGCGTGCGCGGCTCGACGCCCTCGTCGCCCCACACGGCATCACCCGGCGCGAGCTCGGCGTCGAAGCCGATCACCCGCATCCCCAGTGCCCGTCCCAACCGTCCCGTGAGGCGGCCGATGCCGCCGAAGCCGACGATGCCGAGCGTCTTGCCCGCGATCTCGCGCCCGGACGACAGCGCGCCGCGCGGCCACTTCCCGGCGGCGACCTCGGCCGTGGCGAAATACGTGCCGCGCAGCAGGACCATCGCGACGCCGATCACGTACTCCGCGACGGCGCGCGCGTTGGCGCCCGTGGCCGGAATGACCACGACATCCCGCGCCGCGCATGCGGCGACGTCGATATTGTCGAGTCCCACGCCGAGCCGTCCGACGACCCGCAGCCGCGGCGCCGCCGCAAGCAGCTCGACGTCGACCTGTGTGCGGTTGCGCACGACCAGCGCGTCGGCGTCGATGAGCTTCGCCTTGAGCTCCTCGCGACGATCGACGAGATCGCGGTCGTACTCGGTGGCGTGGTGTGCGGCGAGCGCGGCGACGGCCGCCTCGTCCATGAACTCGCTGATCACGATGCGCATGGTACGGTTCCTCAGGTCGCGAACAGGCTGTCCATGTCGGCGAACGCCTTGAACTCGAGCGCGTTGCCGAACGGGTCGAGGAAGAACATCGTCGCCTGCTCGCCGGGCTCGCCCTTGAAGCGGACGTAGGGCTCGATGACGAACTTCACGCCCGCCGCACGAAAGCGCTCCGCAAGCGCGTGCCAGGTCGGCAGATCGACGACGACGCCGAAGTGGCGGACCGGGACGTTCTGGCCGTCGACGAGGCTCGTCGCATCGGTCATCTGCGCGCGCTCGACGCGATGGGCGACGATCTGGTGCCCGTGGAAGTCGAAGTCGACCCAATCCGGGGAACTGCGGCCCTCGGCGCAGCCCAGGAACTCGCCGTAGAAGCGCCGCGCGACATCGAGGTCGGTCACCGGGAACGCGAGGTGGAAGCGCGGATACGGTGTGGTTGGAAGGTGGCCTGGAGCGTTCATGCGGTCGTGGCGAGGTCCTTGGTGCGCGGGGCGCCCTGCGCCGGATCGTCGGAGGGATCGTGGTACCAGTCGCGGTGCGGCGAGACCGCGCTGCAGGCGAGGCACTGTGTGCGCTCCCAGCGCACGGCGCAGCCCGGGCACAGCCCGCCGGTAGCGAACGTGTTCCAGACGGTCCCGCAGCGCGGCAGGCACGACCAACGCGCGTCGGGGCCCGGCCGCCAGCGGCACGCGGGGCAGTAGATCTCGGGGGTCTTCATCGTGGCGATTCGGCGGCGGGCGCCGGAGCGATCCCGGTGCGGCAACGCCGCAATTTTCCCACGACGCCGCACGCGTCGAGATTGCTTGCGCGCGTCAAACCTGCCACGGCAGGCGGTCCAGGTCGACGTTGCCGCCGGACAGCACGATGCCGACCCGAAGGCCCTTCGCCTCGAGCGTGCCCTCGAGCAGACAGGCGAGCGGCACGGCGCACGACGGCTCGATGACGATCTTCATGCGCTCCCAGGTGATGCGCATCGCGCGCACGATCGCCTGCTCGCTCGCGACGCCGATCGCATCCACCCCGGCCCGGATCGCGGCGAGCGTGCGCGGGCACAGCGGCGTGCGCAGGCCGTCGGCGATCGTGGTCGTCGTCGCCACCGGTTCCACGCGTCCGGAGCGGAAGCTCCGCAAGGCGTCGTCGGCATTCGCGGGCTCGGCGCCGAACACGCGCACACCCGGCTTCGTGCCTTTGGCCGCGATCGCCGTGCCGGACAGGAGCCCGCCGCCGCCCACCGGAACGATCACCGCGTCGAGATCGGGGGCATCTTCGAGGAGTTCCAGCACGGCAGTGCCCTGGCCCGCGATCACGTCGGCGTTGTCGAACGGGTGCACGAGCACCGCACCCGTCTCCACCTGCACCTTCGCGCACTCGGCCTCGCGCGCGGCGGCGGTGGGCGCGCAAAAGCGGATCGTCGCACCCTGCCTGCGCACGTTGTCCTGCTTCACCTGCGGGGCGTTGTCGGGCATCACCACCCACGCCGGAATGCCGCGGCGCGCTGCGGCGTAGGCAAGCGCTGCGCCGTGATTGCCCGAGGAGTGCGTGACGACGCCGCGCGCAGCCTGGTCCGCGGCGAGCGCGAACACCGCGTTGGTCGCGCCGCGAGCCTTGAATGCGCCGATCTTCTGGAAGTTTTCGCACTTGAAGTGCAACCGCGCGCCCGCCTCGGCGTCGAGCGAGCGGCAGGTCATTACCGGCGTGCGGTGCACGTGCGGGGCAATGCGCACGCGCGCCGCACGGACCGCGGCGAGGTCGGGCAACGCGAGCGGCGCGGTGTCGGCACCGGCGCTCACTGGACTACCCTCCGCGCTGACGCGCTTCGGGCCTGATTCGCCCTCGGGGCGGCCCTTCGGGCTCACTGGACTACCCTACGCGCTCTCGTAGAGCCTGGTCAGCACGAACTCGCGGTGGCCCAGCGCCTCGGCGGCCGTGAGCCGGCCGTTGGCGGTGCGGAACATCATGTCGATCAGCTTGTCGCCCGCCTGGTCCATCGTGATCTCCCGCTGCAGCAGGCCCGACGTGTCGACGTCGATGTGCTCGCTCATCGTCCGCACCGTGCGCGGATTCGCGCAGATCTTGATCACCGGCAGGATCGGGTTGCCGATGACGTTGCCCTGTCCGGTCGGGAAGAAGTGCACCGCGTAGCCGGACGCCGCGACCAGCGTGACCATCTCCGCCGCGGCCGACGAGCTGTCCATGAACCACAGCCCCGGTCCGGACGGCACCTCCGCCTTGTCGATCACGCCGTCGATGATGCAGCGCTTGCCGATCTTCGCAATGTTGCCGAGCGCCTTCTCCTCGATCGTGGTCAGTCCGCCCGCAATGTTGCCCTTCGTCGGCTGCGAGTCGGAGAGATCCGACGTCTTGTGCCGGTTGATCATGTCCTGGTAGCGGTCGAACATGAACATGAACCGGTTCCATACCTCAGGCGTGCGGCAACGCGACTGCAGCAGCTTCTCCCCGCCGGTGATCTCGGAGGTCTCGCCGAACACCAGCGTGCAGCCCTGCTCGTAGAGCTTGTCGAACGCGTTGCCGACGGTGGGGTTCGCACCGCAGCCGGAAGTGGTGTCCGACTCGCCGCACTTGGTCGACACCCACAGCTCGGCGAGCGCGCACTCCTCGCGCTGCCGCTCGCTCGCCCACTGCACGAACTCCCGCGCGGCCTTCGACGCGCGCATGATCGTGTCGTGGTCGCCGTGCAGCTCGATGCCGAAGCCGGCGACCGGCTTGCCCGTCGACGCGATGCCGTCGACGACCTGCTGGGTCCACTGGTCCTCGATGCCGATGACCACCACCGCGGCGACGTTGGGGTTCGACCCCGTGCCGATCAGCGTGCGGAAGTGCAGGTCGAGATCGGCGCCGAACTGCAGACGGCCGTAGGGGTGCGGGATCGCCATCGCCCCCTTGATGTTGTTCGCGACCGCCTCGGCCGCGGCGTTCGACAGATCGTCGACCGGCAGGACGATGACGTGGTTGCGGATGCCGACGCGGCCGTTCTCGCGCCGATAACCGAGGAAGGTCTTCTGCATGATCGTCGTCCTACCAGCGCTTGGTCTTGATGTTGTGGACGTGGGCGTGCTCGCCCTTCCTGATCGGCTGCACGACCTTGCCGATGTCCACGCCGTACTTGATCACCGTATCGCCGACCGACATGTCCTGCAGCGCCACCTTGTGGCCGATGGGGATGTCCTGGGCGCAGGGCAGCTCGATCGTGCGGTCCTCGTCGAGGATGAGCCCGGTGAGCTGCATGCCGGCCTTCACGTTTTCAACGACGACGACGGCGACCGAATCACTGGGACCGTGGAGAACGCAATGGATCATGGAGGGCTCCTGCGGCATGCCGCGCAGGCGGCAAGAACAAGTGTTCCGACGCTGGCGCGTCTGTCCGTTCGCGGGCGCACGCCAACTTGCGAATGCTAGTCCGGGCGTGCGCTCCAGTCAACTAGATCATCTATATGATTTGCATCACTTCAGTCGTGCCGATACACTGGCCCCGGCCCCGGCGCACGCTGGGCTCCCTCGCGCAACCCATGAGCGACACGTCCACGACGCCCGGCGTCCCCCTCACCGCACCGCTCTACAAGGAACTCGAGCGGCAGATGCGCGAGGCACTCGCGAGCGGCGAGTGGAAACCCGGCGAGGCGATCCCCGCCGAGCGCCGGCTGGCCGAGCGCTTCAACGTGTCGATCGGCACGATCCGCAAGGCAATCGACGAACTCGTCGCGGCGAACCTGCTGATCCGCCAGCAGGGCCGAGGAACATTCGTCGCGAGCCACAACCGCGACCGCCTGCTGTTCTACTTCTTTCACGTCGTTCCCGACAGCGGCGCGAAGGTCTACCCGGAGGTCAGGCTGCTCTCGTTCGCGCGCGGCCGCGCGACGGGGCGCGAGGCCGAGCACCTCCACGTCGCACCGGGCGACGCGGTGATCCGCGTGCGCAACCTGCTTTCGCTCGGCGGCGAGCCGGTGATCGTCGACGACCTTGCGCTGCCCGCCAACCGCTTTCCCGGCCTCACCGAGCGCCAGTTCGCCGAGCGGCCGTCGACGATCTACAACCTCTACCAGGACGCATTCGGACTGTCGGTGGTGCGCACCAGCGAACGCTTGCGCGCCACGCTGGCGGACGCCGACACCGCCACCCTGCTCCGCGTCGCCCGCGGCGCCCCGCTGCTCGCGATCCGCCGCGTCGCGCTCTCGTACAACGACGACCCGGTCGAGCTGCGGATCTCGCTCGTCAACACGGCGCATCACGAGTACTGGTCGGACATCGGCACGCCCGGCTGAAGCCACCCGTCGGCGCGCAGGGGTATTGCGTTTTGCCGCATTGCCGCCACCGGTCCCTTCGCGTAATGTTCGGACACCGGTCCGACGGCACCGCGAGGCAGTCGCAGTGCGACGTCCGCGTCTCCTGCCGCAACCGGTTTGCCGATGCGACGCGCCGCACTCTACAGTTCCTCACGTCGACGACCCGCGTCGGAAGCCGCGCGCGCCCTGCCTGACGCCCTGCCGCGTTTGGCGCCGCGCTCGACCGTCCCGCCTGCCGAGCCCGCGGTCGCGCCCGCGACGCCGTCCGGCATCCGCCCGCCGCGTCGCCGTTTCGCGGAGCTCCTGACCCGCCACGAGCGCCCGTTGCTCGTGATCCTCGGTGCCGCCACCGCGCTCGCCGCGATGCTCGCGATGACCGCGCTGCAGCGCCCCGCACGGCCCATCAGCCAGGCGGACATCGACGCCGCCGTACTGCACACGCTCGAGACCAAGGACCTGCCGTCGCAGGCGGCACGCGCCTTCGACCGGATCGCCGGGTCCGTAGTCCGCGTGCGCGACCTCGCCGACGCCGACGACGACTCGGTGGTCGAGTCCGGCGTCGGCACGGGCGTCGTCATCGTCGACAACGGCCTGATCCTCACCAACCTCCACGTCGTGCTCGGCGCGAAGAAGATCGGCGTCGTATTCGCCGACGGCCTCGAGAGCGAGGCCAGCGTGGTGAGCGTGCAGCCGGAGCACGACCTCGCGGTGCTGAAGGCGAAGACGTTGCCCGACGACCTCAAGGCGGCGACGTTGCGCTCCACCTCGGACCTGTTGCCCGGCGACCGCGTGGTCGCGGTCGGGTTCCCCTTCGGCATCGGACCCTCGGTCAGCGAGGGCGTGATCTCCGGCCTGCGGCGCGAATACAGCTCGCCGGAAGGCAAGCGGATCCTGACCAACCTGATCCAGTTCGATGCCGCCGCGAACCCCGGCAACTCGGGCGGCCCGCTCGTCACGATGGATGGCGAGGTCGTAGGCATCGTCACAGGCATCCTCAACCCGACGAAGCAGCGTGTGTTCATCGGCATCGGTTTCGCGGTGCCGATCGAGAACGCGGCCGCCGGCGTCGGACTGTCGCCGTTCTGATCGGAGCCCCATGAACGTTCCCCACGACGCGCGCGGCAGCGATGCCGCGCTTCCCGAGCGCATCCTCTACGAGGTGAAGAAGATCGTCGTCGGCCAGGACGCGTTCCTCGAGCGCGTGCTGGTGGCGATGCTCGCGCAGGGCCACCTGCTCGTCGAGGGGGTCCCCGGCCTCGCCAAGACGCTGACGGTGAAGACGCTCGCCCGGACCATCCGCGGCACGTTCAAGCGCATCCAGTTCACGCCGGACCTCGTGCCCGCCGACCTGACCGGCACGCGCATCTACAACCAGCGGACCGGCGAGTTCTCGACGTCGCTCGGTCCGGTGTTCGCGAACCTGCTGCTCGCCGACGAGATCAACCGCGCACCGGCGAAAGTGCAGAGCGCGTTGCTCGAGGTGATGCAGGAATACCAGGTGACGATCGCGGGCGAGACCCACCGGGTGCCGCAGCCGTTCCTGGTCATGGCCACGCAGAACCCGATCGAGAGCGAGGGCACCTATCCGCTGCCCGAGGCGCAGGTCGACCGTTTCATGATGAAGGTGCTCGTCGGCTATCCCACCGAGGAGGAGGAGTTCGTGATCGTCGATCGCGTGACCGGGACGCCCGCCACGGTTTCCCCGGTCGCGTCGACCGAAGAGCTCGCGGCGCTGCAGCAGGCCTGCCGCCGGGTGTACGTCGATCCGTCGCTGATCCAGTACGCGGTGCGACTCGCCGCGGTGACGCGCTACCCGGACCGGCACGGGCTGCCGGAGCTCGCGCGCTTCGTCACGTTCGGCGCAAGCCCGCGTGCACCGATCCACCTGATCGAGGGGGCACGTGCGCTCGCGTTCCTGCGGGGTCGAGAATATGCGCTGCCGGACGACGTGGCCGACCTCGTCCCCGACGTGTTCCGCCACCGCCTCGTGCTCTCCTACGAAGCGCTGGCGGAGTCGCTCACGCCGGACGAGCTGATCCGCCGGATCATGCGCAAGGTCCCCGCCCCCGAGAAGCCGCTCGACGTCCATGTCCGCGCCGCCGCCGCCGGCTGAAGCCGTCCTGCGCCGCCTCGAGTGGACGGTGCTGCGTCGCCTCGACGGGCTGATGCACGGCGACTACCGGACGCTGTTCCGGGGCTACGGGCTCGACCTCGCCGAACTGCGCGAGTACCACTATCACGACGACGTCCGGCACATCGACTGGAACGTCACCGCGCGCATGCGCGAGCCCTACGTGCGCACGTTCAACGAGGAGCGCGAGCTCACCGCGTGGTTCCTGCTCGACCTCTCGCCCTCGCTCGACTTCGGCTCCGCGGGCACCCAGAAGCGCGCCGTCTCGGCCGAGTTCGTGGCACTCCTCGCCCGGCTGTTCACGCGCCACGGCAATCGCGTCGGCGCGCTGCTCTACGGCGACGAGGTCGATGCCGTCATCCCGCCGCGCAGCGGCCGCCGCCACGTGCTGCACCTCTTGCACCGCGTGCTGGCCCGCGAGCCGCGCCAGCTGTCGCGCCCGACGGATCTCGAGGCGTTCCTGCGTGCCGCGGGCGACGTGATGAAGCGGCGCTCGCTGGTGTTCGTGGTTTCCGACTTCGTGAGCGCACCGGGCTGGGCCGCCGCACTCGGCCGGCTGTCGCGTCGTCACGAGGTCGTCGCGGTGCGCCTCTACGACCCGCTGGAAACGGAGCTGCCGGACCTCGGCCTCGTCGTGATGCAGGACGCCGAGTCCGGCGAACAGATTCTCGTCGACACCCACGACGCCGGCTTTCGCGCACGTTTCGCGGCGGCGGCGCAGCGACGCGAGGGCGAGGTGCGCAACGCGCTCGCGCACGCGCAGGTCGACGCGCTCGAGCTCTCGACCGACGACGACCTGGCCGACGCCGTATTCCGTTTCGCCGACCTGCGCAAGCGGCGCAGCCAGCTCGCCTCCGGCGGCGGCATGCCCGCACACCTGCGAGAGAACCGTGAAGTTCCTGTGGCCTGAAGCGCTGCTGCTGCTGCTCCTCGTGCCGCTGGTCGCGGTGCTCTACGTGTGGCTGCTCGCGCGCCGCAAGCGCGTCGCAGTGCGCTACGCGAACCTGCCGCTCGTCCGGGAGGCGATGGGCCGCGGTCCCGGCTGGCGGCGCCACGTGCCACCGGTGCTGTTCCTCTTCGCGCTGACATGCATGCTGCTGGCGGTCGCGCGCCCGACCGCAGTGGTGACGCTGCCCTCGCAGCACAAGACGGTCGTGCTGGCGATGGACGTGTCGGGCAGCATGCGCGCGACCGACGTGCAGCCAAACCGGCTCGTCGCCGCGCAGGACGCCGCGAAGGCCTTCATCGCCGACCAGCCGCCGTTCACGCGCATCGGCATCGTCTCGTTCGCGGGAACCGCGGCCCTCGTGCAGCCGCCCACGCAGAGCCGCGAGGACCTGATCGCCGCGATCGACCGCTTCCAGCTGCAGCGGGCGACCGCGATCGGCAGCGGTATCATCGTCTCGCTCGCCGCCATCTTTCCAGACGCCGGCATCGACATCTCGCAGTTCTCGCAAGGACGCGACAACCGCGGTGCCGCGCTCGACGGGCCGAAGAAGGGCGAGAACGAGAAGGCGCCGGTCAAGCCCGTGCCGCCCGGATCCTACCCATCGGCGGTCATCATCCTGCTGACCGACGGCCAGCGCACCACGGGTCCCGACCCGCTCGAGGCGGCCAAGCTGGCCGCCGACCGCGGCGTGCGCGTGTTCACCGTCGGCATCGGCACGAAGGAAGGCGAGGTGATCGGCTTCGAGGGATGGTCGATGCGCGTACGTCTCGACGAGGACACGCTGAAGCAGGTCGCCAACATCACGCAGGGCGAGTACTTCTACGCGGGGACCGCCGTCGATCTCAAGAAGGTCTACGAGAACCTGAACTCGCGTCTCGTGCTCGAGAAGAAGGAGACCGAGGTCTCGGCGCTCTTCGCCGGCGCCGGCGCGCTGCTCGCGCTCATCGCCGCGGCGCTGTCGGTGCTCTGGTTCCACCGCATCCTGTAGCAGGCCACGGCCCGACCTCCTGGAACGCGAGCAGCTGTTGCGCCACCGGCGCGAAGCTCCTGCGGTGCACGATGCAGGGGCCGAGGCGCGCCAGGGCGGCGAGATGCGCGGCCGTCGGGTAGCCCTTGTGCTGCGCGAAGCCGTACCCCGGGTGGAGCCCGTCGAGGTCGTCGAGCATCGCGTCGCGCGTCGTCTTCGCGATGATCGACGCGGCCGAGATCGCCACGACGTCCCGGTCGCCCTTGACAATCGCGCGCGCCGGACAGTCGAGCCGCGGCAGCACGTTGCCGTCGACGAGGGCCTCGCCCGGGACCACCGCCAGCGCCTGCACCGCTCGACGCATCGCGCGGAGCGTCGCCTGCAGGATGTTGATGGCATCGATCTCGGCGACGTCGGACACGCCGACCGCCCAGGCGAGCGAGCGCTCGCGGATCGCCGCCGCGAGCGCCGCGCGGCGCTGCGGCGAGAGCGCCTTGCTGTCGCGCAGGCCCGCGATCGGCCGGGAGGGGTCGAGGATCACCGCAGCAGCGACGACCGGCCCCGCGAGTGGGCCCCGTCCCGCCTCGTCGACGCCGGCGACCCAGGTGCTCATCCAGCGGTGCGCCCGCTCGCCCGCAGCTCGGCCTCGATCGCATCCGCGGCGAGCGCGCCGGTGTCGGCCGACAGCGCCGCAGCGAAATCCGCGAACAGCGCTTCGAGGCGCCGGCGGGTCACGGTGTCGTCGAAGAGATTCTGCGCGGCCTGCGCGATGTTGGTCGGCGTCGCGTCGTCCTGGAGGAACTCCGGCACGACGAAGCGTCCCGCAAGCACGTTGGGCAGCCCCACCCAGGGCACCCGCAGCTTGCGCGCCACGATCCACGCGGTGAGACGCGCGACGCGGTAGTAGATCACGTGCGGGCACCGCGCGAGCGCGGCTTCGAGCGTCGCCGTTCCCGATGCCACGATGCCGACGTCGGCAGCCTTGAGCGCGTCGCCCGCGTGTCCGTACAGCAGCGTGATCGGCAGGCCGTCGAATCCCAGCCGATGCCGCACCTCGTCGAAGTGCTCGCGCGTCGTCCTCGTCACCAGCGGTACGAGGAATCTGGCGTCGGGCCGCCCCTCGTGGATCAGTGCGGCGGCACGCAGCACGGTCTCCGCGTGCATCTCGATCTCCGACAGACGCGAACCCGGCAGCAGCGCGAACACCGGCGTCGCGTGACCGATGCGCAGGCGATCGCGCACCTCGCGCCGCGACGAGGCCGTGGCCGCGTCCGCGGCGAGCGGATGACCCACGTAGGTGACGGGGACGCCGGCCGACTCGTAGAGCGGCGGCTCGAACGGGAACAGCGCGAGCACGCGGTGCACTGCGCCGCCGATCGTCGCGATGCGTTCCGGGCGCCACGCCCACACCGACGGACTGACGAAGTGCACGGTGCGCATGCCAGTGCGCTTCAGCTTCGCCTCGAGCCCGAGGTTGAAGTCGGGCGCGTCGACGCCGACGAAGACCGCGGCGCGTTCGGCAACGAAGCGCGCGCGGAGCGCGCCGCGGATGCGGAACAGTTCCGGCAGGTGCGCGACGACCTCGGCGAAGCCGCGCACCGCGAGGCGTTCCATCGAGTACCAGGCCTCGCAGCCCTCGGCCTGCATCTTCGGACCGGCGATGCCCGCGAACCGCACCCGCGGATCGCGCGCCCGCACGGCACGGATCAGCGTCGCCCCGAGCGCGTCCCCGGAAGCCTCGCCCGCCACGATGCCGACGAGCGGCGCGCCGCTGGTCACCTGTTTGCCGGACATCGCGCCGATCAGCGGACGATGCCGCGCCCGGGCTCGGCGAGGAACTCGACCAGCAGACGCAATCCGGGCTCGGCCTCTGCGGCGGCCTCGATCTTCAAGCGGGCGTCGTCGAGTGCAAGCCCCTCGCGATAGAGCGCCTTGTAGGCGCGCCGCACCGCGAGGATGGCGGCGGGCGAGAAGCCGCGGCGCCGCAGGCCTTCGTTGTTCGTGCCCTTCGGCTGCGCCGGGTAGCCCTGCACGATCGTGAACGGGGGAACGTCCTGCAGGATCACGGCGAACGCACCCAGCATCGCGTGGGCGCCGACGCGGCAGAACTGGTGCACGCCCGAGAACGCACCCATCACCACGAAGTCCCCGATGCTGACGTGGCCCGCGATCTGCGCGTTGTTCGACCAGGTCGTCTCGTTGCCCACGACGCAGTCGTGCGCGACGTGGCAATAGGCGAGAAACCAGTTGCCGTTGCCGATCGTCGTCTCGCCCCGGTCCTGCGCCGTGCCGCCGTTGACCGTAACGTACTCGCGGAACACGTTGTCGTCGCCGATCACCGTGCGGGTCGGCTCGCCACCGTACTTCTTGTCCTGCGCGATCTCGCCGATCGAGGCGAACTGGAAAATCCGGTTGCGCGCGCCGAGCCGCGTGCGGGCGCCGACTACCACGTGCGGCCCGACGATGCTGCCGGCGCCGATCGCGACGTCGCGGCCGACGATCGAGTACGGGCCGACTTCGACGTCGTCCGCGAGCACGGCCGACGGATCGACGATGGCGGTCGGGTGGACGCGTGCCAAGACGTCAGGCCGGGACGACGGACACGAGCAGCGTGGCCTCGGCGGCGAGCTCGCCGTCGACGAACGCGCGCACCTCGAAGCGTCCCTCGCCTTGCGGACCTGGCTGCCACACGGATTCGAGCATCAGGCGGTCGCCCGGGACGACCTGGCGCTTGAAGCGGCAGCCCTCGATGCCGTCGAACGAGACGCGCGGAGCGCCGTCGGCGGTCGCAAGGCCGCTCGCCACGGCGAGGGCGCCGGAGATCTGCGTCAGCGCCTCGAGAATCAGCACGCCCGGCATCACCGGGTAGCCGGGGAAGTGCCCCTGGAAGTAGGGCTCGTTGATCGTCACCGCCTTGAGGCCGCGGATCAGGCGCCCCGGCTCGCACTCGGTGACCCGGTCGACGAGCACGTCCGGATAGCGGTAGGGCATCTTCGCGACCACGGCCGCGACGTCGATCATGGCTCGCCCCGGCTCGCCAGCGTGCGCTCGAGCGCGCGCACCCGGTCGGCGAGCTCGTCCAGCCGGCGCAGGCGCGCCGCTACCTTCTTCCATTCGCGATGCGGGAGCGCGGGAAACATGCCGGTATACACGCCGGCCTGTTCGATCGGGCTCGTGACAAAGGTGGCGCCGCCGATCACGGTGCCGTCGGCGATCGATATGTGTCCGCCGATCGCCGCGGCGCCGCCGATCATGCAGTTGCGCCCGATGTGCGTGCTGCCCGCGATGCCCACGCAGCCCGCGATCGCCGTGTGGCGACCGATTCGGCAGTTGTGGGCAATGTGGATCTGATTGTCGAGCTTGACGTCGTCCTCGATCACGGTGTCGTCGATCGCGCCACGATCGATCGTCGTGTTGGCGCCGATGTCGCAGTCCGCGCCGACGACCACGCGCCCGACCTGCGGGATGCGCAGCCAGCGACCCCCCTCCTCCGCCATGCCGAAGCCGTCGGCGCCGATGACCGCGCCCGAATGCACCATCGTGCGCGGTCCGACGACACAGCGGTCGTAGACGGTCACGTTCGCGTGCAGCGTCACGTCGTCGCCGATCTCGGCACCCGCGCCGATCACGGTACCCGGGCCGACGGACGTGCGTGCGCCGACGATCGCACGCGCCCCGATCGCCGCGTGGGCCCCGACGGATGCCAGGGCGTCGATGCGAGCGCCGTCCCCCACCACCGCGGTCGGATGGATTCCCGCCTCGACTGCCGCGGGCGGATGCAGCAGGGTCGCCACCTTCACGTAGACCAGGTACGGCTTCGCCGCGACCAGCCTCGGCAGCGCCGTCGACGCGGCGTCGGCGGGCGCGACGATCACGGCGCCGGCTCTGGTGACCGCGAGCTGCGCGCGGTACCTGGGGTTGGCGAGGAACGCGATCGCATCCGGTCCGGCGTGTTCGAGCGTGCCGACCCGCGCCACGCGGCGCGTGCCGTCGCCCTCCACGGCCGCGCCGACCCGGCTGGCGATCTCGGCGAGTGCGATGCCGGGCACGGTGTCGGACATGTCCTTCGCGCTCCGGACCGGGCTCTCGCGGGTCGCCCGCCCTACTTGTCGGCGAGCGCCTTGATCACCTTCTCGGTGATGTCGATGCGCTGGCTCGCGAACACCACGGGATCCTGCAGGATCAGGTCGAACTTCTCGGCTTCGGCGATCTGCTGGATCACCTTGTTCGCGCGCTCCTGGATGCTCGCGAGCTCCTCGTTGCGGCGCAGGTTCAGGTCCTCGCGGAACTCGCGCTGCGCGCGCTGCATGTCGCGCGTCAGGTTGGCGAGGTCGCGCTCCTTGTTGCGACGGTCCTGCTCGGACATCGTCGCGCCGTCCTTGTCGAGCGTCGACTGCAGGTCGCGGACCTGCTTCGCGAGCTTGCCCAGCTCGCCGTCGCGGTTGGCGAATTCCTTCTCGAGCTTCTGCTGCGCGCGCTTGGCCGGCGTCGCCTCGCGGAACAGCCGCTCGGTATTGACGAAGCCGATCTTGTAGTCGGCGGCCGACGCGACGCCGCAGGCGATCGCGAGGACCGCGGCGGCGGCAAGGGTAGCGGAACGTTTCACGACGGTCTCCTGCGTGGGACGGCGACGGTCAGAACACGTTGCCGACCTGGAATTGGAACTGCTGGATGCGGTCGAAGCACTTGTCCTTGATCGGGAACGCGTAGCTGAACTTGAGCGGGCCGATCGGCGAATTCCACGCCAGCCCGACGCCCGCCGAGTAACGGAAATCCTGCGACCCCGGATAGACGACCTCGGGGTCGGTCGACGGCCCGCCGGCGCAGCTCGCGACGTTGACGGAGTACTGCGGCAGCGAGCTGGACGCCCAGATCTGCCCGACGTCGAAGAACACGCTGCCGCGTACCGACTTGTCGCCCTTGAAGATCGGGTAGAACAGCTCGACGTTGCCCACGATCTTGCGCTTGCCCCCCAGCACGTTGCCGAAGATGTCCAGCGGGCCGAGCGAGTTCGACTCGTAACCGCGCACCGAGCCGACGCCGCCGCCATAGAAGTTCTTGAAGAATGGCAGCGAGGCGCAATACTGCTCCTCTCCCAGGAGCGGTGGCGGGCACGCGGGCTGATTGTAGCCGTCCGCGTACCCGACGTCGCCGCGCACCATCAGCACGAAGTCGCCGTACACCGGCCAGAACCACTGGTGCAGGTAGTTGATACGGTAGTACTGGAGGTCGCCCGGGGGCATGCCCAGCTCGGCAAAGGCGCTCTGCAGGCGGCCGCGGGTCGGATAGAGGATGTCGTCGCGCGTGTCGCGCGCCCACCCGACAGTGCCGACGAAGTTCCACGTCGGGTTGCCGTACTGCCTGACGAAGCTCAGGTACAGCGGTGGGCTGTCGTCGAACAGCGAGAGGTCGGTGCGCTCGATGCGCAAGCCGAAATTGACGGTGTCGCTCTCCGTCACGGGCACGCCGAAACCGATCGCGGCCCCGGCGATGTCCGAGGCGTACTGCGAGATCGCCTGCCCCGACGGGTCGGTCTTGCGCCAGTAGGCCTCGATCGTGCGCGAGACGCCGTCGACGGTCCAGTACGGCTCGGTGAACATGAACGAGTACAGCGTGTTGTAGCTGCTGGTGTTGACCGCGAGCGAGAGCGCGTTGCCCGAACCGAGCACGTTCTGCTGCGACACCGACGCGTTGAACACCAGGCCGTCCGCCGACGAGTAGCCGACGCCGGCCAGCAGGTTGCCGGTGGACTTCTCGGTGACCGTGATCTCGATGTCGACCTGGTCGGGCGAGCCCGGCACCGGCGGCGTCTCGATGTTGATGTCGGGCTCGAAGTAGCCGAGCCGGCGGATCCGCACCTTGGAGCGCTCGATGCGCGGGCCGTCGTACCACGCCCCCTCGAGCTGCCGCACTTCGCGGCGGATCACTTCGTCGCGGGTCTTGACGTTGCCGGAGATGTTGACCTTGCGCACGTACACACGGCGTCCCGGGTCGACGAAGAACGTGAACGCGGCGGTGTTCTTCTCGCGGTCGATTTCGGGAACCGCGTTCACGTTGGCGAACGCGTAGCCTTCCGCGCCGAGGCGGTCGCTGATGTCCTTGGCCGAGGCCTGCAGCCGCGAGCGGGAGAACGTTTCGCCCGGCTTGACGCGGATCAGGCGCTTGAGCTCCGGCTCCTCCACGGCGAGCTCGCCCGCGAGCCGCACGTCGGAGATCGTGTAGCGCGGGCCCTCGTTGATGTTGACCGTGATCGTGATGTTCTCGCGGTCGGGCGTGATCGCGACCTGGGTCGACTCGACCGCAAACTCGAGGTAGCCGCGGTCCTGGTAGAAGCTGCGCAGCGCCTCGAGGTCGGCGCCGAGCTTCTGCTTGCTGTACTGGTCGTTCTTGGTGTACCAGGTGAACCAGCCGGGCGTGGTGAGCGTGATCTCGGAGAGCAGCTGCGCTTCGGTGAAGGCCTTGGCGCCGACGATGTTGATGCGCTGGATGCGCGTCACCGAGCCCTCGTCGATCGTGAAATTGATCGCGACGCGGTTGCGCTCCTGCGGCGTCACCGTGGTCTGCACCTTGGCGCTGTAGAGGCCGCGCGAGATGTACTGGCGCTTCAGTTCCTGCTCGGCACGCTCGAGCGCGGCGCGGTCGAAGATGCGGGCCTCGGTGAGCCCGATGTCCTTCAGCGCCTTCTTGACGGTGTCGGTGTCGAACTCCTTGTTGCCGACGAAAGTGATCGAGCTGATCGTCGGCCGCTCCTGTACGGCGACGATCAGGACGTCGCCCTGCCGCTCGAGGCGCACGTCGCGGAAGAACCCGGTCGCGTAGAGCGCCTTCACCGCCTGCGACGCCCGCGCGTCGTCGACGCGCTCGCCGACCTTGATCGGCAGGTAGCTGAACACGGTGCCGGCCTCGGTGCGCTGGGCGCCCTCGACGCGGATGTCCTTGACCACGAACGGGTCGAAGGCGAACGCGGCGCCCGCGAACAGTGCCACGACGACGAGCGACGCGAGACGCAGTGCGTGCCGCGCCCGCCGCGCAGGTTGCCCGGTCGTGCGGCAGTCAGAACAGTCGAGAGAAGTCATTGAATAGCGCGAGGGCCATCAGCGCAGCCAGGACGGCCATGCCGATCCGCTGGCCGAGCTCGAAGGCACGATCCGAGAGCGGACGGCCACGCACGATTTCAGCGAAATAATACAGCAATTGACCGCCATCCAATAACGGCACCGGCAGCAGGTTGAGAACGCCGAGGCTGATGCTGATGAGCGCGAGGTAGCCGACGAAGACCAGCGCGCCCGCTTGCGCCGACTGGCCCGCGTAGTCGGCGAGCGTGATCGGTCCGCTGATGTTCCTGACCGAGGCTTCCCCGGTGAGCACGCGGCCGAGCATCTTCACGGTGAAGACCGACAGCTCCCAGGTCTTGCGCGCCCCTTCCACGAGCGCCCTCAGCGGACCGTAGCGGACCGTCGTCGCGAGGCCCTTCGCGACTTCCGGATCGACCTTGAGCCTCACGCCGGCGATGCCCACCCGGCGTCCACCCGACTCGGTAGCGTCGGGCACCAGCGGCACGTCGAAGCGCGCGCCGTCGCGCTCGACGCGGAACAGGATTTCCACACCCGGCTTCGCGTTCGTCGCCACCGCGACGTCGGCGGGCGAGCGCACCAACGCGCCGTCGACGGCGAGGATCCGGTCACCCGACCGGAGACCCGCGCGCGCCGCGGGCTTCCCGGCGACGGCCTCCTCGATCAGCGGGGGCCCGAAGTCTGCGGCAAGCCCCAGCTTCTGCATGAACGGGCCTTCCCAGTCGCTCCCCGACAGTTGCGCAAGGCTCAGCACGCGCGTCGCCTGGGTGCCGCCAAGCGTCGAGACGGCGAGCTCGATGCGGTCCCGTCCCGACGCCTCGAGGAGGCGCCAACGCAGGTCGTGGAAGCTCTCCACGGCCACGCCATCGACGTCGGTGACCCGGTCGCCGGCCACGATGCCCGCCACCGCCGCGGGGGTTCCCGCGAGGGGTTCCGCGAGGACCGGCTTGTGACCGGGCACGCCGGCCACGTACAGCCCCGCATAGAGCAACACCGCGAGCAGCAGGTTCGCGATCGGGCCCGCCGCGACGATCGCGATGCGCCGCCAGACGCTCGCGCGGTTGAACGACCGCGGCAGGTCCTCGGGCGGCAGGTTCCCTTCGCGTTCGTCCGCCATCTTCACGTAGCCGCCGAGCGGCAGCGCCGAGACCGCGAACTCGGTTTGGTCGGCGCCGACGCGCCGGGACCAGACGACGCGACCGAAGCCGACGGAGAAGCGCAGCACCTTGACGCCGCACCAACGGGCGACCAGGTAGTGACCGAGCTCGTGGAACGTCACGAGGATGCCGAGCACCACGAGAAAGGATGCGATCTTGATGGCTACGTCCATGGATCCTCTGCTTCGATCACGTCGCGTGGAGCGAATGCCCGCCGTCGCGCATCCCGAGGCGGTCCCGGGCAGCGCGGCGCGCCTCGCCGTCGGCGGCGAGCGCCTCGTCCAGCGTGCCGATCGGGTGCGCGGGCAAGCGCTCGAGCACCTCGGCGCACGTCGCCGCAATGTCGGTGAACCGGGCCCGACCGGTGAGAAAGGCTTCGACCGCGATCTCGTTGGCCGCGTTCAGCGCGACCGGTGCGCTGCCGCCGGCGTCCAGCGCGGCGTAGGCGAGCCCGAGGCACGGGAAGCGTTCGAGATCGGGCTCGGCGAACGCAAGCGCCGCGAGCGCCGGGAGCTCGAGCCGCGGCACCCCGGCGTCGATGCGCTCCGGATGGGCGAGCGCCTGCGCGATCGGCGTACGCATGTCCGGGTGTCCGAGCTGCGCTAACACCGAGCCGTCGACGTACTCGACCAGCGAGTGGATGACGCTCTGCGGATGGATGACCACTTCGATCGCATGCCGCGGCACGCCGAACAGCCAGTGCGCCTCGATCACCTCGAGGCCCTTGTTCATCATCGTCGCGGAGTCGACCGAAATCTTGCGCCCCATCGACCAGTTCGGGTGCGCGCACGCCTCGTCGGGGGTGACCGCGCCGAACTGCGCGAGCGGCCGCTCGCGCAGCGGCCCGCCGGAAGCGGTGAGCAGGATGCGCCGCACGCCGGCCTTCGCGGGATCTCGCGCATAGCCCTCGGGCAGGCACTGGAAGATCGCGTTGTGCTCGCTGTCGATCGGCACGAGCGTCGCGCCGCCCTCTGCTGCTGCCCGCATGAACAGCGCGCCGCCGATCACCAGTGCCTCCTTGTTCGCGAGCAGGATGCGCTTGCCCGCGCGCGCCGCGGCGAGCGTCGGGGAGAGCCCTGCGGCACCGACGATCGCGGCGAGCACCGTGTCGGCCTCGGCGAGCGAAGCCGCCTCCACCAGGCCCTCGGGCCCCGCCAGTACGCGCGTGGGCAAATGGTCCCCGGCGAGGTCGACGGCGAGTGCCCGCGCGGCCTCGACATCGAGCAGCGCCGCGATCGTCGGGCGAAAGCGCCGGCACAGCGCGGCGAGCTTCGCGGCGTTGCGATGCGCGGCGAGCGCCGCCACGACGAAGCGGTCCGGGTGGCGGGCGATGACGTCGAGCGCCGAGTCGCCGATCGAGCCGGTGGCACCGAGCAGCGCGACGCGCCGCATCATGCGGGTGCCGCCTTGGCGAGCCAGGCCGTCGCCGCCAGCGCTGCGAACGGCATCGCGGCGATGAGCGCGTCGATGCGATCGAGCACGCCGCCGTGCCCGGGCAGCAGCGTGCCGCTGTCCTTGGCGCCGGCCTGGCGCTTCAGCATCGATTCGTAGAGGTCGCCGACCACCGACACGGCGGCGAGCAGCATCACGAAGGCGACGAAGGCCAGCGTCGCCGAAACGCCCGGCGCGCCATCGAAGCCCGCCGCGCGCGCGAACGGCACGAGCGCGAGCGCGTAGAGCGCGACGGCGGCGAGCGCGCCGTACACGCCTTCCCAGGTCTTGCCGGGGCTCACCCGCGGCGCGAGCTTGCGCCGGCCGAAGCGGCGCCCCGCGAAGTACGCGGCGGTATCGGCGATCCACACCACCGCCATCGCGGCGAGGATGAGCCAGGGCGAACGCGCCTGCAGCTCGACCACGGCAAACCACGCGCCGACGAGTGCGACGGCGCCCGCCACGCCCGTGGCCACCCGCCGCGGCATCGGCCATCCCTTGGCGAGCCAAAGCGGAGCGACGAGCAGCCAGAACAGCGCGGCCAGTCCGCACACCGCCGCCGCCACGTGCCCCGGCCAGCCGCGCGCGAAGCCCAGTACCGGCAACCCGAGCAGTGCGATCGCGGCGGCGACGACGGCCGCCACCAGCATCCACCTGCCGCCGGCACCGTAGCCTGCGAGACGCGACCACTCGTGGGCGGCGACGGCGACGAACGCCAGCGCGAACAGCCCCCACCCGAACGGCGGCAGCAGGAACAGCGCCGCGAGGACCAGCGGCACGAGCACGACCGCGGTCGCGACGCGTTGCGCAAGCGAGGACATCGCCATCGTCGTCGCCGTCGCGAGACCGTGGAACCCGCCGCCACCGCGCACCCCGGCGCGTCGCCGGGGCGCACGCTAGCGGCGCGTGCCCCCGGCCGCGGTCTCCTGCACCTGCTCGCTGGTGCGGCCGAAGCGGCGCTCGCGCCCGCGGAACGAGGCGATCGCCGCGTCGAGCGCCGCAGCATCGAAGTCCGGCCACAGCAGGTCCGTGAAATAGAGCTCGGTGTAGGCGAGCTGCCACAGCAGGAAGTTGGAGATCCGCTGCTCGCCGCCGGTGCGGATGAACAGGTCCGGCTCCGGTGCGTAGGCCATCGCGAGGAACGGCGCGATCGCCTCGGGATCGAGCGGCGCATCCGGCTCCAGGGCGTCGCGGTGCAACGTGTAGTAGCGGCGCGCCGCCTGGGCGATGTCCCAGCGCCCCCCGTAATTGGCGGCGATCGTCAGCGTGAGCCGCTTGTTGCCGGCAGTAAGGTGCTCGCCCGCCGCAATGCGCTCGCGGATCACCGCGTCGAAGCGGGACACGTCGCCGACCACGCGCAGCCGGATGCCGTTCTGGTGCAGCTTCGCAACCTCCTGCTCGAGCGCGCGGAGGAAGAGCTCCATCAGGATGTTCACTTCGTCGGCGGGCCGGCGCCAGTTCTCGCTGGAGAACGCGAACAGCGTCAGGTATTCGATGCCGCGCTCGATCGACGCGCGGATCACCGCACGCACCGTCTCGACGCCCTTGCGGTGTCCGGCCACGCGCGGCAGGAGCCTCTTTTTCGCCCAGCGACCGTTGCCGTCCATGATGATTGCGACGTGCCTCGGAACGCTGCCGGCGGCAGGAACCTCGCGGGTGGTACTCGGATGGGGCACGGCGGGAATCGTGTCGGTGTCCGGGCGGGCGCGGTCGCGGCGACCGTGCCGGGCTCGAGCGCTAGATCGCGAGCAGATCCACTTCCTTGGCCTGCAGCGCCTTGTCGACCTCGCTGATCCAGCGGTCGGTGAGCTTCTGCAGGTCCTCGAGCGCACGGCGCTCGTCGTCCTCGGAGATCTCGTGCCCCTTCAGCAGCTTCTTCAGGTGGTCGTTCGCGTCACGGCGCACGTTGCGGATCGCGATACGGGCGTCCTCGGCCTCGTGCCGCACCACCTTGATCAGGTCGCGGCGGCGCTCCTCGGTGAGCGCCGGCATCGGCACGCGGATCACGTCCCCCGACGTGGCGGGGTTGAGCCCGAGGTCGGAGTCGCGGATCGCCTTCTCGATCGCCTGCACCATCTTCTTCTCCCACGGCTGCACGTTGATCGTCCGCGCATCGCCGAGGGTGACGTTGGCGCACTGGCTGATCGGCAGGTACGAGCCGTAGTAGTCGACCGTCACGTGGTCGAGCAGGCCCGTGTGCGCCCGGCCGGTGCGCACTTTCTGGTAGTCGCCCTTCAGCGACTCGACCGTCTTCGACATCTTCTGCTCGGCGGTCTTCTTGATCTCCGCGATCGGCATCTGGGGATGGCTCCTCTAGCAGTGGACGAGCGTGCCCTCGTCCTCACCCATCACCACGCGCGTAAGTGCGCCGGGCGTGAAGATCGAGAACACCTTGAGCAGCATGTTCTGGTCGCGGCACAGCGCGAGCGCGGTCGCGTCCATCACCTTGAGGTTCTTCACGATCGCCTCGTCGAACGTGAGCTCGGCGTAGCGGCGCGCCGTCGGGTCGCGCTTCGGGTCCGCCGTGTAGACGCCGTCCACCTTGGTGGCCTTGAGCACGATGTCGACGCCCATCTCGCGGCCCCGCAGCGCGGCCGCGGTGTCGGTGGTGAAGAACGGGTTGCCGGTGCCGGCGGCGAAGATCACCACCTTCTGCTCCTCGAGGTAGCGCAACGCCTTGCCGCGGATGTAGGGCTCGGCCACCTGATCGATGCGCAGCGCCGACTGCACCCGCGACACGACACCGCCCGCCCGCAGTGCGTCCTGCAGCGCGAGCGCGTTCATCAGCGTGGCGAGCATGCCCATGTAGTCGGCCGTCGCGCGGTCCATGCCCGCCGCGCCGAGCGCGACACCGCGGAAGATGTTGCCGCCGCCGATGACGATGCCGATCTGCACACCCAGCGCCTGCACCTCGGCGATCTCGCGCACGATGCGGTCGATCACCTCCCGGTTGATCCCGTAGGCGTCGTCGCCCATCAGCGCCTCGCCCGACAGCTTGAGCAGGATCCGGCGGTAGCGCGGCGCCGCATGCGCTGCGGCACCGGACACCACGGCGGCCAGCGGGGCGGCAGTGGACGCGTTCATCGGACAGCCTCCGTTCGGATACGTCCGGCCGACACCGGCCGGAACCTCTGGCACGGGACGCGCAGCCGACCCGCGGCCGCACGCGCCGTGTTCGCCTAAGCCTTCGCCATCGCGGCCACCTCGGCCGCGAAATCGTCCTTGCGCTTCTCGATGCCCTCGCCGACCACGTACATCGTGAATCCGTTCACGGTGGCGCCCTTCTGCTTCAGGAGCTCGGCGACCGTCTGCTTGCCGTCGCCCTTGACAAAGGCCTGGCCCGTCAGCGTGACTTCGGCGAGGAACTTCGCCACGGCCCCCTCGACCATCTTCTCGACGATGTTGGCGGGCTTGCCGGACTCCGCCGCGCGCGCCGCCGCGATGCTGCGCTCGCGCTCGACCACGTCCGCAGCCACGCCGGTGCGGTCGACCGCCAGCGGCTTCGATGCGGCGATGTGCATCGCGAGATCCTTGCCCAGCGTGTCGTCGCCACCGGCGACGTCGACCATCACGCCGATCCTGACGCCGTGCACGTAGGACGCGAGCCTGCCGGCGGCGACGCGGCGCGCGTAACGGCGTACGGTCATGTTCTCGCCGATCTTTTGCACCAGCGCGATGCGGCGTGCCTCGACGGTGTCGCCGGACGGGAGCTTCGCCGCACCGAGCGCGGCGAGGTCGGCCGGGTCATCGCGGACGACGACCGCCGCCACCTCGGCGGCAAAAGCCCTGAACTCGTCGTTCTTGGCGACGAAGTCGGTCTCGCAATTGACCTCGACGATTGCGCCCGACTTGCCGTCCGCGCCGACCGCGAGGCCGATCACACCCTCGGCGGCGACGCGGTCGGCGGCCTTCGACGCCTTGGCGCCGCTCTTGATGCGCAGCAACTCCTCCGCCTTGGCGAGGTCGCCGGCGGTTTCGGTCAGCGCCTTCTTGCACTCCATCATGCCCAGCCCGGTGCGCTGGCGCAGCTCCATCACCATGCTCGCGGAAATTTCCGCCATCTCGTTGCTCCGTATCGTATTGCGTGGGACGGCGCGCCGCTCGTGCGACCGTCGAATCTCAAGCGTCCCGGGGTGCGCTGCGCGCACCGGCGTGGCGGCATCAGGCCCGCGCCTCTTCGGCGACCTCGACGAACTCGTCGCCGCCCTTCACGATTTCCTGGATCGACTGGCTGCGCCCCTCGAGCACGGCGTCGGCCGCGCCGCGCGCGTACAGTCGGATCGCACGGCTGGAGTCGTCGTTGCCGGGGATCACCCAGGCGATGCCGTCCGGGTTGTGGTTCGTGTCGACCACGGCGACGATCGGGATACCGAGCTTCTTCGCCTCGGTGATGGCGATCTTGTGGTAGCCGACGTCGATCACGAACATCGCGTCCGGCAGCGCGTTCATGTCCTTGATGCCGCCCATCGACTGCGTCAGCTTGTCGAGCTCGCGCTTGAGCGACAGCGCCTCGCGCTTGCTCATGCGGTCGAACGTGCCGTCGGTGGACATCGCCTCGAGATCCTTGAGGCGCTTGATCGACCCCTTGACCGTCTTGAAGTTGGTCAGCATGCCGCCGAGCCAGCGGTGGTCGACGTGCGGCATCGCGGCGCGCTGCGCCTCCTCGGCGACAATGTCGCGGGCCTGGCGCTTGGTGCCGACGAAGAGCACCGTGCCGCGGTTCGCGGCGAGCTGCCGGACGAACTGCATCGCCTCGTTGTACTTCTCGAGCGTGCGCTCGAGATTGACGATGTGGATCTTGTTGCGCTGGCCGAAGATGTACTCGGCCATCTTCGGATTCCAGTAGCGGGTCTGGTGGCCGAAATGGACGCCGGCCTCCAGCATCTGACGCATCGTGACGGACATGATCAGGTGTTCCTTGTCAGGGTTGGGTTCCAGCACCCCGGCGGCGACATCCCCTTCGGCCCGATGAAGAGCTTGGGGGACACCCTGAACCCGCGGGGCGCGCGATTGCAGCCCGGTGCCGTCGCGGTCCCGCCCATGGCAGGGAAATGCCGCACGAACCCGAGCTAACTTGATATTCTAGCACGGTTTCTCACCGCCTCCCACCCTGACGATGACTTCCGTCCCCGACTACCTTGCCGTTCGCGGTGCCCGCGCCGATGCCGACGGGATTACCGACTTCGGGAACCCCGCGGGCGAATGGGCCGCCGCCGCCACCGGCGCGGTGGTCGCCGACGCGTCTTCGACCGGCGTGCTCGTCGTCGAAGGCGCCGATGCCGCTGCCTTCCTGCATGGGCAGTTGTCGAGCGACGTCAAACGCCTCGCCCGCGGCGACGGCGTGTGGACGAGCTACAACTC
>Ga0105107_10000215_pt1 | contig 33914 bp, 27 predicted proteins | sample PPLLaktember2015_6_FD_79335 | JGI IMG/M metagenome (GOLD analysis project Ga0105107, IMG submission 79335) | Freshwater sediment microbial communities from Prairie Pothole Lake near Jamestown, North Dakota, USA - PPLs Lake P8 Core (1) Depth... | ecosystem: Environmental > Aquatic > Freshwater >...
CGCGAGGCGCGCGGACCAGACCGGGTCCGCGCCCGCCAGGTGCGCGACCACGACCGCCGGCGCGAAGGTGGCGATCGCCTCGAAGGCGTTCTTGTGGGCGCCCACCGCCCGCGCGCCGCGCCCCGTGAGCTGCGCCTGCTGCGCCCGCGGATTCTTGTTGTCGATGACGCCGAGCTGCTGCTGGCGGGCGACGAGCGAGATCGGGCCCCAGACGTAGGGCAGCAGGCACGTGAAGAAGAGACACCAGAACGGGGTGGTCATGGGTCCTCCGGGCTGGGGCTGCCGGCAAAGGCCGGTCCCGAGCACACCGATTCTGCCATGCGTCGGGGGTCGGCCGATGAAGAATCGTCGCCCCGCGGGTGACGTGGTACGGTAGCCCCGCCATGACGACGACCGTCACCGAGATCGCGCGCGGCGTGCATCGCATCTCCACGTTCCATCCCGACTTCGGCATCCAGTTCAACCAGTTCCTGGTGGTCGACGACGAGCCGTTCCTGATGCACACGGGCATGCGCAAGATGTTCGAAGCGACGCGCGACGCGGTCGCCTCGGTGATCGATCCCGCGCGGCTGCGCTGGCTGGGCTACAGCCACTTCGAGCCGGACGAGTGCGGCGCGCTGAACGAGTGGCTGCGCGTCGCGCCGCGCGCCCAGGCGGTGTGCAGCTCCGTCGGCGCGATCGTCATGCTCGGCGACTTCGCGGACCGGCCGCCGCGCGCGCTCGCAGACGACGAGATGCTGACGCTCGGCGCGCGCCGGCTGCGTTTCCTCGCCACGCCGCATCTGCCGCACGGCTGGGACGCGGGCTTCTTCTTCGAGGAGACCGACCGGACCCTGTTCTGCTCCGATCTCTTCTTCCAGCCGGGAGACCCCGAGCCGCTCTCGGAGACCGACGTCGTCGGCCCGGCGCGCGACGCGATCCGCGGCGGCAAGGCCGGGCCGCTCGCGAACGACGTGCCCTACACCGCGCGCACCGAGCCCACGCTGCGCCGCCTGGCCGCGCTGGCGCCGCGCACGCTCGCGATCATGCACGGCTCGTCGTTCCGCGGCGATGGGGGGACGGCGATTCTCGAGCTCGCCGCCGTGATGCGCGAAGAGCTCGGCGCCTAGCGCCGAGGCACCCATGAGCATCCTGGGTACCATCGGAGCCCTCGGGGAGGTCGGGCTCGCCCTGTCTCCGTGGCTCCCGAGCCCCAGGCCCCGCCGTGCGGGAGACGTCGACGCGGGGTGGCTGACGTCCATCCTCGCCACCGGCGCCCCAGGCGCCCGCGTGCTCGACGTCGAGGACCGCGGCGGCACCTCGGGCACCACCGATCGTCGCCGCCTCGCGCTCACCTGGAACGACGCGGGCGTCGCCGCCCTCGGGATGGCCATCAACGAGGTCAAGTTCTACGAACAGGTGCGCCCCGCCCTCGGCGACGTCGCCCCTCGCGCCCACTACGCGCGAGCCGGGCACGGCGCACGGTTCGTCCTCGTGCTCGACGACCTGCTCCAGCAGGGCGCCAGACCCATCACGCCCGGGGACGACTGCACCCTCGAGCACGCCCACGGCGTGATCGACGCTCTGGCCCGGCTCCACGCCGCATACTGGCGCTCTCCCCGGCTCGCAGCCGACCTCGCCTGGGCCACGCCCATGACGGGCCGGCGGGGCTTCGCGCTGCTCGCCAACCAGTTCCGGCGGGTCCGCCGCAAGTTCCTCGCCCAGGCCGACGCACGAAACGTCGGGCCGCGTGCCCGGCGCATGCTCCAGCTCCTCGACGGGAACGACAGCGCGCTCTACCGCTCCTGGTCCGCGGGCCCCCAGACGCTCGTCCACGGCGACTGCCACCTCGGAAACACCTACGCCCTGCCCGACGGTCGCGCCGGGCTCCTCGACTGGCAGGTCGTGTTCAGCACCCGAGGCGTCCGCGAGATCAGCTACTTCGTCACCGGCGCTCTCGACCGCGATCTCCGACGCGCTCACGAGCGAGAGCTCATCCAGCGCTACCTCGACGGGCTCACGCGCGCCGGGGTGCCCGACCCGCCGAGCTTCGAGCAGGCGTGGGAGGACTACCGGTTCTTCGTCCACGACGCCTGGGACTCCGTCGCCCTGACCATCCTCTGGTCGGGCCTCCACCCGCCCGAAGCCCTCGCCGTCGGCTACGAACGAGCCTCCGCGGCCGTCGACGATCTCGCCGTCGACGAGATCGTCGAGCGCCGGGTGAAGGACGGCTACCGCTGACGGGCCCGGCGCGGGCTCAGCGGGAGTCGTGGAATCGGCTGGCGAAGGCGCGCAGCGGGAGGTCGGCGCTCGTCAGCAGGCCCGGCTTCGCGTCGCAGACGAAGCGCATGGCGTTGAGAGCCGGCATCCCGGTGATCGTCATGCCCAGCGAGGCGAAGTAGTCCGCGTTCATCAGCGTGTGCGGCGTGCCCGTCGCGGGCAGGATCATGTGCTTGTTGATGATCATCGGATCGCCCTGGATCGTCGTGATGTAGCAGCCGCGGATCTTCCAGTTGGGCTGCGTCTTCGGCGTCATCTGCCATTCGAGGTGCACCTCGATCTTCGGCTCGCCCTTCACGATGCCCTTGAACTTGGCGAGGCTGCCGCCGACCGACCCCTTCGGAAGCTTCCACCAGCCGAGGTCGACCTCTTCCGTGCAGGCGCCGAGCTGGCACTCGAAGACGACGTCGTCGATCTCGACGTCGAAGCAGTCCGCCATCAGGTAGATCGAGTCGGCGAACACGGTGCAGCCCTTCTCGAGCAGGCCCGGCACCTCGGGATCGTCGACGGGCCGGCCGTAGCCGACGTTCTTCCAGGTGTCGACCGAGTGATGGCAGGAGACGTCGACCGTCTCGAGCACGGTCACGTGGTCGACGCGGCCCATCCCCGCGCTCGCGACCACGGAGAGGATCTGCGCGAGGCCGGGGTTCATGCCCGTCCCGTAGAACGTCGAGCCGCCGCGCTGGCAGGCGGCTTCGATCAGCTCGGTGGGCTTCTTGCCCGACGGATGCGGGTGGTTCCGGTTGCGGTGGTGGCCGGTGATCCAATCCGACGTCGTCACCACGTCGATGCCGCTCTCCAGCAGGGTGCAGAAGAGGTCGACGTCTGGCCAGACGCCGTTGAAGTTCACGACGTCCGGCTTCGCCGCCAGCACGTCCGCGAGGCGGCCGGTCGCCTTCACGCCGAGCGGCGCGATGCCCACGATCTCGCCGGCGTCGCGGCCCACCTTCTCCGGCGTGTAGCAGTAGAGCCCGACCAGCTCGAGGTCGGGGTGCTGGACGATGCGCTTCACCATCTCCGAGCCGACGTTGCCGGTGGCGAACTGGAAGACCCGGAGGGGGGGCCGCTTCGTCATCGAGGCTCCTCGTTTCGCAAGGGATCCATAGGGTGCCAGAATCCCTGGCTCGGACGCGACCCGGTCGCCCGCGGGACCGCTGAGCGAGCTCTCAAGACCCTGCGCGGGTCGTCCGATCGCCCTCCCATGACGATCGCCCTGGGTGTGCTGGTGGCCCTCCTCGGCTTGCTCGGCCTCGTCGTCGCGGCCGTGCGGAGCTGGCGAGCCACGCTGCGCGGGGAGCTCCGCGCCTACCTCGCGGAGCAGCGCCCCGACCTGACGGTGATCCGCGAGACTGCCGACTCGCTCGTGCTGAAGGACGCGGAGGGCAAGGACGCTGCGACCCTCTACCTGCATCGGCTGTACCGCGAAGCCTCCGGCGACCCGAGCGCGAGGCGAGAGCTGTTCGACAAGCTGGTCGGGGCGCTCGCGGAGGCCGAGGCCTCCCAGCGGCTCGACCCCGAGGAGCTTCGCCGTCGGGTGATGCCGCGCATCGTGAACGCGGCCTTTCTCGAAGGGCTGCGGGATCTGCCCCGGGAGATCCCCGCCGTGGCGCTCGGCGTCGAAGGCCTCTTCGTCGTGTTCGTGCTCGACAGCCCGAACAGCGTCGCCTACCTCGCGAGCGACCGGCTCGGCGACCTCGGCCTCGACGCACCCGCCGCGCTCGCTCTGGCCAAGCAGAACCTCGCCCGCTCCTTCGACGCAGCCCTGCCCCGCCAGGCCGTGAGCCGGCGGGACGTGTACGTCGTGAAGACGCTCGACACCTACGACGCCGCGCGGCTGCTGCTCGTCCCCGACCACCTCGAGCCGGGCGAGACGCTGGTCGCGATGATCCCCGATCGGGACACCCTCGTCCTCGCGCAACTCCCCGACGACGGCGACTGGAGCTCGCTGCATCGCATCGCGAAGAGCGCCTCGGCGGAGGCGCTCCACCCGCGGCCCTTGCTGGTCACGCCGGGCGGGATTGCAGCAGCGCCGTCTTGAAGCCAGGGATCGCGGGAGTGCGGCGCCTGCTCGGCGAAGAGGTAGGGGCAGCGCCGGAACGGGACGCTGGCTTTCGCCCTCCGGCCCTATAAGATCCGCGCCGTTGCCGCTGGAGGATGCTCCCTTGATCGACGCGAAGATCCCGCACCTGCTCGCCCACGCGATTGGCACCGCATTCCTGCTGCTGCTCGCCCCTTCTCCAGTCGGCGCCATCGCGACGACGAGCTGCGACACGTTCGCGGTCGTCCAGCTTCCGGGCATGGACGAGTCCGTCACGACGACTCGGGGCCGGCGGCCTGCGCGAGCGAAGCATCGGACGTCATCGCGTTCCTGAACGCCACGTCCGGCGCGAGCTTCGGCTCGCTCTTCGCGAGCGCCGAGGGCACCTACCTCGAGGGGGACACCGATCGGGCGGAGGCTCGCGGCTACGGCGAGTTCCGGGACACGATCACGGTCACCTCGCCGGGGCTCGAAGGGCAGACCGGCGAGCTGGTGGCTTCCCTTCGCGTGAGCGGCTTCATCGACCTCACCGGCTCCGGAACGGGGGCGGCGAGGGTGATCGCCATCGAGCCGTCCGGGCCCGACGAGGGCTTCCTGGCGGACTGCACTGCCGGAGACCCGTCCGGATGCCTCGGCCAGCCCTACCCGGCCTTCTTCGACGAGGTCGTCCCGGTGGTGTTCAGCGTGCAGTTCGGCGTGCCGGGAACGATCGGCGCCACCCTCGCTTCGCAGGTCAACCGGAACTCGATCGCGACGGATCCCGGCAGCGCCGACGTGAACTTCGGCAGCACCGTGACCTGGGGCGGCATCGACGAGGTCACCTTCCAGGGCGCGCCCGTCCCGTTCACGGTCACTTCGGAGTCGGGCACCGACTACGCCGAGCCGGTGCCGGAGCCCGGCCAGGCCGCGTTGGCGCTGGCGGGCGCCTTCGGGCTCTGGGCCGGGGCGCGAAGCCGCGCGACGCGGGCGCGGCGCAACCCCGGGCTCCCCCCCGCAGCGCGGCGGGGGAGGGTCTAGCGAATCGCGCCGCCGCCGGGTCCGGGCGCTTCCGCGGGGTCCCCGGCGGCCAGCCACACCCGCTCCCCGGCGCGGAGGCCGCTCAGGACCTCGACGCGCTCGCCCTCGGCCGTCTCGCCGGTGGTGACGAGCCGGCGCGCGCGCTCGCCCTCCGCGCCGACGACGTCCACGAACTGCAGCTGGCCGATCCGCTCCACGGCGGCGGCCGGCACGAGGAGGCGCCGTCGCTCGCCGGCCGGCACGGCCACGCGAGCGTACATGCCGGCGAACAGGCGCTCGTCGCTCGCGGGAAGCCGTACCTTCACCAGCATGCTGCGCGCGCCGGGCTCCGCGAAAGGCACCAGCTCGTCGATCTCTCCCTGGAGCGTCGCATCGAGGGCCGGGACCTGGACGCGCACGCTCTGCCCGACGCCGAGCGCCACCGCGAGCGACTCGCGCACCGGCGCCTCGACGCGCAGCACGCTGGGATCGTAGATGCGGAGCAGCGGCTCTCCGGGCACCGCGGTGTCGCCGGGCTCGGCGAGCCGGTCCACCACGCGACCCGAGACCGGGGCGCGAATCTCGCCGAACGCGCGAGTGGTGCGCGCCTCGCTCAGCGACTCGCCGACCTCGTTCGCGCTGGCTTCGGCCGCACGCAGCTCGGCCGTCGTCTGGTCGAGGCGCTGCCGCGTACCAACGCCCTCGCGGAAGAGCTGCTCGGCGCGCGCGTGCTCGCTGCGCGCGAGGGCCAGGCGCGCCTGCGCCGAGCGCAGGGCCTGTTCCGCGCCACCCACGCGCGCCGTGAGGTCGCCCGTTTCGAGCACCACGAGCACGTCGCCCTCTGCCACGCGACTGCCGGCGCGGACGCGCACCTCCTCGATCCGCGCGAGCACGCGAGACGACACCGCCGTATGACGCGCGGAGGCGAGCTGGCCACTCGACCACTCGACGGCGGGCTCGCTCACCTCCTCGACGGCGAGGGCGCGTCCGGGCGCCGCCGGCTCCTCCAGGGCGACGCGGCCGGGGACCTCGCCCTCGCCGCAGCCGACCGCGAGGCAGGCGCCGCCCAGCACGAGCCCCGCGAGCGCCAGATCCCTCCCCCATCGCGCGAAGCGGATCACGAGGCGTCCTCCGCATCGCGCGCGCGCAGGCCGTGGCCCGGTCGGTCGCGGTACACGCGGTAGTAGGCGACCGGAACCACCACCAGCGTGAACAGGGTGGAGACGAGCAGCCCGAAGATCAGCGCCCAGGCGAGACCCGAGAAGATCGGATCCAGGGCGATCGGGATGGCCGCCAGCATCGCCACCCCCGACGTCAGCAGGATCGGCCGCGTGCGCACGGCGCCCGCGCGGAGCGTGGCGTCGCGCAGCAACGCGCCGCGCGCCAGCTCGGCATGCAGGAACTCGATCAACAGGATCGCATTGCGCACCGCGATCCCGGAGAGCGCCACCATACCGATCATCGCGGTGGCGGTGAAGAAGACGGGATTCCCGAAGCCGGCTACGTCGCTGCCGAAGAGCGCCGAGAGCAGCCAGAAGCCGGGCATGATGCCGATCAGCGTGAGAGGGATCGAGATCATCAGGATCCAGGGCATGGCGTAGCTCCCGGTCTGGTAGACCAGCAGCAGGTAGATGCCGAGCAGTGCCACGCCGTAAGCGATGCCGAGGTCGCGGAACACCTTCAGGGTGATGTCGAGCTCGCCCTCGGAGAGCCACGAGAGCTCGGTGCCCGCGGGCAGAGACCAGGGCAGGCCCCCGCCGCTCGCGAGATACGTGCGCCGCCAGAGCGGCCGGGGCTGGCCGCCGTCCTGCGGGGCGTCTGCGGCGGCGACGAGGTCCGCGCTCACGTCGGCCGCGACCTCGGCGGGCGCGCGGCCGACGGGCTCGGCGTAGACCCAGGCGACGCGGCGCAGGTCCTTGCGGTGGATCGCCTGCTCGGCGGGACGGCGCTCGAAACGGCCGAGCTCGCCGAGGCGCACGATCGGGATCGGCGCATCGCGCACGCCCGCCCCCTCGCGCAGCTTGACGATTCCGGGCCGCCCCTTCACCGCGAGCGCGAGCAGCGGCTGCTCGCCCGAGCGGCGCTCGCGCGCGAGCCGCAAACGGATCGCCAACGGGTTGACCTCGCCGGGAACGTGGAGCTGCGTCGCTTCGACGCCGGCGAGCGCGAGCTGGAGCGTGGCCGCGATGTCCTCCGTGGCGATTCCCGAGAGCGCCGCCTTCTCCTGGTCGGTCACGAAGACCAGGCGCGTGGACTCGTCCTCCACGCTGGTATCCAGGTCGGTCACGCTCGGCTCGCGGGCGAGGCGCGCCTCGAGCGCGCGCGCCGCGCCGCGCAGCGTCTCGTAGGGCACGGCGGCATCGCCGCTCAGCTCGCCTACGAGTGTCGCGAGCACTGGCGGGCCGGGCGGCACCTCGACGATCGCGATGCGCGCTCCCTCGGCGCGCGCCACCGCTTCGAGCTCGGGCCGGAGCCGCAGCGCGATCTCGTGCGACTGCATTTCACGCGCGCCCTTGTCCACGAGGTTGACGCGAATCTCGCCCACGTTCGGTCCGCGCCGCAGGAAGTAGTGCCGCACCAGCCCGTTGAAGTCCATGGGCGACGCCAGCCCGCTGTAGACCGAGAAGTCGCGCACCTCTGGTGCGCGGCGCAGCACCTCGGCGAGCCGGCGCCCAATCGCGTCGCTGCGCTCCAGAGTCGTTCCCTCGGTCGGGTTCACGATGATCTGGAGCTCGTTCTTGTTGTCGAAGGGCAGCATCTTCAGCGGCACGGCGCGCAGCGCCATCAGCAGGCACGCGACGGCGAACAGCAGAACCAGAGCCGCGAACAGCCGCCGCGTGGGCCGGCCGTCGTCGAGGAACGGCGCGACGAGGCGCTGGTAGGCGCGGTAGTGAAGCGTCCGCTCCAGCGGCTCGGCCGGCGCCTGTTCGGCGCTCTCGGCGCGTCGGCGCAGCGCGTGGTAGGCGAGCCAGGGCGTGTTCGCGAAGGCCACGAGCATCGACATCGCCATCGCGACGGGAACGTTGAGGGCCATGGGGCGCATATAGGGGCCGATCATGCCCGTGATGAAGAGGATGGGCAGGAACGACGCCATCACGGCGAGCGTAGCCAGCAGGATGGGGGGCCGTACCTCGTTCACCGCCGTGCGCACGGCCTCGAAGGGCGACTCGTGCCGCAGGCGGAGATGTCGATAGATGTTCTCGACATCGACGATCGGGTCGTCCACGACCAGACCCAGCGAGAGGATCAGGGCGAAGAGCGTGACGCGGTTGATCGTGTAGCCGGCCAGGTAGTTGACCAGCAGGCTGAGCGAGAATGTGATGGGGACGGCCACGGCCACGACCAGGCCTTCGCGCCAACCGAGGCTCCACGCAACGAGCGCGATTACGATCAGGAGCGCCACGCCGAGACCCTCGAGCAGCTCGTTCACCTTGTCGTTCGCGGTCTCGCCCTGGTTGCGCGTGATGCGGACGTGCACGCCTTCCGGCAGCAGGGTCGGTTCGAGCTCGGCGATGCGCTGCTCGATGCTCTCCGCCACGCGGACGGCATTGCTGCCGCGTTGCTTGGCGACCGCGACGTGGACGGCCGGGAAGAAGCCCGCGCGCGGTGCGTCGGCCTCCCCGGGGCCGAAGCCGATCCAGGTGTAAGCCTCGGGCTCGTCGGGACCGTCCTCGATCCGCGCCACGTCTCCGAGCAGGACGGGCAGGCCGTCCACCACGTTGACGACCATGCGCCGGAGGCTCTGCGCGTCCTTTGCGAAGTCCCCGGCCTCCACCGTGGTGAACGCGTCGCGGCGGTCGAAGCCGCCCGACGGCGCGCGCAGGTTCGAGAGTCCGAGCGCCTCCGCGACTTCGAGCGCCGAGGTCTGTCGTCCGGCCAGAGCGTCCGGGTCGAGCTCGATGCGCAGCGCGCGGGGTCGGCCGCCGACGACCTCCGTGCGGTTGGTCCGTTCGACCGCCTGGAGCTCGATCTCGAGCTCTTCTGCGATGCGCCGCAGCGCGTGGTCGTCGATGCGCTCGGGCCGCTCGCTCCACAGCGTCGCGACCAGGATCGGGACGTCGTCGATTTCGACGGGCTTCACCACCCAGGAGCGGACCGCGGGCGGGATGCGGTCCGCGCTCGAGTAGAGCTTGTTGTAGATCTCGAGGAGGCTGTCCTCGCGGTCTTCGCCGACGAAGAAGCGCACGGTGACGATGGCGCGGCCCGGCAGCGAGGTGGAGTAGACGTGCTCGACGCCCTTGATCTGGGTGAAGAGCTTCTCGAGCCGCGTCGCGATCTGACGCTCGACCTCGTCGGGGGGAAGGCCGGGCGCGGAAACGTGTACGTCGGCCATCGGGACGACGATCTGCGGCTCTTCCTCGCGGGCGGTCGCGAGCAGGGCGAAGAGCCCGGCTGCCAGCGACACGGCGACGAGCAGCGGAGGAAGCTGGCCGCGCAGAAACAGGTCGACGACACGCGCCAGCCACGGCTGCGGCCCGGCGGGCGCGGGCGGGGTGGCGGAGCTCGGGCTGGGGGCGTCGCTCAAGCGGATCGGCCTCGGCTGCGAGCGAGGTTGTAGCGCGTAGCGGGGGACCGGGGCGACCGAGCAGGCGGACGGTCGCTGAATCGGACGGGGCCGCCACTGCAGCCGCCGGCGGCGCCGCGCGCAGTAGCCGGGTGGCCGCCTCGGCGGCCGTCGCCGGCGATCGTCACCCGCCTCAGATCACCTCGAGGACGTCGCGGTGCGGGAGCGGCGGGAACGGCGCGGTAGGCAGGGTCTGGTACCAGAACGCGCAGGACGCGATGTCGTCCTGGAGAGGCAGGTACTGCATCTTCTTGTGGGTGCGCCAGCCGAGCGCCTGGATGGTGACGCGCAGGTCTCGCTGGAAGCGCACCGGATCCATCACGTGCCAGCGGTACATCCCGAAGCGCTGCTGCGACTGGTAGACGCCGTCGGGGCGGATCACCTGCGGCAGGCCGGCGTAGGGCGTCGTGAACTCCTGGTAGCGGGACGCGTCGGGGCGCTGCCGGCGTTCGAGCGAGCCCGGGTCGAAGTTGTAGGCGCCGCAGAAGTAGTCCTCGGTGCCGGTGCCGGCGATCGTGGGGAACTCGCCGTCGCCGTCGAGGTAGAACTTGATCTCGCCCTCGCCCCACCAGCCCGCATTGTTGACGCCCCATGCCATGTAGACGCCCGCGAAGTGGCCCTGCCCGCGCACGCCGTCGAGGATGGTGTAGACCTCCTTGTAGGGCAGCGGGTTGGTGCGCCGGAACTGCGCGTGGAAGTACGCGCAGTCGGCGGGCACCTCGGTGAGCGTGTAGTTGATCTGGTAGTAGACGACGAGGGGCTCGTCGGCGAGGTTCGTCATCGTGAAGCGCGCGCGCTTGCGGAACGGCATCTCCCAGTAGCAGTTGAACGCGCGCCCCGGGTTGACGCACACCGGCAGCGAGGTCACCTGCGCGAAGCTCTCCCAGCCGCAGGCGAAGAAGTCTCCGGTGGGCGCCTCGATCGACGGCTGCTCCTGGTCGTCCCAGTAGGCGCGCAGGATCGAGAACCGCCACTTGCCTCCGGCGAGCGTCATCCAGATCTGCTGGATCGCGCCCGAGCCCTCGACGTTCGCGAGCTCGAAGGTGGCGCCCGGCTGGATGACGACGTAGGGGTTCACTTTCCAGCCCCGCCCGAGGTCGCGCGCCGCGACCGACGCCGAGCCTTCGGCGGCCATCGCCCCCTTGCCCTTCTCGCCGGTCGGGTTCTCCGGGCTGATCGAGCGCGTCTCGGCGTCCGAGAGCCGCGACAGGGTCCCCAGGCTCATTCCCAACCCGTCGAACTTCGCCATTGCGCTCCGCTCCTCCTGCTACCGCTCGGCACGGGAGTACAGCCGGGACCGGTGCCGGTGGCAACTTGGATCTCGGTGGGGGGAGGCGCGACCCGGAGCGGCTCATGCGCGGGGACGTTCGAGCCGAAAACGACACCACGTCCGAGCTGGACGGGGGGTTCGCATGCGATCCATCTTTCGGGTATGGGTGCTGGCCCTGGCGACGCTGGCGGCGGCCGTCTCCGCCCAGGCCGTCGAGCCCCTGACCGGGACCTACGTCGAGACGGTCCGCTGCAAGGGCCTGTACAACGGGCAGAAGTCGGTGGCCTCGGCGAACGATCAGATCTGGTACATCGACGACCTGGGGGACGGGAACGTCTACCTCCACATCGATGGGGGCAGCGGCTGGAAGTACCACGGCTGGCTCGAGGTCGATGACGCGAAGCCCGACCAGGGGATCCTGGGCTTCATCGCGTGCAGTCCCAGCGACACGATTCCCCAGGGCGAGTTCCGGGTCCTGCGGGTCAAGACGGCGCCCGGCAAGCTGAAGGTGGTCCTGCGCGGGACCGGGCTCGGCATTCGCGACTTCGGCGCCGGGGTCTGCACGCACAAGTTCGTGCGAACCTCGGAGACGATCCCGGCCGTCACCTCGTCGTGCCCGTGACCGCCCCGCGGCGGGCAGCCTGAAGCCGGGCTCGCGCCCCGTGCCCGCGACGCCCCCGCGCCCGCCGCTCTACGAGCTGGCGCGAGATCTCTGGGTCGCGGAGCGCCCCCAGCGCTTCTACGGGCTCGAGGTGGGGACGCGCATGAGCGTCGTGCGCCTGGCGCGGGGAGACCTCCTGCTCCACTCCCCGGTCGCCCTCGACGCAGCGCTGCGAGGGGCGCTCGACGCGATCGGCCGCGTGCGTTTCGTGGTGGCTCCGAATCGGGTCCATCACCTCTACGCCGGCGACGTGGCCCGAGCCTACCCGGAGGCGCGCCTGTGGGTGGCGCCCGGACTGGAGCGCAAGCGTCCCGAGCTCGCCTTCGTCGGCGTGCTCGGCGACGAAGCGCCCGCCGAGTGGCAGGGGGAGGTGGATCAGACGTTCTTCCGGGGGCGACCCTACGAGAACGAGGTCGTGTTCCTCCATCGAGCGAGCCGCACCCTCCTGCTGTGCGACCTCGCCTTCAACTTCGGGCCGCGCTCGCCCGCGCCCACCCGTTGGCTGATGAAGCTGCTGCGGAGCTACGGCCGTTTCGGACCCTCCCGGCTGGATCCGCTGCTGATCCGCGATCGGGCCGCGGCGCGGCGGAGCCTCGAGCGCATCCTCGCCTGGGACTTCGATCGCGTCGTCGTCGCCCACGGCGAGGTGCTCGAGAGCGGAGGGCGGGAAGCCCTGCGCCGCGGCTACTCCTGGCTGCTCGGCGCTCCGCAACGCTAGCCTCGCCGCTCGATCGGGCGCGAGGACCCGGCGCCGGAGACGAGGATGCGGCTCTACTGCGAGCATCGGATACCGACCAGCGCCGACGACTTCTGGGAATGGATCCACAGCGCGGAGTACGAGGCGCGCGTGGCGCGCGCGCTCGGGCTGACCGAGTACCGCGAGCTCGAGCGCTGCGAGGAGACCGGCGAGGTCTACCGGCGCCTGCGCGTGGCGGCCCCCCTGCCCTCCGCCTTCAAGCCGATCCTCTCGCGCGTCGCGCGCGTGGACGAGGCGGCCTACGTCGAGGAGCAGTGGCGGATCGAGGACGAGCTCCGGGTGCGCTGGCGCATGACGCCCGAGGTCCTCGCCGACCGCGTCCGCGTCGCGGGCGAGCTGCGTCTCGAGCCGGCCGGCCGCGGGCACTGCAAACGCATCCTCGAGGGCGAGATCAGCGCACGGGTCTTCGGCGTCGGGCCCCTCCTGGAGCGCGTCGCGATCCGCGAGGTCGTCGGCGCCTACGACGTCGCGGCGCGCGTCGCGGCGGAGCTCGCGAAGGAGCGCCGGCGGGCCGCGCGGGCGTAGCGCAGGCCGGAGTGCGTCGTCGGCTCGGACCGCTTGAGTCCGGGCGCAGAACTGCCGATGGGACCGGCCATGGCGCTCGTCGCTCTGCTCGCGCTCGTGATCCAGACCGGAGTGGGCTGGGTGGTATCGATTCGCCTGCTGCGCCTGGCCTCCCGTACCCACGAGCTGCCGGAGCTCGTGCTCGGCGCCTCCGTGCTGCTGGCCATCGGCCTCGGCTTCCCGCTGCTCGTCGCCAGCGCGGCCACCGCGAGCGTCGGGCTGCGGATCGCGGGGGCGTTGTCGGTCGACGTGGGCTTCCTGCTGGTCGCCACCTTCACCTGGCGCGTCTTCCGGCCGGCCGCTCCCTGGGCGGCCGCGCTCGTCGCCAGCCTCGCGCTGGGCTTCCTCGTTCAGCTCGCGTTGGCCGGCCCCTTCGACGAGGCGGCCGGCGTGATCCAGATGCTCCTCGCCGTCGCCGTGTACGGCTGGACCGCGCTCGAGGCGTCGATCCACGCGGGCATGCAGCGGCGCCGCATCTCGCTCGGAATCGGCGATCCCATCGTCGCGAACCGCCTCTGGCTGTGGGCCATCATGGGGGGAACCAGCCTTTTCGCGGCGCTCGTGAACGCCCTCACCATCCTCGGCGGCATCATGCCGCTCGAGAACCCCGCAGTGATGATCGTGACCACCACCTCGGGTCTCGTGCAGGCGACGACGCTGCTGCTCGCGCTCGCGCCCCCTACCGCCTACCTCGACTGGCTGAAGCGGACGCGCGCGGCGTAGAGCGCGCTCCCCGCCCCGACAGCGGCCACGCCCCGACTACGCCCGGACCACCTGGAGCCGGCTCTGCTCGAGCGCCGCGATCAGCGCCTGGCTGTGCTCGCGGTCGCGCGTCTCGACGAGGAACTCGACCTCGGGGCTGCGCACGGAGACGGCGCCGAACAGGCGGTGGTGCATCACCTCGACGATGTTGCCGCCGGCCTCCGCGATCGACGCCGTCACCCTCGCGAGGCTGCCGGACACGTCCGGCATCGTGACGCGGAGCCGCACCAGACGGCCGTCGCGGACGAGCTCGCGCATCAGCACGGAGGCGAGCACGCGGCTGTCGATGTTGCCGCCGCTGACCGGGACGCCGACACGCTTCCCCGCGAAGAGTCCCGGACGCTCGAGCAGGGCGGCGAGCGCCGCCGCGCCCGCGCCCTCCGCGACCGTCTTCTCGATCTCGACCAGCAGGGCGACCGCGCGCTCGATGGTCTCCTCCTCGACGACGAGCACCTCCTCGACCAGCGCCTGGACGATGCCGAACGCCATCTCGCCGACGTCCTTGACCGCGATGCCCTCGGCGATCGTCTCGCCCCCCACCTCCACCGGCCGGCCCGCGAGGCGCTGGTGCATCGAGGGGTAGTTTCGCGTCTCGACCCCGTAGATCCGCACCCGCTCGCTCGCGGCGCGGGCGGCCACCGCGGTGCCCGCGATCAGGCCGCCCCCGCCTACCGGCACGACGAGGGCGTCGAGGTCCGGCACCGCCGCCAGCATCTCCAGGCCCACCGTGCCCTGGCCCGCGATCACGAGCGCGTCTTCGTAGGGGTGCACGAACAGCCCGCCCTCGCACCGCGCGAGCTCGTGGGCGTGGGCCGCCGCCTCGTGAAGGGAGTCGCCTTCGAGCCGGACGCGCGCGCCGTGCACGAGCGTGTTCTTGACCTTGGTGTTCGGCGAACCCTTCGGCATCACGATCGTCGCGGGAATGCCGAGCCGCGCCGCGTGGTAGGCGACCGCCTGCGCATGGTTGCCGGCGCTCATCGCGACGACTCCGCGGGCGCGCTCCTCTCCGGAGAGGGAGAGCAGCTTGTTCAGCGCGCCGCGTTCCTTGAACGACGCGGTGAACTGGAGGTTCTCGAGCTTGAGGAACACCTCGGCGCCGGTGAGCCGCGAGAGCGTTCGGCTGTGGAGGAAGGGCGTCTGCTCGACCGCTCCGGCGATGCGGCGCGCCGCCGCCTCCACGTCCGCGCGCGATACCGGGAGGGAAGCCACGTTGGCGGCAGTCTACACATTGCCGGCCGGTCCGCGGAAGAAGTCGCCTTCACCAGAGCCGCGGCGGCTTGCTCTCGCAGGTCCAGGAGGCCTCCAGCACTTCGCGCTCGCGGGGCGGCTCGGCGGCCACGCCCGGCGCAGCGGCCACCGGCTCGTCCTCGTCCTCCGCCACTTCGACGTAGGGCGGGCTGTAGGCGCACTGCACCCACACCACACCGGGGAACTCGAGCAGGAAGTTGTCGCCGAGGAACGTGTAGATGAACCGCTCGTTCTTCGAGTCGAGCCAGCCCGACCGCGGCCGAGGGATCTCGGGCAGGTAGCGCGGAACCAGATCCGTGAGCTCGAAGGGATAGTTTCCTTGCTCCTCGCGGTAGCGCTCGAGCGCCTCGGTCACGCGGGGCGCGATCTCGTCGCGGCCGTTGGCGAGGAAGTACTCACCCTGCCAGCGACCGAGCTCGATCGCCACGAGGGCGAGAAGCCCTGCGGCCACGAAGTCGAGGGCGCGCGGCGCCGCGCTGCGCCGCCCGGCGACGGCCGCCAGGAGCGCGGCCGGAAGCGCCACGACCGCGAGCTGCACCACTCCGGTGGTCGAGAAGGGGATGCGATGGAGCAGCACGCCGAGCGCGGCGGCGACGAGCGCGGCGAGAGCCGTCCTGCCGGCGCCCCCCGCCCCCCGCGCCAGGAGCCCGACGCCGGCGGCGAGCTCGGCGACCGCGACGACGAGCCCCACGAGCAGGAAGCCGTAGAGCGTGAGCGTCGGCCACGGCGAGATGTTCCACTGGAGCTCGGGGTTCGTGCCCGTGACTTCGATGCTCAGGAAGTAGACGACGACCGCGAACGCCGCCGCGACTCCGACCGTCGCCGGCATCGGGAGCCGGCGCACCGCGCGCACGAGCCAGGGGCCGAGGGCGAAGAGCGCGACGAAGAGCGATGTCGAAAGCAGGACGGCCGGCCAGCGCCAGCTGTAGTCCTGCCAGGTCTGGGGATCGAGCCACCCGTAGTAGCTGAAGGCGCAGAGCGCGAGCCCGAGGGCCAGGATCAGGACGCGCGCCGCGGCCGAGCGGAAGAGGAGGAAGCCGAGCACGGTGAGCGCGACGGGCGGGAGCGCGAAGAGCAGGAGCGGGATCAGCCCGCGGGGCTCCCAGCGGCCCTCGTGGCGGGCCTGCTCGACGTCGGCCGCGATCTCCTGGAGCGGGGTCAACCACTCCGACTCGAGCCGCAGCGCGTAGCCCGCCGGCCGCCACCACGCGATGGTGTCGGGCCGCTCGGAGGGCGTCGGCCCGGCGCCGAGGAACTCGTACCAGAGCAGCGCGACGGCGAGGAAGGCCACGACGTAGGCGGCGCGTCCGAGGATGCGTGTCATGGGCCCTCCGGGTCCCCCGGAAGGCGTAGTAGCAGCCCGCGTGCCAGGGCCGCGGGCGCCGAATCGGCGTCCAGGCGGAGACCACCGGGGCGAAGCGCCGCAACACCGAGGCGCGTTGTCCGCGACCCGCCGAACAGGGAGCGGATACCCCTCGGCGCCTTCTGGCATGATGGCGGGGCGGGCTCGCCGAGATCCCTGGCGTCGGCTCGCGGACGGAGAGGAGGAGGCGTGGCGGCACGACGCGCGCGAGGCGGGGCGGGGAGGCTCGGGCGCAGGCCCCTCGCGGTGGTCACGGGCGCCTCCTCCGGCATCGGGGAGGCCTTCGCCCGGGCACTGGCCCGGGACGGGTTCGATCTCCTGCTCGTGGCGCGGCGCCGGCGAGCGCTCGAGCGGCTGGCGGAAGAACTCGGCGAGGCCCACGGCGCCCGCGCCGAGGTGCTACCGGCCGACCTCACGCGCGCCGGCCCGCTCCGGACGCTGGAGGAGCGCCTCGAGCGCGAGGCGCGGCTCGAGCTGCTGGTGAACGATGCGGGGCGCGGCGAGTTCGGGCGCCTCTGGGAGTGCCCGCGGGAGTCGCTCGACGCGGAGCTCCGTCTGAACGCGCTCGCGCTGCTCCGCCTCTCCCACGCGGCCCTCCGGCCGATGCTGCGCCGCCGGCGCGGTGCGCTGATCAACGTCTCGTCGACGGCGAGCTTCGTCCCCTGCCCTCACTACGCGGTCTACGGAGCGACCAAGGCCTTCGTGAACAGTCTCACGGAAGCGCTCCACGAGGAGCTGCGCGGGACGGGCGTCCGCGTGCAGGCGCTCTGCCCGGGCCTCACCCACACGGAGATCTTCGCCTCGACCGGGGTCGACGTGTCCTCGCTGCCGGAGTTCCTGTGGATGGAGCCGCAGGCGGTGGTCGAGGCGTCGCTCGCGGCGCTGCGGCGCGACGAGGTGATCTGCATCCCGGGCCTCGGGAACCGGACGTTCGCTTCCCTGGCCCGGCTGCTTCCCCGCGCGGCCACCGGACGCGTCGCCGGCGCGCTCGGCCCCCGCCTCGTCCGGCCATCGGAACGCCGGCGTCGGTCTCTGCGGCCGCGCTCTTGATGGAGAGAGACGTCCGGCGCCGTGATCCAGCGTGCAGGTTCATGCTTGCTCCGACGTTCAGCAGCCGGCCGCCAGGCCCGGCTCGTTCACTTCGCCGCCTGGAACTTCCCCTCGTCGGCGCGCTTCACGTTCGGGAGCTCGGCGCTGAAGCAGCTCCCGTCGCTCACCATCACCTGCACCGTCGCCTTCGTCGAGCCCTGGAGCGCGCCCGTCATGCGGGGAAGCCGATCCTCGTCGCGCTTGCGGCGTCCCTTCACGGCGACCGATCCCTTGCCCGCCGCGCCGCCCTTCACGACGATCGAGCCGATGCCGGCGGAGTCGAGGTCGGGATCCGTGTACTTGTATCCCTTGTCGCCGACCTGCTGCCAGCAGCTCTTCTCCTTCTTCCCGCAGACGTCGAAGCCGCGCGCCACGATCAGCTGGGCGACCAGATCGTCGTCGCCGTCGTAGACGCAGATGTCGTAACGCGTGAGGTCGAAGAGGGGCTGCCCGAAATCCTCGAGGGCCACCGCGCCGTCGAAGCCGCGCAGCGTCGCGCTGAAGCCCGCCGCGAGGTAGCGACGCTTTTGCTTCTCGTGGACGCTGAGCGAGGCGTGCTCGGCCACGAAGCAGGCGCTCGACGGGGGCGTGAGGCAGAGCCGGATCCGGCAGGCCGAGTTGCAGCCGTCCCCGTCCTGCACGTTGCCGTCGTCGCAGGCTTCGCCGCCGTCGAGGATGCCGTCGCCGCAGCCCCCGACGTGCGCCATCCCCGCGAACTCGGGGTCGAGCGAGAGCCCGCTCGCGAATGCGGCTGCGGCGCTGAAGTCGCCGCCCGCTGTGACGTCGAAGACGGCGCCCGCGGTCGCCGAGGCCGCCAGCAGATCGCCGCCCTGCACGTTGAGCACGTTCACGACGCCGGGGACCGTCGCGAAGACGGGCAGCGCGGCGAGGTCTCCGCCGCCCGCGAAGTCGACGACGGTTCCCGTGCCGGGATTGGCCGCGAGGAGCTGCGCGCCGCGCGCCGCGAGGCCCGCCGTACCGGCTCCGTTCGAGGCCACCGGCGGCACGGCGAGGTACACCCCCCCGACCGTGACGTCGAACACGCGGCCGAGCCCGGCGTCGGAGGCGAACAGGTGCTCGCTCACGGGATCGAAGGCGAGGCCGGTGGTGCCGGTCCCGATGCCCGCCGCGAACGACGGCGCTCCCGCGAAGCTTCCGCCCGCCGTGATGTTCGTGACCTCGCCCTGCTGGCCGGGGGAGCGTTCCACGACGAGGATGCGGCCTTCCTCGCAGAAGAGGTCCATCGGCGTGTCGAGGCCGGTCGCGAAGGCCCCAGCGCCGGTGAAGTCGCCGCCCGCGGTGATGTTCGTCACCTCGCCGGAGCCCGACTCGGCGACCAGGACGTCGCCCTCGAAGGTGACGCAGATTCCGGTCGGAGCGGAGAGGCCGGTGGCGAAGCGCGGCGCCGCGCTGAGGTCGCCCCCCGCTCGGACGTTGACGACGGAGCCGGCGCTCTTCTCGGTGACGAAGACGTCACCGGGAATGGCCTGCCCGAAGGCCGGGGACGCGAGGAGCGCGAGCGAGAGTGGCAGAGTGTGGCGGCGAACCGGCATCGGATGGCCCTCCGGACCGGGCTTATCGGCGCGCCGGGCCGCGGAGAGGAGTCGGGCGCCCCGGGTCACGAGGGGGAGCAGCCGCACCCTCCCTCGGGTGGCCATCCCGGCCGGTGGCGTGCCAGCATCGGGCCCATGCCCCGGAGCCGCGCCTCGTGAGCCGCGCAGACCAGGTCCGTACGCGCATCCAGGAGGCCCTGGCAGCCGAGCGCGTCGAGGTCGAGGACGAGAGCCACCTCCACGCCGGCCACGCTGGCGCGCGCCCGGGCGGCGAGAGCCACTTCCGCGCGCTGGTCGTCGCGGCGCGCTTCGAGGGCAAGGGCCGGGTCGAGCGCCAGCGCATGGTGTACGCCGCGCTCGGCGACCTGATGAGCGGGCCGATCCACGCGCTGGCGCTGCGCACGCTCACGCCCGAGGAATGGGGACGCGAGCGCTGCTGACGCGCGCCTCGACCTGGCGCAGGCGGCGCTTCGCGTCACCGACTGACGACTGCCGGACGACTGGCTCGGCAACCCATCAATGGGGTAGCGAACGAGAGCGGGACGCCGCCTGCCGGGCCTGACGTGCGGATTGCGCGACGAGCTCCGCGAACTCGAAGGCGAGGCCCGCGAGGAGGCCCCGCAAGCTCACGACCCCGAGCGCGCGCCGTTGGTGAACCACGGCAACCCACTCGACGCCGTGTCGGGTCATGCGATCGACGACGGCTTCCAGCGGGTCGCCCGGGGCCACGGTCACGAAGGGTTTGCGGACGAGGTCGCGGGCGCGCGTGCGCTCCGGATCGTGCCCGCCCTCGACGACGGACAGCAGGTCCCGCTCGGTCACGATTCCGGCGGGACGTGTGCCTTCGACGACCAGTATCGCTTCCGTGCCGTCGAGCTTCATCCGGCCGGCGAGCGCCTGCACGGACACGCCGCCTTCGAGCGCCGGAAGGGTCACCTGGGTGTCCGCGGCCCGCCGGATGTTTCCCCGCAGGCGCAGCGTGGGTCCCTCCCGGGCGAGCTGGGCCAGCTCCGTCAGGTCCTGGAGCAGGATTGCGAGCGCATCCTCGATCGCCACCATCCCGACGATCCGGTCGTCCCCTCCCGTCACCGGCAGGTGTCGCAGCCCGTGCATCTCCATGAGCCTGAGCGCCTCGTCGGCACGCTCGCCCTGGACGACGCTCACCAGCGGTCGCCAGGCGAGGGCGGTCAGCGAGGTTTCGACTGCAAGCCCGTCGCAGAGCGCGGCGAGGACGAGGTCGCGGTCGGTGACGACGCCGCGCGGCGTTCCATCGGCCAGGGTCACCAGGCAGGTGAGGTCCCCCTCGGTCATGCGACGGGCGGCCGCCTGCAAGGTCTCCTCGGCTCCGACCATCCGCTCCTCGAAGGGGACGCAAGCGTTCATGAACCCGAGTGTCCCCCCGCAGGCAGGCGCGGCCAATCCTGCAAGATCCGGAAAAGGCACCTCCGGATCCCGGCAGCGCGGGCCTGGGCGCAGCAGCCGCGGCCGATCGGGTACGCTGTGCCGCATGTCGCCCGCGAAGAAGAAGTCCGGGGCAGGACGCAAGCGACCCGGAAACGACGCCTCCGCGAAGAGCATGGCGGGGAGGAAACACCTCGCCCCTGCGGCGCCCCGACCCGATAGCGACGACCAGCCGGCGCGCTCGCGGCCGACGGGCTTCCCCATCGTCGGGGTGGGGGGCTCGGCGGGTGCGCTGCCGGCGCTGCGGGACCTGCTCGTCCACATGCCATCGGACTGCGGGCTGGCTCTCGTGGTCATCGTTCACACGGATCCGAACGCACCGAGCATGCTGCCCGAGCTCCTCTCGAGGCACACGCGCATGCCGGTTCTGGAAGCGGCCTCGGGACAGCACCTCGAGCCGAGCCGGGTGTACATCGCTCCGCCCGGCCGGGACGTCCGGATCGAAAAGGGCGTGCTCGCGCTCGAGCCCTCCAAGGAACGCGGGCGCGGCCTCCGCCTCCCCATCGACATCTTCTTCCGATCCCTCGCGCAGGACCAGGGGCCGCGAGCGGTCGGCATCGTGCTCTCGGGAACCGGCGCCGACGGCACGCTCGGCTGCGGCGTGATCCGGGCCGAAGGGGGGCTTGCCCTCGCGCAGGATCCGTCCTTGGCGGAGTTCGCGGGCATGCCGGGCAGCGCCATCGCCGCGGGAGTGGTCGACCTGGCGCTCGCCACCAGCGAGATGCCCGAGCGCCTGCTCGCTCACGCGGCCTTGCTCGCCATGCCGGAGCGCGCGCAGCCGCTGAGCGGCGGCGCCAGCGAGCTGGACCAGATCCTCGCCCTCGTGCACCGGCGCACCGGCCGGGACTTCTCGTCCTACAAGCGCGGCACCCTCCAGCGACGCGCCGAGCGGCGCATGCACTTGCTCCAGGTCGAGCAGCTCTCGGACTACGTGCGGTTGCTGGAGGCGAACCCCAGCGAGATCGAGGCCCTGTGGAAGGACTGGCTGATCGGCGTCAGTCACTTCTTCCGCGACCCCGATGCCTTCGAGCTCCTGCTCGAGTCCGAGCTGCCCCGCCTGGTGAACGCGAAGCCGGATGGCGCGACGCTGCGCGTCTGGGTGCCCGGCTGCGCGACGGGCGAGGAGGCCTACTCGATCGCGATTCTGCTGGTGGAAGCCGTCGCGCGGCTGCACAGGAGCATCGACATCCAGGTCTTCGGCACCGACCTCGACGCGCGCTCGATCGACGTCGCGCGGATGGGTCGCTACCCGGAGGGCATCGCGACCGACGTCAGCGAAGAGCGCCTGACGCGCTTCTTCCTGCGAGAAGAGCGGGGCTACCGCGTCAAGAAGGAGATCCGCGACCTGATCGTCTTCGCCGTGCAGGACGTGCTCCGCGATCCGCCCTTCACGCGGACGGACCTGATCTCGTGCCGGAACCTCCTGATCTACCTGAACTCGCTAGCACAGCGGCGGCTGATTCCGCTGCTCCACTACAGCCTGAACCCGGGCGGCGTGCTCCTGCTCGGCGCGTCGGAGAGCGTCACGGGCTTCGAGGAACTCTTCTCCGCGGTCGACAAGCACTGGAAGATCTTTCGTCGCCAGGAAGGGGCCGGAGCGCGCCCGGCGCTCGAGTGGGCGACTCGCGCCACCGTTCCCGCCCCCGCCCCGGCGGAAGCGGGGCTGCGCACCGTCGCGGGGCCGCCCAAGCTCGACCTCGCCGACCTGCTCCGCCGCTCCCTCACCGAGCGCTACGCACCGCCCGCCGTGATCGTCGACGAGAGCGGCCAGATCGAGCACGTCCACGGCCGCACGGGAGCCTACCTCGAGCCCGCGCCGGGCCGGGCCGACCTGAACGTGCTGCAGATGGCACGCGAGGGCCTGCGCGCGCCGCTCGCGGCCGCGTTGCGGGAGGTGTTGCAGCGGGACGTGTCTTCGGTGGAGAAGCGCGCGCGCGTGCGCACCAACGGCGGGTACACCTCCATCGAGGTCTCGGTTCGGCGTCTGCGAGACCCGAAGCTGGTCAGGCCGCTGCTCGTGGTTTCCTTCCAGGCCGCGGACAAGGGAGCGTCCCCCGCTCCGGGAGGGAAGCGGGGCAAGAAACGCGACAGCACCCGGAGTGTCGAAGAGGAGCTCCGCACCACGCGGGCGGACCTGCAGAGCTCGATCGAAGAGCTGCAGGCGACGAACGAGGAGCTGTCATCGGCCAACGAAGAGGTGCAGTCCGTCAACGAGGAGCTCCAGAGCGCGAACGAGGAGCTGCAGACCTCGAAGGAGGAGACCCAGTCCCTCAACGAGGAGCTCCAGACGCTCAACGCCGAGCTGAGCGCGAAGGTGCAGGACCTCGGGCAGGCCCACGACGACCTCGTCAACCTGATCAACAGCACCGACTTCGCGATGGTCTTCCTCGACAGCCTGCTGCGGGTGAAGCGCTTCACGCCGGAGGCGCAGCGCATGTTCCGCTTGATCGACGCGGACATCGGACGTCCTCTCGGGGACCTCTCCACCAGCCTCGTGTACCCGGATCTGCTGGCCGACGCCGAGCGCGCCCTCGAGGCGCTGGCTCCCTGCGAGAAGGAGGTGCGCGCGACCGACGGCTCCTGGTACTCCGTGCGCATCCGGCTCTACAGGACCTCGCGCAACGCCATCGAGGGGCTGGTGATCCTTCTGACCAACGTCACGAACGTGAAGCGGGCCGATCAGGCCTCCCGGCAGGCCCAGGCGCTCGCGGAGAGCATCGTCGATGGCGTTCGGGAGCCACTCCTCGTGCTCGACCGCGACCTGCGCGTGGTGCGGGCGAACCGCGTATTCTGCCGTACCTTCCAGGTCCGTCTGGAACAAACCGAGGGGCGGCTGGTGTACGACCTCGGCAACCGAGACTGGGACATTCCGAAGCTCCGCGAGCTGCTGGAGGAGGTCCTGCCGACGAACCACAGCTTCGACGACTTCGAGGTCGTGCACGACTTCCCCGCGATCGGCCGGCGTCGGATGCTGCTGAACGCGCGCCGGATCGTGCAGGAGGGCGACGAGGGTCGCGACCTCATCCTGCTCGTCTTCGAAGATGCCTCGGAGCCTCACCCGCCCGGGTCGGTCGAAGGCCGGCCGTGAAGCGCAAGCGCCGAAGCGAGTCCGCGCCCGACCTGCGCCGGCGTGCGGAGTCGCGGCTGCGCTCGAAGCCGGCCTCGGCGCCTTCCGAGACGCGGTCGCCGGCGCAGATCAAGGGCCTCGTCCACGAGCTGCGCGTGCAGCAGGTGGAGCTCGAGATGCAGAACGACGAGCTCCAGCGCGTGCAGGCCGCGCTCCAGACGTCCTGGGACGCCCTCGCTCTTTCGGAGCAGCGCTACCGGCAGCTCTACGAGACGGCGCCGGCCGCGCACCTGACGCTCGACGTGGACGCTCGCATCGAGGCGGCGAACCCCGCGGCGGCGACGTTGCTCCGGGCTGGGCGGCGGTCGCTCATCGGGCGCAGGTTCTCCGACTTCGTGGCCCCCGAGCGCCAGGACGCCTGGCATCGCCATCGCCGGGCGCTCGCGCGTGGGCAGGCGCCGAAGTCGCTTCCCCTCGAGCTGCGCGGCGAGGATGACGCGATCGTCCACGTGGAGCTCGCGAGCTCGTCGATCCGCGACGGCGGCCGGCAGGTCGGCCTGTACGTCGCCCTGCTCGACGTGACGGAGCGCCGCCGCGCGCAGCGGGAGGCGCGGGAAAGCGAGCAGCGCGTTCGCGCCTTGACCGACGCGCTGCCCCTGCTCGTCTCGTTCATCGACCTCGACGAGCGCTATCGCTTCGTGAACGTGGCCTACGAGACGTGGTTCGGAGTGCCGCTGGCCGAGCTCCGGGGTCGCACGGTGCGCGAAGTGCTCGGGCCCGAGGCGTACACCCTCGTCGCGCCGGACATCGCCGCCGCGCTCGCGGGAAACTCCGCGTCCTTCGAAGGCGAGGTGACGTACCGGAACGCCGGGAGACGCTACGTGCAGATCAGCTATACGCCCTACACCCGAGAGGACGGAGCGGTCCGGGGCTTCTATGCCGTGGTTCTCGACATGACGGCGCTGCGTCACAGCGAGCAGGCGCTCCGCGCCGTCGTAGCGGAGGCGGCGCTCACCGAGGAGCGGGAACGACGCAAGCTGGCTGCAGATCTGCACGACGACGTGGCGCAGCTCCTGTCGCTCGCCTCGATGAAGCTGCGCGCCCTCGAGGACAGCGGGGACGCCGCCGAGCAGGGAGCGCTGCGCGGCGAGCTGGCGGATCTCGTGACCGCCGCCCGGAAGCGCGTCTCTTCGCTGAGCTTCCAGCTGAGCCCTTCCGTGCTCCACGACGTCGGGCTCGTGGCCGCTGCCGAATGGCTCGCCGAGGACATGGAGCGGAGCTACGGGCTGGAGGTCCGGGTCTCCGCGGAGTCGGAGCTCGGCGAGCTCGACGACGCCACGCGCGTCACCCTCTTCCGCGCCCTGCGCGAGCTGCTGATCAACGTCGCGCGTCACTCGGGCAGCACAGAGGCGTGCGTGCGCATCGCCCGCGACGCGGGCGATGCGGTGGTCGAGGTCGAAGACCGGGGCGTCGGATTCGCTCCCGCCTCCCGGTCGGGGGGCTTCGGGCTCCGCAGCCTGTGCGACCGGGTCGAGCACATGGGCGGCAGCGTCCGGATCGACTCGGCGCCCGGGCGGGGGACGAAGGTCGTAGTGCGGGCGCCGTTGCAGGGCAGTCCGCTCCGCGGCTCGGACGAGCCGTGACTGGAGGTGGGAGATGACGATCCGCGTGCTCCTGGTCGACGACCACGAGCTGATGCGCGAAGGCCTGCGCGCGATCCTCGAGCGCGAGCGGGACATCGAGGTGGTCGGCGAGGCGTCGAGCGGCCGCGAGGCGGTCGCGAAGGCGGGCCTGCTGCGACCGGACATCGTCATCATGGACGTGGCCATGAAGGACATGAACGGGATCGAGGCCACGCGTCAGCTCCGCGCCGAGGGGCGCAAGCTCCGGGTCGTGGCGCTGTCGAGCTACGCGGATCGCCGCTACGTGGCCGCCATCCTCGAGGCCGGAGGCTCGGGATACGTGCTCAAGGCCAACGCCTACGACGAGCTCCGCCGAGCGGTACATGCCGTGGCGCAGGGCAAGAGCTACCTGTGCGCGGACGTCGCGGGCGGGGTCATCGAAGACGCTGCGAGCACCGGCTCGGCCCCGGGCTCCGTGTTCTCGCGGCTCGGGCCGCGCGAGCGGGAGGTGCTGCAGCTCCTCGCGGAGGGCCTCTCGTCGCCGCAGATCGCGCAGCGCCTCCACGTGGCGACCACCACCGTGGAGAGCCACCGCCGCAACTTGATGGGGAAGCTCGGCATCCACAGCGTCGCCGAGCTCACGAAGTACGCGGTGCGAGAGGGCCTCACGCCCCTCGAGGAGTGAGCTCCTGGGGAGCCCTGGCATTCTCGGGGCCGGATTCCCCGGTTCCGGGGAGTGCGGCCACACGTCCTGGGGTGGATGATGGCGGCGTGGCGTCCTCTCCTCCCCCGTACGCCCGGACGCAGGACTCGATCCCCTGCGACGCACCGAGCCTCACAACGCGGCCTCGACCCCAGCCGCTCATCGAACGCCTCCTGGCGCTCCTCGATCTGCAGCCGGACGACCTCCTCGTCCAGCTCGGTTGCGCCTTCCCGAGCCATTTGCTCGCCCTCACCCAGCGCGTGCCCCTGCGCTACCAGGCACTCGTCGTCGATCCCTCCAAGGAGCAGCTCGCGCGCTTCGTCGGCATGCCGATGCTCCGCTGCGTGACGATGGACCCGCTCCGCTTCGCCGCCTACCCGATGCTGTGCGACCGGATCCTGCTCGAGGACACGCTGCTGCGCGGCGACTCGCGCGCCCGGCTGGCGCGGGGCCTTCTCTCGCGACTGCGCCCCGCGGGTCGGGTCCTGGCCGTCGGAGCGATCGCGCGACCGGAGGCGGAGCCTGTCCCGGAGCGCCGGGGCCTCGTCGCGCCTTCCCGCACGAGCGCGGACGGCGCCGCGCGCGTCCTGGAGGACGCCGGCTTCGAGGTGAGGCGCGACGCGGCTCGCCTCGGTAACGCGCGCATCGATCTCGTCCTCGGCACGAAGACCGCCCCCTGAGGGGGAACCGGGCGTCGGGAACGCCCGATTTCGGGGCCGTCATTCCCCGGTTTCGGGGATTGGCGTGGTCAGCCAGGCGGAGCACGTTGTATGCGGGGTAGGAGGACCGCGACGTGACCGTCGAATGCGCGTGGTGTGGCTGCATCGTGGGCCAGAAGGACGGCCACGGCCTCAACGGGGTCACCTCCGGGATTTGCGGCGACTGCTTCACGACGATCGCCGAGCAGATTGCCCTGCTGGAAGACTCCGCCGCCCGCAAGCCAGAAACCGTGGCAAGGCGCCCGGCCCCGCAGCTCAGCGACAGCTGACGCGCTTCGCGTCGCTCCGACACGCGGGTCCCTCGAACGAAGCCCTCCCGCATTGTCCGGTCTCCGCCGTCGGGGGATCGAGGATCAGCAATCCCGAGAGCGGCACCTCGGCAGGGTCGAGGGCGTAGCTGCCGCGCTTCCCCGTGACGCGGAACTCCACGAGGCCGGGCTGCTTGCCCGAGAGGTGGCGGATCGCGATGCGCGTGATCCCGGCCCGCGGCGCGTCGCTCCGGTCGACGAAGGTCCAGCTCCGGCCGCTCCGCGACGCCTTCCAGCCGACCTTCGTCGCGGGGTCGAAGGCGCCGCCGGGCACCTGGACGTCGACGACACGCGTCCCCGCCGCGTCCTCGACCACGACGCCCACGCCCACCGCCGCCGGGTCGAGGGGCGGGTCGAAGGGATGCGGCGCCAGGAGCCGGCCCTCGAACGACAGCAGGTCGTCGCCGGGCGGCGTGTGGAGCTTTCGCAGCGCGATCCTCGCCTTCTCGACCGGGGCGCCCGCCGCGCACGCGGAGGGGCAGGGCGCGAGCACGGCGGGCGGCGGGAGCTCGCGCGGCTCGCTGGAGGGCGGGTTCGCCGGGTCGTAGGCCACGGCGTCGACGACGAAGACGAAGGGGCCGATCGGCGGCTGCTCGCCCTCGCAGAGGCCGGCGACGCGCCCGTGGCTGCGGTTGCCCGCGAAGGTGGTGCCCGCGTGTCCGTGGATCCAACGGTAGGGGCTCGCGCTGCCGGCGATCGCCGCCTGGTTGCCCGTGATCGCGGTCCCGTCGACGGGCTGGCCGAGGGCGTCCGTGCGGAAGCGCGTGCCGATCACGACCGCCTGGTGGGCGGGGTCCGAGCTGGTGAACACGTTGTCGGCGACCACGGCGCCGTCGTCCTCGACCCGCACGCCGAAGGTCACGTCCTCGAAGACGTTCTCGCGCACCACGTCGTCGGCGGCGTAGTCGAGCACGACGCCGGGGAGGTACTGCGGGTCGCTGCAGTCCATCGGCAGCGTGTTCTCGCCCATGCGCGAGGCGATCCAGACCCCGTTGTCCTCGCCCGCGAAGTGGTTGCGCTCGATCCAGTTGCCGTCGGCGCCGTAGCGGCGGTGCCACCAGCGCTCGGGTCGCTGGTTCACGAACTCGCCGCAGTTCTTGTAGAGCAGGATGCCGCCGGACGAGTTCCCGGAGAAGACGTTGTCCGCCACGCGGTTGAAGCGCGAGCCGTCGATGGCGATCCCCTCGCGACCCGATCCCCAGAACCAGAAGGACGCGCCGAGGAACTCGAAGAGCTGCCCGGAAGGGCTGTTCTCTCCGTAGCCGTTGTTCACGATCGTGCTGTGCTCGACCACGTTGTCCTTCGAGCCGTGCTCCAGGTAGATGCCGGCGCTGCCGGAGCCTTCTACGTGGAGGTTGCGGAGCGTCACGCCCGTCACGTAGCCGTCGACGAAGATGCCGACGCCGCGCGAGCTCAGGCTGGTGCTGTCCTCGACGAGGATGTTCGAGAACGCGTGCTCGTACTCCTCCCCTTCGGCGAGCTCCCGAAAGCCTTCGCGCTCGATATGGACGTTGTTGAGGAAACCCTCGATGTGGCAGTTGCGCACCGTGACGTCGGAGAGGGCCACGTCGCTCGGGGCGACGATGGAGACGCCGTAGCGGCGGTCCGGCGCCGCGATGTGGGCGCCCTGGCAGTCGAGGGTCACGCCGGAGGCGACGATCTCGACTCCGCGCGTCCAGGTGCACGAGGGATCGAGGTGCGAGCTCACGGCGATCGTGACCCGCGTGTCCGCCTGATCGCAGCCGACGAGCTGCGACTCCGGCTCGAGGGCCGGGGCGGGCCCCGCCGCGGCCACCGCGAGGGACGCGGCCAGCGCGAGCGGGGCGAGCGGTTTCGGGGGCATGATGGGGCGCCGTCTCCGCCCCGACGTAACCGCCGCCCCGGGGCGCCGTCAAGCGGCGGCCCAAGGCGCTCGCTGGCCGCGCGGCTACTGGGCGGCGGGCTCCAGGAAGAAGGAGAGCGCGCGGAGCAGGTCGACCTCTCCGTCGTCGAAGGCGCCGCCCCGCTGCTTCTCGAGCCGCGCGCGGAGCTTGTCGAGGCTCCGCGCGACCTTCTCGTCCTTGCCGGCCGCCTCGTAGGCCTCGGCCTTGGCGAGAACCCTGCAGAGGCCCGACGCGGCGCGGGCGTCGCTCGAGAGCTCCATCCCGGCCTCGCAGAGCCCGTCGAAGCCCCCCGTCGCGATGAGGCGCCCCGCGTCGGAGGCGTCCGGAGCTCCGCGGAACGAGAGGGCGTCGCCGAGGAACACGTCGAAGAACGACGGCAGCAGGTCCCTTGCCCCGCCCGCGCTCGGGTCCAGCTGCACGGCCGGAAGCTCGAGCTCCCCTCCCGCCCCGAGCTGGAGCGCCGCCGCGAGCTCGTCGTGGATCTGGCCGAGGGAAGCGGTGAGGCTCGCGTCGTCGGACGGCGTCACCGACCCGTCGCAGGCGAAGCGGCCGGCGACGTCGGACGGGAACGCCTGGAGCGATGCGCTGGCCGCGGCCATCCAGTCGCTCTCCAGCAGCTCCGGGAGGGTGAGCTGGCCGTCGCCCTGCTGCTCGTAGTGCTCGATGAACGCGCTGCGCACCGAGCCGTCGCCCAGGGCGCGGGCGACCGACGGCAGGCACGCGAGCAGGTTCTCCTGCTCCACGAAGGGGAGCAGGAGCGGCGCGAGCGAGGTGTAGATGCGCCGCCGGAGCTCGCCGCGTCCGGCCTCCGCCCCGTCGGCGGGCGTGCAGCGCACGAAGAGCGTCTCGTCCACCGAGCATGCGTCGGAGCCGGTCACGCCGGGCACCACCGGCGTGGCGCGGATCGAGAACGCCAGCGCGGCGCCGGGGCTGAATTCGTACAGGTAGCCGTTGGCCTCGCCGCTCGGGAAGATCTGCGGCGGCACCGTGATGAAGTCGATCTGCCCGAACGAGACCGGCAGCTCCCCCGTCGACTCCGCGAAGTCGTGGACCGCCCCGGCGAGGAGCCCCAGGTTGCGCTGGCTGGCGCCCCGGTTGGCGGCCTCCCGCACCTTTTGCACCGCGGGCAGCAGGAGCCCGATCAGCACCGCGATGATCGCGATCACCACGAGGAGCTCGATCAAGGTGAAGCCGGATGCCTGGCAACGGGATCGCTTCGTCATGAGCACCTCGGGGGCATCCAGCCGGCAGGGTTCGTCCGCCGGGGATCGGCCCGCTCCCCCTTGAGTGCCCCGGCCGGGCAGATCGTTGCAGACGCCGACCTTGCGAGCGAGATCGACAGGGTGCCGGCCAGGCCCCCGAGGCCCAGCGCCACCATCGATCCCCGCAGGCCGAGGCCGCTCGCCGTCGCGCCGCCGATCACCGCCCCGACCGGGCTCGCGAGGAGCAGCGCGAGCTGCAGGTTGGCGAGCAGGCGGCCGTGCTGCGCCGGCGTTCGCCGCTCGAGCAGCAGCGCGCGGCCGCAGTTGATCGCGACGCCTCCGCAGACGCCCCAGAGCGAGATGCAGGCGACCGCCAGCGGGAAGCCCTCCGCGAGCCCGGCCGCGGCGATGCAGAGCGAGCCGGCCGCGTGGGCCGCGAATAGCGTTCTCCGCTTCGCGAGCGAGGGCCCCGCCGCCCGCAGGGCTAGGGAGCCGGCGATCGTCCCCAGCGGGAAGAGAGCGAGCAGCAGGCCGATGGCGCGCGCCGGCGGAGCTCCCTGGACCTCCGCCCAGAGCGGGGCCCAGACGGCGAAGGGCCCGGCGGAGCTCAGTCCTAGGAGCGCCGCCAGCAGGATCGGCTCGCGCGCGCTCCAGGGCTCGCCGCCGAGCCCGTCGCACGAACGACGTTCAGGCGCGGGCGCGGGGCCCGACGGCGCCGCCGCCGCAGCGAGGCCCGCGGCGGCGACGACCTGGAGGAGCGCCTGGCCCGCCAACAGCCACGAGGGCCCCGCCGGCGCCGCCGCGGCGGCGAGAGCGATGCCGCCGAGCAGACCGGCGAACTGCGCCGCGGTGTAGCCGGCCGTGGGACGCAGCAAGCTCTCGCTGCGCCCGCGCGCCGCGAGGGAGTCGCGCGCGGGCGAGAGCACGCCCCAGAGCGCTCCCGAGAGGCAGGCATAGGCGAGGACGGCCGGGCGCCCGGCAGCGCTTGAATCTGCGAGCGCCAGCAGGAGCGGCGGCAGGGAGGCGGCGAGCTGCGCCACGACGGCGAGCCGGCGCGCCCCGAGCCGCGCCCCGGCGCCGCCGAGCAGGAGCAGCGTCGCCGCCTGGACCGCGAGGGCCGCGCCCTGCACCCGGCCGATCGAAAGCCCGCTCGCCCCGGGCGCCGCCAGCAGCAGCCATGGAAGGATCACCGAGTGCAGGCCGCGCGCCGCGAAGGAGCAGGCCACGCCGACGGGCCAGCCGAATCGATCCGCGCGCGTCGCCGAGCTCACCCGCGCACCCTATGAGGATGCGCGTCGCCTGGCGATTACCAGGGACGTAAAGCCGCGGATTCGCATGCCCCGCGAAGCCCGCGTCGGAGTAGACTGGCGCATGGCTTCCGAGCCCCGGGTTCGAGACGAGCCCCGCGCCTCCGAGTTCGGCGCGCTCCTCCGCCACTGGCGGCGTACGCGCGGCATCTCCCAGCTCGATCTCGCCAGCGTCGCGGGCCTCTCGACGCGCCACCTGAGCTTCCTCGAAACCGGCCGCTGCGGGCCGAGCCGGAGCACGGTGCTCCAGCTCGGCCGCGCCCTCGACCTGCCCCGCTCCGAGACCGAGCGCCTGCTGATCGTGGCCGGTTACGCCGGAGACTGGAACCGGCACGACGGGGACGCGGACGCCACGCGCTTGCAGCTCGCCAAGGTCGCCCCTCTGCTCGCGGCCCACGACCCGTTCCCGGCGTTCATCACCGACCCGAACTGGTCCGTGGCCTGGCACAATCGCAGCGCGCGCGCCTTTTTCGAACGGCTGCGCGAGCTGGCCCCGGGCCTCCCGCTCGATCCGCTGGATCTGCGGCTGCTGCTCCGCGTGCCGCATCTCGGCCAGGTGGTGCGCAACCTCGGCGCGCTCTTCGAAGGGGTGCTCGCGGGGCTCTACCAGCTCGCGCCCGATCCGGTCTGCTTCGGTCACGCCCGCTCGCTCCTCGACGTCCTCCCCTCCCCGGGCCGACCCGGCGAAGCGATCGAACGCGCCGCGCGCAGCAGCACCTGGGAGCAGGAGCTGCGGATCGGTGACCGCGGCGCCGAGTTCTCCCTCGCGATGCTCTCGCTTCCCTTCGCAGGCGGCGCGTCGGGCTACGCGCTCGTGCTCACCCAGCCGGCGGACGCCGCCTCGGGGGCGCCGGCGCGCGCCTACTTCAGCGGGCTCCTCGCGGCGAGCTGACGAGTCTTACCCGGCTGGTAATTGTCGCAGGCATGCGGGGCGTGCTCGAATGGGCGACTTCGAGCTGGAGGAATCCTCGATGCGCGCCCATCTGCCCGTTCCGCTCCGCCCGCTGCCGAGCCTCGCGCTCGCGGCGTGGCTGGGCCTCGCACTCGCCGCGCCCGCCGGCGCCCAATCGAAGCCCTCCGGCATCTGCCCTGGCCTGCTGCTGGCCTACTCGTGCGGCAACAAGACCTGCGAGCCCGGTCTCTCCGAGAACGGCGGCAACTGCCCCCAGGACTGCCTCGCCGCGCCCCTCAAGAGCTACAACAACCTGAAAGCCTGCACCGACGTCGACGTGGTGCGCACCGCGACGAGCACCGCCCAGATCCAGCAGTACGTCGGCGAGGCGGCGGCCGCGGGCCAGAAGGTCAAGGTCTCGGGCAACCGCCACAGCATCAGCGACGCCATCTGCACCAGCGGCGTGGTCATCAAGCCGAGCCAGGCCACGATCTACGGCACCGAGACCTTCGAGGGCGAAGAGGTGGTGCGCGTCGACGCCGGCGTGAAGACCGGCGACCTCGCCGAGTGGCTGCACGCCCGGGGCAAGTCCCTCGGCTACGCGCTGATGGGCTTCCGGCTGCCGACCGTGGCCGGCGCCGTCGCGACGGGCTCCCACGGCAGCTCGCCGCGCTTCGACTCGCTGCTCGCCAGCCGCGTGCGCTGGGTCCAGCTGGTCGACTCGTCGCGCGCCCTGCGCAGCTTCAGCAAGGCCACGACGCCGGAGACGACTTGGCGCGCCCTGACGGCGAACGCCGGCATGCTCGGCGTGGTGACCCAGCTCCGCCTCGCGATCCAGCCCCAGTTCAACCTGCGCGTGAAGGTGACCTACAACGACGAGGCCTCGCTGTTCGCGAGCGGCGGCGCCCTGGCCCAGATGGGCGCCTGCGACTACGGCACCATCAACTGGTTCCCGCGCACGAAGAAGTGGGTGAAGACCTGCGGAACGGTCACCACCGCGGCGCCCGCGGCGGGCGCGGAGAACGTGATGCTGAACCCGGCGCCCGGCGTCGACGGGGCCGTCGGCATCGTCCGCAACGCCTGGCAGAGCGCCTCCTGCGACCGCGGCTTCGCCGTCACCGTCGAGGGCATCCAGTACTCGAACATGCAGCTCAGCCCGCCGTTCCAGAAGAACGGCCTGTGCTGCGGGGTGAAGGTCCGCTCCACGGACCTCGTCGGCTACTCCCACCGCATGATCTCGAGCGGCTTCTCCAGCTCGGGAGACCAGATCGCGAACGTCGACTGGGAGGTGGTGGTGCCCCAGCAGCACGCGGAGCAGGCGCTGCGCGACGTGCGCGACATCCTGGCGCGCCACAACGCCTCGGTCTGGGAGATCGGGATCTTCCTGCGCTTCACCAAGGTCGCGACCTCGAGCTGGCTGGCGAACGCCGCCGAGGGCGGCTCCTTCCGGGCCGGCGACACGGCGATGTACATCGAGATGCCGGTGATCGAGCCGATCGACTTCAGCTCGGCGTGGATGGCCTGGTACGAGGCGCCCTACAAGGAGGTGGTCGAGAAGCTGGTGCGCGACTACGACGGGCGCGTCCACCTCGGCAAGAACAAGAAGTGGCTGTTCGAGCTGGAGCG
>Ga0105107_10000216_pt1 | contig 33906 bp, 30 predicted proteins | sample PPLLaktember2015_6_FD_79335 | JGI IMG/M metagenome (GOLD analysis project Ga0105107, IMG submission 79335) | Freshwater sediment microbial communities from Prairie Pothole Lake near Jamestown, North Dakota, USA - PPLs Lake P8 Core (1) Depth... | ecosystem: Environmental > Aquatic > Freshwater >...
ATGCCACCGGTGGCATCGCATCGGGGCCGGTCTCGTTCATGGACCTGTGGAATCAGATGTCGGACACCGTGACGGGCGTAGGCCCCCGCCGCGGCGCGATGATGGGCACGCTCTCCTGCGAGCACCCGGACGTCACCGACTTCATCGACGCCAAGCGGCGGGCGGGCCGGCTCACGCACTTCAATCTCTCGGTCCTCGTCTCCGATGCCTTCATGCGCGCGGTCGAGGTCGATGCCGACTGGACGCTCGCGTTCGCGCACGCCGGTGTCGAGCGGCGCGTGGGCGCGCGTGCGCTCTGGGATGCAATCGTCGACAGTGCCTACGCGAGCGCAGAGCCGGGCGTCTTGTTCATCGACCGCATCCGCGCCGAGGACAACCTGGCCTATGCCGAGACCATCAGCGCCACCAATCCCTGCGGCGAGATCCCGCTGCCGCCCTACGGCGCGTGCGACTTGGGCTCGATCAACCTGACGCGCTTCGTCCGGGCACCGTTCACCGTGGAGGCAGCGCTCGACCTCGACGCGCTCGCCGCCACCGCCGGGGTGGCGACGCGCATGCTGGACAACGTCTACGAGGTGTCGCGGTTCCCGTTGCCCCAGCAGGAGACCGCGGCCCGCGGTTCGCGGCGGCTGGGCCTCGGCATCACCGGCCTCGCCGACGCGCTCGCGATGCTCGGCCTCAACTATGTTGCCCCGGCCGCACGCGGCGTCGCGGCCGAGGCGATGCGCACGATCTGCGAGGCGGCCTACACGGCGTCGATCGAACTCGCGCGCGAGCGCGGCAGCTTCGAGCGCTTCGATCGGCAACGCTACCTGGCGGCGCCGTTCGTGACGCGGCTGCCGGCGCACGTCCGCGAGGCGATCGCCCGCCACGGCATCCGCAACAGCCACCTGATGGCGATTGCCCCCGCGGGAACGATCAGCCTGCTCGCGGGCAACGTGTCGAGCGGGCTCGAGCCGGTGTTCGCGCTGGAGTATGCACGCGACGTCCGGCAGCCGGATGGCTCGACCGCCCACGTTGCGGTGGAGGCGTACGCCGTCGCCCGGTTCCGTGCGCTTCGCGGCAGCGAGGCGCTGCCCGACACGTTCGTCACGGCGCGCGAGGTCGTCGCCGAAGACCAACTCGCGATGCAGGCGGCGCTGCAGCCTCACGTCGACAACGCGATCTCGAAGACCACCAACGTTGCCGCGGACATTCCGCGTGAGGAATTCGGCCGGATCTATCGGCGCGCGTGGGAGCTTGGACTCAAGGGCTGCACGGTGTTCCGGCCCAACGCCGTCACCGGAGCGGTGCTGTCCGGGCCCGAGCCCCGTTGCGAGCGCTGCGAAACACCGGCCGTTGCCTGGTGACTGTCGGGCGGTCTGCGATCAGAACCCCGCGGCCTGGCCGTCCCGCCGCGGATCGGAAGCTGCAACATAGCCGTCCTCCCCGCGCACGATGAACTGCCCCGCGCCGAAGTCCATGTAGGAGTCCTCGATCGCGCGGAGTTCGTGTCCCAGCGCGGCGAGTCCTGCGCGAAGTCCGGATGCGGCCGAGGGTTCGAGGTCGATCGAGCGCCCGGCATTCACCCGCCAGCGGGGCGCGTCGAGCGCCGCCTGCGGATTCATGCCGCAGGCCACCATGCGCACCAGCGTCTGCACGTGACCCGGCGGCTGGATCGGGCCGCCCATGACGCCAAACGCCGCGAGCGCCGATCCGTCCGCGGTGAGGAATCCTGGAATGATCGTGTGGAACGGCCGCTTGCCGCCCCCGGGCTCGTTCGGGTGGCCGGAGAGGAGCGTGAATCCGGCGCCGCGGTTCTGCAGGCTGATGCCGGTGCCCGGCACCACGACTCCCGAGCCGAAGCCCATGTAGTTCGACTGGATCAGCGAGACCATCATGCCCCGCGCATCGGCAGCCGCGACGTACACGGTGCCGCCCCTGGGCGGCTCGCCGGGTCCGAAGTCCTGCGCCCGCGCCGGATCGATGCGCCGTGCACGTTCCGCGAGGTAGGCCGTGTCGAGCAGGGCTTCGGTGGGCACGTCCATCGAGCGGGGATCGGCGACGTACCGGTGTGCATCGGCGTACGCGAGCTTCATCGCCTCGATCTGCAGGTGGTGGCTCGCGACGGAATCGGCCGGCAGCGACGCAACGTCGAGATGCGAAAGCATGCCGAGCGCCATGAGCGCGGCGACCCCCTGTCCGTTCGGCGGCATCTCGTGGACGCGCACACCCTGCCAGTCGAGTCCGAGCGGCGCCACCCACTCGACCGCGTGGGTGGCGAAGTCGGCGAGCGTGTGCAGCGCGCCGTGGGCGCGCGCGTCGTCGACCATCGCCTGCGCGAGCGCCCCGCGGTAGAACGCCTCGCCGTGGCTCTCGGCAATCGCCGCGAGCGTCGCGGCGAGCGGGGCGCACGCGAAGGTCTCGCCGGGGTCGGGGGCGCGGCCGCGCGGCAGGAAGTGCTCGCCAAAGCCCAGATCGTGCGGCAGTACCGCGGCCGCACGAGCCCACTGCCGGGCGACGTTCGGCGAGACCGGGAAGCCGTCGCGCGCGTAGCGGACCGCGGGCTCGAACAGGTCGGCGAACGGCAGTGCCCCGAAACGCTGCGACAGCGCGGCCCACCCCGATACCGCGCCGGGGATCGTCACCGGCTCCCAGCCGCGTGGCGGCACTTCGCGCAAGCCCGCGTAACGCGCGGCGGAGAGGGCTGCCGGCGCGCGGCCGGAGGCGTTCAGGCCGGCAAGCGCACGGCCGTCCCACACCATCGCGAAGAGGTCGCCGCCGACGCCGTTGCCCGTGGGCTCGACGACGGTGAGCGTGATCGCGGTCGCGAGCGCGGCGTCGACGGCGTTGCCGCCGCGATGGAGCATCGCGAGCCCGGCCTGCACGGCGAGCGGCTGCGACGTGGCGACGGCATTGCGGGCGAGGACCGGCTGCCGTCGCGACGGATAGGGTTGCGACCAGTCGAAGCGCATCGGCTTCGCCTCCGCGTCAGGCTTCGTGGAAGGCTTCTTCCCGCTTGCGCCGCACGTTCGGCGCGAGCACGATCAGGAGCAGCACGGCGGCGACCGCGAGCAGCGTCGCCGAGAGCGGTCGGGTGAAGAACACCGTCGGGTCGCCGCGCGACAGCAGCAGCGCCCTCCGCAGGTTCTCCTCCATCAGCGGACCGAGGATGAAGCCGAGGAGCAGCGGCGCGGGTTCGCACTCCAGCTTGACGAACAGCCAGCCGATCAGGCCGAAGAGTGCCGTCATCAGCACGTCCCAGACGTTGTTCTGCAGGCTGTAGACGCCGATGCAGCAGAACAGCAGGATCGCCGGGTACAGCAGGCGATAGGGCACCTGCAGCAGCTTGACCCAGAGGCCGATCATCGGCAGGTTGAGGACCACCAGCATCAGGTTGCCGATCCACATGCTCGCGATCAGGCCCCAGAAGAGCTGCGGGTTCGAGGTCATCACCTGCGGGCCCGGCTGAATGCTGTGGATCGTCATCGCGCCGACCATCAGCGCCATCACCGCGTTCGGTGGTATGCCGAGCGTGAGCAGCGGGATGAACGAGGTCTGCGCGCCGGCGTTGTTGGCGCTCTCCGGCCCGGCGACACCCTGGATCGCGCCCTTGCCGAACTGCGATGGATCCTTCGCGATCTTCTTCTCGAGCGTGTAGGACGCGAAGGCCGAGAGCAGCGCACCGCCACCGGGCAGGATGCCGAGCCCGGACCCGAGCAGCGTGCCGCGCGCGATCGCCGGCAACGCCTCCTTGAAGTCCTTCCACTTGATCCACAGTCCCGAGACCTTGTTGGTGAACACCTCGCGCGCTTCGCGGTGCTCGAGGTTGACGATGATCTCGGCGAAGCCGAACACCCCCATCGCGATCGCCACGAACCCGATGCCGTCGGACAGTTCGGGTATGCCGAACGAGTACCGCTGCAGGCCGGAGTTGACGTCGGTGCCGACGAGGCCGAGCAGCAGGCCGAGGATGATCATGCCGATCGCCTTGACCAGCGAGCCGCTGGCGAGCACGACGGCGGCGATCAGGCCGAGCACCATCAGCGAGAAGTACTCGGCCGGGCCGAACTTGAGCGCCACCTCGGCAAGCGGCGGGGCGAAGGCCGCGACGACCATCGTCGCGAACGTGCCGGCGATGAACGAGCCGAGGGCCGCGATGGCGAGCGCCGTGCCGGCGCGGCCCTTGCGCGCCATCTGGTAGCCGTCGATGCAGGTCACGACCGACGAGGACTCGCCCGGCAGGTTGACCAGGATCGCGGTCGTCGAGCCGCCGTACTGCGCGCCGTAGTAGATGCCGGCCAGCATGATCAGCGCCGACACCGGGGGCAGTGCATAAGTGATCGGCAGCAGCATCGCGATCGTCGGCACCGGCCCGATGCCGGGCAGGACCCCGATCAGCGTGCCGAGCAGCACGCCGAGGAACGCATAGAACAGGTTCGTCGCGGTCAGCGCGACGGCGAATCCGGTGGCGAGGTTGGCGAAGACCTCCATGCCGTCAGCCCGCGAGCGCGGGCGGCCAGGTCGGCAACTGCAGGCCGAGCCCGTAGCGGAACGCGACGACGACGAACACGGCAAGGGCGATCGCCGCGACGATCGATTCACGCCAGCGATACTCGTGGCTCGCAGTGCTCGCGACCAGCACCAGCAGCAGCGTGGCGATCACCAGTCCGACCTTGTTCACCACGAGGCCGAACAGCAGGACGCTCGCGAGCACGATGGCGAGCGGCTTGAAGGTGGGAAACGACAGCGGTGCGCCCTGCAGCTTGAACGATCGCAGCACGAGCAGTGCGCCGAGCGCGCACAACATGAGCCCGAGCACGCGGGGGAAGTAGCCCGGACCCATGCGGGCCGCGGTGCCCATCGCGTAGTCGAGCGCGATCACGCAGGCCGCGCCGCCGAAGGCGATGAACAAGACTCCGGCCCAGAAGTCCTTCGGATGACGGATCAGCGCCACGTGCCTCCCTATCGACTCGCGTGTGCTTCTGCTCGCGCGTTCCGCGCGATGCGCCTTCTTGCGAGGCGCGCTGTAGTCTAGCAGGTCGGTCTGCCCATCGCGGCGCCGTGCCAAAGCGAAAAGGGCAGGCCCGCAGGCCTGCCCTCGTCACCAGGGTCGCGCCGACCGGCGGTCAGACGCCGTTCTTGGCGCGCAGGTCGCGCAGGTACTTGTCCAGGTGCTGCGACTGCATGCGCTGCTGCAGCTGCGGCTTCACCTCGTCGAACGTCGGCACCTTCGCGGCGCGAACGTCGTCGACGCGGATCACGTGCCAGCCGAACTGCGTCTGCACCGGCTGCGGCGTGAACTTGCCCTTGTCGGTCTTGACCATCGCGTCGCTGAAGGGCTTGACGAAGTTGGCCGGGGCATTCCAGTCGAGGTCGCCGCCGCGGTCCTTGGACCCCGGGTCCTTCGAACGCTGCTTGGCGAGGTCCTCGAACTTCTGGCCCTTCTGCAGATCGGCGATCACCTGCTTCGCCTCGTCTTCCTTCTCGACCAGGACGTGGGCGACCTTGTACTCCTTGTCGCCGATCTGGGTCTTGATCGACTCGTATTCCTTGCGCAGGTCGGCGTCCGGCACCGGGTTCGCCTTCACCCAATCGGAGACGTACGCGCGCACCAGGACCGTCTGCGAGGCGAGGTCCATCTGCGTCTTGACGTCCGCGTTCTTGTCGAGGTTCTTCTTCTTTGCTTCGCGCACGAGGAGTTCGCGCGTGTTGAGCTCGTCGCGTACGGCGGCGCGCAGTTCCGGCGAGTCGGGCTGGCCCTGGCCCATGCGCTCCTTGAGCAGCAGGTCGAACTGGGACGCCGGATACAGGTTCTTGCCCTGCGCAGCGGCGGCGGCCGCCGGCGCCGCGGGCGCGGGCTTGGTCGCCGGTGCCGGTGCCTGTGCCTGCGCGGCAGCCACCGGGATCAGCGCCGCGACCACCGCGGCTGCGATTCGGTTCTTGATCATTGCGTGGTTCCTTCGGGGTTGGAGGGGAATTCCTCGGGGGTGTAAGCCTGGATCGCGAGCGCGTGCAGCGGATGCGGGATCAGGTCGGCGACCCGGTCGAGCACTGCGCGGTGACGCGCGAGGCGGGGTCGTTGCCGGAACGCCTTCGACACGATCACCAGGGAAAAGTGCCCGCCGCCGCCCGCGGCGCCGGCGTGCCCGACGTGCTCGGCACTGTCGTCGTGGAGATCGACGAGCAACGGCTCGAGCGGCGCGAGGCGCGCCCGGATCGTCTCGGCAATGGATTCATTCATGAGGGCTTCTCGGGCGCCTCGACGATGTGGCGCGTGAGCCACACCCCCTGCGCGAGTGCGAAGGCCAGGAACAGGCCGATGCCGCCCCAGACCTTGAAGTTGACCCAGGTCTCGAGGCTGTAGTGGAACGCGATGTACCAGTTGGCAACGGCCATAGCGGCAAAGAATGCGACCCACGACCAGGTGACGCCCGACCAGACAACGGCCGGTAGCGTGATGTCCTTCAGCAGCAGTGCGATGAGGTCGCGCCGGAACGCGAGCTTGCCCACCGCCAGGATCGCGCCGAACAGCCCGTAGAGGACGGTCGGCTTCCACTTGATGAACGTCTCGTCTTGCAGCCAAAGCGTCGCCCCGCCGAAGACGGCGATGATCACAAGCGACAGCCAGTGGACGGCCGAGACGCGGCCCTTCGCCTTGAAGTAAGCGATCTGCGCGACCGACGCCACGATCGCCACGGCCGTGGCGACATAGATGTTCCACGCCTTGAAGGCGATGAAGAAGAGGATCAGCGGCAGGTAGTCGGCCAGAAGCTGCATAACTTTCCATTATATCGCAGCTCCGACCCGCCCCTTGCCGGCCGGCGGCCGGCACCGTCCGTATGGCGGGAGGGACCCTTTCCGACGCCTTGCGCCGGCGGCTTCGGGGTCAGGCGCGGCGGCCCCGCACCAGCGCGTGCAGCCGCGGCCAGTCGAAGGCGGCGCCGGGGTCCGTCTTGCGGCCGGGCGCGATGTCGCTGTGCCCGGCCAGGTCGGCGATCGGGTACCTGGACTTGAGCGCACGGATGAGGCGCGCGAGCCGCTCGTATTGCCGCGCCGTGTACGGGCGGGTGTCGGTGCCCTCGAGTTCCACCCCGATCGAGAAGTCGTTGCAGCGCTCCCGCCCCTGCCACGCCGAGACGCCGGCGTGCCAGGCGCGCCGTGCGCAGGGCACGAACTGCAGCAGGGCGCCGTTGCGCCGGATGAGGAAGTGCGCGGAGACCCGCACGTCCGCGAGGCCCGCGAAATACGGGTGCGCGCCCGGATCGAGCCGATTGGTGAAGAGCCGCTCCACCTCGTCGCCGCCGAAGTGCCCCGGCGGCAGCGAGATGCCGTGGACGACGAGCAGGCTGATGCGCGTCCCCTGCGGGCGGTCGTCGCAATTTGGCGACTTCCTGCGCGTCGCACGCCGGTGCCAGCCTGCCGCGTCGACGACCCCGCCGGTCGCGGGCTTTGCGCGCTCCCCGCGCGGCGGGCGCGGGCTCTTCACTTGATCCCTAGGCGTTCCATCCGGTAGCGCATCGCCCTGAAGGTGATACCGAGGAGCTTCGCCGCAGCAGTACGGTTGTAACGGGTCTTCTCGAGCGCCTCGTTGATCGCCGCGCGCTCGACGCGATCGAGGTAGTCCTGCAGCGGCCACTTCTCGCCCGGCGGGACGGCGACGTCCGACTCCTCGGCGAGCGGTGTCAGGTGCAGGTCCTCGGCGCTGATCTGCTGCGTGTCCGCGGCCAGTGACAGCCCGCGCTCGAGGATGTTCTCGAGCTCGCGCACGTTGCCGGGGAAGGGATACTTCTCGAGGGCTGCCACCGCGTCGGGCAAGAGGTGCGCGGGCGTGCCGCGCGCGAGCTTGCCCAGGATCGCGTTGGCAATCACCGGGATGTCCTCGCGCATTTCGCGCAGCGGCGGCATCGGCAGCTCGATGACGTGCAGCCGATAGAAGAGGTCCTGCCGGAACTCGGCGGACTCGACCAGTGCGGGCAGGTTCTTGTGCGTCGCGCTGATGATCCGCACGTCGAGCGGGTCCTCCTGCGTCGAGCCGACCTTGCGCACCTTCTTCTCCTGGATCGCGCGCAGGAGCTTCACCTGCATCGCGAGCGGCAGGTCCGCGACCTCGTCGAGGAACAGGGTGCCGCCGTTGGCCGCCTGGAAGAATCCCTCCCGGTCGGCCTCGGCGCCCGTGAAGGCGCCTTTCTTGTACCCGAAGAACTCGCTTTCCATCAGGTTCTCGGGAATGGCGCCGCAGTTGACCGCGATGAACGGCTGCTCCGCCCGCGGACCGCCGCGGTGGATCATCCGCGCCGCGAGCTCCTTGCCGCTGCCCGACTCGCCGTTGATGTAGACCGGGGCCTGGCTCTTCGCGAGGCGCTCGATCATGCTGCGCACCTGCTCCATCGCCGGGGACACACCGAGGAGCTGGTAGCCCGCCGCGGGTTGCGGCTTGTCGGGCACCTTGAGGGCCTGCTTGACCAGCGCGCGCAGCTGCTCGAGCGCCACGGGCTTGGCGAGGTAGTCGAACGCGCCGGCCTTCAGCGCGGCGACGGCGTTCTCGGCGCTGCCGTAGGCAGTGATCACCGCGACCGGGACGTCGAGGCCCTTGTGGTTGATGTGCTCGACGACGCGCAGCCCCTCGCCGTCCGGCAGGCGCATGTCGGTGAGGCACAGGTCGAAGGGCTCGCGGTCGAGCAGGCGGATCGCCTCGCCGACCGACTCGGCCCGGATCGTGTCGAGCCCCATGCGCGAGAGCGTGAGCTCGAGCAGCTCGAGGAGGTCGGGCTCGTCGTCGATGACGAGCACTTTGGGTTGGCCGCGCGACTTTCGGGTCATGATGTTGGTCTTCTTGCAGTGGTCAGGCGACGTTTGCGGGCTTGACGATCACGCCAGCGCGCCTCATGGTGATGCGGAATTGCGCGCCCGGCGAGCGTGGCAGGAGCTCGAGCGTCGCACCGTTGGCGTCGGCGAGCTCGCGCGCAATATACAGGCCGAGCCCCGTGCCCCCGGGACGCGTCGTGAAGAACGGCTCGAAGATCTGGCTGCGGAGCTCCGCGGGAATGCCGGGCCCGTCGTCGGCGAGCTCGAAGATCACGACGTCGCCCATGTAACCGGGCCGGGCGCCGATGCCGATGCTGCCCTCCTTCTTCTGGCAGTGCTGCCAGGCGTTGCGCACGAGGTTCCACACGATCTGGTTCAGGTGGCCCCGGTCGAAGATGACGCCGAGGTCGTCCGCGATGTCGATCGCGATCGCGCCCGCAGGCATGTTCTCGGCCTGCACGATTTCGTCGGTCAACGTGCGCACGAAGTCGCCGATCGCCACGGTCTCGGGCTGCTGGCGGTCGCGGCGGTTCAACTGCAGCACCTCGCCGACGATGCGGTCGATGCGCCGCGCGTTGTTGCGGATCATGCTGAGCAACCGGCGGCCTTCGGGGGCGACGGTGCCGTCCTCCTCGAGGAGTTGCGCTGCCTGGTTGATTGCCGACAGGGGGTTGCGCACCTCGTGGGCGATCGAGGCAGTGAGCCGTCCCATCGCCGCGAGCTTCATCTGCTGCGCCTCGGTCTGCGCACGGCCGAGGTCCTCGAGGTAGATCAGCGTGCCGCCGTTCAGGCCGGAGCCGATGCGCACCAGCCGCGTGCGCAGCAGGCGCTGGGTCGCCTCGACCTTGAACGGGGGCAGCGCCTCGGCAGGGTCCTCGTGCCACCGACGCCAGTAGTCGTGCAGGACGGAGCTGAACTCGGACAGCCGCATGCCGCCACGCATCCGTCCGAAGCCCCCGAGCAGGCGGGTGACCTGCTGGTTGTGCCCACGGACCACGCCGTTGAGGTCGACGACGAGCACGCCGTCCTGCATGTCCTGGATGATGAGCCGGTTCACCTGCTCGAGGTTTGCGACGTCGATGCCGCGCTGCGCCGCGAGATCCTCCGACGCCTTCGCATAACGGCCGAGCGCGACGGCGATGCTCACCATCGCGAAGTAGCCGATGCAGACCATCGCCGTCTGCAGGAGCTGCGGGTAGGCGATCCTGCCCTCGATGTTGCGGAAGATGTCCAGTCCGAGCAGCACCAGCGTGGCGAGCGCCGCGTGGAAGAACGCGGTCTGGGTGCGCAGCAGCCAGCCGCTCGCCGCGAGCTGGGGAAACAGCAGAATCGGCAGCGGCGCAACGGACGTGCCTCCCGCGATCACGATCAGCGCCAGGAAGCCGATGTCCACGGAAAGCAGTGCGAGCACCAGCGTGGGCAGGGTGACCGGAAGTCGCTGCTGTTGCTGCTGGAGCCACCAGAACGAGCCAAGCCCGAACAGGAAGTAGAGACCGGCCGCCGTCACGAACGTGTTGGGTGCGTCGACGGCGAGCGCCCGCAGGTCGGCGAGCAGGGCGATCCCGAGCAGGATCGCGCCGCAGACGGCCCGGTACAGTGCGACGATCCAGAGGATCCGGCGGTTCGAATCGGCGGCCACCGTGGAAAGTGGCGCACCATCGAGCGGAGGAGTGACGAAGGGCAGCATCAGGGCCGCTATATGACCTGCCGCGCGCGATTCGTCAATGTCGGCGCGGACACGCGGGGTCGCCGCACCGGAAGCCCGTGGCCGTGGCCTGCGCCTCGGACTTGGGAAGGTAGACGCCGCACGCCTCGCAGCGGACCGTGGGCTCGGCGGGGGGCAGCTCCTTGGGACGCTCGCGACGTTCCTGATCGCGCGAGGACCTGCGGCTCTTGGCGACGTTGAGGAAACGCAAGGCGAGCAGGATCACGAAGAAGACGACGATCCAGAAGACGATCTTGCCCATCGCTACAGCACCTTTCCCGGATTCATGATGCCGTCGGGATCGAGGGCGGCCTTCACCCGCGCCATCAGCTCGATCTCGACGCCGGGCTTGTAGCGCTTCAGCTCGCCGCGCTTCAGTTGCCCGATGCCGTGCTCGGCACTGATGCTGCCACCCGCTGCATCGACGAGATCGTAGACGATACGGTTGGCGACGGCTTCGTTGCCCATGAAGGCCTTCGCCACCGTGCCTTCCGGTCCGGAGAGGTTGTAGTGCAGGTTGCCGTCCCCGAGGTGGCCGAAGATCACGAAGCGGACGCCGGGCAACGCCTGCGCGAGCGCCGACTCGGCGTCGCCCAGGAAGCGGGGAATCGCGGACACGGGCACCGAGATGTCGTGCTTGATGTTGGGCCCCTCGCGGCGCTGGCCTTCGGAGATGTTCTCGCGCAGCGCCCACAGCGCCGCGGCCTGCGCATCGGACCGGGCGACCGTCGCGTCCTGGACGATCTCCGCCTCGACGCCTCGGGCGAGGGCCGCCTCGACGCGCTCGGGCATCGCGCCGTCGGACGCCGCATCGTCGGCCTGAATCAACACGTACCAGGGGTGGCCGGGCAGCGGATCGGGCAGGTGCGGATGGTGCTTGCGCGAGAGCGCCGTCGAGAAGGTGCTCATCAGCTCGAAGCCGACCAGCCGGTCGGCGAGCGCGTCGCGCAGCGTGCCGAGCAGGCGCACAGCGGCCTCCACGTCCGGGACGGCCGCGAGCGCCGTGGCACGGGAACGCGGCATCGGAAAGAGCTTGAGGACGGCGGCCGTGATCACCCCGAGCGTGCCTTCGGCGCCGATGAACAGGTGCTTCAGGTCGTAGCCCGTGTTGTCCTTGCGCAGCGAGCGCAGCCCACCGAACACCTGCCCGTCAGGCAGCACCGCCTCGAGCCCGAGCACCAGCTCGCGCGCATTGCCGTAGCGCAGCACCGCCGTGCCGCCCGCGTTGGTCGACAGCACGCCGCCGACCGTGCAACTGCCTTCGGAGGCGAGCGAGAGAGGAAACATCATGCCGTGGCTCTCGGCCGCGGCCTGGGCCGCGGCGAGCGGCGCGCCGGCCTCGATCGTCAGCGCGGCATTGGCGACGTCGCATGCGCGCACGCGCTGCATCCGCGCGAGCGACAGCACGATGGCGTGGCCGTCGGGGGACGGTGTGGCGGCCCCGCACAGCGACGTGTTGCCGCCTTGCGGAACGATCGGCACGCCAAGCTCCCGGCAGATCGACACCACGTTAGCGACCTCGGCGGTCGAGCCGGGAAGCACCAGCGCGCGGGCTGCGCCCTGGTAGCGCCCGCGCCAGTCGAGCAGGCAGGGGGCGAGCTCGTCCGGGGCGGTGCGCACCTGCGCCGGACCCACGGCGCCGGCGACGCGCGCGAGCAAGGTTGCGCCGGGGTCCGTCATAGGGGAATATTAGCCGATTCGTCCGGCATCCCGTCGGCCGTCGGTTCATCCCCGGGAGATTGCGCATGTCAGAGAGCGACCAGGGCGACGCCCCGTCGGGCTTGCCGTTCACGCCGCAGGACGCGCTGGCATTCATGCAGCGCATGTGGAATCCGCTCGGCGTGCCCATTCCCGGCTTCGCGCCGCCGGCGACGCCGCCGGGGGCGCCTGCCGCCGGCGCCATGCCGTTTCCCAATCCCGCGATGATGTTCGCCGCGCTCGATCCCGCCGAGATCGAACGCAAGATCAACGAGCTCCGCGTCATCGAGAGCTGGCTCGCGATGAGCCACAACATGATGCAGATGAGCATTCGCACGCTCGAACTGCAGAAGGCCTCGCTCGAGGCCATGTCGGCTGCCCATCGTCCCGCCGGCGCATCGCCGCGCCCCTCGAAACCGAAGAAGCCCTGACCCCATGAAGCTCACCACGACCGCATTCGCCGATGGCGGTGTGATTCCCCCGGAATTCGCGTTCGGCCGGATCGACCCCGCCACGCACGTCGCGCTGTCGCAGAACCTGAACCCGGACTTCGCTTGGAGCGGGGCGCCCGCCGGGACACGCTCGTTCGCGCTCGTCTGCCACGATCCCGACGTGCCCTCGCGCGGCGACGACGTGAACCAGGAGGGGCGCGTCGTGCCCGCGTCGCTGCCGCGCGTCGACTTCTTCCACTGGGTGCTGGTCGACCTGCCCGCCGCGGCGGCGTCGATCGCGCGCGGTGCGCACGCGAGCGGCGTGACCGCGCGGGGCAAGGCCGGACCCGCGGCTCCCGGTGGCGGGCGCCACGGAATCAACGACTACACCGGGTGGTTTGCCGGCGACAAGGACATGGCTGGCGACTACCACGGCTACGACGGTCCGTGCCCGCCGTGGAACGATGCGCTCCCGCACCACTACGTGTTCACGCTCTACGCCCTCGACGTGCCATCGATCGACGTGCCGGCGCGCTTCACCGGGCAGGAGGCGAGAAAGGCGATGCAGGGTCACGTGCTCGCGCAGGCCGCGGTGACGGGCCGCTACACGTTGAACCCGGCCGTCAGGCTGTAGCGCCCCGGCCGCTACGCACCGATCCAGCCCGCACGGCGGGCGAGTACCTCGGTCGTGGCCTCGGCGGCGAGCGCCAGGTGGCAGGTGTCCTCCGGCGCCGCATCGAGCGTCACGTCGAAGACGAGCAACTCGTCGCGCCGGAATGCGTGGACCGTGACCCGGTCGCCCGGCACATGCCGGCCCAGCAGCGCGTCGATACCCTCGCCGGTTGCGCGGAGCCCGTCGACTGCAACGATCACGTCGCCTCCGGACAGGCCCGCTCGCGCGGCGGGCCCGCCGCGGAAGGCGTGCTGCACTTTCGCCTCCCCCGATCCGCTCAGCTTGATGCCCAGCGTGACGCGCGGCGGATCGTCGCCGCGCGGCTCGCCTGGCGTACCGCCGCGGTCGCGCGGGCCGTCCGCGGCGCGCAGTCGCATCGTCACCCCGAACGACGCGAAGAGGTCGGCGAGCGGCGGATCCTCGAGGCCGTCGACGTGTCGCGCGAAGAAGTCCGCAAGGTCGCGGCCGGCGATCTCGCTCGCGATCCCAGGGATCCCGTCCTCGGGGACGCCGACGCCGGTGCGGCCGTAGCGCTGCCACAACGCCCGCATCACGTCGTCGAGCGAAGCGCCCTCGCGGCGCAGCAGCAGGTCGAGCGCGAGCCCGACCAGCGCGCCCTTGGCGTAGTAGCTCACCACGGCGTTCGGCGTGTTCTCGTCGTGCCGGTAGTACTTGATCCACGCGTCGAAGCTCGAATCGGCGACGCTCTGCACGTGCCGTCCGGGCGTACGCAGCACGCCGGTGATCGTGCGGCCGAGGAGCTCGAGGTAGCTCCTGGCGTCGATCACGCCGCTGCGAACGAGCGCCAGGTCGTCGTAGTAGGAGGTCAGGCCCTCGAAAGCCCACAACTGCCGCGTATAGCCCTCGCGGCCGAGGTCGTAGGGCACGAACGCGGCAGGCTTGATGCGCTTCACGTTCCAGGCATGGAAGTACTCGTGGCTCGCGAGTCCCAGGAACGAGCGGTACTCGTCGGTTACCTTCGCAACGCCGGCGCGAGGCAGGTCACGGCGGGCGCAGACGAGGCTCGTGCTGGCGCGATGCTCGAGGCCCCCGTAGCCTTCGCCAACCGCGAGCACCTGGAACAGGTAGCGCTCGAACGGGGCGCGCGCCCCCGGCCCGTCGAAGAGCTCGACCTGGAAGCGGCAGATGCGCGCAAGGTCCGCGGCGAGGCGCCCGAGGTCGGCGTCGTGCCGTCCTGCGATCGCAACGTCATGGATCGCGCCCCCGGCCTCGAAGGACACGTGCGTGAAATCGGAGATCTCGACGGGATGGTCGATCAGCTCGTCGTAGTCCGCGGCCCGGTAGAAGCCGAATCCCCACGTCGACGCGCCATCTGCGGGTAGCGTCGTCGCCACGCGCCATCCCCGTCGGCCCCCGGGCTCGACGATCTCGACGCGGCAGGCCGCGGCTTCGCGGCCTTGGGGACAGAGGAACACGCTGGATCCGTTGAAGTAGGCGCGCGTCGCGTCGAGGTATGCCGCGCGAACCGACAGGTCGTAGGCGTACACGTCGGCGATCACCGTCAGCGGTCCGACGCAGGGAGCGGCACGCCAGGTGTCCTTCGATTCCTTGGTGATCGCGACGGGTTGCCCCGCGCATTCCGCTCGGACGCCGACGAAATGCCGGGCGAATTCCCGGATCAGGTAACTGCCCGGAATCCACGTCGGAAGGCGGAAGCGCTGCCCGTCGACGGCGGGCGCGTCGACGGTGCACGAGACCTCGAAGAGGTGGGCGTGCGGGTCGCGGGCGGCAATGCGGTAAGTGGTGACGGGGAGGGGAGTCGACACGGGGCGCGTTGGTCGGTGTGGCAGCGGCGGGAGTTTACCGGGGCGACACGCGGCACCGGGATCGCAGCGCGAATCCGTCCTTGCCCCGCAACCGCGCGGAGCACGCGTTGGCCGGTTGCGCTAGGATCCACGCGATGAGCGAGAATCCTCTTCTTTCCGAACACGTCGCATTGCTCCGCGAGCGCCACCTCGGCCCGCCGTTTCCGAACGATGCAATCGGCGACCTGGTTGCCGTCCTGCGCCACGTGCGGCTCGACCCTGGCGAGGTGCTGATCCGGCAGGGCGACACCGGTGACGACCTGTTTCTCGTCATCGCGGGACAGGTCGACGTCGAGGTCCAGCATCCGGACGGCACGAAGACCGTCGTCGACACGATCGGCGAGGGTGGCGTGGTGGGCGAGCTCGCGCTCCTCACCGGCCAGCCGCGCAACGCGACCGTCATTGCGCGTGCCGCCACCGACGCCGCGAGACTGTCGCGGAACGATTTCGAGCGTGTCGCCGCGCGGCACCCGAAGGCTCTCAACGTGTTCCTGCACCGCGTGCTGCCGAGGATGCGGCGCACGCAGCTCGTGCGCGTCCTGACGGAGCTCTTCGGGGACCTCGAGCCGGCGGCGATCGCCGATCTCGAGGCCGAGCTCGTGTGGACCGAGCTCAGTGGCGGCGCGACGCTGTTCCGCGAGGGCGATCGCGGCGAGGACGTCTTCATCGTCGTCAATGGGCGCCTGCGCGTGGCGATGGCCGACCCGACCGCGCCGGGCGGACAACGCGTGGTCGAGGAGGCCGGGCGGGGCCGTGCCGTCGGCGAGCTGGCGCTGCTCACCGGCGAGACCCGTGCCGCGTCGGTCACAGCAGTGCGCGACAGCGATCTCCTGCGGCTGTCGCGCGCCGCGTTCGACCGGCTGCTGGATCGCCATCCACGGGCCATGCTGCAGATCGCGCGCGCGGCAGCGTGGCGGCTGCGGCAGGGCGCCGCGCGCGCGCGGCGGGCAAGCGCGAGTCCGTCGACCTTCGCGCTGGTGCCGGCCGGCCCGGGCGCGCCGCATGCCGTGCTCGCGCAGCGCTTCGCCGCCGCGCTGGGCGAACCGGGGACGGTGCTTTGTCTCGGCAGCGGCGACGTCGACCGCATGCTCGGGCGCGCGGGCATCGCGCAGACGACGCACGACGACGCGATCCACGAGTCCATCGTCGCGTGGCTGTCCGAGCAGGAGCGCGAGCATCGGTACCTGGTACTGGTCGCGGACGGCGGCGATACCGAGTGGACGCAGCGGTGCGTGCGCCACGCTGACCGGGTGCTGATCGTCGGACGTGCCGGCGACGACCCGGCACGCGGGGCACTCGAGGCCGCGCTCGAGCCGATGGGACTCACTGCCCGCTGCGAGATCGTGCTGGTTCACCCTGACAGTGCCCAGCGGCCATCGGGCACGGCGGCCTGGCTAGAGGCGCGCAACGTCGCTGCGCACCATCACGTGCGGCTCGGCGACGAGGCGCAGCTGCGAAGGCTCGCGCGCCGCGCGAGCGGGCGTGCGACCGCACTGGTGCTGGGCGGCGGCGGCGCCAGGGGCTTCTCGCACATCGGCGCGCTGCGCGCGCTCGCCGAGGCCGGCGTCGAGATCGACATGATCGGCGGCACCAGCATCGGCTCGGCGATCGCCGGCGCCCATGCGGTGGGGCTGTCCCCGGACGAGATCGTCGGTCTGGCCGAGGCGTTTGCGTCGAAGAGCAAGATCATGGACCGGACGCTGCCAATCGTCGCACTGATGGAGGGGCGCAAGCTCACCGGCATCTACCAGGGCGTGTACGGGGACGCGCAGATCGAGGACCTGTGGATTCCCTACTTCGCGGTCTCTAGTGGACTCGCCCGGGCCGAGGCGGTGGTCCACGAACGCGGGCCCCTGTGGCGCGCAGTGCGGTCAAGCACGGCGGTGCCGGGGATCTTCCCGCCGATGATCGCCGAGGATCGCGAAGTACTGGTGGACGGCAACGTGATGAACAACATGCCGATCGACGTGATGCGCGAGCGCTGCGAGGGTGGGACGCTGATCGGACTCAACCCGACGCCGAGCGAGCTGCCGATGCGCAGGTACAACTGCGGACCGAGCGTGTCGGGCTGGCGGGCGCTCTTCGGGCGCCTCAAGCTGTTCGGCATCAAGCTGCGGGCGCCGTCGATCTTCGGCTCGATCATGCGCGCGACCGAGATCAACAGCGCCAACAGGATGCGCCAGCCATCGTTCCGGGCGCTTGCGGATCTGCTGATCGAGCCGCCGGTGGGCGCCTACGCGATCATGGGCTACGGCGCCTATGCTCCGATCATCGAGATCGGCTACGAGGCGGCGCGAACTGCGCTGGTGGCCTGGGCCGCGCAGCGGATGCCCGGCAGCGGCGAGGCGGGGGATTCGTGGCGCCCCGAACACGAATCGAACGTGCGACCTGCCCCTTAGGAGGGGGCTGCTCTATCCACTGAGCTACCGGGGCGCGAGCCGCGATTCTACCGGACCAGGAAGTCGTGGTCGTCGCGGAACCAGAGGCGCCGAGGCGGCGCGCGGCACTCCTGACGCCGCCGCGGGCGTGCGGTCGCGGCCATTGGCATTGCGCTATCCTTGTGTGTCGCCATCAGGCACCCAGCATGCTCGAGCAGATCACCCGGCTCTTCTCTCCGGCGGACTGGCTGGCGTTCGGCCGGTTCCTCTTCGGGTGGACTGGCTACTGCTACTACGCCGGCCGCGCGGCGCGAAGCGAGCGCGGATTGCGCGGCGTGACGTCGCACATGCGTCTCGATTGGGCGCGGCAGACCATCGGGGCCACGCTGCTCACCCTCGCGATGCTCTACCGGCGCGACTTCCGGTCGCAGACGCTGTTGACGCTCGCGCGATGAAACCGGGGCGGGGCATCCACCGCGGCGCGATGCCGAGGAGCGTCACACGGTGATTCCGTGGCTTGGCGCAACCGATCCGTTTCCGGCCGTCGACCGGGCCATGGTCGACCCCAACGGCCTTCTGGCCGCAGGTGGAACGCTCGATGCGCCGCGGCTGATCGAGGCCTATCGCCAAGGCATCTTTCCGTGGTCGAGCGACGGCCAGCCCTTGCTGTGGTGGAGCCCCGATCCGCGCATGGTGCTCTTCAGCGACGAGTTCCGCGTCTCGCGCTCCCTGCGCAAGCGAATCCGGGAAGGCCGCTTCGAGGTGCGCGTGGATACCTCGTTCGATGACGTGATGGCTGCCTGTGCCGAGCCGCGCGAAGGTCAGGCGGGAACGTGGATCACCGGGACGATGTGTCGGGCGTACGGGGACCTGCACCGATTGGGCTACGCGCACTGCGTGGAGGCTTGGCGCGATGGGCGCCTCGTCGGAGGTCTCTACGGCGTGGCCCTGGGACGGGTCTTCTTTGGCGAGTCCATGTTCGCGCGCGAAATCGATGCGTCGAAGGTGGCGCTCGCGCATCTCGTCGCGCTGGTGCGGGAGCAGGGCATTCCGATCATTGACTGCCAACAGGAAACAGCGCACCTCGCTTCGCTCGGGGCGCGGCCGATCCCGCGGGCCCGGTTTGCGGCCATTCTGCGGGAGTTGATACACTCCGCGGCGCCGCCCCCGGGGTGGCGCCCGGGTGCGCCCGGCGGAAAAGCGCCGTGACCAAGCTCAACGACCTCCCGCTCGCCTCGCTCCAGTTCTACGCGACCGCGCCTTACCCGTGCAGCTACCTGCCCGACCGGCTCGCCCGTTCACAGGTTGCAACACCAAGCCACCTGATCGACACGCGGGTCTACAGCGAGCTCGTGCGACTGGGCTTTCGGCGCAGTGGCGCCTTCACCTATCGGCCCTACTGCGACCAGTGCCGCGCCTGCGTGCCGGTACGCGTGCCGGTCGCCGAGTTTCGGCCAAGCCGCGCGCAACGGCGCGCGATGCGGCAGCACGCGGAGCTTGCCGCGACACGCCGGGCGCTGGCCTACGACAGCGAACACTACGCGCTCTATCTTCGCTATCAGCGCGCGCGACATCCCGGTGGTGGCATGGACCAGGACAGCCGGGAGCAATACCAGCACTTCCTGTTGCACAGCAACGTCGCGACGGATCTGTACGAGTTTCGCCAGGATGGCGTGCTCCGGATGGTGAGCCTGGTCGACCATCTGGTTGACGGGCTGTCATCGGTCTATACCTTTTACGAGCCCGACGTCCAGGGGGCCAGTTTCGGGACGTTCAGCATCCTGTGGCAGGTCGATCGGTGTCGTCGCCTGGGGATGCCCTACCTCTATCTCGGGTACTGGATTGCCGAGAGCCGCAAGATGGCCTACAAGGCGACGTTTCGGCCGGTGGAGGGGTTAGTGGGGGGGCGGTGGCAGCCGTTGTGTGCGCCTAGCGTTGGTGTGTAGGGCAGACGGAGTGGAATGGCGAGTTCCGTGGCTGGTGTTGGTTGGGTAAGGGGGATGCGTAGCACTGCGAATTGGCGACAACTGCTGCATGGAGTTGATCTGCCGGTCGCGTTCGGTAGGGACCGTCTTGATCGATGCGCAGCGCGTCGCGCGGTTACCGATAAGTCAACGCCGAATCAGTTCATTCAGTCGGATGGCCGGCTGTCGTCCATTTCAACGTCCGCTAGAACGCAGGTTTCTAGCGCTTGGTTCAAGGAGCACTCGATACCCCTCGGACGATCGACCTTTGCCGCCACTCGGGGCGACCTACTACCACCTTGCCCCCTAGGTCAACGCGAACTTTAGGATGACCAACATGGCGAGCAACGGGTTGCTCCGTGAGTTGGTTGGTGGGGCGTGTCATTCCGTCTATCCACGATTCGACTTTAACACTGCATCCTAAATCGATAATAATACTACAGAAACAGCTTCACACTCGCTCAAGCAAGCGGAGATTTGTAGTGGACACTCTGTGCTAGGCTCCTGACTAACCGCCAAGGATTTGTCGCGAAATTGTTGATATTGCGCGACCTTATGGGCGATACGACTGGTTAACCCGCAAGTTGTTTGCCACAATCCTACCGAGCATAGGTAGCAATACTGCGTAGTTCCTCCAGTCAATCTGCGCTCGATGCGGGGTTGTGTCCAGATGAATACCGCCGTGGGCTTTCGCCAATTCTCCCTTCCCAGCCTGAAACTGGTCGACACCCAGATAGACCCCGAGCGCGGCGTCTACTGGGCCTACATGCAGGAGCATGCGCGTCCGTGCTTTACCCCCGCGCTCCTTTCGGATCTGACGCGATACGTGGATTCCATCCAAGATGGCGGCGGCCTTTTTTCGGATCAGGAGGGCAGGCCATGCCGCGTGAACTACGCTGTAATTGCCTCACACGTTGCGGGCGTGTTCAGTCTTGGCGGTGACCTAGACCTCTTCAAGCAGGCAATCGTGCGTCGCGAACGTACGGCACTCGTCCACTATGGCCGCCAGTGCGTCGATACGCTGTACCGGTGGTGGCAGAACTGCAGCCTGCCCCTGACTACGATCTCCCTTGTGCAGGGGGACGCGTTGGGAGGCGGCTTTGAGTGTGCCTTGTCGAGCTCATTCATAGTCGCCGAAGAGAGCGCAAGGATGGGCTTCCCCGAGGTCCTCTTTAACCTCTTTCCAGGAATGGGTGCATACAGCTTTATGGTCAGAAAGGTTGGCCGGCGACTTACCGAGGAGATCATCAACAGCGGCGCGACCTACACCGCACGTCAGATGCTTGACATGGGGGTCGTTGATATCGTGGCAGCGGACGGCATGGGTGAAGCGGCTGTGTCTACCTTCATCACTACGCACTCTCGATCCTCCAACGGTCGACGTGGCATCGAAGCGGTAGCCAGAGAGATTCAGCCGCTCAAGCACGAGGAACTGGTGCGGGTGGTAGATATCTGGGCCGATGCCGCGCTTCGTTTAGGCGACCGCGATATGAAATTGATGGACCGGCTGCTACGCGCGCAATCGCGCCGTCACGGTCTGCCGGATGCGGCGCCGAAGGAGTTGGCAAACGTGGTGCGCCTCACCCCGAGCGTGGCGAGTAATCGAGCTGCCGCAGACTAGGTGTCCGCGTCTACTTCTTCTCGCCGATAACAATCAAGCGGCGTGGAAGGCCTTACCCTTCATCCCTGCATTGACTGTTTATTCTGGCGATTGGCCGAGTACTGCATCAGCTTCGTTCCAGCAAGTTGAGCAGCATGTTCGAGCTCTGATCGCCACTCGGAGCCGTGCTCCAGCAGAGATCGGTTATCGCCATCATTGAACTTGGCAGCGATGGCCGCCAGCCGCGGGGCACCTACGCTCGCTGAACCACCTTTCAGTGCGTGGGCGGCGTCTCGAACCTTATCGAAGTCTTGTCCTAAGAGACCGTCTGAGATCTCTTGGAGCAATCGCCTGAGATCCGATATGTACCCGTCGATTAGTCGATCGACGAATGTGGAATCCTTGGAAAGTAGAGCGAGACCCTGGAGCACGGATTGGTCGATATCGGCGACTTTTCGTTCCTGGATCCTCTCGATCGTGCCGGAATCTTCGTTCGAGGCGTTGATGCTTTCGGGGATTTCCGAGAGGTGCCGGTCGATTGCATCTAGCAAGATCGACGCGCGTAACGGCTTGGTGACGAACTCGGCTGCTCCGGCCTGTTGACACTCAGCAATTGCGTCCCGTGTGACGTTTGCAGAGAGGATCAATACGGGAATTGGGCTGGGTGTGGAGAATCGATACACTTTCAACGCTTCGAGTCCGGATATGCCGGGCATAGACAGGTCGAACAGCGCCACGTCGAAGCCCTCCTTCTCAAGGGCGTCCAGCGCGGCCTCGCCGCTCGTGACTATCGAGACGTGATGTCCACGGCTCTCCAGAATAAGCTGGGCAACGCGTTGATTGGTAGGGTTGTCTTCGGCCACCAGGATTCTTGCGCGCCGAGCGTTCTTGTCCTGAGCACCTGACGCGACCACCGATCCTTGCGCGGCGGCACTAGGTTGCTGTGGATAAGCATCGTCGTCATTCCCAGCGGTCTGCGCTTCTGCTGGCTCCAAAGGGATTTCGAACCAAAAGAGGCTGCCTTGCCCAACAGTGCTTTCGAGCCCAATTCGGCCACCCATCAGCAGAACGAGGTTCCGGGCGATTGTCGTCCCTAGACCGGATCCACCGTACATCCGAGTGATCGAATCGTCCGCTTGAGTGAACGGTTCAAAGATCTTTGCCTGCTTGTCTTGCGGGATCCCAATACCAGTATCTCGCACCTCAAAACGGATCACCTGCGCGCTGCCCGCGGAGACGCTGTCGTCGGAAACTCGAACAGTGAGTGCGACGTCACCCTTCTCTGTGAACTTCACTGCGTTCGCTAGCAAGTTGAGCAGAACCTGCCTGACATGGGGGCCGTCACCCGAATACCAGCGACTTGCCGAAGGAGCCACGTTGCACTCGAGCCCAAGACCCTTGTACCGGGCCTGGGGTCGGATAACTTTGGTGGTCGATGAGACAAGTGCCTCGAGATTGAAGGGACGCTTGTGAACCGTGATCCGCCCCGCTTCAATCTTTGAGACGTCAAGCACGTCTTCGATTTGTGCAAGTAGCAAGTTGGCGGAAGTCGTCATTGTCTCGACGATTTCACGCTGACCTGCATCCAGTGGTGTCTCCCGAAGCACATCGGCCATTGCAATGACACCGTTCAGTGGTGTCCGCATCTCATGGCTCATATTGGCGAGAAAGCGTCCCTTGGCCCGATTGGCTTCGTCCGCCCGGCGCTTCGCCTCGGTAATCCTCTGGGTGAGGACGCCAACGTAGAAGGGGAGCACCATAATCGCCATCATGAATCCCATGCCGACCATCAGGTGCTTCGACCAGAATGGCGAGAGCAGCAAGACCAGGCCGAAGCCTACAACTGCCATTAACTGGCAGACGTGAAGGTATAAGCGCCCGAACCGGAATCCATTTCCAAACGTCACGAACAAATACACTCCGAGCACAAACGCCCCACCTTCGTCCATCTGGATGAGGCAATACGTGGTCGCGGCGTTGTCGGCAAGCATGCCAAGGAATCGGCGCGGAATCGACTTGGCGGTTGAGAGAATGCTGTGTGCCAAGATCGCCAGCCCAAGGAGTACAAATCCCGCGCCCGCAATCGCGAACTCCGTGTCTGTCCCCGCCAGCTCCCCGTCTCGCAATATGGACCAGAGGACGTAGATATAGACAAGGCCAACCAGAGCAACACGCAGAATGGCCTGCTCGACCTCTTGTTTCTGTTCTGTGCCAAGTCGTGGCAACGGAATGCCCTTAGCGCGCCAACGACTCCACTGCGATGCAATCAGGGGCGGCATAGGAAGTCCATATAGACAAGAGCGACCGAAGTTTGCTTGGAAACCTGCGTTGCTAGTTTCATGCCAAATCAGTCTGCCGCAATAGTGGGGCAATAGTCGGTCCATTGCGCCCCGATCAGGGACATTTCACATCCAGCAGCCATCGAGAATCTTGTGGAGTACAGCGCGGGGACGCTCTCCTGCGTTGGGGACAGGGTTCGCGCCACCACCGATCTCCACGCGCATAGGTCTCACCACAGCGACCAGAATATCCAAGTTGTGGTGTGCAAGATGTGTGCCAATTAGATAACTGCCTGTTTAAGCTCGGTGCGCCGCTTTTGCTTGATGCTGCAGCGGAACCGAGCGGGTGACGACTTTGGTCACTAGCTTGGGAAACGCGCAACCGGTTGCGCGGCACCGCCCACGTCTATTCGCCAGACCGCCTGGATGCGGTCTTTGGCAAGGAGAGTGCGGTGCTGGACGGCCAACTGCGCGATCTGGCAAGCGACTAGGTTAGTCGCGGTCGCGAAGCGCCGCCGTGAGCTCCACGGAGATTACCTGCGTCTTCTCGACCGTGCCCGTTCCTCTGAACTTGACGATTCCACGCATGGCGCGCTTGAGGTGGCATTCGAAAACGATCTGGTCTCCTGGCGCGACCGTGCCACTGAAAACGCAATGATCGAGCCCTGCGAAGAACGTCAGGGTCCTACCCTCGGGCTTGGACAATCCGGAGAAGTGGCAAAGCACGCCCGTGCACTGGGCGAGTGCTTCCACCAATAGAACACGCGGCATCCAGCGGCGATCGGCGGGAAGCCCGGCGAAGAACGCTTCATTGTTCGTCACATTCTTTATCGCGCGTATCCACTTACCGACTTCCCCATCGATGGCCCGGTCGACCATAATGAATGGATACCGGTGGGGCATGTGCCTTACGATTTCTACTACATCAACCGGGCCGATTCGTTCGTTAGCCATGACCAGAGGGAAGGAGGAAGTCGTACGCGGGTTTGCGCGAAAGCGTTTGTGTGGGGCAGTGCAAGAATTGCTAAACCATAGCGTCCGTCTAACGCAACTCACCTGGGCGGACCGCTACGAGGTTGACGCGGGTGTCCGTCGCTTTTGCCATAGTACGTCACCGCGATTCACTCCTCGATTCAGAACTCTCGCCAGTACAAACATCAGGTCCGACAACCGGTTCAGGTACCTACGCGCTGGCTCGTTGACCGCTTCCACGGAGGCGAGCTTCACCACCGCGCGCTCCGCCCGACGGCAGACCGTTCGCGAAATGTGTGCCAGCGCGGCGGCGCGGGTGCCGCCCGGCAGGATGAACTCCTTGAGCGGGGCGAGGTCCGCGTTGTAACGGGACACTGCGTCCTCGAGGCGCGCGACGTGCCCTTCGGCGACCGCGGAGTAGCCCGGCACCGACAACTCGCCGCCGAGATCGAACAGGTCGTGCTGGATATCGGTGAGGAGCGCCGCGACGTCCTCCGGAACGGGCTCCGCGAGCAGTACCCCCAGGCTGGAGTTGAGCTCGTCGACTGCCCCGATCGCGTCGATGCGCGGCGAGTCCTTGGCCACGCGCGAGCCATCACCCAGCCCCGTCGTGCCGTCGTCCCCGGTGCGGGTTACGATCTTCGATAAGCGGTTGCCCATGTGTTCGTCCTTGAAGGGAGCAGGGGAGCCTAGCGAATAGGCCGGCCGGGAGCAACCCCGATGCTAGGATACGCAATCGCGGCCACCGGGGATGTGGGTGATGGACGTGAATCTCTACGAGCAGAACCTCGAGCGCAACTCGGCCAACTACGCGCCGCTTACGCCCGTCTCATTCCTGGACCGCACGGCCGCGATCTGGCCCGACCAGGCGTCGGTCGTGCATGGCGAGCGGCGCTTCACCTGGGGCGAGACCGCCTTGCGCTGCCGCCGCCTGGCGTCTGCGCTGACGCGCGCGGGAATCGGTCCTGGCGACACGGTTGCGGCGATGCTCGCCAATACGCCCGAGATGGTCGAGATGCACTTCGGCGTACCGATGACCGGCGCCGTGCTGAACACGCTCAACACCCGGCTCGACGCCGAGTCGATCGCCTTCATGTTGCGCCACGGCGAGGCGAAGGTGCTGGTGACCGATACCGAGTTTGCACCGACGATCCGCAAGGCGATCGAGCTGCTCGACGTCAAGCCGCAGGTCGTGGACGTTGCGGATCCGCTTGGGCCGGCACCCCACGACCCGTCCGCGCGCTTGGGAGCGGCGAACTACGAGGCGTTCATCGCCACGGGCGACCCGGCGTTCGCGTGGCGGCCTCCCGCCGACGAGTGGCAGGCGATCTCCCTCAACTACACCTCGGGGACGACGGGCAATCCCAAGGGTGTCGTGTATCACCACCGCGGCGCCTACCTCAACGCGGTGTCCAACGTCGTCGACTGGGGCATGCCTCGGCATGCGGTCTACCTGTGGACGCTGCCGATGTTCCACTGCAACGGATGGTGCTTTCCGTGGACCGTCGCGGCGATTGCCGGCACCAACGTCTGCCTGCGGCGCGTCGAGGCCGGTGCGATTTTCGACGCGATCCGGCGTCATCGTGTGACGCACTACTGCGGCGCGCCGATCGTGCACTCGACGCTCATCAACGCGCCCGACGCGATGAAGCAGGGCATCTCGCACCGCGTCGCCGGGCTGGTCGCCGCGGCGGCACCGCCCGCGGCGATGATCGAAGGCATGGAGCGGATGGGCTTCGACATCACGCACGTCTACGGCCTGACCGAGACCTATGGCCCCGCGTCGGTCTGCGCGAAGCACGCCGCGTGGGCGGACCTCGACGTCGGCGCGCGCACCGAGCGCAACGGGCGCCAGGGGGTGCGCTACACGATGCAGGAAGGGATGACGGTGATGGATCCGTCCACGATGACGCCGGTACCCCCCGACGGCCAGACCATGGGCGAGATCATGTTCCGCGGCAACGTCACGATGAAGGGTTACCTCAAGAACCCGACGGCGACGGCGGACGCCTTCGCCGGGGGCTGGTTCCACACCGGCGACCTCGCGGTGCTGCAACCTGACGGCTACGTGAAGATCAAGGACCGCAGCAAGGACGTCATCATCTCTGGCGGCGAGAACGTGAGCTCGCTCGAGGTCGAGGACGCGCTCTACCGCCACCCGGCGGTGCTGGCCGCGGCGGTGGTCGCACAGCCCGATGCGAAGTGGGGGGAAAGCCCCCGCGCCTACGTTGAATTGAAGCCAGGGGCGAGCGCGACCGCCGAAGAGCTCATCGCCCATTGCCGGCAGCATCTTGCAGGTTACAAGGTGCCCAGGTCCCTGGAGTTCGGCGAGCTGCCCAAGACCTCCACGGGCAAGATCCAGAAGTTCATGCTGCGCGAGCGGGCACGTTCCGCGAGCGCCATCGAATAGGAGAGACGCGATGCCTGCTCCCGACACATCCATGGCGGCCGAGCCCATCCTGCTGACGTCGGTCCAGCACGGCATCGCCCGGCTCACGCTGAACCGGCCGCGCCAGTTCAATGCGATTTCCATGGACATGCTGGTGGCGATGGACAACGCGCTCACGGCGGTTGCCGCGGATCCCTCGGTGCGGGTGGTCGTGATTGCGGGCAACGGCGCCGCATTCTCCGGCGGCCACGACCTGAAGGAAATGATGGCCAATCGCAGCGAGCCCTTCATCGGTGCGTTGTTCGAGCAGTGCAGCCGGGTGATGCTCCAGCTGCAGGGGTTGCCGCAGCCGGTGATCGCCCGCGTGCACGGCACCGCGACCGCCGCCGGCTGCCAGCTCGTCGCCGCGTGCGACCTTGCGGTCGCGGCGAGCGAGGCGCGCTTTGCCACGTCCGGCATCAACTTCGGCCTGTTCTGCGCTACGCCGGGCGTGCCGTTGTCGCGCAACGTCTCGCAAAAGCGGGCCTTCGAGATGCTGTTCACCGGCGAATTCATCGACGCCGAGACCGCGAGAGAGTGGGGTCTGGTCAACAGCGTCGTCCCCACGAACCAACTCGACGAGGAGGTGGCACGGCTTGCCCGCCTGATCGTGGAGAAGCCGCGTACGGTCGTCGCCGCGGGCAAGGCGCTCTTCTACGAACAGCTCGAGGCGCGTCTCGTCCAGGCCTACGGCGAGGCGAGCAAGGCGATCACCCGCAACATGATGGGCGAGGACGCCGCCGAGGGGGTGGGCGCGTTCATCGAGAAACGCAAGCCGAACTGGCAGTCCTAGCCTATCCAGGGGGGGGGCCGTCACTGCCGGGGAGCCAGTCAAGGTCCTGCGACAGGCGCAGGCCAGTCGCGAGGCCAGCTGCTGCGCGAGATACAGAAGGCCCAGCGCTGGCTGGGTACCCGGCGCTAGCTCACTAAAACCGTGCGAGCGCTGGCGGTACGATCCGCCTCGCACGTTGCCAAACCGTAACATCCTCACGATAATGCCCCACCTTTCCCGGAGGAGGAACGGGGCGGGGTCCGAGCAGGGAGCCGGCGACGACCGGCGTGCCGGTCCTGCCTCACGTCGGCATGGCGGAGGACACGATTCTCGAGACGCGCGGACTCACCAAGGAGTTCAAGGGTTTCGTTGCCGTCAAGGACGTTAGCCTGTCGGTGCGCCGCGGCACGATCCACGCGCTCATCGGGCCGAACGGGGCAGGGAAGACCACCTGCTTCAATCTGCTCACGCACTTCCTCGTTCCCACCCGTGGTCACATCTTCTACAACGGCCGGGACATCACCGGTTCGCGTCCCGCGGACATCGCGCGGATGGGACTCGTGCGCTCGTTCCAGATCTCCGCGGTGTTTCCGAAGCTCTCGGTCCGCGAGAACGTGCGCATCGCCTTGCAGCGTCACCGCGGCCACTCGTTCGACTTTTGGCGGTCGCAGGCCGTGCTCGAACGGCACAACGCACGCGCCGACGAGTTGATCGACGCCGTGGGACTCTCCGGGTATGGGGACACACCCGCGGGGGAGCTTCCCTACGGCCGCAAGCGCGCGCTCGAGATCGCCACGACGCTCGCACTCGAACCGGAAATGATGCTCCTCGACGAGCCCACCGCGGGCATGACCCATGAGGACGTTGCGCGCATCACGGAGCTGATCCGCAAGGTCGCAGTGAACCGCACCGTGCTGATGGTCGAGCACAATCTCTCGGTCGTCTCGCGCCTGTCCGACCACATCACCGTGCTCGCGCGCGGCGAGGTGCTCGCGGAGGGCAACTACGCGACGGTGTCGAAGCACCCCGCCGTCGTCGAGGCCTACCTCGGAACCGCCCATGCCTGAAGGCACCCGGTCAGCACCGTCGGCCGCCGGTGCCGGGGCGGACACGCCGCTTCTCGCCGTGCGCGGCCTGAACGCCTGGTACGGCGAGTCGCACGTGCTGCACGGCGTCGAGTTCGACGTGCGCGCGGGTGAGGTGGTGACGCTGCTCGGGCGCAACGGAGCCGGCAAGACCACGACGCTCAAGTCGATCATGGGCATCGTGCCTCGGCGCGAGGGATCGATCGTGTTCGAGGGCCACGAGACTATCGGGCAATCGTCGAACCGGATCGCGCGGCACGGAATCGCCTACTGTCCTGAGGAGCGCGGCATCTTCGCCAGCCTGAGCGTCGAGGAAAACCTGCTCCTGCCGCCGCAGGTGCGCCCCGGGGGGCTCTCGGTGGAGCAGATCTTCGAGCTCTTCCCGAATCTCAAGGAGCGCCTGAGGAGCCAGGGCACGAAGCTCTCGGGCGGCGAGCAGCAGATGCTCGCGATCGGCCGCATTCTCCGCACGGGCGCGCGCCTGCTGCTCCTCGACGAGCCGACCGAGGGCCTCGCGCCGGTGATCGTGCAGCAGATCGGCCGCACGATCGAGCGCCTCAAGAAGGAGGGCTTCACGATCCTGCTGGTCGAGCAGAACTTCCGTTTTGCGGCCACGGTGGCCGACCGCCACTACGTGATGGAGCACGGCCGCGTCGTCGACATGATTCCCAACGCGGAACTCTCGTCCAGCATGGCCAAGCTTCACGACTATCTCGGCGTGTGAACCCTCGCGTCGCCGGACCAGCGAGCGCCTCGCGACCCAGCGCGGCGCCGAACGTAACCAAGGAGGAGGAGGCAACATGAACATGCTCAAGCGCACCCTGGTCGCGACCGCGATCGCCGCCACGCTCGGCGCCGGCGCCGCGCAGGCACAGGTTTCCGACGGCGTGATCAAGATCGGCGTGCTGTCCGACATGTCGAGTCTCTACACGGACCTTGCCGGCGCGGGCTCGGTGCTGGCGGCGCGCATGGCGGTCGAGGACTTCGGCGCCGCGAAGAAGAACATGAAGGTCGAGATCGTTTCCGCCGACCACCAGAACAAGCCGGACGTGGGCAGCAACGTCGCCCGGCAGTGGTACGACGTCGACAAGGTCGACGTGATCGTCGACACGCCGAACTCCGGCGTTGCGCTCGCCGTCAACCAGATCACGCGCGACAAGGGCAAGGCGTTCCTCGTCTCGGGCGCGGCGTCTTCCGACCTGACTGGCAAGGCGTGCTCGCCGAACACCATTCACTGGACCTACGACACCTGGATGCTGGCGAATGGCACGGGCAGCGCGATCGTCAAGACCGGCGGCGACTCGTGGTTCTTCCTCACCGCCGACTACGCGTTCGGCCACGCCCTAGAGCGCGACACCGAGGCGGTGGTCCTGAAGGGCGGCGGCAAGGTGCTCGGCAAGGTCCGGCACCCGCTCAACACGCAGGACTTCAGCTCTTTCCTGCTGCAGGCCCAGGCGTCGAAGGCGAAGATCGTGGGTCTCGCCAATGCCGGCGGCGACACGACCAACTCGATCAAGCAGGCGGCCGAGTTCGGCATCGTCAAGGGCGGGCAGAACCTCGCCGGACTGCTGGTGTTCATCACCGACGTCCACTCGCTCGGCCTGCAGACGGCGCAGGGCCTGATCTTCACCGAGACGTTCTACTGGGACATGAACGACCAGTCGCGCGCGTTCGCGAAGCGCTTTTCCGCGGCCAACAAGGGCATTCACCCGACGATGGTCCATGCCGGCGTCTACTCGGCCGTGCTGCATTACCTGAAAGCGGTGGACGCCATCAAGGGTGACGACGGCACGAAGGTGATCGCGCAGATGAAGGCGACGCCCACTGACGACCCGCTGTTCGGCAAGGGCACGATCCGCCAGGACGGGCGCAAGATCCACCCGGCGTACCTGGTCGAGGTGAAGAAGCCCGCCGAGTCGAAGGGTCCGTGGGATTACCACAAGATCCGCGCGACGATCCCCGCGGATCAGGCGTTCCGTCCGCAGGCCGAAGGGGGGTGCCCGCTCGTCAAGTGACCGCTCGCGGCAGCGAGTGGTCATCCACGCGCAAGTCGGGATCCAGGGTCTTTGCCGTGTGGAAGACGCTGGGTTCCCGCCCCCCGCTTGCGCGGGGGCACGCTTCGCGGGAACGACGATCCCATCGCTGATGCGCCGGCTGACCGGCGCTGCACGCGTCCGCACCAGCCGGCGAACATGCAAACGAATGCGCCATGAGTGAGATCTTCGGAGTGCCGACGCAGGCGCTGTTCGGGCAGTTGCTGATCGGCCTCATCAACGGCGCGTTCTACGCGGTGCTGTCGCTTGGCCTCGCGGTGATCTTCGGCCTGCTCAACATCATCAACTTCACGCACGGCGCGCAGTACATGATGGGCGCGTTCTGCGCCTATTTCCTGCTGAACAAGCTCGGTATCGGCTATTGGTGGTCGCTGCTGATCGCGCCGATCGCCGTCGGTGCGACCGGCATGCTGATCGAGCGCACGATGCTGTCACGCCTGTACAAGCTCGACCACCTGTACGGTCTCCTGCTGACCTTCGGCCTCGCGCTGGTCATCCAGGGCGTCTTCCGCAACGAGTTCGGCTCGTCGGGGCTGCCCTACCAGATCCCGCCGGAACTCGCCGGTGGCTACAACCTCGGGTTCATGTTCCTGCCCAAGTATCGGGCCTGGGTGATCGTCGCCTCGCTCGTCGTCTGCCTCGCGACCTGGTACGTGATCGAGCGCACCAAGCTGGGCGCCTACCTTCGCGCCGCCACCGAGAACCCGACGCTCGTCCAGTCGTTCGGCGTCAACGTGCCGCGGATGATCACGCTGACGTACGGGTTCGGCGTCGGCCTTGCGGCATTGGCCGGTGTGATGGCGGCGCCGATCTACCAGGTCAACCCGCTGATGGGCGCCGACCTGATCATCGTCGTGTTCGCGGTGGTGGTGATCGGGGGCATGGGCTCGATCCTGGGCTCGGTGCTCACGGGCTTCATGCTCGGTGTCGTCGAGGGCCTCACCAAGGTGTTCTACCCGGAAGCCTCGAACACCGTGATCTTCGTGGTCATGGTCATCGTGCTGATCCTGCGCCCCGCGGGACTCTTCGGGCGGGAGCGCTGACGATGGGCGACATCAACGTGAAGGCGGGCGCGACGGCCACGCCGGCTGCCGGCAGCGCACTTCGTCGCCCGGCCGTGGGCATCGCCGTGATGGTGGCGCTGTTCGCGATCGCGCCGCTGGTGGGCTTCTACCCGGTGTTCCTGATGAAGGTGCTGTGCTTCGCGCTCTTCGCCTGCGCCTTCAACCTGCTGATCGGCTTCGGCGGCCTGCTTTCGTTCGGTCACGCAATGTTCCTCGGCACCGCGGGCTACGTCTCGGCGCACGCCGCCAAGGAATGGGGCTTGCCGCCGGAGGGTGCGATCGTGCTCGGCACGCTGGCCTCGGCCCTGCTCGGCATCGTCACCGGCTTCATCACGATCCGCCGCCAGGGCATCTACTTCGCAATGATCACCCTCGCGATCGCGCAGATGATGTTCTTCTTCTACCTGCAGGCGAACTTCACCCACGGCGAGGATGGCATCCAGGCGGTGCCGCGCGGCCGGCTGTTCGGGTTCATCGACCTCGCGAGCCCTTACGCGATGTACTACACGGTGCTAGCGATCTTCCTGTTCGGCTTCCTGGTGATCTACCGCGCGATCCACTCGCCGTTCGGGCAGGTGCTGCAGGCGATCCGCGAGAACGAGCCGCGCGCGATCTCGCTCGGCTACGACGCGGACCGCTACAAGCTCCTCGCGTTCGTGCTGTCGGCGACGCTGTCCGGGCTCGCCGGGGCGACCAAAGCGATAGTTTTCCAGCTCGCCTCGCTCACCGACGTGCACTGGACGATGTCCGGCGAGGTGGTGCTGATGGTGCTCCTGGGGGGCATGGGCACGATCTTCGGTCCGGTCGTCGGCGCGCTGGTCATCATCGCTCTGGAGAACTACCTCGCCCCGTTCGGCCAGTGGGTGACGATCATCACCGGGCTGATCTTCGTGGTGTGCGTGCTGGCGTTCCGTCGCGGCATCGTCGGGGAGCTCGCCGCCTGGCTCGGGCGCCGGCGCGGCTGACGCGCGCCGCGCGATGCTCGTCTTCATCATCCGGCGCAGCCTGCAGAGCCTCGTCGTGCTGGTGGCGATGTCGCTGCTGGTATTCGTCGGCGTCTTCGCGATCGGCAATCCGGTCGACATCCTGATCAACCCGCAGGCCGAGCAGCTCGAACGCGAGCGCGCGATCGCGGAGCTCGGCCTCGACCGGCCGCTGCACGAGCAGTACGCGACCTTCATCCGCGGTGCACTTGCCGGCGACCTCGGACGCTCGTTCGTCCACGCGACGCCGGCGCTCTCGCTCATCCTCGAGCGTATGCCGGCGACGCTCGAGCTCGCCATCGTCGCGATGCTGATCGCGGTGCTGCTGGGAATTCCGCTCGGCCTCTGGGCGGGACTCAAGCCCGACTCGGCGGGCGGCAGGGCGATCATGGCCGGCTCGATCCTCGGCTTTTCGCTCCCCACGTTCTGGGTCGGGCTGATGCTCATCATGGTGTTCTCGGTGATGCTCGGCTGGCTGCCTTCGAACGGGCGGGGACCGACGGTCGAGATCCTTGGCGTTCCCGTGTCGTTTCTGTCGCTCGACGGCTGGCGACACCTGATCCTGCCGGCGACCAACCTCGCGCTCTTCAAGCTGGCGCTCCTGATCCGGCTCACCCGTGCCGGGACGCGGGAAGCCCTCTTGCAGGACTATGTGAAGTTCGCGCGGGCCAAGGGCCTGTCGAACGCCCGGGTGATCCTCGTCCACGTGCTGCGCAACATCCTGATCCCGATCGTCACCGTGATCGGCCTCGAGTTCGGCTCGGTGATCGCATTCGCGATCGTCACCGAGAGCGTGTTCGCCTGGCCAGGCATGGGCAAGCTCTTGATCGACTCGATCAACACGCTCGACCGGCCGGTGATTGTCGCCTACCTGCTGGTGATCGTCGCGATCTTCATCCTGATCAACCTCGCGGTCGACATCCTCTACTCGGTGCTCGACCCGCGGGTTCGGTTGGGCGAGGCCAAGGGATGAGCGCTGCCGATCGCGCCGGGGAGAGTCCGCTCCGGCGCCTCGCCGCGGACTTCCTCGCGAACCCGGTTGCCGTGTTCGGCTTCGTGCTGTTGGCGTGCATCGTGCTGCTGGCGGTATTTGCGCCGCTGGTGTCGCCGCAGGACCCTTACGACCTGGCCCAGCTCGACATCACCGACGCGCGGCTCCCGCCGGGATCGCCGTCCACCGTTGGCGGCATGTTCTGGCTCGGCACCG
>Ga0105107_10000217_pt1 | contig 33875 bp, 15 predicted proteins | sample PPLLaktember2015_6_FD_79335 | JGI IMG/M metagenome (GOLD analysis project Ga0105107, IMG submission 79335) | Freshwater sediment microbial communities from Prairie Pothole Lake near Jamestown, North Dakota, USA - PPLs Lake P8 Core (1) Depth... | ecosystem: Environmental > Aquatic > Freshwater >...
AGGAGGACCATCCCCAGCTTGCTGAAGTAATGGAACCCGCCGACCATCCCCGGCGTGGGGATAGAGGCTCCCACGGCGGTCAGGAAAACGTAGGGAATGACCAGGAAATACGGGGCGCGGACGTGATAGGCGAAGAAAAAGACCCAGTAGAAGAGAACGATCCCGAGCCAGACGATGAGGGACAGCACGGCGTAAAGGGCCAGTTGCCGTCCCGCCCGGAAGAACCGGAGCCCCTCGATGAACTCACGGAGGAGGGAGAGGACCGACGCGCGGGCCTTTTCGGGCAGGGGCTTGAGCACGAAGGCGACGACCCGCAGGGCCCTTTCCCGGAAGAAATAGAGGAGGAGAATGACCGCCAGGATGGCCGCGGCGATGGAGATCCCGAGGACGCCCAGGACGGTCAGGCGCTCCCCCGCCTCCGGGCCGATCGGCCACGAGCCGGCGAAGAGCGGCCGCGAGAGCATGAAAATACCCAGCATCAGGCACATCGTGGTCATGTCGAAAAGGCGCTCGACGACGACCGTCCCGACCGCGAAGCCGGATTTCAGGCCTTCCTTGCGGGCCAGGTAGAGCGGCTTGACGAGCTCCCCGATGCGACCGGGAAAGACGAAGTTGACGGTGAAACCCACGATATTGGCCGCGACGAGGTTGCGGAAACGGACGTTGATCTTCTCCCGGGCGACGAGGATCTGCCAGCGGAGGGCCCGGGTCACGAAGTGGAGCGCGAAGAGCGGGATGGCCAGGAGGAAGAGGGGCACGCTGACGTCGGCGATCTGGGCCGGAACGTCCCTCCAATCGACGCTCCGCCCGAAGAGAAAGAGGAGGACGATCGAAAGGACGACGGCGGCGGCGATCTTCAGCGCGTTCAGTCTCATCGGCGGAGGTCATCTTATCATGAACGCTTCGGAGCCTCAAAGACGCCGGGGCGAATTCGGGGGCCTTGCGAAATGGGGACATGACCCATTTCTCTGGAAATGGGATCGTGTCCCCGATTTCGTTTGACTTGAATTCCGTCCCGATTTTCTTTAATATAGTCCTCCCTGCTGGGAAGTCGTCCAACGGCAGGACTCATGACTCTGGATCATGCAATCAAGGTTCGAATCCTTGCTTCCCAGCCAACTCATCCTCCGTTTCCCCTGATAATTCAAAGTTTTTCTTTGCATTTCTTTTAGTCACCAGTAGGCCAAATTAGGCGAGTTTAGGCACAATCTGTGACACCGTCGTTACATAGCGGAATGGTCTGCCCGCAGGCAAATGCGCCTTATATGGCGCAGTTTTCGGGCCAGGTCAGCCTGAAAATAAAATCTCAGGGGGAGCAGATTTTGAGTTGATGGTCTGCGATGATAAAGCTTCAAGATCTAGAAAAGAGATTGGTCTGCCAAAATAAAGATTCTAACCAATGCTATCAATATTTCCGAATTATAAAAAAACGCCTCCCCTCAGAGGAGTTTTCTGATCTTTATGGGCTCCAAATTATTCGCTTTCAGCTGGTTGTTGAAATCAGCAAGATCTTTGGCGATGATTCGCCTAATTTTGCCAATCTGTACCTCCAGTTCCCTCGCGAGGTCATCGAATATCTTGTATGCCCCATCAGTAGGTCTGTTGTCTCCCATTCCAACATGCCTCGCCAGCGCGGCAATTTTGTTATTCAGCTTAATCGGAAAGTTCAGTGGATCCTGGCTACTCCGGCTCTTCGCTTGATAGATCTCCCCCTCCACTGCGCTGAGATTCTTCATTAGGGTTTCGCCCGTCTTCGTGAGCTTGACGTCTCCTGCTTTCTTCAGCCTTTCTTTCATTTGTTTTCTTATCTCACGAACGCAGATGACGCTATTGTTGGCCTCGCTGGTCTTAACGCGGATCTTAACGAGGAAATCGAACTGCTCCTGAAGATCAGCCTGAGTGACATCTAGCAACCGCGGGTCCATCAAAATCTTGAACGGCTGGATTTGAGTTTCGCCGGACACTGTCAACCGGACCTGATAGGAGCCGGGAACGGCTTTGGGCCCTTCTATCGTTGCTCCCCAGAGTATCATGTCCGGAAACGTGATGGCCCCCGCGTACCGGCTATCCCATATGAACCTGTTCAAGCCCTCCTTTCGCGTGGGAATCCTCGGCTGTCTCCTCCGGCTATAATCGGAGATATCCCCTTGCTTGTCCATTTCTGCCGTGCTACTGAACGATCTTATCAAGTCCCCCGATTCATCCAAGATTTCAATCGAGACCTCATCGCACGAAGAGGAAAGATAATAGTCAATGACGGGTTCATCCAAGGTCCTGTATGTATCTCTCGGCTTAAATAGATATGCCGACTTTTTTGATATTTCAGGCTTGAACTCTCGGAGAGGCCAAATGTCATCGAGAATATAAACTGATCGTCCGTGTGTCCCGGCGATTAGATCATTCCTCTCGATAACTAGGTCAGAGACCTGGACATCGGGGAGGTTGAGAGAGAGCGACTGCCAGTTATCCCCGTCGTCAAAAGACACCCAGACGCCATGTTCGGTGCCAGCAAATAGGAGGCCAGCTCGGGTGGGATCTTCCCGGACCGTATGCACATAATCATCCTCACGGATTCCGTTGATTATTTTTGCCCAAGTTTTCCCATAATCGTGTGTCCTGTAAACATAGGGCGCCCGGTCATCTAACAGATAGCGCTTAGCGCAAAAATAGGCCGTACCCGGGTTGTGGGAAGAGCCTTCTATAATACTGATACGGCTGAGACGCGGGAGGTCCTTAGGCGTGATGTTTTCCCAGTGTCGACCACTATCGCGTGTGATATGCAAAAGGCCATCATCAGACCCTGCCCAGATAGTCTCTGCCTCATGCTTTGATGGTGCTAGCGCAAAAATGGTAGCATATATCTCGGGTCCGTTCATATCGTGAGTGATCGGCCCCCCTGTTTTACCCAGTGTCTTCGGGTCAGCCAGAGTCAGATCTGGACTAATCCGCATCCAGCTTTGGCCATCGTTGGTCGTCTTCCACACATGCTGTGAACAGCAGTACAGGACGTTAGGATCGTTGGGAGAGAACGCAATCGGAAAGGTCCACTGCCAGCGCTCGGGAAGTTCTTCAGCTGCCTCGCCTGAAAACATTCTCGGATAGGGCTGAATATCCCGGAGTCTCCCCGTTCTGCGGTTATACTTGGTCAGCAACGCTCCCTGGCTTCCAGCGTAAAAGAGATCTAGATCGAGAGGATGCTGGACAATATATCCACTCTCTCCGCCTCCCACCGAATAGAGGGCACCAATATCCCCTGTTGCGCTCCTGGGAAAGGGGCCTATTTCGCTGGGGATGGCCATTGTGGAATTATCCTGCTGTGCCCCACAGACATGGTACGGAATATCCTTGGTGGTCGTGACGTGGTAAAGCTGTGCGGTAGGAAAATCCTGCATGGTCCATGTTAGGCCGCCGTTTAAGGACACATTGCCGCCTCCGTCGTTGCTGTTAATTATGCACATCGGGTCCCTCGGATTGACCCAGAGGTCATGGTTGTCCCCATGAGGAACCCGGATCTGGGAATACACCTTTCCTCCGTCCATGGATTTATAAAAGCCGGTGTTCAATACAAACATGGTATCGGCATCCTTGGGATCGGCATAAATATGGGAATAGTAAAAGGCGCGCTGCCTCAGGTTTCGGTCTTCATTCACTTTGATCCAGCTCGCGCCGACATCGTCAGAGCGGAAAACTCCCCCATTCTCATTTTCTACAATCGCATATACCCTGTTGGAATCCGCAGGCGAGATCACGACACCGATTTTGCCGATTACACCAGAAGGCATCCCTGGATTCCGCGTGATCTCGATCCACGTATCCCCTCCATCCGTTGTTTTGAACAGTCCGCTATCTGGGCCCCCACTCGACATTTTATAGGAAATCCGGTAGGACTCCCAGATGGCAGCAAAAAGGACCTTCGGGTTGTGAGGATCCATAGTCAAGTCAATCGCTCCAGCCTTGCTGCTTCGGTACAGCACCCTCTCCCATTTCTTGCCTCCATCAATGGACCGAAACACGCCACGCTGCTCGTTAGGGCCTGCCACGTGACCGAGGGCCGCTACATAAACCAGGTCAGGGTTCTCAGGATGAACCCGAATTTTGGAAATGACCTGTGTATCATCGAGACCGATATGAGCCCATGTTTCCCCAGCATCTGTGGACTTGTACATACCATCACCCTGCATGATATTGCCGCGCAGCGCATGTTCTCCCATGCCCAGGTAAACCACATCCGGATTGGACTCGGAAACCGCCACCGCACCCACCGAAGAACTCCTAATCTGACCGTCGGTAACGGGAACCCAATTGTTCCCTGCATCTGTTGTCTTCCACAATCCGCCGCCGCAGGCTCCAAAGTAATACTCCAGTGGCCGGCTCGGACTTCCTGCACAAGCAATCGACCGCCCACCGCGGTTCGGGCCGATATTCCTCCATCTCATGGCGTTAAACATATTCGTATCATACGTTTGTGCCTGCAGCTCACAATAGAAAAAACAAATCAAGATACTATAAAATACTACTCCAGCGAATGTAATGAAGCGCAGTGCACGCAAATGAACAGAACGGTACTTTTTCATTTCTCGGGCCTCCTTGAATAAAATCGTTGCCCTCCCGATTGAATCCACACATTCTTAAACCCCGCCTTCGACAGAATCAAGGCCCGACCCCTGAATCCGGCTTCACCTTGCGGTCGGCTTCTTCCATTAGTCGAAAAGGAACCGACTATTGGGCTTTTTTGACCAAGCGGGGTTCTCCCCAAACGACATAATTATCCGCCGCCTCTTTAGTCCCCGGTAAACTGATGAGCTGGAGATCCTTGATACCCTTCAGTGACACGCGGATTGAAACCGCAGGGTCTTTCCGGTCCCGGGGTTCGCTCTCAAACAAAACCTTTTCATTCCCCTTTATCTGGAAGACCACAGATCCTTCTACGCCCAGCACCGAATGGAGACCCGCCGTGACCTCGAACCGGTCGTAGACGTCCTCTGGCACGATATAGCTAAGAACACAAGGCTCCCCCGTCAAAGATTTTCGCGTTCCTGCGGCGATTCCAGTCGGAAAGATCCGCTCGTGCGGTTTCCCGCCGTGGTTCGTAATCAGGCTCAAGGGAAGAGGCTGCCTGTCCTTATTCAGGATGATATTGCAGGTGGGAATCCCCAAAGGCCTGAACATCTGGGGTTGACGCCAGGCTAAATCTACTGTCTCCAAGGGGATCAGGCTGGAAATGTCAAATTCGCGGAAACTTGTCAGCTCGTTTGCATCCATACGATAGAACGCAATCTGAAAAGCGCTGTTGAGGGCGTCTGCTGCGGCTTCAGCTCCGAGGACGGCCATGATGCTATTTTCGGCGTCGGCGGCGTCTCGATCCTCGCGATATATAGCCTGAATGATCGGGATTACCCTGCCCCTAGCTTGAATGATATTCTGATTCATCTTCTGATGGAGTCGGAAGGCGGCTTCAGATGGTCCTTGTCCGAGAAGCTTCGGCCGATAATTCGTAAGATCGGCCTTGACGTTTCCGGATTCTATCGGGCCGTGAAGGCGTAGGTACTGAAACTTCTCCGGCGGCGGGAGGAGTTGCATGAAAAGAAAGAATTGGTTATCCCCGGCTATTGAGTGAGAGGGTGCGCTGTAGTCTTCAATAACGTGGAGGAGGACTCCAGCGAATTTTGCCGCATCCTCGATCTTTTCAGCTTTTAGGGCCGAGACGATACGGTCGAGAAAATATTCATAAAGACGAAAATTATCTCTCTGCTTCCCGGGCAGATGATAATGGCCATTGCGGAGGACAAACTCCTGTTTAACCTGATAGCCATATTCACTGAAGATGACCTGGTTGTCGTCCAAGATCGCATAGCCCGCCAGATCCGGGCGACTCAGGTAATAATCGGGAATCAGGCAGTATTCGTCAATGATATTAGGAATAAGATCCTTCCAGATTTCCTGCTGCCATGCGGGTAGCGCCTCGAGTGCCGCACGGGTCATGACCTTATGCGGCTTGCCTCCCCAACTCCATAGCATATTCTCGGCAGACAGGCCGAGGACCAGCATAATGGCCAGAAATCCAATCTGTCTTCTGCTTGATTTTCTCATGCCAAAGAACTCCTCAGTACAATGGGATTCTCTCTCTCGTCCGAACAGAGTAAAAACGGACGAGTGGTCAGCCATCTTAATCAATGGAACGAGGAAAGATGTTCCAACGGATCTTATAGAGCCGCTCTCCAGGTCGAATAAGTTCGCCTTCCGGATGTAGGAATCGCACCCGATCAGTCCACCATCCCTCTTCTCCCGCCATTGTATAAGCGACTTGGCCAGTCAAAGGATGAATGGTGACACTCTTGATAGATCCCCGCCCGTCCAGGTCGGTTTGGACACGAAATGTCCGCGTTTCACGATCGAATTCGTATACTCGGCGACCCGCGGTGATTAGCATTTTCGATGTCCTCGGAACAGGACTCATGTCATGTCCTCCCCGGCTTGGTAGCGGGAAGGCTGCGTCGCATACGAGAGAGGGTTGATCGGTATCCCAATCGACCCGGCGATAGGCGCGCAATTCGTCTCCGCCCAATGCCCAAAGCAGGTCGCGGTCCTCGTCCCAGACCACGCCATGGGCGGAGACGAGGGTATCGGAATAAAGGGGTTTATCCGGCCATTTCAGATCAAATAGAATCAATCGATTTCCTGTTTGTCCGACGGACGAGGCGACAGCCAAGCGCCCGCCAGGCATGACGTCGGCGGAGTGAGCGTTCAGAACTGCAGCATAGAACAGGGCTTTCCCAGTACTTCTTTCGACGAGGACGACCGCGCCTCCTGAGGATGTGACCAAGACCGCACGGCCGTCGTCGATCGGCTTGCAATCATCTGTCGTCCTGAAGGAATTTTTAAGATGGCTGGGAAGCTCAAAGCAATTTTGGGCCTGCCATGACCAGATCTTCGCCGGCGGGCCACCTCCGGGTGGCGCCAGCTTGAGGATGAAAACCTCGTCACCACCACAAAGAATGAGTTCGTCAGCAACAGCAACAGTGGCGAGGGCTGCGGTCAATAGCACACAAAGCAACAATCTCTGCCGCGACATCTTCCTGCTCCTCCACACTAGCCGATTCTGAGTCCTCGCCATCAAAGCGGCCCGTCAAGGTCAATCAGATCAAACGGGGATCCCGCTCGCGTTTCAATGTCTTCTATAAAGGCACCCGGATCATTTTTGAATCATCGAGACGTCGAAAACAAACATCCCCCGGCCGTGCGTAGCGATCACAAGAAGGGGATCCCGCGGATGGACGACGAGGTCCTGCACATAGACGGTAGGAAGGTTGCCGCCGAGCGTTTGCCAAGTAGCCCCGCCGTCGGAGGAGACATAAACCCCATAGTCCGTCCCCGCATATAGCACGTTCTCTCTCTTGGGGTCCTCTCGAATGACGCAAACTGCACCACCCGGAATCTCCCCAGCAAGGTCAAGCCAATTCCGGCCGTAATCGTTGGACTTGTAGAGGTATGGGGCGACGTCATCGTCTCTGACGCCGTTGAGGGAAACGTAAACGACATTCTCGTGATAGGCGGAGGCCGTGACACGAGAGATATGTTTATTAAATGGCAATCCCGCGCTGATGTCCTCCCACTTTCGGCCGTGGTCTCGCGTTACTTGCACCCGCCCGTCATCAGTTCCGGCGTAGAGAAGACCAAACTTCAGGGGTGATTCTGAGATGGATGTGATAGTCGCGAAAGAGACATCATCCTGTTGCTGGCGGTTATTGTAAGTCAGGTCGGGACTGATTCGTTCCCAGCGGTCACCTCGATTCAGAGACCGATATATATACTGAAAGCCCGCATAGAGGATTGACGGATTATGGGGGGAGATGATGAATGGTGTGAGTGATTGAGCTCGCAGGGGCGGCTCGCCATCCTCTGCGGTCGGAGCGATCCGGACGCTTTTCCAGGTACCGTTGACGAACTCAGAACGGAGGATCTTACCAGAATAAAAGATATTTGAATCAGTAGGATCCACCGCGACGGAATTGTATTCTCCGCCAGGCATACTAGTCCAAGGGCCCCGGCCCCGGCTCCATGACTCGATTCTTGGACGGTAGGTCACCGGGCCCCTATAGCATGAGTGGTCTTGGGTAGATCCGTAGACGTTGAAGGGTTCTTCCATATCAACGGCAAGGCTATAGAATTGGGAAATCGGGAGGCTCCTGCACCACTGCCAGCTCGCACCGCCGTCATAGGAGATATTGATACCGCCGTCGTTGCCGCTGATAAGGTGGTTTGGATCTGCTGGGTTTATCCATAAGGCATGATGGTCGACATGGAGGTTTGCATAAACCGTTTTTGCGAACGACCTTCCGCCGTCAGCAGATTTCAGGAGGTTCACCCCCAAAACATAGACAGTGTTCTCGTCGGATGGATCAATCCGAATCTGGGTATATCCCCAGCCGAACCAATTAATGGCTGGATACATGTACATTTCGGAAAAGGAAGCGTCCTCAGGACTGACCTTTCTCCAGCGCATCCCTTTATCATCGGACCTGTAGACCTCTCCGCCCTTGAGGAATGGACGCCGAGCTTCTGCGGCTGCGATACGAGGCTCGATTTCGGGCTTCGATTGCGGGAGTCGAGTTTGGTTGTCGACGAGGGCATAAAGCACCTTGGGATTGGACCGCGCAACATCAATGGCGATTCGACCACGTAACTCCGCTGGGGGTAGGCCGAAGTTTATGGGCTGCCAGGTCCGGCCCCCGTCCTGAGACTTATGAAGGCCGCTGTTTTGATAGCCAGTCTTATTATTGGGATCGCTCCAGCGCCGGCGAATCCTTTGCCATGTGGCGGCATAAAGGACCTCCGGGTCCGAGGGATCCATAGCCAGATCGATTGCCCCCGTTTGATCATCGATGAAGAGAATCTTCTCCCAGGTTCGCCCGCCGTCGGTCGTCTTATAGACGCCCCGGTCAGGGTGGAAGGTCCACTCATGCCCGGAAGCAGCGACATAGACGATATTCGGGTCTGCCGGATGGATAATAATGCGGCCGATAGTGTTTGTTCCAGCAAGTCCCACATGGGACCAGGTCTCACCTCCATCGGTCGATTTATACACACCCGCACCGGGGAGAGAACTGCGCAGGATATTTGCCTCGCCAAGACCAACCCAGATGACATCCGCATCGGAAGGAGCGATGGCGATGTCGCCGATCGAGGCCGAAATGCCGTTTTCCAAGATAGGTTCCCAGGTCGTCCCCGAGTTAGGGGATCTCCAGACGCCTCCCGATGCGGACGAAACATAGATCGTCCGGGGTTGCCCAGGGTGGACCGCGATGTCGGTGATCCGCCCGCTGATGATGTCCGGCCCGAGGTACTCCCACTTCAGATCCCGGAAGGGGGAAGCAGCTTTCATCGACATGTGCTTCTCGAACCAGCCCATCCGAAGCAAGGGGTCTGTCGATTCGATCTTCTTCCTTGCCCCGGATCGGTCTGGCACCCCGCCCGCAACAGAGAAAACGGCTAGGGCAACCGCCAGTACGATACCGATTCTCGGCACAGACCAACGCTCTATCAAAGGCATGGCCATCACCTTAGCCCTTCAGACATCGGCTACTTTATGCGCATTAAAACAACGTCGTCGGCGGGGATCGTGACCTCCTCCCCTCCCCCGACTAAATTAGCCGCTAGGAGCGACATTGCGCCTTTGCCGAGGATCTCGGCCGAAGCGACCGAGACGAGGGGGTAAGCGAGGCTCTTTGGATCAATCTGGACCCGAACCTTCTTAGGATTTGTTTCGAGATTTGCCAGGAGGACGTACGCCTCCCCTTTCTTACTATAAACAGCGGTCAGGCAGTCGCGGTCGTCGAGCTTAACGGCCTTATTCCGGCCGTCCTCGAACTTGTACTGTTCGATGTCACCCAGAGGCTTGAGTATCTTGTAGAGTGACATCGCTTCGTCACTTGCGGGCCACGGGGCGACCGACGTCATTAAGGTCGTGATGGCATGAAGCTGAAAGAGGCGCTTGGGCGCGTTCCGGGCGATCGTTCCATACCCAATAACGGCCCGTGGCCGGGCGCCAGCGAAGTTCCATTCAAGCGGAAGCTCTTCGGGCTTGGGCATCGAAACTAGGAGCCTTCCATAAGTGAACTCCATCCCGACGACATAAGAAGCAAAGTTCTCGGTGGCAAACATCGGAACCAGAGTATTGTGGAGGATGACCACGCCTTCCGGACCGACCCGCTCGCGTGTCCATTCCACAAGATTGAGCAGTCCCTCGATATCCCAGTGGCCCGTCGGCGATAATGCGAAGGCGCCCAACCCCTTGTCAGGTGAGACTCCCGTCGTGGTCTTCCCCATGTGGAGAGGATTGTTACAATAGAGGGCGATGTTCCAATCATAATACACGCCATCAAATTTATGGTTTTTCAGGACCCGGTCGATCGTGAACTTGAGATAATCGAGCCATCCAGACTTCAGGCACATATGCGCGCCGTAGTAGTAATTCGGCCGGAGGTTGCCCTGGTCATCCGGTTTACGTCCCCATTCTTCGGATTTCTGCCAGAAAACCTCGTTGCTCGGGTGAAACTCGTGGTTAGAAAAATATGGGGCCGTCTTCATTCCATACTTATGAATCATATCGATGACAGCGTCCATCTTTTTCATTTCGGCCGGGGGATAGGGGGGATAGCTTCCGTCACGCCAGAATAGGCCATCTCGGTTGCCATCCCCATCGTTGTGGAGGTGCATCGTAACAACCCCGTTCTCAGCGTTCTTCTTGATTTCCTCCTCGGTGACCCAATCTCCCTTGTTTACTCGGTAAGACATGTTCAACCAGGGCTTATTGGCGTGGCCTTCCAGGATGGGGATTCCAATGAAATAATCGAAGGTCCAGGTTCCGTTAAGGGGGACCCAGCCTCCTTGGGGCAGCTCGAAGCTGGGAGATAGCTGAAGGGGCATGATCGAAACGGCGATTCCGAGGGGATTGGTGCTCGGCTGAAGTTCACAGTAGCCGGTCCCGGGCGTCCCCGTCACCTGGAAATCCCATTGGGAAAGGTCATCGGCCATGAACCATTCTAGGCCTTCAATCCCTGGATTGGCTAGGACGACATACCGGGGAACATAGCGCGTTTGGAACGGCAGATCGAAGTGGGTTCCAGGACGAATCTTCCCCCATTGGCGAATTTGGCCGTTCTGCCAACTATGAGGCGATGCCCCCATCTCTTCGAATACGGCGGGACGCCACCCGTAGTCTGTGAGGCTGGGGTCGACGATAGTAGAGAGAACGGAGACATTGCGAACCCGGACGGATTCTTTGGGTGCGGTGATTTCCTTGTGGATTTTGATATAGCCCCACCGGTATGTGTAAACCGTCTTGGCCATAACACCCGAGGCTTTCCCCTCGCGGCTGAGGAGCGGGGTTTCGACGGTGACGACGACCGTCCGGCCGTCTTTAGCTTGGACAACAGACGGGGACTTCGCATTCAGGTCGCTGAAGGTATCCTGTACCCGGGCTCCGCGGGGAGCAGCTGTATCAGAAGGCACAGGACTGCTTGCCAGCTTCAGCCGCACTGAAGTCTCAAGAGGCTGGAGGATCAAGTTGGGCGCCTTGCCATGTGTCAGATTTATCTTCTCGATAGCCCCGCCCCTTTTCAGATCATGCTGGATTGTATAATAAGGAGTCGAGAGGATGAGCTTCCCAGCCGCGTCATCCCGGCGCACTGTATAGTCTTGCGGCCACCAGCTTTTCGTCGGAGCGGGGCTCTGGGCAACAAGCTGGACGAGAAGAACCATGGTCAGGGCAAACAGGCCGATGAGACCTCGCCCCCATTTGGCCTTCGGGTTCCGGCAGTTCTTGGTCATGAATTACCTCCCTTTCAATGGATGTTCTAGATTGGCGTGCGGGCCAGGGATTCGACCTATTTCAGTCGGAGGATCACAGCGCCGTCGCCAGGGATCGTCACTTTCTCTCCGCCTGTGGTTATACCCACTGCGTCGAGGCGCAGGGGAGTCATTCCGGCTATAAGCTCAGCCGAGGATATGGTGGTGAGCGCCCAGGGTAAAGCCCCCGGGAGTATGCGGCAGATGACCGAAATCGCCTCAGCGCTAAAATTCCCTAAGATAATAAAAGCTTCACCAGGCTTGCTGTAGATGGCGGCAGCACAATCGCTCTTATCGAGGCTGACGGCCCCATTCCGCCAGTCGGCAAAACGATATTGTTCAAGATCGCCGAGCGGTTTGAGCAATTGGAACAGAGCCGAAGCCTCTGGAGTTACGCGCCACGGGGCTACGGCAGACAGGAGCCCGGCGAGGGCCATATGTTGATGTAATCTCCGTGGGGCCCTAGGCGCGATAATTCCGCCCGAGATGGCCGCCCGGGACCGGGCTCCCACAAAGTTCCATTCCAAGGGAAGCTCCTCGAGCTCTGGAAAGGATTCCGAGACGACGTTGTAGCCAAACTCCATTCCGACGACATAGTCGGCGAAATTCTCTGTGGCGAACATAGGCACGAGGGTATTATGAAGGAGTACCAATCCGTCGGGCCCTACCCTCCGTCGCGTCCACTCGACGAGTTCAAGCAACTCGTCTTGGTCCCAATGGCCTGTGGGCGAGAGGGCCAAGGCACCCAAGCCTTTGTCCCCGGAGACTCCATTAGACGACTTCCCGACATGAAGTGGATTATTGCAGTAAAGGGCGAGATTCCAATCGTAGTAAACACCGTCAAACTTGTGGTTCTTAAGGGCACGATCGACGCAGAGCTTAAAGAAATCGAGGAATCCAGATTTCAGGCACATGTAGTAGCCGTAGCGCCAATCGATGTTTGTTCCCGTGTCATCGACTATCCGTTTCCATTCTTCGCCGTGCTTGATGAATTCCTCAACCGTCCCGAAGAGCTCATGGTTGGAGAAATAAGGGGCGATCCTAATCCCATATTTATGGCAAAGGTCGATGACCTGATCCATCTTTTTCATCTCTTCCGGAGGATAAGGCGGATAGCTTCCATCCCTCCAGAATAGGCCGTCACGCGTTGGACCGTCGTTATGGAGCGTGACGATATTGACTCCAGACTCCGCCCACTTCTTGATTTCCTCTTCGGAGACCCATTTCCCGCCATTAATCGCGACACGTTGATTGAGCCATGGGTTGTAAGCATGCCCCTCGAGGATAGGCAGCCCAACATAATAGTCGAAGGCATAGGAGCCCCGGACGGCGACGGATCCTTTATAGAGACTAACGGGATAGAGTGAGACCGCTACGCCAAGAGGATTCCGATTCGATGAGACCTGGCCAAAACTGGTCCCTGCCTGGCCGGTCATTTGGTAATCCCACTGAGACAGGTCATCGCCCATGAACCACTCTAGGCCCTCTACCCCCGGATTGGCGAAGACGAGATAGCGGGGCAGGTGGCGGGTCTGGAGAAAGTTGTCAAGCTGGGTTCCAGGTCGCATTTTGCGCCACTGGATGATTTCACTCCGCCAGCTCCAGAGGTTGGCGAATACTCGTTCTTGGGCCCCGTTCCGATAGCCATATTCGGACAGGCTTGGGTGCAGAGACGTGGAAAATATGCCCAGATTCTTAATTTTGATCGGGGCGTCAGGAAATATGACATCCTTATGAATCCTAAGATACCCCCAGCGGTAGGTATAGGTCGTCTGGCTCACGACTCCTGACTCTTTACCGCTCTTATCCAGAAGGCGGCAACGGACTGTTACAATCGCAGACGCATCCTCCGTCCGATGAGAGACCGTCGGCGAAGCGTCATTGAGGTCGCTGTAAAGAGGAAGTGAATCAGGTCCACTGTAGGGGGCAGCAACGCTCTTGTCCTCAATCTGAACGGATGTTTCGATGGGTTGGACGAGCAGGTTGGACGCCCGACCGTTCATGAGGGCAATCTTAAAAATTGCCCCACCTCTCTTAAGGTCGTGCGTGACCGCATAAAAGGGCGTCGATAGGGTTAAGGTTGCCGCAGCATCGTCACGGAGAACCGTGGTTTTCTGAGGCCAGTGGCCCTTGATCTCGGCCGGGGGGGACGGGAACAGGGCCGGGGCAATGAAGAGCAGCACGAGAAAGAACCCTGCGATCTTTCTAGAAAGCCTATCAGCATCAGGAATCATGCTGGCCATCCTTTCACGTTCGGTTCAGACAACAGCTCATTTCAGCCGAATTAAGATCGCTCCATCCGCCGGGAGAAGGATCGATTCTCCGGGCCCGGCCAGCCGTTCCGGCGAAAGGGCCTCCGATCGGGAAGGCGACACGACGTCCGCCGTGGCGAGTTTATCGAGAGGATGAGGGAAATCCCCAGGCCTGATTACACACGTTACAGTTTGAGGCGCGGGATTAAAATTTGCCAAGATGACATACGTTTCGCCCGGCCGGCTGAAGAGGGAAGCGTAGCAGCGACGGTCGTTTAGGGTAACCGCTGGGGTCCTCCAGTCCTCGAACCGGTAAGTTTCCAGGTCGCCCAGTGGCCGCAGGATCTTGAACAACTCGATGGTCTCAGGATTCGCCCGCCACGGGGTGACGTTGGTCATAAGGGCGGCCAGGGCATGCAGACGGTAAATCCGCCGTGGGGCGTTCCGCTCCACAGTCCCACTCGCGATAATTCCTCTTGATCTCGTGCCCGGAAAATTCCATTCTAAAGGTAGCTCCTCGAGTCCGGGGACGTCCGCCATCAGCTTACTGTAAGTGAACTCGAGGCCCACGACGTGGCTGGCGAAGTTCTCGGTGGCAAACATAGGGACCAGGGTGTTGTGGATGATAACAAGGCCGTTCGGGCCGACGCGCTTACGAGTCCATTCGGCGAGGTTGATAAGCTCATCAATATCCCAATGACCCGTTGGGGAAACGGCGAAAGAGCCAACCCCGCCCTTGTCAACGACTCCGTTTGTCGTTTTCCCGACATGTAATGGATTATTGCAGAACATCGCGATGTTCCAATCATAGTAAATCCCATCAAACTTGTGGTTCGTCAGGACCCTGTCAACGGTCGACTTGAAGTGGTCCAGCCACCCCGATTTAAGGCACATGTGCGCCCCGTAATAGGTATTCGGTCGGAGGCTTCCTATGTCATCGGGTTTCCTCCCCCACTCCTCGCCGTGCCTCTGGAACGCTTCTGTGCTCTGGTGGAGCTCATGATTAGAAAAATAGGGGGCAATTCGGATGCCGAGTTGATGACAGAGGTCGATGTTCTCGTCCATTTTCTTCATAACATCTGGCGGGTTCGGAGGATAGCTTCCGTCTCGCCAGAACAAGCCGTCCTTGAAGCGGTCTCCATCATTGTGGATCGTAACTTCCCGGACGCCGTCCTCTGCCCACCGCCGGACCTGTGAGGGAGATACGATATTCCCGCTATCGTCCCGCAGGCCGCGGAAAGATTGGTGGAGCCACGGTCTTGTCGCCCGCCCTTCGATAATAGGCACGGCCATGTAGTAGTCGAATTTGGCGCTTCCGTTTAAGGCGACGAACCCTCCCTTTGGAAGGACAAAGCTCGGGGAGAGGTTCAGGGGGAAGATGGAAACTGCTACGCCGGCGGGGTTAGCGTTGGCGCGCACTTCGCAGAAGCCATCTCCGGGCTTTCCTGTCATCTGGAAATCCCATTGTGACAAATCGTCCGACATGAACCATTCGATCCCCTCCCGACCGGGGTCAGCGAGGACTAAATAGCGGGGGACATGACGGGTCTGGAAGGGAAGGTCCAGATGAGTCCCTGGACGAATCTGGCCCCAACGCCTGATCTGACCGGTCTGCCAGCTATGAGGATTGGGACCCATCTCCTCCGTTACACCAGGCCGGTAGCCGTAACTCGAGAGAGTGGAATCGACTACAGTCGAGAGGAGACAGATATTGCGGATCCTGAGCCCCGGCTTGGTCGCCCGAAACTCCTTATGGATTTTGACATAACCCCATCTGTACTGATAAATAGTCTTCGTTTCCACTCCTGATTCCCGACCTTGATCGTCGACAAGAGGAGTATCAACGGTTACTGTTACGAAATCTCCTTCCCTCCGAGTTTCGACTATTGGGCTGGATGAACGAGCGTCGCTAAACCGGTCGGTAGCGGAAGGCGTTCCTGAGTCAGTGCTTGCTTCCTGTGCGAGCTGGATTCGCGTCTCAACGGGCCGCAACAACAGATTCGAGTTTCGGCCCTGAGTCAGTATTACCTTCGTAAGGACACCGCCGTTCTTAAGATTGTGCTGGAACAAGTAATAGGGTGTGGAGACGGTAAGGGTTCCCGCCATATCGTCCCGTTGGACCGAATAGGATTGCGGCCACCAACCAGGCAATTTCGGACCGGGCTTTTCTCGAACGCTTTGCTGAGCTCCGAAGCCAGAGAGCCCACAGATAACCAAAACAAAAAGAACTTGATTAGCGCGTATCTTCCGTTGATGCATTAGGCAGTCCTTTCCCCAGAAAGTCGACAATCGGAGGATGGGGCTCTGCTTACCGCGTCTTTTCCGTTACGAGGATTCAGAGACACCCTCTCCTCTCTCGAAACTTCTGCCGGAGATGCTCCGGGGCCGCGATAAGTCCGCAGTTAAAATTCGAACCGAATTCCGAACCTCGTGTGTCTCGGGGCCAGGGTCTCGCTCGCCACAAAACTCTGCGGGTTAGGGACGAATGAGCCATCATGCATATAGTACGTCCCCAACCGCTTGGCGGAACGACTGACGATGGTCGCCGAATTGAAGAGACTGAAGATATCGGCCATGAAGTAGACCGTTCCCTTGTCCCCTAGTCTAAACGCCTTCTCGAGCCGCATCGAGGTGCTGAAGAAGGGATCCATGCGCAAGTCTCCGTACTTACCGATATAGGCATTAAAGCTCCGGTTGGAGGAGTTCGGGGCGTTGAAGTCCTGGATGGTCACGTATTCCTCGACCACAAAGCCCTCCCGGCCGTAGGCGGTCAGGGAGGCGTTGATCCCCCAGGGAAGGCGATAGAGCCCTTGGAACTTGAACATCCAGCGGGGCATTCGCGAATAGGACGGCTGCCCTTCGAAGGACCAGTTGGTGGTTGGATTGAGATATCCATTCTCGCCGAAAAAGACTGAATCATCACAGAATGTTACCGAGAGGTTGGCCATCCATTTATGCGACATCCTCTTGTTCACCCCAAGAGTAAATTCGGAATAATTGCGGCCATAATCGGGTCTTTGCATCTTGATCCGGTAAACGGTCGAAGCGACTCCCGCCTTCAGGAGATAGTACGGCTTCCCAGCCCCCTCGCCCATGTCGTAAGGTCCAACCTGGTCTGGGACGACGCCGACCTGAACGTAATCATCTTTACTTGCAAACGTACCCGTATCCGGGTAGTAGTTGAGGGTCCAGTTCGGCTGATCGAAGACGCAATAGGTAAAGGCGGCCGAGGCGGAGAGATCACGAAAGAACTCATGCTCCAGAGAGAGTCCGAGCTCCCGAACCCGCTCGCAACGGACGCTATCATCGATCACCGTCGTTTGGGTAGACGTCTGGATTGGATTGAAGGGATCGAAATCCCCCCACATGATGTTTTTCATATCGTTCCAGTCGCCGACGAAGCCTCCCCCATCGTCGAAGGCGCGGTAGGGGGCGTAGGTATCGGAATTGTGCCAGTAGAGCTCTCTGTAGTCGATTATGCCGTCAGCGGTATCATCCAGCCACCAAAAATCGAGGGAGGCCTGCGTACCTAGAGGAAGAAAATTCCCGGCCTCCCCGTAGCCTACGAGAAGACCGTCTCCGGCATATTGGGACAGGGTTAGTTTGGCGACCGTCTTATTTTTGCCGCCGATATCCCACGTCAATCCCAAACGAGGCGAAAAGAATCCCCAGCCGTAATCAGGCTTGATCTTGGAGGTAGAGAACCGGGGGATCAGAACATCAACCGCGTCGGCCGTCGCAGCCGTAAAATCGGTCTGCCAGCCCTGGGAATCGGGGAGGACGGAATTTTCGACATTAATCGGGTTCACCCAGAGGGTCGCATAGTCATATCGAAATCCGAGGATTAGGGTGAATGGCCCTTTCGTGATAGTATCGCTCAGGTAGCCCCCATTAAGGTCGCGGCCGTAGTTGTTTAAACCCCAACGGGAGAATTCAAGCCGGGCGATATTGGGTACCACATCGGGGAAGCCATCCCCAGTAATGTCGACCGTATTGGTCCTGTAACCAATGTTCTTGATAACGTTGTAGTTCGAGAACGCGTCCACGCCCACTCTCTCCCAGCTATAACCGCCCTTGATCTCATGAGCGACGCCAAGGATGTTGTCATTAAAATAGGTGGCTAAAGCATTGATGTTATAGCGAGGCCTAGATTCGGCATAGGTATCGGCCTTCCGGGTCCAGATGCCAGTACCCTGGTTATAGATCCCAATCAACTGCGAATTCTCATTATTCCCGGGATCCAGGACCAAACCTGCGTTTCCCCCCAAAACTGAAACCGAGACAAATAGGGAGTCTCCAAACATGTGTTCATCACCGATGCGCCAGGTCGGCAGGCCGAAATGCCAGGGGGCTCTTTGAGTGTACCCGATGAGATCGGTGGGCCCCGTGCTTCGTCCGAACCCTTTTTTTTCATTGGTATTGAACCATAACTCCAACCGATTCTGGGGCATAATCTGGAGATTCAGCTTGGCGTTGTACGTTGTTAGGACGTATTGTTCGATAGAATTAGTGATGCCCCGCCGGTTCGTGTCTTGGACGCCATAACCCATCCAGAACCAGGCTTTATCCCGGACGATCGGCCCGCCCACGTTAAATCCATAATCTTTGTTGAGAATGATGCGGTTCGTTCCCACAATACCTTCCGCTCGAAGGGCATCGGTCAGATTGTCCGCCTGGAATTTCCTGTCCGAGACAAAAAATCTCCCTCCGAAGTTGAAATTATTCCCGCCTCTCTTGGTCACCATATTCATCGTCAGATTGCCGGTCCGGCGGGTAACATCCGCCCCTCCTATCGAGATCTGAACTTCTTCCCATTGGTCCATATCATAATAGCCGCCTTCGACCATCTGTCCGTCGATCGAGTAGACCCCGAAGGAATTATCCACTGTGCCGCGCGCCCCGGCATTATTCATCATCCCGGTATTAGTGTCACCTGAGAACACCTTATAGGGTGTAACCCCCGGGGCGAATTCCATAATGCTCAGGGTATCTCGGGCCGTCGGGAGAGATTGGAGAAGTTCTTTATCGACGTTCATTGAGGTGGAAGTCTTTTTTGTATCCACGAGGGGGATCTGGGCCGTTACGGTTACCTCTTCCTCAAGGCCACCGGCCTCCATCACGATTATTACGTTGAGATTGGCGCCCACGTTTGTGGTAATCCCCGTTTCGGTTCTTGTTTTGAATCCCTGAAGCTCAGCCTTTAAGGCATAATCACGGGCAGGAGGGATGGATAGGAACCGGAAATTCCCTTCCCCGGTTGTGATCTGGGAGACCGGAGACGTCAGGCTGCCAGTGAGGGTTACCGCCACTCCAGGAAGAGGGACTCCGTCTCTATCGACGACTTTGCCGTAGATATTCCCCGCTCTCTCTTGAGACAATACGGGGAGCACAAATGAAATTATGAGGACGAAGAATAGAATTTTTCGCATTTCTCCCTCCTATGAAGTTTTATGACTTACTCTAGAACGCGTCGAGAGATGATTACAATAGAATTACATGTCAATAAATATGGACAAATATGTGATTTGCAGTGACGATAATGCTATGTCGCTAAAAGGACATCAAGGATCTATCCCGCGTCTAAATGTCTGATATATTGCCGGGGGCAGAGCTTCCGATACTTCTTAAAGACCCGTGAAAAATAGAGTGGATCCTCATAGCCGATCTTCTCTGCCACTTCCTTAACCTTAAGGTGGGGAGAGGTCCGGAAATATTCCTCGGCCTTTTCAAAGCGGATCGTCATCACGGTCTTCTTGAAACCCATGTCTAATTTAGACTTAAAGAGATGGGAAACGGTCGAACGACTTCGGCCAACGGCGGCCGCCACCTCACCTAATTGGACAGGCTCTTCGATATGGTCTTGAATGTAGGACAGGGCCTTCTGAATAATCACGTGACCTTTCGCCATGATCATGTGCTGAGAGACAATATAATTAAAAAGGAACATAAAAAGTTCTTTTATATGTTTTTCCTTTTCCTTGGAGTAATAGGGTAGCTTATAATACGCCTCTTTAAGCTCGGCATACCCCCCCCCCCGCCGTGTCCACTCCGTCATTACCGGGAGAGGAATCTTTCGGTTCTGGCGGAACTGACCGAAGCCGATAAATCCCAAAAGGGCCCCGTTGCTAAAGATAGGGGTAATGATGTCCTTGACGCCGGCATGGCAGAAATGGTCAACGGTTCTTTTAAGGTTTTTCGCCTCTTCTTGGCCCTTCCTGTCGATGGCCCGGCAGGCGTCGACCCCAAACAGATTGTCTTGCATGAGCCTACAATAAAGCGCATTGGGGCGATTGAGTCCAACCTTAATGATCTCCCCATCGGGCGAATAAAATAGAATCTTCATGTCAAATGTCGAGCTGAAGTGATCGAAGATCTTTTGAACATCTTCCTTGAATATGATCTTTAAATAGCGTTTCATAACGAATACATAGCAGAAATCGGCAGGATAATCCATATATTTTGGACTCCCCAGATATGGAGGCCTGTTTCGATGCCTGGTAATATCGGAATCGGCGCCGGTCGGACCGAACTCGGTACAGACTTCAAGGCGGGAGGTGTAATATGAAATCCAGCGCTTGGCCTTTCCTGATGATCGGCATATTGCTCGCCGGCCCGTCGGTTGTATCTGGGAAGCAGCCTCTCCCAGTGAATGGTAAGGATGGGACTCCGGCGGCCCTGAGGTTGAAGTGGTTTGATGAGCACCTAAAGCTCAAACGCGATTCGCCCTTCCAGACCTTGGAAGCTCGCCTCATCGGCCCCATTGAGAACAGCGGCCGGATTACTGACGTCGCCGTTCCCAAGGGTCAGCCCTTTACACTTTATTGTGCAACCGCCTCAGGTGGAGTCTGGAAATCAATCAACAACGGAACCACGTGGATATCGATTTGGGATGAAGCTCCCTCAAGCGCTGTCGGAGATATCGCCGTATCCGATTCGCATCCGGACACCATTTGGATCGGCGCTGGAGAAAGCAATTGCCGCTGGTGGTCTTATTCTGGGACAGGAATCTACAAATCTGCGGATGGGGGCCTTACCTGGACACACAAAGGTCTTAGCGATACTCACACCATTGGCCGGATTGTCATAGATCCCAACGATTCGGACACAGTGTATGTTGCCGCAATGGGGCATATGCATACCACAAACGAAGAACGCGGAGTGTTCAAGACGACGGACGGCGGAGAAACATGGACGAAGGTTCTGTTCATCAACGCCGCGACCGGAGCCATAGATTTGGCAATCGATCCTTCCGACGGAAAAACACTCTATGCTGCGACGTGGGAGAGGATCCGAAGGCCCTGGAGAATCACGGAATTCGGGAAAGGGAGCGGACTTTTCAAGAGTACGGATGCCGGCACGACTTGGAGGCGTCTCGGGAATGGTTTCCCGACGGGGGAATTCCTCGGCCGGATAGGCCTCGATATCTCCCTATCCAACCCTCAGGTACTATACGCCGTGGTCGACAACCACAATGACATGACCGATCCCCGGGCCCTCCAACGGGCTAAGAGACAAAGCGGGACGCTAAAGCTGATTGTGGGGGCGGAGGTTTATCGCTCGGACAACAAGGGGGAGAGTTGGCAAAAGGTCAATACAGCCGACATCACCGATCTCTACCACATCCCCTTCAATTACGGATTCTATTTTGGCCAAATCCGGATCGCCCCCGATAACGAAAATGAGGTCTTCTTACTCGGAGCGCCTCTTTTCCATTCTAAGGACGGGGGCAAAACGTATGAGACGGTCTCCTACCCAGCCCTCTACGCCGACCACCACGCGATGTGGATCGACCCAACGCAGCCGGACCATATCCTCGACGGCAACGACGGCGGGCTGAACATTTCCTATGACCGAGGAAGGACTTGGGAGGATATCGAAATGCCACTAGGGCAATGCTATTCCGTGGTCGTCGATATGGACGATCCCTACCATGTGTATACCGCTCTCCAAGATGGGATGAGCTGGTACGGTTCTTCCGTTTCGGTCCCGGGCGAGACTGAGGCCTGGAAACGATTCCCGGGTGGAGAGCGAAGCGATCTAGCCTTTGACTTTTCCGATTACCAGACGCTGTACTCGACGGCCAGCCTCAGAAGGATCGACCGGAAAACTTGGAGCGCGATAAACATCGAGCCCCGGGGCATCGCGGGCGAATTGAGGAAGAACTGGCACCCGCCCCTGATCGTCTCCCCGCACAATCCTCAGATCCTATATTTCGGAACGCAGATGCTTTTGATGTCGCTGGACCGGGGAGACCGTTGGCGAGCGATCAGTCCGGATCTCGCCTCTCCCGGCCCTCAGGAAAGGGGTACAGTGCACGTCCAGTACGGCACCATCACGTCGATCTCTGAATCGCCTTTCAAGTTCGGCCTTATCTATGCGGGAACGGACGACGGAAATATCCATGTAACCCATAATGGGGGCATGACCTGGGAAAAGATCACTAATCGATTGCCCTCCAAGAGATGGGTTTCTTGCTTGACCGCTTCCCGATATCAGGAGGGAACGGTTTTCCTGACTCTCAACGGTCTCCGCAATGATGATTTTCGGGCCTACATCTACAGGTCGGGTGATTTCGGAAAGACCTGGGAGAGCATCGTCGGTAATCTTCCTTGCGGCCCGGTCAACGTGATCCGGGAAGACCCTCTAAACAAGAACGTCCTCTATGTGGGCACCGACATCGGTCTCTATGTCTCCTGCAATCGCGGCCAGACTTGGGCTTCTCTGGGCACAAACCTCCCGACCGCGATCATCAATGATTTGGTCGTCCACCCAAGAGATCATCAGCTCGTCATCGGAACACACGGCCATAGCATATATGTCTTGGACGTGAATCCCGTCCAGGAATGGGATGAGGCCTTGCGGGAGAAGGCCCTTCATTTGTTTTCGTTAAACGCCGTACCCCCAGGCGTTGAGGCCATACCTGGATTTACGGCGCCCATTTATTATTATATCCGCCAAGCCCAATCCGTCCGATTGGAGATATCCAGAGAATCGGGAGAGGTTATTAAAGCAATCGAAACTGTGGGCCGCCCCGGAATCAACTCGATTTATTGGGATCTCAGGGCGGAGAATCGAGGCCGGGCAGTACCCCCGGGAACATATCGCATAAACATCAGCGCTGGAAAAAACAGCGCGAGCGGTAACCTTGAGATCAGGGGCACTTCTTTTCGATTTCCGTAATTAGTTTCTTAACGTCTTCTTGTTCCGGATTCAGCCGCAGGGAGGCCCGCAGGGCGGCCTCCGCGTTGTCCTTCTGGCCGAGCTTGAGGTAACAGGTACCAAGAGAATTGAGGAGAAGGGTATCGCTATTATAGATCCGATTCCCCTCCAGGAAGCATTCGACGGCCTCCTCGGTTTTCCCCATCGCCATCTTCGCCAGTCCCTTTATTAAAACATAATCAAATCGAAAGGCTGATTCATCTTTGATGTTTTCAATCAATGACATGCTCTTCTCAGGTTTGCCAATCCTAATAAGAAAACGGGAATATTGAACCAGTTCCTTACGGCCCAGAGGATTAGAATCGTGGGCGCGCTCATACCAGGCTTCGGCGTCCTCCTCCTGTCCCGTTTTCTCGGATTGGGTGGCAAGAATCACATATAAGGGGGACGGATTTGCTATCCGGGCCATTTTAGTTTGGGCGATGGGATGAGGAACATTCTCATTGGGTGAGACGATGAACTGAACCTTCTTTTTGTCGAGCTCTTGGCCGGAACCATTTCGCAGCACAACCTCCAGAACGTAATAATCCGAAGGAAGCGTTCCATCCGAGATTGTCTGGATGAAATAGAGCGTAGAACCAAACGGTTGGGCATTAAGTGGGAGGGTAATAGTCTCGAACGGAGCGAGACCGTGTTTCGATCCCGTGACCGTGACCTCGACTCGCCCTGCCCTCCAATCGGATTCAGTGATATCTGTCACAGAGAACAAGAATGACGGACTCTCCCGCACAGCGAATGTCAGGGACGGGTCGATCAACAATTTCTTGTCCAGAACCTTATAGGGGAGATGGATGCCGCGGTCAAATTCCTTTAGCCCATAGCCGACGACGGGGCCGAATAGGCGGGGCCGTCCCTGCGACGCCGAGATGACGATGTCCTGTTCGAGGACCGTGAATTCCTTCCCCACGGAGTTCTGGAGGAGAACCACCAGCTGATAGCTGCCTTCGATCACCGGGAAGGAGTCCTCGATTGAGATCCCATTCGCCTTGATCCGGTCTGACTCACTTGGCGCAAAATAGACTGGAAACTCCTTCGAATACTGAAATATGACGGATTCTCCCTGGCGGAGGCTGGCATTGAGCTGGAGGTTACAGAAGTATTGGTCCGTCGGCGCAAAATAGTCGAAACTGAGGGTTTTGGGAACGAGCGAGAAATTCAAAAAAAGCAGCCCTGTCGCAGGGTTCTGTATGACATCTACGCATGCCGTATGGTCGACGAAGTTAGTCATATATTCTGTGCTGACCATTCCCTTGTAATCCAGGAAATGAGAGGCATAGCCGGGATTGATGTCCTTTTTCGGTGAATCGAGAATATCGGCCAGGAGAATGCTCTCCCGGGGCGAGGGGGTAAAATTGTAAGGGATCTCTCCGGGAATAATCGAGAGAGCCACCGGCGCCAGGTCCGGAACGAGTTCTTTCAGCCGCTCGTACAAGGCAAGATAATCATCGAAGGGCAGGTTGCCGGTGCTTAGCAGTAGGCTCGGAATGCCGTCGGAAACGGGGTCGTATAGCCGCGGCTCCCCGCTCCCCCTTCGCTGGAAAAAGACCAAGCCGAAATAAGCAGGCAGATTCTTCTCTTTGTCCCCATAATAATACCATACTTCGCAGGGAACGATGCCCATTCTCCCCGAGAAATCATGTTTGCTGGCGGGCTCCCCGAGGATCATATAGATCCTCCCCTTATCGGTCAGCCAACCTTCCCGGGAGGTTCCCCTGCTAAAGAACTTGTTCACATGTTGGAAGCGCCGGAGTAGCTCATCTCGGTATTCGTTCTGGGGCGTCCCGGGCGTCGGGTCCCTTTGCCTCCAAAAGCTCTCGATGAAAATCTCCTGTTCGTTGTTCATCCTGAGCTGCAGGAGAACCTTCCTCTCCTGGGGGAGAATGATATAGGAAGCAAGTTTCAGAAAATCTTGCGTTTTGGCAGAAAGGCTGATCTCTTGGCTGGGCTTGCTCGCTGGAAGGCCAGACGCGAGTTGACACCAAACCATGAACAATAGCGCAGTCTGTTTTAGGCATCTCATCGAAAACGTCTGCCAGGAGGCCAAGAGGACTCGCCGGTGCGAAGGCTATTATGCCAAATGCGGGTGCGCCTTTCAACACCCCGCCGAGCGACCTATTGCCGGTCGATAACGAGAAGCAAGCCCCTTCCGGGTTTTATGGAAACCTTATCATCGGGCTTGAACGAGGCTTCTTCTTGGTAGTCCTTTAAAGCCGGAGCCCGTATGCTCGCTTTGGCCGGATCTAATCCCAGCTCATCCCAATTAACTGCAAGGCGACAGTCGACTGCCTCGCGAGCCCAACTGGCCACCGATATAAGAATGGCGTTTGTGCCCACATAGGTGGTCGCGAGGACATCATCGCGGTCCGTTCGAACTGGGCTCGGCGGACTCCAATAGCCGTACATCTGGCTGGTCCTGATTCCCACATCGTCCCATAATTCCCAGATCTCAGTCGGTAGACTACGGCGGGTGACGCTCCCGAAGATCATTCCACGCCATGGATTCCCTCCGTCCTGAAGCATCTCGTTCATCAGTCCGAACGGAATTCCCGATACTTCGATGAGCCAATAATCTGGGGTCAGGCTATAATCGAAGTACTCTCCAAACCAGAGGCTGTCGAGATATGGGAAATGCTCCAAATGTAAATTTGCGCAACTTGCCCATCCGAAACGGTCGCTAAAGTGATTGCATGAATGGAAATCAATGAGAGAGCCCGGGCGGCTACGCTCCAATACCTTGCGAATACGTTTCATGACGTCGCGATCGAAATCCACATCATCGAGATAGATGCCGTCGATTGCTACTTTTTTGGAGAGCCAGTTGAGTCCTTCCAGATAATAGTTGTGCCAGCGGGAATTTCCCGCCGTAGCGAGGGCTGCACAATCGGTCCTTCGGGTAAACCAGGCGGGAACGTACTCACTGCCCAGATGTTCTTGGAGCCAGGGATATCCGCCGCCGGAACCTCGGGCAAAGATCTCTTGGCCTAGGCTTTTCAAAGCCCAGAGTTCGGATGCATGGTTGCTCAATTCCCGAACTGTGTAATAGAGTTTTAGTTTGATACCCTTATCATGGGCTTGTCGGACGTAACCCTTCAGCTCGTTTGTGCGTAAGAACGGATAGTTGATGAAGGGGTTGAGTTCGTTTCCGTGATGAATGTTGACCGTATTCGCCCCGGTCTTTATGACTTCGTCAATCGGCCGATAATTATGAAAATAACGCGTCCCAAAGTGCTTATCTAGGTCAAGAGGTTTCAAGGGGGTAATAAGGAGGGAAAAGTTGAAATGTAGTTCTTCCCCTTCTTCGATCGTCCGCGGGCCGCTAAACGCCCTGAAAGCAAATACCTGATCGCCCGACTCATATAAGACGCAGCCCCCCCTTCCCTTGTTATACCAGGCAGGCGGTAGAGCGATGAAAGGCTTCTCAGAATTCTTGAACCGACTATATACGTTTCCGAGAATCGTCTGGTAATTTTCCCCCTTGAGCTTGCACTGAACGCCGGCGTTAACGTCGCCGATCCAAACTGAGTCCTGGAGCTTGTGCTCATCCCATCTCCAGATGTGCTGAGAAGGCCGATACCCTCCTTCGACGCCTAAGCCCATCATATATTTGGCCACATCTCTAGCGAAACCGATATCTAATCTGATATCCTCGACCCGAGTCGCTCGGGAGGCGGTAATAACAACATCGAATTCAAGATGGCCGTCGAACTCCATTTGTGCACGACAGACCATGTTCAGAGTTGAGGCATGGCTGCGCGAAAGCCATGCAACGGTGCCCCTCGTAATCTTGGTGAAGTCAAAACTAGTCGGAGTCCATGGCCAGGCGACATTTCGGGAGGTCTCTACGGTCAGGGCAACCGGCTGAGCAAGTATATTTCTCGCTTTGTCCGCGAAATGAGTAACCTCTGGAGCAAAAAAGCTTTGGAGGCGCTCGGGAAAGCCTGTTTTACTCAAGATGACCTTACGCCCAAGGCAGGAGATCGCCCTGCCGTCGACCTCCATGGGTGTAAATGGGGCAACCGGCTCATCGTCAATCGCGATATCCGAATCCAGCCAGCGCAATCGTGATAGCATATTAGGATCGTCATCCCCCGAATCCGTCAAGACTTCTGGCGAAACGTCCAGGGATATTTTGACTTTCCTGGCGCTTAGTCCTCTGGCTGAGACGCTCACCACCCCGCGATACTGGCCAGACCGGATTTCAGAAGGAACCTGAATTCCAATCCACAGCGCTTGGACTCTGCCCTTTTCTACCGCAAGGTTCTTTTTAAACCTCAGGCCCTTGACGTCCACTCCCCCAGTATTGATGCAGTTGAAAGCTGTCGCAGGAATCTTCTCGGCAGAATGCGTGCTTTTAAGGTCAGAAAAAGCGACGTCGACACCCTCTAGAGGCACACGTGCCGCAAACAGGCCTATCTGAAAAGCATAATATTCGCCACGAGAAGCCTGTCCCCGAAAAACGCCTTCGTCTCCAGTCGTGTACCAATGATGGGGGATGTCATCCGTTAACTTAATTGGATGTGCGCGATCCTCTGGAAATAAGAGGAAGAGTGCATCTGGATAGCGGGCAAGCAGGTCCAGCGTCTCCGCAGCGGTGGCTATGACCTCCATAGGATAGAAACTGTTAAATTCATTAACTGCCTGGATCTCCAAGACTCGTGCCTGTGGTAAGAATCGCCAGGGTTTCTTCTCTAAGCGATCGGCCGTCAATCCGATCCGTCGTAGCCAAGCCTCGTGCGCAAATTTATCGCCACTGGATAGAAGCGATTTCTGCTCAGGATAGATGTAATCGGGGTACGACCCCCAGCTGAGAGCCCGCTCATAGGGCAGGTAATAAACATAATAATCGCCTGGGGCAGTAAGAGGCTGAAAGACAATATCTCCGTATTCTCTTAGAATTTCTGGAGCGAGGACGAATCTTACCAGGTTGCCCGTCCTCGCTTCTACAATAATGAGCTTCTTCCTGTCCGGACTAAGATCTTTGCGCCGCCAAGGGATGTGAACCCAAACGGCCTCGGTTTCGTGGGGCACGTTGATAACCACTCTGTGGTTGCCAAGCGTTTCCGAATCCCAAGATCCCGTCCCGTACTTGAGTTCCTCTGCTTTCCCCGAACAGATGGAGAAGAGCACCCAAGACAAGAAAACCACAAAGATGTTCAATCCTTTTCGACCCGATGAGGACGAAGTCAATGCAGAATCTCCCTGTCAGCAAGAACACGATTTGGCATTAAGGCCAATCTCATTGGTTCTGTCTCCGATCCTCTCGGCGGCCGCGGATGAGGAGAGTCAAATCTTCCAAGGCCTTTCTTTCATCCTGATTCATGAATGTCGTGTCATACCATTTAGTCACTTTTGCCGCAAGGTCATCGGGGCCTGCTTGCGAATTCTGGCCTCGGTACGCTCGCACCCGTTCTCTCGCCTCTTCTGCGCGTTTCGGGTTTTTCAATTTCTCATAACATATCTGCTGGAGGACGTCTTGGATGCGGTAATCAGGATTGTACGGTCGGCCGGTTCCCAAACGCTCGGGATATTCTTTAGATCCCTCCAATCTATCCACCGCTTGGGCAAAGCGCCCCTTCTTCATATCAAGAAGAGCTTGGCTGAGTTGGCAATTTACAAAAAGTGAATGGACATCGCGTTGGCCTTCATAGGGAAGGACAGTGGCTTTTCTGAGCGTATCATAGCAGTCCATATAACGTTTGCTATTCATCGATGTCCGGGCGAAATCCACGGTTATCACACCCTCATTGGGAAAGAGCTGAGCCGCTTTCTTGGCCGAGGCGAGTGCTCGATCGAATTGGCCGGCCTCATTCTGAAGAGAAATTAAGTGATGCCAATTCCTCCAATCCTTCCTATCCACAGCGAGGGCTCTCTCGAAATCAGACTCCGTTCGCTTGGGATCTGTTCCCTTTTCCAGATAGCCACGAGTCACATAGAATGGCGCAAAGTCAGGCTTATCGCCCAATGCCGCCATTTCTTGAAGAGCCTCATTATCACGGGTCTTTCCCCATAGAATGAGGCCCAAATAATATGCAGCTTTCCAATCCTCAGGGTAAGCTCTCTTCGCCCAGGTGAAGACGGGAATGGATTCCTCACGGAACGGAAAAACGAGATAGGGCGACAGGGCACTGGCCTTTTCGAGAAGCAGCCGGGACTGACGGGGATCCTGATCTTTTAGCAGGTAAGCCTGCCAATAAATAAGCGTGGGATACTCGGGCCCTGTAGCGAGGACTTTTAGGGCGTCTGCTTCTCTCCCCAGGTTATAATAATAAAGGGCGGTCTCAAGATATGTCTCTTGGGGCATTTCGTTTCTAATCATCAACTGGAAGTTCTTTATGCTCTCAGCGGTGGGCTGCAACAGATGGAGCTCGAACCGGGCAAGGTGGTTGAGGGGATCAAGGTCCAAAAGTGTCATAAGAACTCTGCGGGCCTCCTCGGATTTTTCGAGCAGCCGATATGTCGTGGCTTGGACTTGGAGCGATTTTACGTTCGAGGTGTTGAACTCGAGGGATCTTTGTGTGTACTCGAGAGCAAGATCAGGGCGGCCTTCCTGAAGAAAGATTTCTGCCATCTGAGCATATGCGCTGGACCGGTACTCCATCGAGCGGGCGGCCCAGCCCAGAGTTTCCTTGGCGTCGGTAAAGCGGCCGAGTTTCCTGGAAATGACTCCATACATATAGTTCGCGTCCGGATCGTACATCGTAAAGTCCAGCGCCTTATGGACGAATTCCAGGGCTTTCTCGTATTCTCCTCGCCAGGCATAAATCTCTGCGACGCGGACGAGCGCTCGGACATGTAGCGGCTCTTTGGCGAGACAACTCATATATTTAATTAAGGCCTGGTCGTAGTTCCTTTCTTTATGGAGCCGTTCGGCAGCCTGGAACAATCCTTCGAGGGACGTTTCGTCGAAAATTCGGAAATTAATGGGCCTTCTAATCAGAGCCTCATCCGGCTTATCCGAATAGGATAGCTTATCCCCTACCTGAATTTGGAGTGTTCCCTTGTCAACCGCCCGGGCGAGATCCTTCCGATAAACCTCCATGGGTTTTAAAGAGAGGTGGGCTCGAAAGATTTCCTGATCCTTCGACCGGACGACGAGGTCCTCTTCGATCCTTTGTAGAGCGCAAAATCCGAAGAACAGCTTGCCACCATCATGCCTGACGTTGAGCACGCCGAACGGCGTGGCCTCAACCATCGGACCGATCTCCTTATAGGGAAACCAGACTTCGCGCCATTGGTCGGATGAATAGGGGGCGAGGAACTCATGATCTTCCTGATCGAATAGCCTGCCCATTTGGGGTTCAAAATACTGGCCATCGTTGTCAGTGAGAAGCTTCTCCCAAATCCTGCCGGACGGCGCAAGTGACCAGTGGAAGAACTTTTGTCCAGGCATATCATCGTAGAGAGCCCAATGTCCGAAGCCGAATTTGGCATTATGCCAATACGCCCCAGCAAAGTCTGTGCGCTTTCCAAAAATAAAGAGGCTCCCGGGAGCTCCTGCAAAATCATGGTTCCTATAAAAGGACAAATCCCGCCCGTCTTCGGCGATGGGCCATGGCCTCTCGGGCGCGTTATAGTTGTGTCCCATATAGGTTGTTCCGGGAAAAATGAACTCGAGGTCGTCCCCAACCTTATTCCCTGCGTTCATCCAGACATAATAGGCTTGATCGAAAGGCGTGGGATTGTAGAAGAAAGACTTGGTCTCAAAATACGCCTTGTCAGGAGGAATAGTGATGGTTACATTCCAATGTGTACGCGAGGGCAGATCCATGATGCCGACTATACAGCTGACGCTGCCATCGGCGTTCTTTCTGGTCAGATAGTCCACAGGGGAGGCAGTCGTTGCTTGGTGGCCTTTGATGCCGAAATTGAATTCTATTCCACCGGATGTCCAGGGGCCGCGCAGCGCAATCTGCCGGTATTTCCTTACTCGGTTATGATAGATAAATTCGTTATTGGTGCTCTTTTCGATGGCGCCAATGAGTTTCCCTCCTTCTGCCGGAAGGACAAACAATTGGACATATGGGTTTTCCATTCGGATAACATTCCAGACCTGGTCTTTCCCCTCGATACTCATCTGATCGATAAAATAGTAGGGGTAGAGCTTCTGGCCTCGGCCCCACATGCTGGACCGCGTCATTATTGGGGTCGGATCACCGCCTGAAAAGGGATAAGTCTTTATGACCTGCTTTTCTTCCTGAACCGTAGCTTCTTGAGCTGGCATCAGCGTGGCCAGCAGCACGAGCCAAAGAATCAAACTCGGGAAGTATCCTCTTTTCACGATGCCTCCTTTTGGGATATGAGAGAGTCAGATGAAGCGTTGCGCTTCACGCATGGTTCGTTCTCCCTGGATTGAAGCAGCATCTGGGACCCTGGGGCCTTACTGGTTCGTCATGTTATCATCGAGATTGGAAGAAAAGCAAGGACGGAAGGTTTTAATCTATTTGTGGTTATTTACCCTTTTGTATCTTTCAGAAGGCTGAGAGCGGAATTCTACGGCAGCTTGCGCAGTCGGGACAAGTCCGAGGGCATGAATGTTGGGGCGGTTCGTTCTGATCACCTCAGCTACTTGGCTGTGCCTTGAACTTGGCCCCACGTCGCCATTCGCTGGGGATAAGCAAGCTGGTAAATCGAGGCACCATCCGCGCTTAGCTCGGTAATGATCCTTAAGCTATTCCAATGCTCCCTTCCTCTTAAAACGCTAATGTCCGCTTATCATTTCGAAATCGGCAACTTGTGACACTACCTAAGCGCTGAATACCCCCCAGTCGACTGGCTAGGCCGCAGCGTTTCATGGGACCTACGAAAACAGCTACTTTATTCGATTCAACCCGCGAAGGACAGCATGTTCGTGGGCTTGTTTGGTCGACAGGAGGAGATAGCCATCTTTGCCCGGGTACCAAACTTCAGAGAGCAGAAGCTTATCACCGACTTTGTCAAAAACGAGTTCAAGTTCTGTGTCGTCGTCGTGTCGCCCCAGCCTAGTGTTGATGACCATGGCCGCTTCTCCACCGGGGCCAGAGATTCTAATCAAGTTATTCTCCAGCACTTGGATCATGTATTTACCCGCCGGGAGAGTCTTGTCCCCCGCCACAAACGCGAAGTCCGTCCCAAAATCCGCCGTTTGGGAATACGCAAGGGTACAACTCACAACTGTGACCGCCACAATTCCAGCCAACATCCTAGATTTCATACCGTCCTCCTTTCAACAATCAGATTCCGGAGTTTTTGGTGGGTGCCACCGGGTGACTATTAGCATACGTGGATGATAATCGAGTTTAATGGGCAGGTACAAACTCACCACAGCGCACCTCTGGTATTACTAATACCAAGAATCGTGCCAGATTTAATGTCACCCGCCGGCCGGCCTCCCCCAGGCCACGCTAGCAGTCAAGAGCCTCGCCTCTATCCGCTTGTACTTCTCGAAACTAATGACTTCTGCGATACAGGACTCGGCCGAAGAGATCTTGCCATAATCATCTATTAACTGGCGACCCATCAGACTTTGGGGAAGATTGGCACTGCGGAATGATCCCCCCGTTGGACTGAATCTTATTGTTTTTCCTGCATGCGTATTCTGGAGGATTCCGGCCAGGTATTCCGACGGAAGGCGGCCAGTATTCCGAGCGAAACCGGCCACCGTACCGACGGAAATCGGCCGCTTTTAGCCCTGTCGGCGGAAAGGTGGCCGGAATGGCTCCTGCTCGTGGAGATGCGGCCGCGTACTTCGCGGCCGTGTACCTGGGCCTTCGCATGAAGCTCCGGGTGGGCTGGCCACGGGCTTCGGGCTTCGAAGCGTGTCTTCGGCCTACCCGACTTCCGGCTCTACGCCCTGGCCGACAGGATCAGGCAGTTCCTCTACAGCCAAACCCAAGGACTGAAGAGGTTTCTCGAACTCCAGAACCAGTCGCCGATCCAACCGAAACTCTTTTATCCGTAGAAAAAATGGGGAAGTCCTCCCCGAGTTCCACCTTGACCTCCAAGATTATGATAGAACCTTCCTGAAAGGAGGCAAGAGCGCCGTGAAGGAAAGAGCACGGCGCCGGTAGAATTACGGTTTCGGGTCGATCATCTTACGGAAGACGACAGAGGGGAGGGACCGCTGGTCAATCGACTATCGGGACCGGGGGAAAAGGATTCGGGAAGTCGTCAAGGACGCCCAGACGCGGGGGGAAGCGCTGGTCGCGCTCCAATCCAAAGTGGCCGAGTCCTTCAATGGCCGCTTAAATCCCGTCCGCAAGGCCGAGCCGATGAGGTTTTCCCGGCTCGCCGAGATCTATCTCGAGGACTACGCGAAGGCCAACAAGAAGAGTTGGATCTGCGATTCCTACGCTCTCAAGGCTCATCTGGTCCCCTATTTCGGCGAGTCAAGGCTTGAGGAGATCACGCCGCACATGATCGAACAATATCGGAACGAGCGGCTAAAATCAGTCCGGAAGTCCTCGACGAACCGCGAGACGGCGCTTCTCGGTTTTTCCGTTTTAGGCACCAATAGGCTAATTTAGGCGAGTTTTAGGAAAATCTGTTGACCGTTGGTGAAAAAGAGTAAAGGGTTTGGCC
>Ga0105107_10000219_pt1 | contig 33807 bp, 30 predicted proteins | sample PPLLaktember2015_6_FD_79335 | JGI IMG/M metagenome (GOLD analysis project Ga0105107, IMG submission 79335) | Freshwater sediment microbial communities from Prairie Pothole Lake near Jamestown, North Dakota, USA - PPLs Lake P8 Core (1) Depth... | ecosystem: Environmental > Aquatic > Freshwater >...
AGGAGCTTCTGGAGCCAGCTCATTGGATCCCTTCGGCGCTGCACGCCACAAGCTCGCGCACGGCGCGGCCCGGCGGGGTCATTGGACTACCTTGGCGCTACGCGCCAAGGATTCGCCCTTGGGGCGGCCCGGCGGGGTCATTGGACTACCTTGGCGCTACGCGCCAAGGATTCGCCCTTGGGGCGGCCCGGCGGGCTCATGCGGTGTTCGCCACGGCCGCCGGTTGATCGAGCGCCGTGCGGATCGACGCGAGGAACGCGCCGGCCCGAGAAAGTGCCGCCTCGGGGCCTGCGCGCTCCATCTCTTCGATGAGCGCGCTGCCGATGATCACGGCGTCCGCGTTGGCGCCGATCGCGCGGGCGGTCTCGCCGTCGCGGATCCCGAATCCGACGCCGAGCGGAAGCTTCGTCTTTCGCCTGATCGCGCCAAGCCTCGCGGCGACCTCTGCGACGTCGAGGTGGCCCGCGCCGGTGACGCCCTTCAGCGAGACGTAATAGATGTACCCGCTCGCGAGCCGGACGATGCTCTCGGTGCGCGCTTCGGTCGACGTCGGGGCGAGCAGGAAGATCAGGTCCATCCCATTACGCTTCACCAGGTCGGAGAACGGACCGCACTCCTCGGGCGGATAGTCGACCACCAGCACCCCGTCGACGCCAGCCGTCTTGGCGCGCGGCACGAAGGTCTCCGTCCCCATGGCCTCGATCGGGTTCGCATAGCCCATGAGCACGACCGGAGTGCGGTCATCGGCCTTGCGGAATTCGGCGACGGACGCGAGCACGGTGTCCAGGCTTGCGCCGTCCTTCAGGGCCCGCTCGCTCGCGCGCTGGATCACCGGGCCGTCGGCCATCGGGTCCGAGAACGGCACGCCGAGCTCGATCACGTCGGCGCCCGCCTTTACGAGTGCATGCATAAGCGGCGCGGTTGCGCCGGTCGCCGGATCGCCCGCCGTGACGAACGGAATCAGCGCTTTGCGCCGCTCGCGGGCGAGGCGCTCGAAGACGGCGGGGATGCGCGACATGCCCGCCGTTCCTACCACTTGATCCCGGACTTCTCGGCGACCGTATGCATGTCCTTGTCGCCGCGTCCGGAGAGGTTCACGAGCAGGATCTTGTCGCGCGCCATCGTCGGCGCGATCCGCGCGGCGTACGCGAGGGCGTGGGCGGACTCGAGCGCCGGGATGATGCCCTCGTAGTGACAGCAGTCATGGAACGCCTTGAGCGCCTCGTCGTCGTCCACCGTAACGTACTCGGCGCGCTTCGTATCCTTGAGCCAGGCGTGCTCGGGCCCCACGCCGGGATAGTCGAGGCCGGCCGAGATCGAGTGGGTCTCCACGATCTGGCCGTGCGCGTCCTGGAGCAGGTAGGTGCGGTTGCCGTGCAGCACGCCCGGCTTCCCGGCCGAGAGCGACGCCGCGTGCTTCCCGCTCGCAACCCCGTACCCCCCTGCTTCCACGCCGATCAGGCGCACGCCCTCGTACGGGATGTACGGGTAGAAGATGCCCATCGCGTTCGAGCCGCCGCCGACGCACGCGAGCACCGCGTCGGGCTGGCGCCCGCACATCTTCGGCATCTGCTCGATGCATTCCCGCCCGATCACCGTCTGGAAATCGCGCACCATCATCGGATACGGATGCGGGCCCGCGACCGTGCCGATGATGTAGAAGGTGTCGTGCACGTTGGTCACCCAGTCGCGCATCGCCTCGTTCAGCGCGTCCTTGAGCGTCTTCGAACCCGACTCGACCGGCACGACCGTCGCGCCGAGGAGCTTCATGCGGTAGACGTTCTGCGCCTGGCGCTTCACGTCCTCGGACCCCATGTACACGACACACTCGAGCCCGAAGCGCGCCGCCATGGTCGCGGTCGCGACCCCGTGCTGCCCCGCGCCGGTCTCGGCGATCACCCGCGGCTTGCCCATGCGCCGCGCGAGCAGCGCCTGGCCGAGCGTGTTGTTCACCTTGTGCGCGCCGGTGTGGTTCAGGTCCTCGCGCTTGAGGTAGATCTGGGCGCCGCCGAGGAGGCCCGACCAGCGCTTCGCGTGGTAGACGGGGCTCGGGCGACCGACGTAGTGCTCGAGCTCGTATTCAAACTCGGCGACGAACTCGGGGTCCTTGCGGTAGCGCTCGTAGGCCGCGCGCAGCTCGTCCAGCGCGTGCACGAGCGTCTCGGCGACGAACACGCCGCCGTAGGGCCCGAAATGCCCCCGCGCATCGGGAAGGTCATACATTTTCATCGCGAGTCGCTGCCAGCCAGTGCGTCAGAAAAGCCTTCGTACGAACAAGGGGAGCCGGTTGGGAAGGGAAGGGTCCCAACCCTTCCCCATTCTCTTGTAAATCCCCCGTGACCGAACAAGGGGCCTGGCCCCTTGTAAATCCCCCACTGCGTCGCTCGACGGAGCGCCAGCCTCACTGCTGGTCTGCACTCCGCACGGTCTCCATAAACGCGGCGATGCGCCGCTCGTCCTTCACCCCTTTCGCCGCCTCGACGCCGCTCGAGACGTCGACCGCCCAGGGCCGCACGCGGCAAATGGCCGCACCCACATTCTCCGCGTCGAGACCGCCCGAGAGGATCAGCGGCCGCGCGAGCGAGCGCGGGACGAGCTCCCAGTCGAACGCCTCTCCGGTGCCGCCGTACAGCTCCTGGCGGTACGCGTCGAGGAGCCATCCGGCGGCGTCGCCGAAGGGTGACAGCGATTCTAGCAAATCGACCCCCGGACGAACCCGGAACGCGCGCAGGTACGGCACGCCGAAACCGCGGCAGAAATCGGCGGTTTCCTCCCCGTGGAACTGCAGCAGGTCTGGCCGGCAGGCGCGGATCACGGCGTGCACGTCGGCAGCGGCCGGGTTCACGAATACCGCGACGCGCGCGACGAAGGGCGGCAAGCCGGCCGCGATCTCGCGCGCGCGCTCGAGCGTCACGAGGCGCGGGCTGGGCGGGTAGAAGATGAGCCCGATCGCATCCGCACCGTGCCGCGCGGCGGCGAGGCCGTCGCCCACCGAAGTGATGCCGCAGATCTTGACGCGCGTGCGCATGCTCAAGCCTCGGCTCCGAGGAACGCAAGCATAGGCGCGAAGCGCGGCAGGTTCCATCGCTCCGGGTAGCCGACCGACGTGAGATACAACCCCTCCGGGCCGAAGGTCGGCGCGGCGCGCGCACGGTCGCGGCTCTCCAGCAGCTCGGTCAGCCAGCCGGCTGGCTGCGCGCCCTTTCCGATCTGCACCAGGCATCCGACGAGATTGCGCACCATGTGATGCAGGAACGCGCTCGCGGTGAGCTCGAACACCACGTGGTCGCCGCGCCGTTCGATTGCGACCCGATGCAGCACCTTCACCGGCGTCTTCGCCTGGCACTCCGACGAGCGGAACGCGCTGAAGTCGTGCTCGCCCAGCAGCGCCCCGGCGGCCGCGCGCATGGCATCCACATCGAGCGGGAGGTGGAACCAGCCCACCCTGCCCGCGAACACCGCCGGGCGCACCGGGTGGTTGTAGAGCACGTAGGTGTAGCCGCGGCTCGTCGCCGAGAACCGCGCGTGAAAATCGTCATCCACCCCGCGCGCCCATTGCACGGCGATCGCCTCGGGAAGATGGGTGTTCGTGCCCCGCACCCAGGCGGATTCGGGACGCGACGCGAGGACGTCGAAGTGCGCGATCTGCGCGGTTGCATGTACGCCCGCGTCGGTACGGCCGGCGCCCGTGACCCGCACCGGCGCCCCCGCGATCTCCGCCAGCGCGGCCTCCAGACAGTCCTGCACCGTGTTGCCCGACGGCTGCGACTGCCACCCGGTAAACGGCCGGCCGTCGTAGGCGATCCCGATCGCGATCCTCACCCGCGTCCCCTCTTGGAGCATCCGCAGCAGCCCGCGGTACGTCCCGCGACGAATGGGCCGCGTAGCCCATCTTCACAGGGCCGCGCAAGGGTGCTTGCGCGCGGCCCGGTCGATGCAAAGAAAGAAGGCCGCGAGAGCGGCCTTCGGGCATGAAGCTGCGCTGCGGAGTCTAGCGCAGCGCCGCCAGCATCGTGTTCGCTTGCTGCTGCTGCGCGGCGTCGCCTTCCTTCAGAACCTCGTTCAGGAGCTCGCGCGCACCGTCCTTGTCGCCCATCTCCTGGTACGCCTTGGCGAGATCGAGTTTGGTCGCAACCTCCTGCCACCCGGAGTTCACCGGCGCGCTCTCCGCGCCGGCGGGCGTGCCGAGATCGAAGCTGATCGCGGACAGGTCGACGCCCTGCGAGGTCCCCGGCGCCTTGGGCGCCTCGGGCTTGAAGTCGAAGTCGACGACGTTGCTCGGCTGCGATTGCGCCATCATCTTCGCGGTCGCGTCGAATGACGCGGGCAAACCGGCGAGCTTCGTACCGGGCAGCTCGAAGTCGATCGCGAGGGATCCCGCGTCGCCCTGCGACTCCACCATGTCGCTCACGGCCTTCTTGGTCGCGGCGTCCATGATGAACGTCCCGCTCGGGGAGAAATCGCTCGCCTCCTCGGCCGGCTGCTGCGTGTCGCCGCCGAGGTTCAGGTCGAATCCGAGATCGGCGGGTGTCTGGCTCGTAACGTCCAGCGCGAGGTCCGGCTCGGCTGCGCCGCCGCCCCGGGTTCCTGCATCGAGGTCGAAGTCGATCGACGGCGGCGCTTTCGCGGCCAGGTCGAGGGACAGATCGGATGCGGCTGCTGCTGCGGCGGCGGCGGCCGGGATCACGACGGTCGGCTGGGACCGTTCGGGCGAAGCGCCCGGGCGTCCACCGTACATCGGGTTCGCCGGATCGACCTGCTGGCCGAGCTCGACCGCCTTGGCCCAGTCGGGCCCCTGGCCGCCCGACGCCGCATAGAGTTCGCCCGCGGTCGTCTCGAACGCCTTGAGGTCCTTGCGGGCCGCGTAGATCTCGAGGAGCTTGACGCGCACCGCCTGGCGGTTCGGGTCCTTCTGCAGCGCCTCTTTCAGGATCTCCTCGGCCTGCGCGTCGCGGCCGTAGGCCATGTACACGTCGGCTTCGGCCACCGGATCCACTTCGTCGGTGTCGATCGCGCCGATCCCGCTCTGGCTGAAATCGGTCTGGAGGGAGCTGCCGCCGGTATCCACGCTGCGACCGCCCGTGGTGCCGAAGACGGAGCTCGAATCAGTAGTGGTTACGCCCAGCAGGCTATTCTCCAGCTTGGCGCTGCGCTTTTTTCGCCAGAGGTAGCCGCCGATGAGCAGCGCAAGGATCCCTCCACCGCCGCCGGCGAGATAGAGCGGCTCGTCGAGGATCATGTCGACGAAGCTCGGTTCGGGCGCGGGCGGCGGCGGGCCAGGCTTTTTCGGTGCCGCCGCCTTGGGGGCCTCGGGCTTCGGTGCTTCGGCCTTTGGTGAGTCGGGCGGAGGCGCGGCCTTGGGGGCCTCGACGGGCGGGGGGGGCGCTACGACCGGCGCGGCGGCGACCGCCTCGGGCTTCGGCGCTTCCGGCTTGACGGGTTCTGCCTTCGGGGCCTCCGGCTTGGGCGGCTCCGCTTTCGCGATCGTCGGTGCCGGTTCCGGCTTGGGCTCGGGCGCGACTTTTGCCGGCTCGGGCGCCTTCGCTACCTCGGGCGCCTTGGCAACCGCCGGCGGCGGGGCCGCTTTCGCCGCCTGGGCCTGCTTCTGCAGATCGGCGAACTGCTGGTTTTTCAACTCCAGCAGCTTCTGGAGGTCCTGAACGTTCTTTTCGAGCGCGACGACGCGCTCGTTCGCCTCTTTTGCCGCGCGTTCGCGGGCCGCCGTATCGTCCGCGCGGGCCGTCGCAGCGGCCTTGCCGCCCTTCGCGGCGTCGGCCTTGGAAATGCGCAACTCGTCCGTGGGCGCGGCCTTCGGCGCGGCCGCGGCCTCCTCGGGCTTCGCCGTGATGCGACCCGCGGCGCGCTGTTGGGGGGGCTCTGCACGCGGCGGTGCGCTCGCCACCGTCTGGCCGAGCTTCGCGCGGTATTCGTTGAAGTCCTGCGCCTGGGCCAGCACGATCTTGCTGGCGTCCGGGGCGGCGACCGACTCGGCGGCCGCCTTGTCGGGAATGGTCAGCACGCGGCCGGCGCGGACGAGATTCATGTTCTTGTTGATGAACGCATCCTCGTTCGCGCGATAGAGCGCGACCAGCATCTGCTGCGCCGTCACGCCATCGATCTTATGGGACGCGGCGATCTTGCCCAGCGTGTCGCCCTGCTTCACTTCGTACGTGCCGGCGGCGCCTGCGGGCTCCCTGGCGAGACCGGCCTGCGCCGGGGCCGGTTGTGCCGGCGCCGGTGCCGGTGCCGCTTCCGCAGTCACGGCGGGCGGCTTCGCCGGGACGACGGGTTGCACCTCGGGCGCGGCGACCTTGGGCGGTGCCGTAATGGCCTGCGGCCCCTTGTACTCGGCCGGGTCCAGCAGGAAGGTGTACTGGCGCACCAGGCGGCCCGCCGCCCAGTTCAGCTCCACGAGCACATCGAGAAACGGCTCCTCGACCGGCTGCGGGGTGGTCAGCGTGATGACATAACGGTTGTCGGGCCGCCGCTGGAGCGCCGCGCGCATCTGCGGAACCACGGCACCATAGTCGACGCCGGCCTCCTTGAACGCCTCGGGTGTGGCGATCCGCGCGGCCAGGCTCTCGGCCTCCGCGCGCTGGACAGACACCACTTCGATCTCCGCACGCAGCGGCTGACCGAGACCTGAAAGCACGGTGAGTTTTCCAAGCCCCGCCGCCATCGCCCCGAGCGGCAGGAGAAGGAAACCCGCAAGGGCGACCCGTGTCGCTTTAATGATTGAAGTTCGCACCATGCCCCCTCGGGGTCTTGGATCGAGGTAATTAAAATAGCATCAGGGGGTTAGCCATGCAAGCTAACCCTCCGCGTGAGATTGACGCCCAAGGGAACTATTCCTCAGTGCGTTCGGGTGCCGCTGCAGCCCCCGGCACCCTCCAGCCGCCGGGTAGGGCCACGAGGTCCCCGGGGAGTCGCGGCCGACTAGGCTGTCGCGGCTGTCGCACGGCTCCCCGATCGAGCGCGGCTCGCGCCGTGTTCGAGGAGGATACGCAGCATCCGGTGCAACGGTTCCGCCGCGCCCCAGAGCAGCTGATCGCCGACGGTGAAAGCCGCCAGATACTGCGGTCCCATCGAAAGCTTGCGCAGCCGTCCCACCGGGACGTCGAGGGATCCGGTCACCGCGGCCGGCGACAGCGCGCGCATGCTCGCGTCGCGCTGATTCGGGATCACCTGCGCCCACGGGTTCGCCGCCGCGAGCATTCCTGCGATCTCGTCGAGCGGTGCATCGCGCGTGAGCTTGATTGTGAGCGCCTGGCTGTGGCAGCGCATCGCCCCGATGCGCACGCAGATGCCGTCGATCGGAATCGGGTTCGCGGCGCGGCCGAGAATCTTATTGCCCTCCGCCTGGGCTTTCCACTCCTCGCGGCTCTGCCCGTCGCCCATGTCCTTGTCGATCCACGGGATCAGACTGCCGGCGAGCGGCACGCCGAAGTGTTCCTTCGGCAGCGCGTCGGAGCGCAGCGCGTCGGCGACCTTGCGGTCGATCTCCAGGATGGCGGACGCGGGGTCGGCGAGCAGATCCCGGGCGACGCCATGCGCGACGCCCATCTGGGCGACGAGCTCGCGCATGTTCTGCGCGCCGGCCCCCGAAGCAGCCTGGTAGGTCATGGCAGTCATCCACTCGACGAGCCCGTTCTTGAACAGCCCGTCGAGGGCCATGAGCATCAGGCTGACAGTGCAGTTGCCGCCGATGTAGTTCTTGATCCCCTTCGTCAGGCCGTCCTTGATTACGCTCAGGTTGACCGGGTCGAGGATGATGATCGCGTCGTCTTTCATGCGCAGCGCGGACGCCGCGTCGATCCAGTAGCCGTTCCACCCGGCCGCGCGCAGCTTGGGGTAGATCTCGTTCGTGTAGTCGCCCCCCTGGCAGGTGATGACGATATCGGTCGACTTGAGGTCGTCGATCGACCGCGCATCGCGCAGCGGGCCGGTCTCGCCGCGTCCGACGTCCGGACCCTTGCCGCCGACGTTCGACGTGGTGAAGAACACCGGTTCGATGTGATCGAAGTCGCGCTCCTCGCGCATGCGCTGCATCAGCACGGAGCCGACCATGCCGCGCCAACCCACCAGAGCCACTCGTTGCATCGCCGTTCCCCTGTCCGTTTCGTTCAGCCGAGCGCCGCGACCACCGCGTCGCCCATCGCGTTCGTGCCGACCTTCGTCGTCCCGGCCGCGTGGATGTCCGCGGTCCGGAAGCCCTGCCCCAGCACCTTCCGCACCGCCGCCTCGATGCGCCCGGCGGCGCCGTCCTGATCGAGACTGTAGCGGAGCATCATCGCCGCCGAAAGGATCGTCGCGAGCGGGTTCGCGACATCCTTCCCCGCGATGTCGGGCGCCGAGCCGTGAATCGGCTCGTACAGCCCCTTGCCGCGCTCGTCCAGCGACGCCGACGGAAGCATCCCGATCGACCCGGTGAGCATCGAGGCCTCGTCAGACAGGATGTCGCCGAACATGTTCCCCGTGACGATCACGTCGAACTGCTTGGGCGCGCGCAGCAGCTGCATCGCGGCGTTGTCGACGTACATGTGCGAGAGCTCCACGTCCGGGTACTCCTTCCCGACCGCCGTGACCACCTCGCGCCACAGCTGCGAGGTCTCGAGCACATTGGCCTTGTCGACCGAGCAGAGCCGCTTCGAGCGCTTGCGCGCCGCGCGGAAGCCGGCGTGCGCGATGCGCCGGATCTCGGACTCCGAATACCGCATCGTGTCGAAACCCTCGCGCTCGCCCCCGTCGGTGGTCCGGATTCCCCGCGGCTGTCCGAAGTAGATGTCGCCGGTCAGCTCCCGCAGGATCAGGATGTCCATGCCGGACACCACCTCGGGCTTCAGCGTCGAGGCGCCCGCGAGCTCCGGATAGAGGGTCGCCGGACGCAGGTTCGCGAAGAGCCCGAGCTCCTTGCGCAGCCGCAGGAGCGCCTGCTCGGGGCGCTTGGCCCGGGGCAGCTGATCGTACTGCCAGCCTCCCACGGAGCCGAACAGGATCGCGTCCGCCTCCCGCGCGAGCACGAGCGTCGCCTCGGGCAGCGGGTCGCCCGACGCGTCGTAGCCGGCGCCGCCAACCGGCGCCTCCTGCGTCTCCAGCTTGAGGCCCGCGCCCGCGATCGCGCGCAGGACCTTCAGCGCCTGCGCAACGATCTCCGGGCCGATGCCGTCGCCGGGAAGGACCGCGATCTTCACCGGGTCACCCGAACAGCCACGGCTGCTCCGCCTTGCGGCGCGCCTCGAACGCGCGGATCTTCTCCGCGTGCCGCAGGGTGAGCCCGATCTCGTCCAGTCCGTTGAGCAGGGAGTGCTTGCGGAACGGGTCGATCTCGAAGCGGAAGGCGCGGCTCGAGTCCGGATACGCCACGACCTGCTGAGCGAGGTCGACCGTGAGCCGGAACCCGGGGAATGCCGCGACGTCGTGAAAGATCCGGTCCACTTCGGCGTCCGTCAGCACGACCGGCAGCAGCCCGTTCTTGAAGCAGTTGTTGAAGAAGATGTCGCCGAACGACGGCGCGATCACGCAGCGGAACCCGTAGTCGAGCAGCGCCCAGGGCGCATGCTCGCGCGAGGAGCCGCAACCGAAGTTCTCGCGCGCGAGCAGGATGGACGCCTCCTTGTAGCGCGGCTGGTTCAGCACGAAATCCGCATTGAGCGGCCGCTTCGAGTTGTCCATGCCGGGCTCGCCGGTGTTCAGGTAGCGCCACGAGTCGAACAGGTTCGGCCCGAAGCCCGAACGGTGGATCGACTTCAGGAACTGCTTCGGGATGACCTGGTCGGTGTCGACATTCGCACGATCAAGCGGGGCGACGAGGCCGTTGTGCGTGGTGAACTTTTCCATCGTCCCTTTTCCTGCTATCGCCACTGCCGCACGTCGACGAAATGCCCGGCGATCGCCGCCGCCGCCGCCATCTCGGGGCTGACCAGGTGCGTGCGGCTGCCCGCGCCCTGACGACCCTCGAAGTTGCGGTTCGAGGTCGAGGCGGAGCGCTCGCCCGGCTCGAGCCGGTCGGCGTTCATGCCGAGGCACATGGAGCAGCCCGGCTCGCGCCATTCGAAACCCGCGTCCTTGAAGACCCGGTCGAGCCCCTCCTTCTCGGCCTGCCGTTTCACCAAGCCGGACCCTGGCACGACCAGCGCGAGCCTGACGTTGGCCGCGACGCGCCGTCCGCGCACGATCGCCGCCGCGGCGCGCATGTCCTCGATGCGCGAGTTGGTGCACGAGCCGATGAACACCTTGTCGACGCGGATGTCGGTAAGCGGCGTATTCGGCTTGAGCCCCATGTAGGTCAGCGCGCGCTCGATGCCTTCGCGCCTGGTGTTGTCCTTCTCCTTGTCCGGATCGGGCACGCGCGCGTCGACCGGCAGCACCATCTCGGGCGAAGTGCCCCAGGTCACCTGCGGCTTGATCTCCGCCGCGGCAAAGGTCAGCACGCGGTCGAACTTGGCGTGCTCGTCGCTGCGGAGCGTCCGCCAGTGAACGATCGCACGCTCCCACAGATCGCCCTTGGGAGCGAACGGCCGGCCCTTCAGGTACTCGATCGTCTTCTCGTCGACCGCGACCATCCCGCAGCGCGCGCCCGCCTCGATCGACATGTTGCAGAGGGTCATGCGCCCTTCCATCGACAGGCCGCGCACCGCGCTGCCCGTGTACTCGATCGCATACCCGGTGCCGCCGGCGGTCCCGACCCGGCCGATGATGGCGAGCGCCATGTCCTTGGCGGTCACGCCGCGCGCGAGCTCGCCGTCGACCACCACCAGCATGTTGCGGGACTTCTTCGTGACCAGCGTTTGAGTGGCGAGCACGTGCTCGACCTCGGAGGTACCGATGCCGTGCGCCAGGCAGGCGAACGCGCCGTGGGTGCTAGTGTGGCTGTCGCCGCAGACGACGGTCATGCCGGGCAGCGTGGCGCCCTGCTCCGGCCCGATGACATGCACGATCCCCTGGTTCCGGTCGAGGAACGGGAAATAAGCCTTCGCCCCGTGCGCGCGGATGTTCGCGTCGAGCGTCTCGACCTGGATGCGGGACGTCGGATCCTCGATACCCGCGATACCGCGCTCCCAGCCGGTGGTCGGGGTGTTGTGGTCGGCAGTGGCGACCACCGAGTCGACGCGCCAGACCTTCCGGCCGGCGAGCTTGAGTCCCTCGTAGGCCTGCGGACTGGTCACCTCGTGGACGAGATGGCGGTCGATGTAGAGGAGCGTTGTGCCATCGTCCTCGGCGTGCACCGCATGGCTCGCCCAGAGCTTGTCGTAGAGAGTTTGCGGACCCATTGCCGATGCCATCGCGGAAGTCGGTGGATAGACGTCGATTATAGCGAACGACCCGGCCGGGACGCCCGGCGCCTGCAGGCCGGAGCTACTTCTTGCGCGCCGCCTCGTAGAGCGGCATCACCCGCTGCGCGTAGTCCTCGAGATCCTTGATGCGATTCTCGGGCGACGGGTGGGTGGACAGGAACTGGGGCGGGCCGCCGTCGCTTGCCTTGGCCATCTTCTGCCACACACTGACCGCAGCCCGCGGGTCATAGCCGGCGCGCGCCGCGAGCTCGACGCCGATGCGATCGGCCTCCATCTCGTGAGTGCGCGAGTTCGGCAGCGTGAACGTCACCTGCGCCACGAGGTTGCCGAGGTCGGCGCCCGCCGAGCCCACGCCCAGCACGGCCGCGCCGATCCCGATCACCGCGCTGGTCGCCATCTGCTGCGAGATGCGCTCGCGCGCATGCTCGCGCAGCGCGTGCGCGATCTCGTGGCCCATGATCGCGGCGATCTCGTCGTCGGAGAGCTTCAGCTTGTCGATCAGGCCGCTGTAGACGGCGATCTTGCCGCCGGGCATGCACCACGCGTTGAGCTCGTTGGACGCGATGACGTTCACCTCCCAGCGCCAGCCGGAGGCGTCGGGCCGGAAGACGACCGTCTGCGGGATCAGACGGTTGGCGATGGCGCGCACGCGCTCGGTCTGGGCCGGGTCGCGATTGAGCACGCCCTTCTGCCGCGCCTGCCCGGTGACCTGGGCGTACTGCTTCTCGGCCGACTGGTTGACCTCCCGCGACGACACCAACATCGACTGCGACCGGTCGACGCCGACGGCGCCCGACTGGGTCGTCTTCACGGTCGCGCATCCGGCGACGATCAGCGCGGTGACCGCCGCGAGCAATACCCGGCAAGAAACGCTTGGCATACGGAGTGTTTCCGACAAATCGAGATAACGCGCGTGCGGGCTAGGCTGTTGACCTCGAAGCGTGCCGCAGAAGGCCGGCGTGACGCACGAGCAGGATCATTCCGAGCCCCGCCGCCGCGCTCGCGGCAGTGTACGTCCACTGCGGCCCGATTGCCTCCCAGGCGGCGCCGCTCGCCAGCGCCCCGACGAACCCGCCGAAGCCGAACGCGGCCGACAGGTAAACCGCCTGTCCGCGCACCTGTCGTGCGCCAGGAAACCACTGGCTGATGAGCGCGACCGACGCCACATGGCAGCTGCCAAAGGTCGCGGCGTGCAGCACCTGGGCCAGGACAAGCGCCACAGGCGAGTCTACCGCCCAGGCAATAAGCGCGAAGCGCGCCACGCCGAGCGCGAATGTAGCGATGAGGATATCGACGGCGGCGAAGCGCTTCATCCAGGCGGGCGCCGTCATGAATATGCCGATCTCGGCGAGCACGCCGAGCGACCAGAGCGCACCGATCGCGGTCTTCCCGTAGCCCGCGTCCGCGAGATAGATGCTGAAGAAGGCGTAGAGCGGGCCGTGCGCGACGTTCATCAGCACGTTCGCCGCCAGCAGCACGAGGACGTCGCGCCGCAGGAGCAGCGGCCACACCGGTTCGTGGACGCGGCCGCCCTGCGTCGGCGTATCGCGCAGCGTCAAGGTGAGTGCGAGCGTCACCGCGAGCGGCACCACCAGAATCCACAGCAGATTGGCGATCGGGATGCGGTCGAGGATCCAGCCCACGCCGAGCACGGCGACGATGAACCCGATCGAGCCCCAGAGTCGTATCCCGCCATAGCGCTCGACGCGATTGCGCAGCCCTGTGAGCGTGATCGCATCGAGCAGCGGCATCGTCGCGCTCGAGAAGAATGCGAACCCGGCGAGCACCAGGAACAGGCCCAGGAAGCTCGTGGTCGCGAACACGCCCACGTAGACCGCCAGCGCCCCTGCGAGCGTTGCCTGCAGCAGGCGCGCGCGCCAGCCGTGACGATCGGCGAGCGACGCCCAGAGGTGCGGCGCGCCGATTCGCATCAGCTGCATCAGCGAAAGCAGCAACCCGATCTGAAACGCGCTCTGCCCGATCGATTGCAGATAAAGCGAGAAGTAGGGCGCGAACGCGCCGATATACACAAAGTAGCCGAAGTACAGCGCGGCGAGGCGCACATAGGGAAGCGGGACGGAAGGGGACACGCGGTGCGGGTGGGCGCCGCGCGAACGGGGCCCGCTCCTCTCGCGGCGATTGTGCCGGAATCCGCGCGCCGCGGCTTTGCGCGCCGCTTCGCCTCCCGTAGAATCGCCGCGCGACGGCACCGCCAACTCGAACAAGCGAAACGAATCTCTTGTCTGCCACAACCGCGTCTGCCACGACCGCCCCGCCGGCCTTTCCGTCCTACCGTCGCGCGGCGCTGTTCCTACTGTTCACCGTCTCAGGATTCGCCGGGCTCATCTACGAGTCGATCTGGAGCCATTATCTCAAGCTCTTCCTCGGTCACGCGGCGTACGCGCAGACGCTGGTGCTCGCCCTCTACATGGGGGGGATGGCGCTCGGCAGCCTGGCGGCCAGCCGACTGTCGCGGCGGTGGGGCAACCTGCTGCGCGGATACGCGATCGTCGAAGCGCTGATCGGCGTCGCAGCGCTCGTGTTCCATGACGCGTTCGTCTTTGTCACGGATGCCTCCTACGAGTCGATCCTGCCCGCGCTCGGCAGCGACGTCGCGGCGGCCGGGTTCAAGTGGGCGCTCGCCGGACTGATGATCCTGCCGCAGTCGATCGCGCTCGGGATGACCTTCCCGCTGATGAGCGCAGGCCTCCTGCGCCGCCACCCGGAGCGGCCCGGCGAGGCGCTCGCCCTGCTCTACTTCACCAACAGCCTGGGCGCGGCGATCGGCGTGCTCGCGAGCGGCTTCGTCCTGATCGACACGCTCGGGCTTCCGGGCACGATCCGCGTCGCCGGCGTCATCAATCTCGCGCTCGCCGCGGTGGTCTGGGCAATCGCGCCCGGTCGCGATCCGGAGCCAGAGCGCGCGGCCGCCGCGACACTCGCCCGCCGCGTCGAAACGCGCAGCGGCGGGGACGCGCCCTGGCGCCTCATGCTCATCGTCGCATTCCTCACCGGCGCGGCCTCGTTCATCTACGAGATCGGCTGGATTCGCATGTTGACGCTGGTGCTCGGCGCCGCGACGCACTCGTTCGAGCTCATGCTCTCGGCGTTCATCCTCGGCCTCGCGCTCGGCGGGCTGTGGGTGCGGAGCCGCATCGACCGCACCGCCGAGCCGCTGCGCTTTCTCGGGATCGTCCAGGTCGCGATGGGGCTGCTCGCGCTCGCCACCCTGCCCCTCTACGGCAGCGCGTTCGACCTCATGCAGCTCGTGATCCGCGGCACGGCGAAGACCGACGCCGGTTACGGCATCTTTCTGATCGCGAGCCACGGCATCGCGCTCGCGATCATGCTGCCGGCGACGTTCTGCGCCGGCATGACCCTGCCGCTCATCACCTATGCGCTGCTCGGCGCGGGTCACGGCGAGCGCTCGATCGGCGCGGTGTACGCGGCGAACACGCTCGGAGCGATCACCGGGGTCGTGCTGGCGGCGCACGTCGGGATGCCGCTGCTGGGCCTCAAGGGGTTGATCGTCGCCGGCGGGCTGATCGACGTCGGCCTGGGGCTCGTGCTCCTGTGGCGTCTCGCGGTCGCCGGCATGCTGAAGCGCGGCGCGCCCGCTCACGGGGGCGGGGCGAGCCTGCCGGCCGGGCTCACGCTGGGCGCAACGCTCGTGTCGGCGGTCGTTCTTGTGGTCGTCGCCTTCGGCGTGAGCCTCGATCCCTACAAGATGGCCTCGGGCGTGTTCCGCCGCGGCGACCTCTACTCCGCGCAGGACGCGGAGCTGAAGTACTACCGCGACGGCAAGACCACCTCCGTCAGCCTCATGCAGTTCCAAGAGGGTCTGAGCCTGCGCACCAACGGCAAGTCCGACGGCGCGATCAACCTCGGGGAAGGCGCGCGGATCTCCGACGAAGTCACGATGGTGCTTACGGCGGCGATCCCGCTCGCGCACCGTCCCGACGCGAAGCGTGTCGCGATCATCGGCATCGGCACCGGCCTCACCACCCACACAATGCTCGGCGCGACGACGCTGGAGCGCGTCGACACGATCGAGATCGAGCCGGCGATGGCGGAGGCCTCGCGGTCGTTCGCCTCACGCAACGCGAGCGCGTTCGCCGACCCGCGCAGCCGCCTCGTCTTCGACGACGCGAAGACCTACTTCTCGACCCACAATGAGCGCTACGACATCATCGTGAGCGAGCCCTCCAACCCGTGGGTGAGCGGCGTCTCGAGCCTTTTCACTACCGAGTTCTATCGCCACGTGCGCCGCTATCTGAACCCGGGCGGTGTCATGGTGCAGTGGTTCCAGCTCTACGAGATCGACGTCAGCCTGGTCGCCTCGGTGCTGCGCGCGCTCGCCGACAACTTCCCCGACTACGCGATCTACGCCGCGACCGACTCCGACCTGCTGATCGTCGCGGGCGACGCGGAGACCCTTGCACGCCCGCTTGCCGATGTCTTCCAGATGCCCGGTGTCGCCGCCGAACTGCGCAAGGTGCACGTGCAGCGCATCGGCGACCTCGATGTCCGCCGCCTCGGCGGAAAGGCCTCGCTGCATCCGCTGTTCCTGTCGTACGGAGTGCCGGCGAACTCCGACTACCGCCCGTACCTCGACCTGAACGCGGCGAAGCATCGGTTCCTGCAGACGGGCGCCGGCGAGGTCACCCGCATCGGCTCCGGCGGCGTCCCGCTGATCGCCATGCTCGAGAGCCGCGCGCAGACCCTGCGTCCGCTCTCGTACGACGGCGACGAATTCCTGGAGCGGATCGAGCTCGCGCGCCGGGCCCGCTACGCACGCGACTTCTACCTTGCCGCCGAGCGTCCCCTGCCGGTCGGCATCCCGACCGATCTCGAGAAAAATCTGGAGCTCTCGAAGATGCGCGGGCTCGACTGCATCGACGCGAAGAGCTTCGACGTCTGGGTGCAGTCGCTGTTCCAGGTGGCCCGGACGGTGAACGCCGTGCTGGATCCGGCCGAGGCCGATTCAATCTGGTCGCGCTTCGAGGGCGCGCCGTGCTTCAAGCGTCTGGAGCAGGACGACCGCACGTGGGTCGCGCTTTTCCGAGCGGTCGGACGCCGCGACGCCGCGGCGATGGCCAGGCACGCCGACGGCCTGCTCGCGCAGGGCCGCGAGCTCTCCTCCACGCACAAGCAGTTCCTGCTGCGCGCGTCGCTCGCCGGGAACATCGTCACGGGGCAGCTCGATCGCGCGCAGGGTGCGTGGGACAAGCACTCGCCGGACGCGGCGCGATCCGGAATCGACCTCGACCTGCGGTTGCTGCGCGCCTACCTCGCGGTGGCGAAGGCGACGCCGCCCCGCGGCTCGTAGACGTCAGCCGCGCTTGTTGTTAGTCCCGCTTGTCATCAGTCCCGCTTGTCATCAGTCCCGCTTGTCGTTAGCTCCGCTTGTCGCGTAGCCGCGGCGTAGGCGTGCTCACGTCGGCGCACTGCGCGCGGTGGCGGAGCGCATGGTCCATCAGCACGATCGCGAGCATCGCTTCGGCGATCGGCGTCGCCCGGATGCCCACGCACGGGTCGTGGCGACCCGTCGTCTCCACCATCACCGGATTGCCCTGCGGGTCGATCGAGCGACGCGGGATGCGGATGCTCGACGTCGGCTTGAGCGCGATGCTCACCGCGACGTCCTGTCCGGTCGAGATCCCGCCCAGCATCCCGCCTGCGTTATTGGAGAGGAAGCCCTCCGGCGTCAGCTCGTCTCCGTGCTCGCTCCCGCGTTGCGTCACCGCAGCAAAACCGGCGCCAATTTCGACGCCCTTCACCGCGTTGATGCCCATCATGGCGTAGGCGATGTCGGCGTCGAGGCGGTCGTACACGGGCTCGCCCCACCCGGGCGGCACGCCCTCCGCGACCACGGCGATGCGCGCGCCGACCGAGTCGCCCGCCGTCCGCAACTCGTCCATGAAGGCCTCGAGCTCCGGCACGATGTCGAGGTTCGCGGCAAAGAACGCGTTCTGGCCGACCTCGTCCCAGGCGCGGAACGGGATCTCGATCGGCCCGAGCTGCGTCATGTGCCCGCGGATCACGACGCCGTGGTTCTCGCGCAGCCACTTACGCGCGATCGCCCCCGCGGCGACGCGCACCGTGGTCTCGCGGGCCGATGCTCGCCCGCCGCCGCGCGGGTCCCGGATACCGTACTTCTGCCAGTACGTGTAGTCGGCGTGTCCGGGACGGAAGGTCCCTGCGAGCGCCGAGTAGTCCTTGCTGCGCTGATCCTCGTTGCGGATCAGGAACCCGATCGGCGTGCCGGTGGTCTTACCCTCGAAGACGCCGGAGAGGATCTCGATGGTGTCCGATTCGCGGCGCTGCGTGACGTGGCGCGAGGTGCCGGGCTTGCGGCGGTCCAGTTCCTTCTGGATGTCTTCGGCGGCAAGCGCCAGCCCGGGAGGACAGCCGTCGACGACGCCGCCGTACGCGGGACCGTGACTCTCGCCGAACGAGGTCACGCAATACAGCCGTCCGATCGTGTTTCCCGACATCGCACCGCGTCGCGCTGAGGTGCGATCGAGTTTAGCATAGGGGTATCGGGTGACTTTCCCGCCAGCGCGCCATGTCGAACGACGATCCGGACAAGCTGAAAGGCCCCGGCGGATTGACCATCCGCCAGATCCACGAGCAGGTGAAGAAGAGCGTCGAGCGCGACCGCGCCGCGCAGAAGACCGGCAATCCTCTCGCGCAGCAGCAGAGCCGCTGGCAGCGTTTCATCCGTTATGCCTGGGGGCGCAGCGGGCGAAGATAGCGCGCGACCGCGACGCGCGCCAAAGCCCTACCGCCACTCGCCGCGCAACTCGCCGACCTTCGCCTGCAGCGCTTCGAGCGTCGCGAGCTCGGCCGCAACCGGCGGCGCCACCGCGAGGCCGATCTTGCTCAACACGCCGCGACGGAACGGCCGCGACATCGCCGACCCGCCCTTGCGGCTGAAGAAACTGCCCCACAGGCCGCGGAGCGCCATCGGCACGACGGGCACCGGCGTCTCGTCGAGGATGCGCTGGAGGCCCGGGCGAAACGGCTCGATCTTGCCGCTGTCGGTGATGCGGCCTTCGGGAAAGATCCCCACCAGCTGACCTTCGCGCAGCGCGCTTGCGACCTCGGCGAACGCCCGCTCCATCATCGCCGGGTCGTCCTTGCGCGACGCAATCGGGATCGCGCCGCTGGTGCGGAAGATGAAGCTGAGCACCGGGATCCTGAAGATGTTGTGGTCCATGACGAACCGGATCGGACGCCGGCACGCCGCCATGATCACCACGGCGTCGACGAAACTGACGTGGTTGCAGACGATGACCGCCGGACCCTCCTCGGGAATGTGCTCGAGGCCGGATTTTTCGACGCGGTACACGGCGTGGATCAGCAGCCATGCGAGGAACCGCATCAGGAACTCGGGGACGAGCGAGAAGATGAACGCGGCGATCGCCACGTTGAACAGCCCGGTCAGGAGGAAAAGCTGCGGCACCGTCGCCCCGAGATGCAGGAACCCGGCCGCGATCAGCGCCGCGGCGACGATGAACACTGAGTTCACGATGTTGTTGCCCGCGATGATGCGCGACTGGTGCGACCGCTCCGAACGGCTCTGGATCAGGGCATACAGAGGGACGATGTAGAAGCCGCCGAACATCGCCACCAGGAAGAGATCGATGAGGATGCGCGGCGCACCCGGCGTGTGCAGAAACGCGACGACGGTCATCGCCTCCGACGCTGCCGGCCCCGGTGTGGCAAAGAACAGATCGAACGCGAACACCGACAGCCCGATCGAGCCGAACGGCACCAGCCCGAGTTCGACCTTGTGGCCCGACATGCGCTCGCAGAGGAGCGAGCCGACACCTATTCCGACCGAGAAGACGGTGAGAATCAGCGTGACGACGCCTTCGCTTCCGCCGAGCCAGGTCTTGGCGTAGGCGGGGAACTGCGTGAGAAACATCGCGCCGTAGAACCAGAACCAGGACACGCCCAGGATCGAGAGGAACACCGTGCGGTTCTGGCGCGTGAACTGGAAATTGGCCCAGGTCTCGGTGAACGGATTCCAGTTGATCCGCAGCTCGGGAGTGGGCGGGCGGACGCTCGGGACGAGCCGGCTCGCCAGATAGCCCGCACAGGCGATGCCGATGGTCGCGACCGGGACGAGGACCGTGGGACCCACCGCCGACGCCACCAGCACGCCGCCGGCGATCGTGCCCGCGAGAATCGCGAGCGAGGTGCCGGTCTCCACCAATGCGTTGCCGCCGACGAGCTCCCCCTCCCGCAGCGTCTGGGGGAGGATCGCGTACTTCACCGGCCCGAACAGCGTCGAGTGGAGCCCCATCAGGAACAGCGCGCCAAGGAGCAGCGTCAGGTCCGCGCGCACGAACCCGATCGCCCCGACGACCATGATCGCGATCTCGAAGAGCTTGACGAGGCGGATGATGCGCGCCTTGTCGTACTTGTCCGCGAGCTGCCCAGCGGTCGCCGAGAAGAGGAAGAACGGCAGGATGAAGAGCGCGCCGGCGAGGTTCACCAGCACGTCCGGCGACAGCGTGGTGAGCGAGGTGGCGTGGAACGCGACCAGGATCACGAGCGCGTTCTTGTAGACGTTGTCGTTGAGGACGCCCAGAAACTGCGTGACAAAAAACGGCGCAAAGCGCCGTTCCCCGAGCAATCCGTACTGGTTCCCCCCCGCCATCGGTCGTTTCCTGTGCGCCGCGATTCTGTCACGGCGCCGGCGGCGCGACCCGTGAACCATGACCGCCGTAGCGTGCGATGCGACGCGCAGCGTCGGGTCGTTCAACGCGAGTCAGGAGCACGGCGCGTGCGGGGGACCGGCGCGTCGCGAACGCGCTCGCGGACAGGCGCTTGCCGTTCGACGCGAGATCTCGCTCCAGCGCGAAGTCGAACGGCGGCGGCGCCTCAGTCGGGCCAGTTCTTGATGTAGCCCTTGAGCATGCGATTCTCGAAGCTCTGCTCCTCGAGCACCGCCTTGGCAACGTCGTGAAACGACAGCACGCCGATCAGGGTCGTGCCGTCCATCACCGGCATGTAGCGCGCGTGGGTTTCGAGCATCGTCCGGCGCAGGTCGTCGACCTCCATGTCCGGACCGACGAATCGCGGCTCCTTGAGCATGACATCCTGGACCCTGAGGCTCGCGAGCCGGTCGCCGAACCGGTGCTGGGCCGCAAGCACCTCTCGGAAGGTGAGCATGCCCACCAGGCGTCCGTGGTCCATCACGACGAGCGAGCCGATGTCGTTTTCCACCATCGTGCCGACCGCGTCCGCAAGCCGTCCTTCGGGCGCGATGGTGTACAGGACCGTTCCCTTGATCCGGAGGATCTCCTTGGTGAGCATGGCGGCCCCTCCTTTCGACGGTCGCGGCAGGCGCCGCACTTGGATGTTAGACCACGCGGGGGTGGGTGCAAAGCCCGCGACGGTGCCTCGGCCCCAGAGACCGCAGCGTCAGCGTGTCAGCGTTCCAGCAGGTGCGCCTTGTCCTTGGCCTTCGCCCACTCGTCCGCGTCGGCGGGCGCGCCCTTGCGCTCGACGATCGGCTTCCAGAGCTTCGCGAGCTCGGCGTTGAGCGCGGTGAACGGGCGTTGCTCGGGCGGGACGTCGTCCTCGGCGTAGATCGCCTCGACCGGACACTCGGCGACGCAGAGCGTGCAGTCGATGCACTCCTCGGGGTCGATGACCAGCATGTTCGGCCCCTCGCGGAAACAGTCCACCGGACAGACGTCCACGCAATCGGTGTACTTGCACTTGATGCAGCTTTCGGTGACGACGTAGGTCATGGCGGACCGGTAGTTTTACGCGCTCCGGGCGGCAGGCCGGGCTGCCGGGCCATGGTAGCACGCGGTCCCAGGTGCTCGGGCACGGGGAATATCCCTTTCCGATCAACGGGAAGCGCGCCAAGTTCCGGGCGGTCACCAAGCGCGTGTGGCGATGCTAGAACGCGCGATTTTTTGCTAGCATAGCGTCCATAAGAACGTTCCTCCGCAGCGCCCGCTGCGAGCCCCCTGCAGAACCACCCGAAAGGAAGCGAATGAGCGAGCACATCGTGCACGTCACCGACCAGACGTTCGAGCCCGAGGTCCTGAAGTCCGACCTGCCGGTGCTGGTGGACTACTGGGCGGAGTGGTGCGGCCCCTGCAAGGCGATCGCGCCGATCCTGGACGAGATCGCCAAGGAGTACGGCGGCAAGCTGAAGGTCGCGAAGCTCGACGTGGACGCAAACGTAGAGGTGCCGAAGAAGTACAACATCCGCGGAATTCCAACGCTCATGCTGTTCAAGAACGGGAATGTCGAGGAGCAGATCGTCGGCGCGCGCTCGAAGTCGCAGCTCACCGCCTTCCTCGACAGCAACATCTAGTGTCCGCCCGGCACCGCCGCTCTGGCGCACCCCGGAGATCCGAGCTACCATCCGACCCACGTCCCGCCGCGCCGGTTCCCGGCGCGCCCCCTCCCCCCGAGCCGCCCCCCCAGGGTGCGCCAGCGACCCAGGTCCCGACCTCCACCATGCATCTCTCCGAACTCAAGCAACTTCACGTCAGCCAGCTCATCGAGATGGCGACACAGTACGAAGTCGACGGCGCGAACCGCATGCGCAAGCAGGAGCTGATCTTCGCGCTGCTCAAGAACCGCGCGAAGAAGGGGGAGGCGATCTACGGCGACGGCACGCTCGAGGTGCTGCCCGACGGCTTCGGCTTCCTGCGGTCCCCCGACACGTCTTACCTCGCCTCGACCGACGACATCTACGTCTCGCCCTCCCAGATCCGCCGCTTCAACCTCCATACCGGCGACACGATCGAAGGCGAGATTCGCACGCCTAAGGACGGCGAGCGCTACTTCGCCCTGGTCAAGGTCGACAAGGTCAACGCCGAGCCGCCCGAGGCGTCGAAGCACAAGATCCTGTTCGAGAACCTGACGCCGCTGCACCCGAACAACATTCTCAGGCTCGAGCGCGACATCAAGGCCGAGGAGAACATCACCGCGCGCATCATCGACATCATCGCCCCGATCGGCAAGGGCCAGCGCGGACTGATCGTCTCACCGCCGAAGGCGGGCAAGACGGTGCTGATGCAGCAGCTCGCGCACGCGATCACCGCCAACTGCCCGGACGTCGTGCTGATCGTGCTGCTGATCGACGAGCGGCCCGAGGAAGTGACCGAGATGACCCGCACGGTGAAGGGCGAGGTGGTCGCCTCGACCTTCGACGAGCCGGCGAGCCGCCACGTGCAGGTGGCGGAGATGGTGATCGAGAAGGCGAAGCGCCTGGTCGAGCACAAGAAGGACGTCGTGATCCTGCTCGACTCGATCACGCGCCTCGCCCGCGCCTACAACACGGTGGTGCCGGCCTCGGGCAAGGTGCTCACCGGCGGCGTCGACGCGAACGCCCTGCAGCGCCCGAAGCGCTTCTTCGGCGCGGCACGCAACATCGAGGAAGGCGGCAGCCTCACGATCCTCGCCACCGCGCTCATCGACACGGGCAGCCGGATGGACGACGTGATCTACGAGGAGTTCAAGGGCACCGGCAACATGGAGATCCACCTCGACCGGCGCATGTACGAGAAGCGGATCTTTCCGGCCATCAACGTCAACCGCTCGGGCACACGCCGCGAGGAGCTGCTGATCGAGCAGCCGATCCTCCAGAAGGTCTGGGTGCTGCGCAAGCTGCTGTACCCGATGGACGACCTGGAAGCGGCCGAGTTTCTCGTCGACAAGATCAAGGCGACCAAATCGAACGGCGACTTCTTCGACTCGATGCGCCGCGGGTGAGTCGTTGATTCAGCGGGCGTTTTCTGACACAATAATGCCCCTCGCCACCGGCTCGAAACGCGTCCCCCCGCGCAGCGCGCGGCCCACGAGACCGAGCCACGACCGAAAGGACTCGCCGATGAAATCCAGCATCCATCCGCAGTACAAGGAAATCAAGGTCATCTGCTCGTGCGGCAGCACCTTCATGACGCGCTCCACTCTCGGCAAGGAGCTCCACGTTGAGGTCTGCGCCGCCTGCCATCCCTTCTACACCGGCAAGCAGAAAATCGTCGACACCGCCGGCCGCGTGGAGAAGTTCCGGCAGAAGTACAGCAAAGGCGCAGCGAAGACCGGCGCCAAGGCGGCCCCCAAGGCCCCCGCTGCCGGCTGACGACCGCGGTGCCCTTCACAAAGGCAGCTTCGGCTGCCTTTGTCGTTTTCGGGACCGGGGCGTCGGACCCGGTGGGTAGAATCCCGCGCATGCTCCGCTCCCTCGTTCTCGCTCTGGCGCGTGCGCGCGCAGCCACCGCCGCGGGATGCGCGAGCCGCCCCGTTCTGGGTCGGCAGGACTTCGGCGCAGCGCAGGGTGCACCGATCGTTAAGGTGGTCGACTAGTGGCGCAGGCAAGCGTGCGACTCCCCGCCTGGCTCAAAGCGCCGATCCGGCTGCCGCTCGCCGGCTGGCCACTCGCCCTGTTCGTCGCCGCGTTCCTGCTGCCCGGACTGGTCGGCCACGACCCCTGGAAGACCGAAGACGCGGTCGGGTTCGGCGTCGTGCACCAGATGCTCACGAGCGGCGACTGGCTGGCGCCGCACCTCGCGGGGGAACCGTTCTTCGAGGACGGCCCGCTGTATTTTTGGGTCGCTGGAGGATTCGTCCAGGCCCTCGCGGAAATCCTGCCGCCGCACGACGCCGCGCGCTTCGCGAGCGCGCTCTTCATCCTCGCTGCGCTGTGGTTCGTGCGGCTCGCGGCGCGCGAGCTGTACGGCAAGCGCGAGGGCGACCTCTCGGTGCTGGCGCTGATGGGCTGCGTCGGACTGCTCTGGCACGCGCACGAAACGACCGCGGAGACGGCGATGCTCGCCGGGCTGGCAGCGGCCTACTACGGCGTCGCGATCTCCCATCGCAAACCGATCAAGAGCGGAATCTGCTTCGGGCTGGGGACCGCGGTTGCGTTCCTGGCGAAAGGGTTCGCAGCGCTCCTGCAGCCGCTCGCGGCGGTGCTGCTGGTGCTGCCGCTCTGCGCGTCCTTCCGGCAGCGCAACTTCGCGTTCTCGGTCGGGCTGGGCTGCGCGATCCTGATCCCCCTCGTCGTTGCGTGGCCGTGGGCGGTGGCCGTGCACGCGCCGGCGTATTTCGACGGCTGGCGCGCCTGGCAACTCGCGCAGGTAAGTCACGCACCGCAACTTGTCTCGTTCCTGGAGATGCTCAAGACGCTCGTGTGGGCCGCGTGGCCGGTCTGGCCGCTGACCATCTGGGCGACCTGGGAGTTCCGGCGCCAGCTTCGTGAACCGGGATTCGCAGTGCCGTTCGTCGGGACGATCGTGGCGCTGGCGCTGCTGATCGTCATGGGCCGCCCGCGCGAAATGGACATGCTCGCGCTGCTCGTCCCGCTCGCGATCCCGGCTGGCGCCGCGGCGGTGGGCGCGCGCCGCGGCGCAGCCAACGCGCTCGAGTGGTTTGCAGTCATGACGTTCACGCTTGCGGCCGGTTACATGTGGTTCATGTGGCTCGCCACGCTAACGGGGTTCCCCGAGCCGATCTCGAAGCATGCGGCCCGACTCGAGCCGGGGTTCGTGTTGAGCGTCGAATGGGCGCCGCTCGGCTTCGCGATTCTGCTCACCGTCGCATGGCTGGTGCTCGTGAATCGCGCCGAGCGCACGACGCTGCGCAGCCTCACCTTCTGGACGGCCGGTGCGACGCTCGTGTGGGGACTCGCGATGACGCTCTGGCTCGACTGGATCGACTACGGCAAGACCTACCGCCCGGTGGCGCAGAGCCTGCGCAAGGCGCTGCCGCCGAAAGCCCGCTGCGTCGAGAGTCGCGGACTCGGGGAGACGCAACGGGCCGCGTTTCACTATCACGCGGGGCTGGTGACGCGCCGCGTGGAGGTGCACGGCCCGACCGACTGCCCGTACCTGCTGGTGCAAGCGAGCGCACGCGCGCCGGCGATCGAGCCGGCCGGCAACTGGCGTCGGGTTTGGGAGGGCAGCCGGCCCCGGGACCGCGAACGCTACCGACTGTACCGGAGAGGCTGACGCGCGCAAACGAGGACACGCGGTAGCCGGCCCCGGCATTTGACTTGCCCCACCCCCCGGACTACCCTCCCCGCCACCCCTTGCTAGACGGACCGCGGCGATGAACGACGACACCTTCAACCTGTCCATTCGCAAGTTTCTCAAGCTGGTAGGCGTCAGCTCGCAGCGCGAGATCGAGCATGCGGTCGCGCGCGCGATGGAGTCCGGCGCGGCGAAAGGAAGCGAATCGTTCCCGGCGACGATGACGCTCGAAGTGCCGGGGCTCAAGCTGAACGTGAAGTTCGACGGCAAGATCGAACTCGAGTAGGCATTGCCGGGAGAGCACGCGGATGAACAAGGCAACCGAACTCGATGCCGCGCTGCTCGCCGACCTGCAGCAGATTCTCGGCGAGCGCGTCACGACCTCGCGCGGCGTGCGCGAGCATCACGGCAAGGACGAGTCGTACTACCCGTACGCGGCGCCCGACGCGGTGGTGTTCCCGCATTCGACCGAGGAGGTGCGCGACATCGTCGACGTCTGCCGGCGCTACCACACGCCGATGATCCCGTACGGCGTGGGCACCTCGCTCGAGGGCCACATCCTCGCCAACTCGGGCGGCGTGTGCATCGACATGAGCCAGATGAACAAGATCCTCGCGGTCCACGCCGAGGATCTCGACGCCGTCGTGCAGGCCGGCGTCACGCGCAAGCAGCTGAACGAGGAGATCCGCCACGCCGGGCTAATGTTCCCGGTCGACCCCGGCGCGGATGCGACGATCGGCGGCATGGCCGCGACCCGCGCCTCGGGGACGAACGCGGTGCGCTACGGCACGATGCGCGAGAACGTGCTGTCGCTGACCGTGGTCACAGCGGACGGCCGGATCATCAAGACCTCGCGCAGGCCGCGCAAGTCGGCGGCCGGCTACGACCTGACGCGGCTCTTCGTCGGCTCCGAGGGCACGCTCGGCATCATCACCGAGGTGACGGTGCGGCTGTACGCGGTACCGGACGCGATGTCCGCGGCGGTGTGCTCGTTCCGGGACATGAAGGGCGCCGTGGACACGGTGATCCAGACCCTCCAGCACGGCATCCCGATTGCGCGCAGCGAGGCGCTGTGCGGTCTCACGATGAAGGCGATCAACGCTTACAACAAGACCTCATACAAGGAGCAGCCGACGCTCTGGATCGAGTTCCACGGCACCGAGGCGGGCGTCGCCGAGCAGGCGCAGCTCGTCCAGGCGATCGCCACCGAGAACGGCGGCGAGGGGTTCGAATGGGCGACCAAGCCGGAGGACCGCAACCGGCTGTGGTCCGCGCGCCACCAGGCCTACTTCGCCGGCCTGCAGCTGCGTCCCGGTGCGCGCGCGGTGTCGACCGACGTCTGCGTGCCGATCTCGCGGCTCACCGAGTGCATCGTAGAGACGACGCGCGACATCGAGCGCGCCTCGATGCCGATCCCGCTCTTCGGGCACGTCGGCGACGGCAACTTCCACTGCATGGTGCTGATCCGCCCCGACAGCGACGCCGATCTCGGCGAGGCGAAGGCGTTCAACGAGCGCCTGGTCGACCGCGCGCTGTCCATGGAAGGCACCTGCACCGGCGAGCACGGCATCGGCGCGGGCAAGATCAAGTCGCTCAAGAAGGAACACGGCGACGCGGTCGACCTGATGGTCGCCATCAAGCGCACCTTCGATCCGGACAATCTGATGAACCCCGGCAAGGTCGTGCCGCTTTAGCGGAGCGCGCTTCCGCTCCTACGCGCGCACCGCCTTCTGCATTCTCCGGTCGAGCACTTCACCCGGCCAGCCGAATGAAGTGCTCCCGGTAGTACTTCATTTCGGCAATCGACTCGTGGATGTCGGCGAGCGCCTCGTGCTTGCCGTGCTTCGTCAACCCTTTCGCCAGCTCGGGGCGCCAGCGGCGCGCGAGCTCCTTCATGGTCGAGACGTCCAGGTTGCGGTAGTGGAAATAGGCCTCGAGCCGCGGCATCCAGCGCGCCAGAAACCGGCGGTCCTGGCAGATCGAGTTTCCGCACATTGGCGAGATCCGGGAGGGCACGTGCTCGCCGAGGAACGCGAGCATGCGTTCCTCGACCTCAGCCTCCGCGAGCGGCGACGCTCGCACGCGCTCGACGAGTCCGCTCTTGGCGTGGGTACTCTTGTTCCAGTCGTCCATCGCCGCGAGCACGCTCTCGGCCTGATGCACGACCAGCACAGGCGCCTCGGCAACGGTGTCGAGCTGCGAGTTCGTGATCACGATCGCGACCTCGATGATCCGGTCGCGATCCGGGTCGAGCCCGGTCATCTCCATGTCGAGCCACGCGAGATTGTTCTGGTCCTGCGCCATTGGCCTGGTTGTGCCCGCAACGAGTTGACCAACCTCCAGCAAGGGGCCACAACCCCCTGCTGATCCCTCAAATCCGGCGACCAGGTTTATGGGCCACAACTGGGTCACAGGGTACTTGAGTAGAATCGCATTCTCGCACACGCTGCCACCCCCACCGCATGCACGCCTTCACGCTCGCGTTCCTCGCCGCGCTCGCCGTCGCCACCGCGACGCGCCTGTGGCTCGCCGTGCGCCATGCCCGCCACGTGCGGGAGCATCGGCGCGCCGTGCCGCCGGAGTTCGCGCCGAGCGTGACGCTCGCTGCGCACCAGAAGGCCGCCGACTACACGGTCGCCAAGACCCGCCTGGGGATCGTCGACACGCTGGTGTCGGCCGGGGTCCTGCTCGCGTTCACGCTCGGCGGTGGTCTGCAGGCGCTGTTCGAGCTCTGGGCGCGCGCGTTCGATCCGGGCAGCTACGCGTTCGGGATCGCGCTCATCCTGAGCGTGGCGTTCGTCACCGGCGCCGTCGACCTGCCCTTCTCGATCGTGCGCACATTCGGCATCGAGGCGCGCTTTGGCTTCAACCGCATGACCCCCAAGCTGTTCGTCGCCGACCTCCTCAAGCAGATCGCGCTCGGCCTCGCGCTCGCCGTGCCGCTCCTTTTCTGCGTGCTGTGGCTCATGGCGAAGATGGGAAGCTACTGGTGGCTCTACGTCTGGCTGACGTGGATGGGGTTCAACCTGCTGATCCTCCTCATCTACCCCACGTTCATCGCCCCGCTGTTCAACAAGTTCGTGCCGCTCGAGGACGCCGCGCTGAAGGCGCGCATCGAGCAGCTGCTTGCGAAGTGCGGCTTCCGGGCCAAGGGGCTGTTCGTGATGGACGGTTCGAAGCGCTCGAGCCACGGCAACGCCTACTTCACCGGGTTCGGCGCGGCCAAGCGCATTGTTTTCTTCGACACCCTGCTCGCGCGCCTTGCGCCCGCCGAGGTCGAGGCGGTGCTGGCGCACGAGCTCGGCCATTTCAAGCTGCGGCACGTCTGGAAGCGCGTGGTCTGGCTGTTCCTTGCCAGTCTCGCGTTCCTTGCGCTCCTCGGCTGGCTCATCGACCGACCGTGGTTCTACGCTGGGCTGGGGGTGGAGAGCCGCGGCACGGCGATGGCGCTGCTGCTCTTCTTCATGGCGGTACCGGTGTTCTCCTTCCTCCTGCACCCGCTCGGCAGCCTGTACTCGCGCAAGCACGAGTACGAGGCGGACGCGTACGCGGCGCGCTTTTCCGAGGCCGCCGACCTGGTGCGCGCCCTGGTGAAGCTCTACCAGGACAACGCCGCGACGCTGACGCCGGACCCGGTGCACTCCGCGTTCTACGATTCCCACCCGCCGGCCGCGCTCCGCATCGCGCGGCTCCAGTCGCTCGCTGCGCCCGCGCCCGCTTGAGCCCGTCGACTCCGCGCGCGGACCGGATCTCAGGACAGGTCGTCGCCGCGTACGGCCGCCACTACCTCGTCGAGGCTGCAGACGGCGCCTTCCTCCGCTGCGTCCCGCGCGGCAAGCAGAGTCTGGTCGCGTGCGGCGACCGCGTGCAGGTGGTGGGCACCGGCCCCGGGGAGGCCGTGATCGAAGAAACCGCTCCGCGCGCGACGCTGTTCCTGCGCGCCGCGGCGCACCGGCGCAAGCTGATCGCCGCCAATGCCACCCAGGTCGCGGTGATCTGCGCGGGCGAGCCGAGCCTCGCGGACGAACTGGTGGCGCGCGTGCTCGCGGCGGCGGAAAGCCAGTCGCTGCGCGTGCTGCTGGTGCTCAACAAGATCGACTTGATCGCGCCGACCGAGGTCGCGCGCGCACGGCTGGCGCCCTTCGTGCAGGCGGGCTACGCGGTCGTCGAGCTGAGCGCGCAGCGCGACGTCGCGCCGCTGCGTGCGCGCCTGCAGGGCGAGACGACCGTGCTGATCGGGCAGTCGGGCATGGGCAAGTCCACGCTGTTGAACGCGCTGGTGCCCGAAGCCGACGCCGCGACGCGCGAAATCTCCCGATTCCTCGATTCGGGACGCCACACCACCACCGCGACCCGTCTCTACCGCCTGGACGCCGCGAGCGCGATCGTCGACTCGCCCGGCGTGCAGGAGTTCGGGCTCGCGCACCTCGGCCCGGCAGAGATCGCGCACGGCTTCCCCGAGCTGCGGCCGTTCGCGGGCCGCTGCCGGTTCAACGATTGCCGCCACCGGACCGAGCCGGACTGCGCGGTGCGCGCCGCAGTCGACGCCGGCCAGATCCACGCGCGGCGGCTGGAACTGCTCCACCGCATTCTCGATGCGGAAGGCCCTGGCCGCCGGTGAAGCCGCTACTCTCCTCGCTCAACCTGCTGGAAGTTCATCACCTCAAGAACGTGCTCGAGGCGGAAGGGATCCGCTGCTGGATCAAGAACGAGCTGCTCTCGCGCCTCGCCGGCGAGATCCCGTTCACCGAGTGCGCGCTGGAGCTCCATCTCGTGCACGAGCACGACCGCCCGCGCGCCGAGGCACTGCTCGAAGTCTGGCGGAGGCCGCCGCCACCGGGCAGACCCTGGACGTGCGCGTCGTGCGGCGAATCGATCGAGGGACAGTTCGGCGCGTGCTGGAAGTGCGGGGCCGCGCGCGTGCCGTGATCAGCCGAACGCCCGCGCCACGCTGAGCGCGAGCAGCGCCGCGAGCCAGAGCACGAGCGCGCGCCAGATGAGCCCCACGACGCTGTCGAGAAACGGCGTGTCGGCGTCCTCGCCGAGGCCGAGCTCGGGCCGGTCCTCCAGCGTCGCGCCACGCAGGACCGGCATCCCGAGGCGCACGCCGAGCGCACCGGCGCCCGCCGCGAGCACCACGCCGAGGAGCTGGTCGGGCCAGCGCGCCGCCTGCGTGCGCCAGCAGTAGATCGCGTCCTCGAAGTCGCCGACGATCGCGAACGCCGTGGCGGTGATCCGCGCCGGCACCCAGTCCAGCACGGCGAATGCGGCGCGCGCGAACTCGCCGAAGCGGCCGCCGGCGGTCTCGTCGGTGCGCTCGAGCGCCGCCCGCGTCTCAGGGCCCGCGACGTCGACCGTCGCGTCGGGTACGCCCGGGAGATCCAGCAGCGGGCCGGTATCTCCCGCGCGCCCCATGCCGCCCCATCGTCGACTCAGGAACAGCGCGAAGCGATACAGCACGGCGCCGCTCGGGCCGGGGAGCAGCACGAACCAGAACATCGGCCCGAAAACGTGGCGGTGCGACACGGTCAGCGCCCCTTCGATCGTCAGGCGGGCGACCTCGCTTGCGGACAGCGTGTCGCAGGCGTGCCCGCGCCAATCCGAGAGCAGCCGGCGCGCGCTCTCCAGATCGCCGTCCTTCAGCGCCTTGTGGATGTCGGTGAAGTAGTGGCTGTGCTGGCGGAATCCCATCGTGAAGTACAGGACCAGCACGTTGCAGGCGAGGCCCAATAGCGGGTTTGCGGCCGTCAGCGCCGCATACACCGCCCACGCAAGCACGGCCGCGGGCACCACCGCGAGGAACCATGCGATCGTCCCCTGGTGCGCCTCCCCCGCGTCGAAATTGCGCTCGAGCACCCCCGCATAGCCGGCCATCGGCGTGAACAGCGCGCGCCGGTCGACGAGCGGGCGCCACTGCTCGAGGGCGAGCGCGATCAGCAGGGACAGGAAGCTCATACGGGCGCGGGCGGGACGGAGCGCGAGCGCCGATTATAGTCGGCGCGGGCGTGAATCCTTCCGCGCACGCGGCACGCGCGCCAGATTCCCGCCCGAATCCGTCACCGGCCGTGCAGCGCGCACGCTCGGAACGGCACGATCCTCGCGTAACCTGCGCCCCGCAAGCAACGAGAAGAACCGACCCGGAAACCCCGACAATGATCGCTTTCGCGCGTCGCGCGAGCGCCGCCCTCCTCGCCCTCGCCCTCGCCGCACCGGCGCACGGCGTGACCGTCGAAGCCTTCTCGCCGCAGGGCGAGGTGAAGGGCGTGCGCCAGGTCGCCGCGCGCTTCACGGCGCAAATCGTGCCGTTCGGCGACCCGCGCCTCGTCGAGCCGTTCGACGTGAGCTGTCCGGAGAACGGCACCGGCCGCTGGGCGGACGGCCGCAACTGGGTGTACGACTTTGCCCGCGACTTGCCCGCTGGAGTCGTCTGCACGTTCAGCATCAAACCCGGCCTGAAGACGCTCGCCGGCGAGAGCGTCGAGGCCGCGAAGTTCAGCTTCTCGACCGGCACGAGCCGCGCCGCGCTGCCGCTGAAGGCGCCACTGTCCACCGGCTACGCGATCAAGCGCACCGTCGCGGCAGTCGAGCAGAAAACCAAGGGCGAGTGGACGCGCGGCGACGTCTATCGCGTAACGCTAGAGATCGAGGCCCAGTCCGACATGACCTGGGTGGTCGTCAGCGACCCGATCCCGGCCGGCGCGGCGATCCTCGGCACTGGCCTCGGCCGCGACTCTCAGCTCCTCACGCAGGCCGAAAAGCGCCAGGGCTGGGTGTGGCCCGCATTCGAGGAACGATCGTTCGAGGCCTTCCGCGCGTACTACGAGCTGGTGCCAAAAGGCAAATGGACCGTCGAGTACACCGCGCGTCTCAACAACGAAGGCAGTTTCGACCTGCCGTCGACCCGCGTCGAAGCGATGTGTGCGCCCGAAATGTTCGGCGAGATTCCGAATGCAAAGGTCGTGGTAAAGCCGCGATGAGTGCTCCGCTACAGCTGGTTCGCCGCGAAGACGTCGCAGACCTTGATGTCCCCGGTTTCGAGCCCGCGCTTGAACCAGCGCATGCGCTGCTCGCTCGACCCGTGCGTGAACGATTCGGGCGAGACGTAGCCGCGCGAGGCCATCTGGATGCGGTCGTCGCCGACCGCCGCGGCGGCGCGCAGGCCCTCCTCGATGTCGCCGGGTTCGAGCAGGCGTTTGGTCTTGTTCGCGTGTGCCGCCCAGATCCCGGCGAAGCAGTCGGCCTGCAGCTCCATGCGCACCTGGAGCGCGCTCGCCTGACGCTCCCCCCCGCGCGACTGGGCGCGGCGCACCTGCTCGGCGATCCCGAGCAGGTTCTGGACGTGGTGCCCGACTTCGTGCGCGATCACGTAGGCCTGCGCGAAGTCGCCAGGCGCACGAAACTTGTCCTGGAGATCGCGGTAGAACACGAGGTCGATGTAGAGCTTGTTGTCCGCGGGGCAGTAGAACGGCCCGACCGCGGCCTGCGCATACCCGCACGCAGACGCCACCGTGCCGCTAAACAGCACGAGGACCGGCTTCTGGTACTTCTTGCCGCCGCGGGCGAAGATCTCGGTCCAGGTGTCCTCGGTGCTGCCGAGAACCGCGGCGATGAAGTCGGCCATCTGGTCTTCGCGGGGGGGCGCTTTGGTCTCGACCCGCTGCTGGGGTGCGGTGGACACGCTCGCCTGCTGAGCCACCTCCGTCACCACGCTAGGATCGATGCCCAGGAACATGGCGATCAGTGCGATCACCACGATGCCGATGCCCCCGCCGGCGAGGCCCTTCCCACCGGGGATGCGCATGCCGCGGCGATCTTCAATGTTCTCGCTTCGTTGCTGGTCCTCGAGCCGCATGGCAGATCCTTTCCGGCAGACAGGCGCCGGAGTATAGCGAAGCACTCGATATGACGCGGCGTCTCCTCACGGTACTCGCTCTCGCCACGGCCTGCGCCGGGTGCTCCGCCCCGGAGCCGCCGACGTTCGAGCAGGTGCGCGCGGCCCATCGCTCCTCGGAGTCGGTTCTCCTCGATCGGCACGGCGAGCCGCTGCACGAGCTGCGCACCGATCCGACGCGCCGCCGGCTCGAGTGGGTGCGCCTCGACGACGTGTCGCCGGCGCTCGTGGCCGCGCTGATCGCCGTCGAGGACCGGCGCTTCCGCGATCATGCGGGCGTCGACTGGCGCGGCTTGGCCGGCGCGGCCTGGGACAACGTCTCCGGCGGCAAGCGCCGCGGCGCGAGCACGATCACGATGCAGGTCGCCGGCGTGCTGGACGAGGATCTGCGCGCGGGCGCGGGCGGCCGTTCCCTCGCCCAGAAATGGCGTCAGGCGCGCGCGGCGCTTGCCCTCGAGGAACACGGCTGGACCAAGCGCGAGATCCTCGAGGCGTACCTCAACCTCGCCTCGTTCCGCGGCGAGCTGCAGGGCGTTCACGCCGCCGCGCGGGGCCTGTTCGACAAGCACCCGGCCGGCCTCGATCGCGCCGAGTCGTGGCTGCTCGCCGC
>Ga0105107_10000221_pt1 | contig 33689 bp, 29 predicted proteins | sample PPLLaktember2015_6_FD_79335 | JGI IMG/M metagenome (GOLD analysis project Ga0105107, IMG submission 79335) | Freshwater sediment microbial communities from Prairie Pothole Lake near Jamestown, North Dakota, USA - PPLs Lake P8 Core (1) Depth... | ecosystem: Environmental > Aquatic > Freshwater >...
GAGGTCCGCGGCCGCGTCGAGGAGCGGGGACCTCTCCCGGACCATGGCATAGACCTGGAAGAGCGTGTTGAAGGGCATGAACTGGATGCCCGTCGCCTCGTAAAGGGCCGGCCGGGGCACGAGACGGAAATAATCCTCCATGGCCCCGGCGTTCCTATGGTCGCGATAGCAGAAGGGCAGGCCGAGGAGGCTTCCGTCCCGGGCCAGCAGGCCGAAATCGACGCCCCAGGTGTCGATCCCGAGGCTCGACGGACGGGCGCCGACGGCCGCCGCGGCCTCCCGCATGGCCGTCTTCATCTCGGCGAGCAGGGCGTAGACATTCCAATGAATGTGTCCGGAGAGGGAGAGCGGCGTGTTCGGGAAGCGGCGGACCTCGTGGACGGCGAGCTTTTGGCCGTCGAGCGCGCCGAGCACGGCCCGGCCGCTTTCGGCGCCGAGGTCGAAGGCCAGGAAGTGCGCGGTGTCGGTTTTGGGCGGCATGAAGGAGACTCGAGCCCTTTATATATGCGGAACTGCGGAGGTTTTCAAGTTCCCTTTTGAAAACGGGCCCTGTTTCCCCTACAATACCATCCGTAATCTTCAACTCCCGCTGAGGTTCCATGCCACTCGAGGACAAGCTCAAACTGCTCCGGCGCGAGCGCGAAGCCCGGTCGCACTCCCGCAACGTCGAGACGACCTGGGAAAAGATCGATGAGAACGCCGGCCTGACGGTCAAAGAGAAGCTCGAACGCCTCATCGCCCTTACCGACAAGGGCCGGGGCATGGCCGTCCGGACGGGGGAGCGGCCCGTCGAGAAGAGGCGCCGCGAGCCGGTCCAGGTCTTCGAGAATTCCTACGCGCTCGGCGCCTGCTACGGCCAGATCCCCATTGCCATGGGTCTCCAGATCCCGGGGCGGATCCTGGGCTTCCTCAGCCGCGAAAGCGCGTTCGAGGAGCTCGACCTCTCTTCGGCCGTCTTCCTCGACCTTGAGACGACGGGCCTCGCCGGGGGGACGGGCACGGTGCCGTTCCTCGTCGGCCTGGCCTATTATCGCGACGAGCGGTTCAAGGTGACCCAGTTCTTCCTCAACGAGATGGCCGAGGAGGACCGGCTCGTCCGCGAGCTGGCCCAGTTCATCGCGGACATGGGCTTCAAGTCGGTGGTCACCTACAACGGCAAGGCCTTCGACGTGCCGCTCGTCGAGACGCGCTTCGCTCTGCACCGCGCGCCCTGCCCGCTGCGGGGGATGCCGCACCTCGATTTCCTCTTTTCCGCACGCAGCCTGTGGAAGCACAAGTACGACAGCTGCCGGCTCTTCCATCTGGCCCAGCAGATCGTCCAAGCCGAGCGGTCCGAGGACATCCCCGGCGCCGAGATCCCCCTGCGCTATTTCCAGTACATCCGGAGCGGCGATTTCTCGCTCATCGACCCCATCCTCTACCATAACCAGGAGGACCTTCTGTCGCTCCTCGGCGTCGTCGTCGCCGGCGCGGTCCTGGTCGAGCGCAACCGCGAGACCGCGGAAAGAGGGGAGGGCGATGCCATGGACCTCTACGGGGTGGCCAAGCTATTCGAGCGGGCGGGGGACACGACGAGATCCGCGGCCCTGCTCGAAAAGGCCCTGGCCGGCGGGCGGGGATTGACCGCCGAGGTGTCCCAGGTGGCCCGGAAGAAGCTGTCCCATCACTTCAAGAAGAACAAGGACTGGGACAAGGCCCTCTCGTTCTGGCAGGAGATGGCGGCGGGGGAGGAGGTCGACTGCGATTGCTTCCGCGAGCTGTCGATGTACTTCGAGCACACGGCCAAGGACTACGATGAGGCCATCAGAGTCGCGACGGAGGGCCTGGCCGTATCGAAGGGAAAGTCCCTCGCGGCGGAACGGGATTTCGAGAAGCGCATCGCCCGCATTCAAGGCAAGAAAGCGCGGATATAAGGGCCGGGCATCGATGAAAGCGATGGTCCTCGGCTCCTTCCGGGCGCCGGTCGAGCGGCCGCTCGAGCTGCGGGACGTTCCCGTTCCCGGGCTTGGGCCCGAGGACATCCTGATCAGGGTGAGCCGCTGCGGCGTCTGCCACACGGACCTCCACATCGTCGAAAAGGAGCTTCCGGACGCGCGGCTGCCTCTCATCCCCGGCCACGAGGTGATCGGGACCGTGGCGCGGGCGGGGGACAAGGCCGGGCGGTTCGCGGCGGGACAGCGCGTCGGCGCCGCCTGGCTGCGATCGACCTGCGGCGAGTGCCGCTTCTGCCTGAGCGGCCGGGAGAACCTGTGCGAATCGGCGCGCTTCAACGGCTATCACGCCGACGGAGGCTATGCCGAATACATGGCCGTCGGCGAAAAGTACGCTTATGCCATTCCGGACAACTTCGGGGATACGGAGGCGGCTCCGCTCATGTGCGCCGGGATCGTCGGCTACAGGGCGCTCGTTCTCAGCGAGGTCCGGCCCGGGGGCACCCTCGGTCTTTACGGCTTCGGCGGCTCGGCCCACATCGCCATCCAGATCGCCAAGTTCCGCGGCGCGCGCGTCTTCGTACTCACGCGAAGCGCCAAACACCAGCAGCTTGCCCATGAGCTCGGAGCCGATTGGGTAGGAACGGCGCAGGACGAGCCGCCGGCCAAGCTGACGAATGCGATCCTCTTCGCCCCGGTCGGTAGTCTCTATCTCGACGCGCTGCGGGTCATGGACAGGGGAGGGACCGTGGCTTCCGCCGGGATCCACATGTCTCCCATCCCGGAAATGGACTACGACAGATACCTCTACCACGAACGGAGGATGTTGAGCGTGGCGAACGCGACGCGCCGGGATGGTGATGACCTGCTCGCCGTCGCGGCCGAGATACCGGTGAAAACGACCGTGCGGACCTACCCGCTCGAAGCGGCGAACGAGGCGCTCGGCGACCTCAAGGCCGGCCGGATCGACGGCGCCGCCGTCCTCGAGATCGTCTGATTGGGGACATGTCCCCCTGGGTACGTGTCCCCTTATCCCGCTTGAGGAGCGACAACCCGTGTAGCGGCAAGCCGTTGCAAACCTGCCTGATTTACGCTATATTATCCCCGCTTTTCCGCCCTGCGCGCCCGTAGCTCAGTTGGATAGAGCGTCTGACTACGAATCAGCAGGTCGGGTGTTCGAGTCACCCCGGGCGCGCTCTCTTTTCTCCTTATATAACTCAACAATATCAGGTAATTAGACCTCGTTTTAGAGGTCTTGCTACTTGGCCTGGGATTGCCGCAGATTGCCCACGTTTTGCCTATTTAGTGGCACAAAGGTGCACAAAAAAAGGGCCGACTAAATCATTTGTCCTTGTTGGCCCTTCTTCTTGGCCCTCAACCTGGCAGACATCTTGAGGTCCTTACCAAGTCGCTGCAAGGGCTTGGTTGTTATATCAACATACGCCATATAGATTACGAAGCAGATGCTGACGAGTATCCAGTAGGCCATGTCCCAAGGAACCTCCCCACGCTTCTGCCACGTCCACACGTTGCTTTTAGCAATCAAGAAAAGAATGAGCGCTATTGGGAACGAAAGGTAAGAGGCAATCCTCTTCCTGCGATTGTCCTTGAGTTTGAGTGCCTTCCATTCGTTGAACTTCGCCTCATCAATGCCGGGGAAATCGGACGCCGTAAGATTTTCGATTCTCATGTTTGGAGCTCAGGAAGCGGGTGCAGCGCTCACGTCCTTCGGGTAGGGGCCGTATTGGTTCGGGCCGGGCTGGCTATCGGTAACCATAAAGACAAGGATCACTATGACGCCGACAAGTGGGATGAGAAGTATGAGCAACCACAAGCCGCTGCGTCCGGTGTCGTGGAGGCGGCGGACGCTTACCGCGAGGCCGGGGAGGAAGATCGCGAGAGAATAGACAGACGACAGGATTCCGAATCCACTATAATTGGTTCCAAGGATGGCCATATCAATGAAAAGAAGCCCATAGGATATTACGATATTTATGGTCGCAAACACCCAATACTCCGACCGCCTAGCCCTGCCGTTAAAGTCCCCATATTTTTTGAGTACCGCCAAATAGGTATTCATGGTTCCCTCCCTGTTCCGTCCCCGAATCTATACTAGGCCAAAGAGAAAGTTGTCAAGGTTGTGTCAATTCTGCCGGGCTGGCCGGGATCGGAAAGGCGCGCGGCACAGGCGTGGCACAACGTTGACAGCGCCGGATGGCGGGGTTTTAATAGGGGCGAGGCACACCCGGGCGAGGGCAAATGATTAAAGCGAAGACTAAGATCAGCATTGGAATAGTCATCGCACTCCTGATTTCGACTTGGATGGGCATTACGTCAGGCCCGATTAGCGGGATCTTTTATTTTTTTATCTTGACGTTCTTGGTATGGGCCATAGCCAAAGCTAGGCGCTGGATATAGTGAGAAGCCGGGTTCCAGCGGATCATGAGCCGCCGGGCACGGGCGCTGAGTGCTTGCCCGCCGGCCGAGGATCGCGGAGGACCGCTACCTCAACCTCGGCCAGACCCTGCTCGAGAAAGCCCAGGAACCTGGCCACGGCCTCGGACACGTCATACCGCCGGCCCTGTATATACGGGCCCCGATCGATCACCCGGACAACGCATTCCCTGCCGTTGTAGCGGACCTTGGCGTAGGCGCCGAGGGGAAGATGGCGCGTCGCCATAACCCAGGAGTTTTTGTCGTAGATCTCGCCGTTTGCCGTCAGCCGCCCATGGAACGGCTCTCCGTACCATGAGGCGACACCCCGCTCGACGACCCAAGATTGCACAGGCACCGGGACCAGCCGTGCTTTCCGGATCACGATGGCGTCGCCCGTCTGGAGAGGCAGAGCCACCAAGAGAGAGGCAAGGATCAGCAAGCTGGCCAGGAGAATCAGCGAACGACGGTTGCCCCCGTTCATTCGAGCCCTCCTTTCCGCGGCTCATGAGACAAGAGCCACAGTCCCCCGAGATCGACTTTCCTACAATAGACATAGCAAGAATCGTGCCATCGACAGCACGAGGCCCTGCCGGCCTCGGAAGGTGATGGCTTTTTGGCCCAAACCCTGATATACATATTTCCGGCAATTGAGTGCCGGCAGGGGCTCGAAGGCCCCGCGAAATCGGAATGGAGGAAGAAATGGGCTTGAAGCGGAAACAGATCGTCATGCGTCAGAAGGACGCATTCGAGCAGGAGCTGAAGGACCGGTTGTCCTTCCTGTCCAAGAAGGGGATCAAGGCCCCCAAGGTCGACAGGGACCCCATCGTGAAAAGGCTGAAAGCCGACATCAAGGCCTCGAAGAAACGGCTGGCCAAGATCGCCGACCTCGACAAGAGGACGGAGGAAATGATCAGGATCAAGGCGGAAAAGGCCGCGGCCCCCAAGAAGGAGCAAGCCGGCAAGGCCGAGAAGGCCAAGGCCGCCTCCCAGGAAGGCAAGGCCAAGAAGCCTAAAGCGCCCGTCGAGGGCGGCGCCAAGCCTCAAAAAAAGGCCGAAGCTCCCGCGGAAGCCAAGGCCCCCAAGAAAAAGGCTGAAGAAGCCAAGGAAGAGCCGCCGGCCAAGTCCTCATGACCGTGGGCGGGGACTGGATCATCGGCCGCGACGAGTCAATACTCGTTACCGGCGCCGGCGGCTTCGTCGGCTCGCGCGTCGTCGATTCTTTGATCCGTTTTGGATTCAATAACATACGCTGCCTGGTGCGGGCCGGATCCGAGAATCAGCTGCTGAGGTCCGTCCTGCGCGAGCATCCCGGAAACCGGTGCGAGGTCATCCAGGGCAACCTCCTTTCGCCCGCGGACTGCGCTAGGGCCGCGGACGGCGTCTCCGTCGTCTACCACCTCGTGGCCGGGAGGGGCAAGTCGTTTCCGGGGTGCTTTCAAGGATCCGTCGTCACGACGCGCAATCTTCTGGACGCGGTCGTCCGGCAGAAGGCCCTGAAGCGGTTCGTGAACGTGAGCTCCTTCGCAGTGTGCTCCAACCTCACCCTGCGCCAGAACGGCGTCTGGGACGAATCCCGCCCTCTCGAATCCGATCTCGAAGAGCGCTTCGATTCTTATGTCTATGGCAAGATCAAGCAGGACGAGATCGTCCGGGCCTATCATGACCGGCAGGGGGTCCCTTTCACGATCGTCCGTCCGGGCATTGTCTTCGGGCCCGGCAAGAGAGCGCTGCCCGGGTCCCTCGGCTTGGACACGTTCGGGATCTTCATGCGCGTAGGAGGGGCCGGCCGGATGCCTTTGACCTACGTCGATAACTGCGCCGACGCCATCGTCCTCGCCGGACTCGTTCCCGGTGTCGACGGGGAGGTCTTCAACGTTATGGACGACGATCTTCCCAAGAGCCGGAGCTTCCTTCGTCAGTATAGGAAGCAGGTCGGCCCGCTCCGGTCGATCTGGGTGCCTTACCCTCTGACGTACCTGCTCTGCCATGTTTGGGAGCTCTATGCAAAGTGGTCGAAAGGGCAATTGCCGCCGGTGTTCAACCGGCGAAGCTGCGCGTTCTCTTGGAAGGGGCACCGCTACTCGAACCGGAAGCTGAAGGACCGCTTGGGCTGGGCGTGCCGCGTGCCCATGGCGGAGGCCCTGGCCCGGTATTTCAGGTATCAAAGAAATGGATAAGCCGAACATGACCCGGGTGGCCATCATCGGGTGCGGATTCATCGCCGACCAGCACGCGGCCCAGCTGCGCGGCCTGCCGTTCTGCGAGGTCGTTGCGGCCTGCGACAGCGAAGAGCTCATGGCCAGGCAGCTGGCCGATCGTTTTCACATCCGGGATACGTTCACGGATGCGGCAGAGATGCTGCGTTCGGTTAGGCCGGATGTGGTCCATATCACCACCCCGGCCCAATCGCATTTCCCGCTCGGCCGGATGGCCCTCGACGCCGGATGCCACGTCTATATGGAGAAGCCCTTCACGGAGACCACCGCCGAGGCCGAGATCCTGATCGAGCTCGCCCGGCAGAAGGGGCGGCGGATCACGGTCGGGCACAATCTCCAGTTCAGCCCCGAGGCGATCCGCATGCGGGAGCTGGTCAGGTCCGGGTTCCTCGGCGGGCCGCCGGTCCACATGGAGGTCATCCAGTGCTACTCGCACGACGAGCCTACCTATGGCCGGGTCGTTCTGGCGGATCCCCAGCACTGGGTCCGCCGTCTGCCGGGCTCTTTGACGCACAATCTCATCAGCCATGGCGTCAGCAAGATCGCGGAGTTCCTCGAAGGGGTGGACCCCCGGATCATCTCCCTGAGCTTCAGCAGCCCGTTTCTCAGAGGGATCGGCCAGGCCGATATCGTGGATGAGGTGCGGGCCACCATCCAGGACGAGCGCGGGGCGACAGCCTTCTTCCTCTTTACCACGCAGTTCGGGGTCGGGTCGAGCGAGCTGCGCCTATATGGGAGATCGTCGAACCTGGTGCTGGACAATACCGACCGCACCGTCCTGAGGATCCGCCCCTCGCAGTACAAAAGCTACATGCGCTATTTCTTCGCCCCCTGGACCCAGGCCCGGGAATACATGATGAACTCGTTCTGGAACATGAGGGCGTTCGCCAAGAACGATTTCCACATGGACTACGGGATGAGGAAGCTCATGGAGCATTTCTACGCCGCGATCAGGGACGGCCGGGCCGACCCCATCCCGACCGCGGAGATCCTGAGGACGTCCCGGATCATGGAGACGATCTTCTCCCAGATGCCGAGACCGGGCGCCGCGGCCTTGCGGGCCGACGCCGCCTGAGGCCATGAAATATCTTATCCTGAACGACATTCCGACCCCTTGGCGGGAGCCCGTCTACGAAAGGGTCTACAAAGCCTTGGCGGACCAGGTCCGGGTCGTCTATTTCAAGGGCAACGAGAAGCGCCGGCTCTGGACCTTCGAGGCGGGGAAGCATCCCAAGACCATCCTGCGCAGCCTGACCATCATGACCGGCGGCACGGAGCGGTTCTTCAATCCGGGGATCGTGCCCCTGCTCCTGCGCGAGCGCCCGCGCGTCGCCCTGGTCGCGACGTGCATCAAGGACCCGACGTTCTGGCTGGCAGCCGCCTTGCTGAGGCTCCTGGGAACACGGATCGCGCTGCTCGAGGACACCTGGGCCGGCCGCGATGTGGGGATCGGCGCGATGCAGAGATCGGCCAGACGCGTCGTGTACAGGGCTTTCGGGGACGCCTTCGTGGGCACCAGCCGGCAGGCCCTGGCCTTGTACCGGCATTACAACCCGCGAGTGAGACCCGAACAGGAATTCCTGAGCCACCTCGTTGCGGACAACGCCCTTTTCAACGAGCGGCTCGCCGGCGCTCGGATCGAGCGGCGGTTCGACGTGATGTTCTCCGGACGGATCGTTCCGGTCAAGAACCCCGAGTTCTTTGCCCGTGTTTGCGCCGGGATCAAGTCCCGGCTCGGCCGGTGCCGCGTTCTGATCATCGGCGACGGCGACGAGGCCCTCAAGTCGGCCATGCGGGCCATCTTCGAGGAAAGCGGGGTCGAATACGTCTTCGCGGGGTTCATCCCGCACCGCGGGCTCCCGGACTTCTACGCGCAGGCGAAGCTTCTGATGTTGCCGACCTCGGGCGACTGCTGGGGCGTGGTGATCAACGAAGCGATGCTGGCGGGGACGCCGGTGATGACGACCGATATGACGGCCGCGGCGCGGGAATTGGTGCTCCACGGGCGGAACGGGCATGTCCTGCCCCTGGATATCGAGGCCTGGACGCGGACGGCGGTCGAGATGCTCACGGACGGCGAGAAGTGGACGAGGATCTCGGCGGAGGCGCGGAGAACGGTCCAGGCCTTCGATTTCGACGGGGCCGCGGCCGGGATCCTGGCGGCCTTCAGATACCTGGAAGGCGGCCGGGACCAGGCTTAATCGCGTTCGTGGGCGCCGATGTCAGGGGCAGCCCCGTTGAGGACGCGCCGGCCGTTCGAATCGCTGTAGAGCCAGATCGGGGCGTTGTCCGCCCAGGTCATCGGCGTCGCCAGGGTGATCGTCTTCGCGGCATAATTGATCGCGGTGATCTTGACCGCGTTGGCGACCGTTCCGATGGCGATCCAGTCCGGGAAATGGGTGACGCCGTGGGTCAGCGCCGAGCCCCAGGTCCCGTCCTGGAAGAGCCACGCGTCGTCGACCATGAGCGTCGTGCTCCCGCTCCCGATGCCGTTGGCCTGCGTCAGCGGGGCCCCCGCATCGATGCAGCCAGAGCCGGGCAGCAGGCGCAGGTCGGGCAGGACGAGGCTCATCTTGTCGGACATGTCGGGGTTCGCGAACCCGGGGTTGGAGTTGTAGTTGTTCGTGTAGGTGACCTGCGGCAGGATGTTGGCCGATCCCACGCGCCATTCCTGGTAGTTGTCGAAGACGATGTTGTTCTTGACCACGACGTCGGTGGGCCAGTCGTTATAGGTCGTATACGACCAGATGCACACGCCGCTCTTGAATTGGTCGCCGTACATGTTCGCATCGCCGTATCCGCCGTGGTAGATGGTGTTGTTGTAGACCCGGGCCCAGCTTCCGCTCTTCAATGACGTATTTTGTCCGCCCTCCGGCTGCATCTTGCTGAAATAGCCCTGGCCGCCGTTGCCGTAGATGTCGTTGTACCTGACGAGCGTATGGACCCCCGCGTTCTCGATCCCGCTCGAGCCGTCGTCGTCGGGGGGCGTCCCGGCATAGCCGATCCGGTTCCCCTCGATGAGCGTGTGCTGGGCCGTTCCGGGGTTCTGGCCCGAATTCGAAAGCAGGATGTTCCGGTTGCCGAAATAGCCGCTCGAGGGGACGTTGCCGAGGCTCCGGGTCACGTCGCGGAAATAGGCGTCCTCATTGTGAAAAACGTTGTTCCGGAAGACGTTGTAGGAACCGCCGATGTCGACGCAGTCGTGGCCGCCGTAGAAGAACACGTTGTCCTCGAAGGTGTTGTGGGATGTCGTGTCGTCGTAGTTGGAGCTGATCCGGATCGTCCCGAGGTCCTGGCCGGCGGTGTAGTCGATGGACCCGTACCGCGAGAACGTGTTGTGGTGGAGCCAATTGTCCCGGGTGACGGCCTTGCCCGACCGGGACGAGCTCCAATCCGTGATATAGCCGAGCTGATAGTCGGCCGAGCTGCGATCGAAGGTGCAGTTCGTGATCTCGTTGAAGCAGGAGCCGTAGCCGATGAAGAAGAAGGCGCCGGAGTTGTAGCTCTTGATCCCGTCGACCTTGACGTACTGCCGTCCCTGGAGCTTGACGGCCCAGCGCCCCCCGGCCTCGTTGACCGTGAAGGTCGGAGCTTCGCCGGCGTACGCCTGGAAGACGAGCGGACTGCCGCTCGTCCCGGAATGGGCCGGGTTCAGCGATAGGGCGTATGTTCCGGCCCGAAGATAAACAGTGTCTCCGGCGGCGGCGTTGGCGTTGGCCGTCGCCAGGGAACAGCATGCCGTTCCCGAAAGGGGCGATTGGCTTCTGGCCCGCGTCCATGTCGCCGTTCCCGACGGACTGACCCAATAGGTCCTGACCGAGGTGTCCGCGGATTCGACGAAGAGGCTCTCGCTGACGCTGTCGGAGCGGCTGGAGTTGCTGGAGACGAGGGTCACGGTGAAAGACCCGGAGCTGGAGAAGGGGTGGGAGGGATTCTGGAGCGTGCTCGTCGAGCCGTCCCCGAAGTTCCACAGCCAGGCCGTCGGGCTGTTGGTCGACGCGTCCGTGAACTGGACGACCTGGCCGGCCACGGGGGAGACCGGGTTGTGGGTGAAGGCCGCGGCCTGGGCCGACCCGATCACGATGGACCGGGTGGCGACGTTGGACCTCAAGCCGATCAATACGCGCAGCGTCACGGTCTTCGCGCCCGCGGCGGCATACGTATGGCTCGGGTTCTGGGCCGCGCTCGTCGTGCCGTCGCCGAACTGCCACTGCCAGGACGTGGGTGACCCGGTGGACGTGTCCGTGAATTGGACCGCTTGACCGGCCTGGGGAAGCGAGGGCGAGTAGCTGAACGAGGACGAAAGAACGGATGCCGTCGCGACGGTCAGGGTCTTGCTGGTTCGTTTGGACGCGGTGGCGCTGTTGGCGACCAGGGTCACGGTATAGGAGCCCGCTTTCAGATAGACATGGCTCGGGTTCTTGGCCGTGCTCGTGGATCCGTCACCGAAATCCCATTGCCAGGACGTCGGTTCTCCCGGGGTCGTATCGGCGAACTGGACCGTCTGGCCGGGACCCGGCGTGCTGGGGCTGAAGACGAAGGACGCGGTGACGTCGCCCAGGACCAGGACCGTCCGGGACGAGGTCTTGGATCCCGTGGCGGTCGTGACCACCAGGGTGATCTTCTTGAATCCCGGCGTCATGAAGGAATGGGAAGGATTCCGATAGGTGCTCGTCACTCCGTCGCCGAAGTCCCATTTCCAGAAGCGGAGGTCGCCCGTCGATGTGTCCGTGAACTGGACAGGCTGGCCGCAGCCCGGGTACTTGGGCCCATAGGTGAAAGAGACTCTGAAGCCGGCGGTAGACCGGGTTGCGAGGCCCATCAGGCTGCTCTTCGACTTAAATGTCGTTTGGGCCTGGGCCTCGACGGTCAGGAGAGGGAGGCAGACGAGAAGCGTCAGCAGGGCGGCAAGTACGGGCTTCAGATAGGGACGGAGGTATGAATGACAACCCATGGTATCTGGTCTCCTTGGCGAGTTCTCGGTCATTGGCGCCTGCCCATTATGAACAAGGGGGAATTCGGGGAAATCACCCCAAAAGAGGATGCTGGCGGGTATATCGCCGGGAATGTGACTAGCCAGCGGGGTGGGCGGGCCGATGAGAGGCGCCTCATCTCGGGGAAAGAGGCCTCCCCGGCGCGGTCACTCCGGGTTCGGGGAGGCGACCTTCTCGTGGGCGCCGATGTCCGGGGCGGACCCGGCGAGGACGCGCCGGCCGCCGGAGTCGCGGAAGAGCCAGATCTTGGCATGATCCGCCCAGGTCGTCGGCGTTGCCAGAGTGACCGCTCTCTTGGCGTAATCGATAGACGAGATCTCGACGACGTTGCTCACCTTCCCGATGGCGATCCAATCCGGAAAGTGGGTGATGCCGCGGGTCAGCGCGGAGCCCCAGGTCCCGTCCTGGAAGACCCAGGCGTCGTCGACGACGAGCTTCGTGCTGAGGCTTCCGGCGCCGTCGGCCTGCGTCAGGGGGGCGCCGGCGTCGATGCAGGGGGAGCCCGGCCGAAGTCGCAAGTCGGGGAGGACCAGGCTCGTCTTGTGGGTCAGGTCGGGGTTCATGAACCCCGGGTTCCTGGAGAAGTTGTTCTTATAGGTTATCTGGGGCAGGATGTTGTCGGAGCCGACGCGCCATTCGTTGGAGTTGCCGTACACGATGTTGTTCCTGATGATGACGTCACGCGGCCAATCGTCGTACTTGCGATACGACCAGATGCAGATCCCGTGCTTGAACTGGGCATCGATGCTGGGGTCGCCGAAGCCGTTGGCATATATCGTGTTGTGGTAGATCCGCGCCCGGCTGCCGCTCAACAGGTTGGCGCTGACCTCGGGGTAATCGCCCTGCATCTTGCTGTAATAGCCCATGCCCCCGTTGCCGAAGATGTCGTTGAAGCGCGCGATGGTGTGGACCCCCGCGTTCTCTATCCCGCACGAGCCGTCGTCGTCCGGCGGGGTGCCGGCGTGGCCGATCCGATTGCCCTCGATCAGGGTGTGATGGGCGGTGCCGGGGCCGTCCCCGTAGTTCGATAAGAGTATGTTCCTGTTCCCGAAATGCCCGCTCCTTGGCTTGTTCTCGGCTTTCCCCGTGGTGTCCGCGTAATAGGCGTCCTCGTTATGAAAAACGTTGTTCCTGACGACATTGTATTGCCCGCCGATGTCCAGGTTGTCGTGCCCCCCGTAGAAGAAAACGTTGTCCTCGAACGTGTTGTAGGCCGACGGATCGGCCTTGTGGCCGGCGATCCTGACGGTCCCCCTGTCGTTGCCGGCGACGATGCTGCCGTGCCGCGAAAAGACGTTGTGGTGGAGCCAGTTGTGGTTCGACGGCCCGCCCGCCGCAAAGGCCGTGTTGTAGAAGGAGATCAACCCGACCGAATACTGTCCCGAGCTCTTGTCGAAGACGCAGTTGGCGATCTCGTTGTAGCAGGCGCCGAAGCCGATGAAGAAGAAAGCCTGAGATTCATAGCTGAGAATGCCGTCCACCTTGACATAGCTGACGCCGACGATGGTGACCGCCCGCTCCGCGACCGCCCTGATCCTCGGCTTTTCGCCGGAAAAAGCAATGAACGCGATGACGCGACCTGGCGCGCCCGATCTCGACGGGCGGATGCCGGTGCCGTACGTCCCGCCTCGCAAAAAGACGGTGTCCCCGGCCGAGGCATTGACATTGGCCGTGGCCAGGGACGAGCAGGCCTTCCCCAAGAGGGGCGTGGAGCTGTGCGCGTCCGCCCAGGCCGCTGCCCCCGTTGGGCTGACCCAATAGGCCCTGCCGGGCGACGCGTCGCCCCGGCCGAGGAGGGTGAAGAGGCCGCTCAGCAACACCAGTCCTGCGAAGAAGGGAATAGCCTTCGGAATGCCCCTCATCCGCATGACCCCGCTAGAAATCCCTCTTCCGCCACAGTTCGATCCCGAATGCGGCCGCGACCCGGCTGAGATGATAGGCCCCCTTTTCGAGGTCCTTCACCAGAAGATGGGTCCCCAGAACGGCGCAGACGGGCGCGCCCGCCGCGTAGACGACAGCCGCGGCGGCCGACTTGAGCAGGGCCGCGATCGACTTGAGCGGGCGGCCTTCCCTGGCGATGTATTTCTGGGCGTTGAAGCCGTTGACCAGCGCTCGGCGCACGAAATAGCCCTTCGTCCAACGTTCGGGCGGCACGACTTCATGGACCGGGGCCTCTTCGACCGCGATGAACCGAAACCCCGCCGCCATCGCCCGCCTGAAAAAATCCTGATCGGACCCGCCGGTCAGGAACGTCTCGTCGAACCCCAGTCCATGCCGGTCGAAGACCTCCTTCTTGAGCAGCACGTTCCCGGTATAGCATTGGCTCCATTTCAGGAGCGTCCCCGTGGGCTCATGAGGCAGGTCATACAACCCGCTCCTCTTGAGCCACTCGGGTGGGCGGGTCTCGAAATGGGGATAGACCGGCCCGAGTGCGCCGTCCGCGCCGTAGGCCTGAACGGCCCCGTAGAGCGTCGCCAGCCAATGGGGCGGAGGGATCTCGTCGTCGTCGATGATGCCGATGTAGCCGCCCTTGGCCAGGCGGAGGGCGTGGTTCCGGGCCGCGGGGATCCCTTTCTTGGGTTCGACGCCGTAGGCGATCTCGAGGCCTGTTTCCGACCTCAACCGCTCGACACCCTCCCGCGCCGGACCGGAGGGATCATTGTCGACGACGACCGCGGACAAGGTGAACAGGCCCCGGGAGTCCTGGAGAGCCAGATTCCGCAGCAGCCGGGCGAGCATTTCGTTCCGGTGGAATGTGCAGACGCAGACCGAAACGTGATCGCTCATGGTCCCTCTCGGAGTTTACGCATGCCGCATACCGGTCTTTCCCCGCCATCATAATGAATCGGGCGGGGAAAGGGAAGCGGGGGAGAGCCGGTACCGGGCGCGCTGCCCCGCACCGCCTCGCAGACCGGCCGCCCCTGTTGACTTCCCGCGGGGATGGCCATATATTGTGAGAGTTCCGGGCGGATCGGGGGGTGCTGGAAAGTCAAGGAACAGGAGCTTGCGATGCCTCAGATCAAGTCGATATCCTGCCGGAAGATCCTCAACTCTCATGTCGAATTCGCCAATGAATTCATCGTCGAACTGGCCGACGGGTCCGTCGGCTTCGGAGGCTCTCCGCAAGGGGAGACCATCAGCATCTATGAAGACCGGAAGATCGCGATCAGCCCTGAGACGATCATCGGCCGGCTCAAAGAGGCCGGCGCGATCGGCACGGACATCGACCAGGAGGGATTCGATGCCGCCCTGGAGAAGGAGATCCCGCTCATCGGCAGGAACAACGCTTTCAGCATGTCGTTGGCCTTTTTCAATGCCGCGCAGGGGATCCGCCCCCTCCACGAGATGTTCGGCCGGCCGAAATCCAGGCTGACTCCGCCCTTTCTCTGCCTGAACATCCTGAACGGAGGCTGGCACGCCTATACCAACCCCGTCTTGAGCGATTTCCACGAATACATCCTCGTCGCCAAGAGCGCCGATCTCGAGGACGTGATCGGCGATCACAACGACATCCAGAGGACGGTCAAGGAGAGACTTCTCACCCAGACCAAGACAGTCGTCTCCGGAAATCCCGTCAACCGGTTCGCGACGGCCGACAACAGGGAATGCATCGATTTCCTTCTTGGGGTCCGTGACGGCCTCGGCCTGGCGAAAAAGTTCGACCTGATGATCGACGCATCGGGCGGCGACCTCTGGACGGACGGGGCCTACCGTCTGCCGATCACGGACGGCTCCACCCGGACGCCGGAGCAATTTCACGAATACTGGATGGACATCATCCGCCAATACGGCCTGGCCATCCTCGAGGATCCGTTCCGGGAACAGGACCCGGAGAGCTGGCGGCGGCTGACCGCGTCCCAAAGCGCCTGCAAGGTCATTGGCGACAACTTCTATTCCTCTCACGCCGGACGGATCGAGGAGGGCGCCGCGAAGGGCCAAACGCACGGGGCGGTCATCAAGCCCAACCAGGCCGGCAGCGTCACGGCGGTCCGGCGGGCTGTCGAGGTCTGTCAGCGCACGGGCCAGATAGCAATCACATCTCACCGGTCGATCAGCACGGAAGAGACCTTCCTCTCCACGCTCACCTGCATGTACGGCGTGAGATTCATCAAGATCGGGCCCCTCCTGACCGATTATTCGTCGGTCGTGCGACTAAACGCTATCATAAGGCTTACAGAGTAAAGCATCGTGCCTGTCCAGACGACGATCAGCACCGTGAGGCATGCCCATACCCGGTATAATGCCGAGAAACGCTATGCCGGAACGATCGATATCCCGCTGAGCCCGGCCGGGGTCCGTGACGCCCGGAAGGCCGCGGCGAAGCTGGCGGGCATGGATTTCGAAGCCGTCGTGACGTCGACGCAAAAACGGGCCTATGAGACCGCGGCGATCCTGGCCGGAAAGGGCGTTCCGGTCGTACGGAACAAGCTGTGCAACGAACGCCGGTTCGGGATCATGGAGGGTCTGACCTGGGACGATATCCAAAGCCTCGATCCGCCCATCCTCATGATCAGCGTCGGACACGATCTTCACACCGTCAACCCGAAGGGCGGCGAGCCCTTCGAGGATGTCTGGGAGCGGGCCAAGAATTTCAGGAGTTACATCTTTGAGAATTACTCGGGGTCGAGCGTTCTCGTTGTCTCCCACGGGGTTTTTCTGCAGATGTTCCACGGAGTGCTCCGCGGCCTGAACTGCATCGAATCCCTGGCCAGCTATCCTGGCAACCTCGAGCTGACCCGGTTCCGCTTCGTCGGCCGCCGCCTCGCGGCCGAGGAAACCGTCAGCCTGTCCGCTGCCGTCCTTTTCAAGTGGTAGAAGAGGGGCCCCGGCGGGTCGGCCGCAGGAGCTTCTTCGGCAGGACAAGCAGGTCCCCCATAGCCGTCTGGGCCAGGTCCGTCAGATCGTTGTCGATGCAGGCCCGCGGCGTGAAAGTCATCTCGCCGAAAACGGCGCGGCCTGCGACACTGAAGAAATCCACTCGAACAAAGGGAAACGGCTCAGCGAGCGCTTCCGCCGCCGCTAGCATGGCCTCGTAACCGTCCGGCTTCGGGAGATCTCGTTTGGCCGACAGCTCCGGCCGGCAATAGGCCAGTTGCGCCTTCCAGTCGAGATCATAGAAATCGAATCGGGTCTGCCCCGTCCCGCGGCCCGTGCAGACCATCGTGCAGTGGGGTTTTCCGCGGATGCAATAGATCTTGTAATCGTTGATCGCGCCGGAATCCGGGTCGCCGAGAAAAGCCTCGCAGATGATGCGAGGCTTGATGGGGGCATAATGGATCTCCCCCGCGATCTTGCTCAGGTCCACCTTCATCCACCCCTTCAGGCGATTTCTGGCTCCCTCGATATCGAACCGGGCCTTGTTCCGGCAGATGACATTGAAGCCGCTGCCGTGCGTGCACTTGAGCACGAACCGGTCGGGAAGAGCGGCAAAATCGATGTCGTCCGCGTCCGCATAAACCCCGAGCAATCCCGGCAGGAGCTGGGCCAAGCCGCGGTCCGCCACGTAGGACCGGACGGCGTACTTGTCCGCACACAGGGTTTTCAGGGGCTCCCGCCAATAGAGCATGAGCCAAAGCAGCTTGTCTTCGAACGACCGCGCCTTCCCGGGGTGGAAAAGCCTGCGCCTGTGTTTCAGACTGAGGTATTGGACGAGGAGAACGGGCGAGGTCCAATAGAGGGCGCGGCGCTTGAAGAGCTCGAACGCATCGTGCATCCTGACGAGCTGCGCCTGGCGGTCCCGATTCTTGTCCTTGCCCGAGCCTTGATCGGACATCTTATCCCCCCCACCGCTATTCAACCCAAAAGGCCGACGGTTCCCGCCCCGGCCCTAGCAAAAAGACGAAGCGTCTGCCGCCGACCTTTTCGCCGCGTCCGTCCGCACGGTAGCTAACTCATACGCTTTTTTGGGAGCTTAATCAAGTCGCCCATGGTGGCTTGGGCCAGGTCCGTCATGTAGTTGTCGATGCTCGCGTGGGGCGTGAACGTCATCTCACCGAACACGGCCCGGCCCTTGACGCTGTAAAAATCCATCCGGACGAAGGGGAACGGTTTCGAGAGCCTCTCCGCAGCCTCCAGGATCTCCTCATAGGCGGCAGGCTTGGGGATGTCGCGGTTGGCCAGCAAGCTCGTCTTGCTGTAGGCCAGCTTGACCCTCCAGTCCCGGTCGTAAAAATCGTATTTCGCGCCCGCGCCGGACCTGTCCGTGCAGGCCATGGTGCAATGTGCCCGTCCGTCGAAGCAGTAAACCTTGTAGTCGTTCAGGGACGTTCTCGGGGAATCCTCCAGGAACTCTTCGCAGATGATCCGGGGCTCGATCGACGCGTAATGGAGCTCGCCGCAGAACTTGCTGAAGTCAACCTTGAGCCAGGCATCCAAGGTCCGCCGCGCCCCCTCGACGTCCAGGGCGGTCTTGTCCGTGCAGACGATATTGTATCGGGAGCCATGCGTGGCCTTGAGGACAAACCGGTCGGGCAAACCGGCAAAATCGATCTCCCGGCCGCTCCAGTAGACGCCCAACAGGCCGGTCAGGAGATGGCCCAGCCCGTTCTCCTCGACATAGGTGCGGACGGCATATTTGTCGGCGCAGCGGGATTTCAGCGGGTGACGCCAGTAGATCATGAGCCAGAGGAGTTTCTCGTCGAAGGTCCGGGGATGGCGAGGGTTGAACCACTTGCCGGTCTGCCGCTTATAGAGATACCGGACGAGCCACAACGGGGATATCCGCAGGAGGGCGCGCCGGAAGGTCTCGTCGGTCCCCTCCTTGAGCCTAGGCAGGTCCATGGGGGTAGTCTTTTTTCCGCTTCTGAAAGCTCAAGATGTTAGGGTTCTGGACTACCCCGTCGAGGATGTCGATGGCCCGGGCGATGGTCGGCTCCGTGGCCCATGCCTTCTCTCCTGTCTCCATGATCCCCAGGTAAGGAAGCAGGGCCGTGGAGATCTCGCTCGAAGCGGCACTCCAGAGATAGGAGGGGGTGTGGTCCACCGAATAATAGGTGATCTTGTCCCCGACCTCGAAAATGGGATCTTTGAAACTCGTCGGGCATGCAAAAGGAAAGCCCATGCCCTTGTCACAGCTAATGTCGATGATGACCGACCGAGGCTTGAGCCTCTGGACTTCGTTCTCACGTACGAACATGACTGGCCTATTCGTATCCTGCAAGATGCCGTTACAGATGACATCCGCCCTGGCCAGCGCGTCGATAAGGGGGAATACCCGCCCCTCGGAGTTCCTGACCATGAGCGTGCCGTCCGGGGCCTCGAAGTACTGTCCATGGCGGGCATCGGGATTCTGATCGGCAACGAGGTAAGGGGGCCTCCGGGTAAAGACATCGATCTTCTTGAAGCCCAGACCGTGGAACGCGTAGATGGCGCCGCGGCTGACCGATCCGTAGCTCAGAATGACCACCCGTCTCGTGGGCCCGTAATGCCCGTCGATGCCGACGAGCTGAAGGCCATGGAGGACCGCTGCGTAGCCCGCGATCTCGTTATTCTTATAGAAGACGTGGACGAGCTTCTCTCCCCCGGCGCTCCAGTGATGCATATTTTCCCAGGAGATCACGGTCAGTCTCTTTTCTATCGCGAGTTGCGCGATGGCCCGCTGTTGGACGGCGTGAGACCAGCCGGAGAGTATCTGGCCGGGCCTCATCCTGGAAAGATCCTCCGGTAACGGCTTGGGAAGGACGAGCAGGTCGGAATCGGAGAATAGGCGGTCACGGGCGGTCACGCCCGCGCAGAGATCGCCGAAGAGGTCGTCCGGATAGCCGAAATCCAATCCGTAGCCGGATTCAAACACCATCTTCCGGAGCAAGTCCTTGGGGAACTGGGTCAGGTGCTCGGGGTAGACGGGCACGCGGCGCTCGTTCTCTTTGAGAGACGTCCTGAAAATGCCGATCTTCATCCTGTCTCTCATCTTATATGGGCGCCGGAAAAAGTCAACCCGGCTTCTGGGCCCAGGGGCCCCTCATGACCTTGTATTCCCGACATGAGGCCGATATAATCAATGTTTTCCAGAGAGAAACGACATGCCTTTCGTCAGCGTTCTGACACCGGTCTTTAACGGAGAGACCTACCTCCGCCCCTGTATCGACAGTGTGCTCGCCCAGACATTTCGGGATTGGGAGTATGTGATCGTCGATAATTGCAGCCGGGACGGGACGCCTGGCATCATCCGGGATTATGCCCGCCGGGATAAGCGCATCCGGGTCGTCACCAACAGCACCATGGTCGGCATTATCAAGAACCACAATATCGCTTTTTCTCAGATGGACCCCCGGGCCGCTTACTGCAAGGTCGTCCAGGCCGACGACACGATCGATCCGGAATGTCTTGAGAAGTTCGTTCGGCTCTGCGAGGAGAATCCGTCGGTCACTCTGGTGAGCGCCCGGCGCACCATCGGGGACCGCATCGGCGTCGATCATCTTCCGGCGTCCCGGTCCGTCTTCCCGGGACGCGAGATCGGGCGCGGGTTCTTCTATAACGAGTGGCCCGATATCTTCGGCTCTCCCACGTCGTATTTCCTCAAGGCCAGACCGGTCCGGACGCGACCGCCCTTCTATAATCCCCACAATCTCTTTGCCGACCAGGAAGCCTGCATCCGGGTCCTGAGGGAAGGGGATTTCGGCTTTATCCACGAGGCCTTGAGCTTCACGAGGAGGCAGGGAGACAGCGAATATGCGAGAAGCCCTTATCTGAGGGTCAGCTACCCGTCGTATCTGTGGATCCTGGTCAACCACGGCCGGGCCTTCCTTTCCGAGGAGGAGTACCGGGATCGGCTCGAGAGGCATCTCAGGGATTACTACTTCGTCATGGCCCGGGACCTGGTGAACCTCAGACGAGGCTGGACGTATTGGCGCTATCACCGTGATTCCCTGCGAAGGATCGGCTTTCCGCTTAAACCCTTCCGGCTGTTGGCGGCCATTCCCCGGTTGCCCGGGGAGAAAAGGCGGAACGCGAGGCCTTAGTCCTCGATCAGCATGCCTCTCAGGCTGTCCAGATTGAGAGGGCCTTCTTTTCTCATGACGGCCCGCCCCACCATGAAGATCAGGAACCCGTTCATGGCCGCCCCCACCGTGGCGTAAAGCCAGACGGTCTGATAGGCGGACAAGAATAGCCCTCCCAGGACCAGTGCGGCGGTCCTGGCGGCCAGCAAGCCGAGATCGTAGAGGAACACGAACCGTTGGATCCTGATGATCCGGCCGAACAGAACCGCCGGCAGGTTGCAGAAGACCACGGCCATCCAGACGATCAGGCTTCGGGACAGCTCGCCGGCGACGACCCATTGGGAGCCGAAGACCCAGGCAAAGAGCTGCGGCCCCCAGATCAGCATGATCGCGGTGGGGAGGAGGACCATGGCGAACAGCGTCGCGGTGACCTTGACATAGAGGGCCGCCAGGCTCCGGCCCTCGTGCTGGCTTTCGCTCGCTTTCTGGAATAGCACCTGGCGGAGGGAGCTGAGGATGAAGCCCATCGGAAAGGTCAGGACCATCATCGCGAACGCATAGGCGCCGGCGATGGGCAGTCCGAAGAACCTCGTCAGCAGAAGGACCGGCAGTCCGCCCGAGATAGCGTTGATGACGTTCTGGGAGGCCGAATACATGGGGAAGTCCCTGTACTCCTTGGCCAGCTTCTTCATCGTGTCCGGCCGCGCCTGTTTCCGCAGAGCCGGCAGATCGGGCAGCAGCACCCTGACGAGATTGAGGCTGGCCGCCGCATTGCCCAGAATGTTGCTGATGATGAGTCCCGGCGCTCCAAGCTTGAGAAATCCGAAGCCGATGCTCAGGCCCTTTCCGGACAAGCTTCGGATGACCTGGGATGTCGACGTTTGTTTGAAGGCCTTGACCCTGACCGCCCAGGCCTGGCAGGAATAGTTCAGGCCGCTGACGAGTGTTGCGACGATCAACAGGGCCAGAGGCCACCAGCCCCGGATCTTCATCAGTCCGTTCAGGGCCGAGGGGGCGATGATGCAGCAGAGAAGGACCAGGAGGCTCATGCAGGCGACGCAGAAGAAAGACACGGCCAATAAGCCCAGGGCTTTTTCCCTCTCTTTCGGCAACATGATGGCCTGGCTGTACTCCAGGGTCACCCCTGCGGCGATGATGCCGGCGATGGCCTCGAAGGATCCCGCGATCCCGAAGTCCGAGGGGGTGAAAAGACGGCTGATGACCGGGGCCAACCCGATGCTGATGACCTGGGCGATACCCGTGCCGGCCATGACGACGAGGATATTCCTGAAGAAGACGGAGGCTCTTGTTTTCGAAAGCAGGTCTTTCAGATACGATCTCATCGGTGACCCTTGGCGTTACCCGTCCTGAGCCGGGGCCCCGTCCTGTTCCTCGCCGGGTGGCATCTCGGGCTCCGTCCGGACCGGCCGGCCCCTGGCAGAGGAAACTGCCATGAAGAGGAGGACCGCCGTCGACACGGTCGTGAACGAATCGAGGGAGGATTCCCCGATATTGTGGACCGCGGCGGTGATGAGATAGAAGATCCACAACAGGCCCCAGGAGAAATCACGGGAGAGTTCCTTATGGGCTTTCCGGCACGATGAGAGCAGGAAAAGCGACACCAGGATCAGCCCGACGAAGCCGATCCCCAAAAGCACGTCCAAATACCCGCTGTGGGCGCCGCTGATATCGAAAAGGCTCCTCGTCTTTGAGGTCCAGAACCCCCCGAAGCCCTTCCCGACGACGGGATTCTCGATGACGACCGGCAGGAGCGAGGTCCAGACCGCCGTGCGGCCGGTCAGGGTCGCATCTCGCCCCGCCGAAGTCGCGAAGAACCTGATCCCCGAGCCCCCGACGAAGACCGAGGCGACGCCGAAGACGATGATGAGCGTCATGGCGATGGGCAGGAATCCCGCCCTGGACTTCTTTCCGGACTTCTCCCGGATCGTGATCCAGGCACAGCAGACGAGCCCCGCCAGGAACGAGTAGGTCGAAGTCGCCGAATAAAAAACGCTGTGCTGGGGGCCGCCCAGCAGATAGAACGTCAAGAGCAGGATCAGCACTTCAACATGGGGTTGATACTTCCAGGCCGGCGGGCTGCCTTCCCGCCATCTCCGGAAGAGTGACCAGATCAGGAAAATGGCGGAGATAACACAGACCAGAGCCATACTGTTCTTTTGTTGAGCGATGCCCAGCCACTCCTGATCTCCGGACCAGCGGCCGTATTCAACTCCGTAGATAGGGAAATATTTGATGAGTACGAGCGAGAACGGGATGAGGATATAGGTCGCCCTGCAAAGCAGGCTCTCCATAGCGCGGCGAGGGGTTGTCTCCGAGAACACGACGAGGGCCATAAGGATGGCTTGGAATTCCCTGATCCACCGTTTGAAGGACGCCCCGGGAATGTCCGACCAGACGATACTGACGAGCATGAACACGAGGAGGGCGACCAGCCAGAGGTTCTCCCTCAGTCCGCCGGCCCAGCGGCCCGCCCTCCGGGCGAGGGTGGCCAGGGCGAAGAGCATGAGTGTGATCAGAAAGGCCTGATCCATCGGGCTGCCCGCGTCGGGGTCCGTCCGGACGACCTGGAACCAGACCGAGATGGGCTTGCTGGCGATGTACAGGATCCAAACGGTCGGGATCCACAGCGCCCGGGTCACGTCCGGGGTCTGCTTGCGCTCGAGCCGCAGGAGCATGATGACGACTGCGGTGCACAGCGCCAGGGCCAGCAGAGACGGCAACGGATCCTCCTTGGGCGTTTCCGCCGGCCAATATATCATCCCCGAGGCGGAAGTTTCAATGATAGGAAGGGGATTGACCTCGGCCCGGGCATCGCATACCTTAAAGGGGGGAAAGAAATGCTATGAAGATCCTCATCACCGGAAACCTTGGTTATGTCGGGCCGGCTGTGGTCACGCGGCTTCGGACGTCGCGTCCGGACGCCTTCCTGGCCGGACTCGATGTCGGCTACTACAGCCATTGCACGACGGGGACGGCGAGTCCCGCCGAGAGCCTCCTGGATATCCAGCATTTTGCCGACATCCGCCGCCTCCCCGACGAAGTCCTTGACGGCGTGGACGCGGTCGTCCATCTGGCCGCTATCTCCAACGATCCCATCGGGAACAGGTTCGAGGACGTTACGCTCGACATCAACCATCGGGCGAGCATCGCCCTGGCCCGGGCCGCCAAAGCGGCCGGAGTCAGGGCCTTCGTCTTCGCGTCGAGCTGCAGCATGTACGGGGCGGCCGAAGACGGCGCGAGGACGGAGGATTCACCGCTGAACCCCCTGACCGCTTACGCCAGGTCCAAGGTCTATACGGAGCGGGACCTGGATCCGCTCGCATCCGAGGCGTTCAAAGTCACCTCCCTCCGGTTCTCGACCGCTTGCGGCTGGAGCGACCGGCTGAGATTGGACCTCGTCCTCAACGATTTCGTGGCCGGCGCCGTGGCCTCGGGCGAGATCACGATCCTCAGCGACGGGTCGCCTTGGCGGCCGCTGATCGATACCAAGGACATGGCCGGGGCCATCGATTGGGCCATCGCCCGCGGCGATAGTGGCGGTCCGGATTTCCTGGCGGTCAACGTCGGAAGCCGGCAGGCCAACTATCAGGTCAGGGACCTGGCCTCGGCGGTAGCGTCGGCCATCCCGGGCACTCGGGTTTCCATCAGCAAGGACGCCCGGCCGGACAAACGCTCCTACCGTGTCGATTTCGGGCTGTACGAGAAGCTGGCCCCGGCCCATCAGCCGGCCGTCGGACTCTCCCAATCCATACGGGAGCTGAAAGCGGGGTTGGAAGACATGGGTTTCCGCGACACGGGATTCCGGGACTCGCAATTTATTCGGCTCAATATCCTGTTGGGACTCCGGAAAGAGGGGCTCCTGAACGACAAACTAGAGTGGACAAGACCATGAATATGGGCCCCCTCTGCAGATTCTGCGCTTCGCCCCTGAGGCACACCCTCGTCGACCTGGGCATGTCGCCGCTTTGCGAAAGCTTTGTCGGGGCCGGCGATCTGAACAGGATGGAGCCGTTCTACCCCCTACGCGTCCATGTCTGCGAGTCGTGCCTGCTCGTCCAGCTGGAGGAGTACGTCAATCCCGTCGAGATCTTCACCGAATACGCCTATTTTTCGTCATACGCCGATTCCTGGCTGCAGCACGCGAAGGGCTACACGGACATGATCTCCCGGCGTTTCGGCATCGGGCCCTCGAACTTCGTCGTCGAGCTGGCCAGCAACGACGGCTATCTGCTCCAGTATTTCGTCGAGAAGGGCATCCCGGTCCTCGGCGTGGAGCCGGCCCTGAACGTCGCCCGGGTGGCGCTCGAAAAGGGGATCCCGACGCGGATCGCTTTCTTCGGCGAAGAGCTGGCCCGGGCGCTCGTGTCCGAAGGGAAGTCGGCGGACCTGATCATCGGGAACAACGTGCTGGCCCAGGTCCCCGGGCTCAATGACTTTGTCCGGGGGATGAAGGTCCTGCTCAAGCCCGGGGGGGTCATCACGATGGAGTTCCCCCATCTCGTCCGCCTTATGGAGGGGAACCAGTTTGACACGATCTATCACGAGCATTTTTCCTATTTCTCGCTCCTCGCGGCGGAGAAGATCTTCGCGGCCCAGGGCCTGACCCTTTTCGATGTCGAGGAGCTGCCCACGCACGGAGGGTCCCTGAGGATCTATGCCCGGCACAGCGAAGACGGAACCAAGCCGGTCGCGGCCGCGATAGGCGATCTCCGGACGAGGGAAGAGTCCGCCGGGCTGACGCGCTTGGGGACCTATGAGGCCTTCTCCGGCCGGGTCGCTGCGACCAAGCGGAGATTGCTCGAGTCCCTCATCCACATTAAGAGGGAAGGAAAGACTATCTGCGGCTACGGCGCCCCCGGCAAGGCCAACACCCTGCTCAACTACTGCGGCATCCGGACGGATTTCCTGGACTACACCGTCGACCGCAACCCTTACAAGCACGGCAAATACACCCCCGGGACCCATATTCCCATCTTCCCTCCGGACCGGATCCGGGAGACCCGTCCCGATTTCCTTCTCATCTTGCCCTGGAACCTCAAGAACGAGATCATCGGGCAGATGTCTTATATCAGGGAATGGGGGGGCCGGTTCATCGTGCCCATCCCCGAGGTCAAGGTTATCGAATGATCTTCACGGAGACGGGGCTCGCAGGGGCGTTCATCGTCGATATCGAACGGCGGGAGGACGAGCGCGGCTTCTTCGCCCGGTCCTGGTGCGGGGAGGAGTTCGGTGCCCGCGGCTTGAATCCCCGCGTCGTCCAGTGCAGCGTTTCCTTCAACGCCAGGAAAGGGACTCTCCGGGGGATGCACTATCAGGCCAAGCCTTACGAAGAGGCCAAGCTCGTCCGCTGTACGATGGGTTCCCTATGCGACGTCATCGTCGACCTGCGGCCGGATTCGCGGACCTTCGCCAGGCATCTGACCGCCGTCCTGACCGCCGAGAACAGGCGTATGCTCTATGTGCCCGAGGGCTTCGCCCACGGGTTCATCACCCTCGAGGACGCGACCGAGGTCTTCTATCAGATCTCGGAGGCCTATGCGCCAGAGGCCCAGAGGGGTTTTCGCTGGAACGACCCCGCCTTCGGCATCGTCTGGCCGGCCGAGGTCCGGGTCATCTCGGACCGCGACCGGAGCTATCCCGACTTCAGAGGCTGACGGGAGCGAGAACCGATGAAAGCTTCAGATCCCGTGCGACCGCACGCCGTCCAGGGCCGCGGCCGGGACATCCACCGTCTGATGGCCGAGCTTTTTCCGATCTGCCGGAGCATCACGGGCGACGGCTTCCGGCGGACCTTGGCGATCCTCCGCCGGCACATCCCGGTCGAGGTCCGCGAAGTGCCGTCCGGCACGCGGGTCTTCGATTGGACGGTGCCGAAGGAATGGAACATCAGGGACGCCTATATCAAGGGCCCGACGGGGGAGACGGTCGTCGATTTCAAAGGATCGAATCTCCACGTTGTGAGCTATAGTGTACGGGTCAAAGCGACCCTGCCCCTCGCCGAGCTGAAGAGTCACCTCCACACCTTGCCCGACCATCCGGACTGGATCCCTTACCGGACCTCCTATTACGAGGAGGGTTGGGGATTCTGCTTGAGTCACAACCGATACCTCGCCCTTGAGGAGGGCGACTACGAGGTCGTCATCGATTCGACTCTCGAGGACGGCTTCCTGACCTACGGCGAATTATTCCTGCCGGGCGCGACGGAGGAGGAGATCCTCATCTCCGCCCACGCCTGCCATCCTTCGCTGGCCAACGACAATCTATCCGGGGTCGGACTGGCGACGGTTCTGGCCAAGGACCTGGCGTCGGTCCCGCACCGCTATTCGTACAGGTTCCTCTTCATCCCCGGCACCATCGGGGCGATCACCTGGCTCAGCCTGAACGAAGGAAGGGTCGGGCGGATCAAGGCCGGGCTGGTCCTCGCGGGGGTAGGGGATAAGGGGGACATGGCCTACAAGAGGAGCCGTCGGGGCAGCTCGGAGATCGACAGGGCTGCGGCCCACGTCCTGAGGCGATCGGGCTGTCCCCACCGCCTGCTCGATTACCGGCCTGATGGGTATGACGAGCGGCAATATTGTTCTCCCGGGTTTGACCTCCCGGTCGGAAGGCTCTCGAGGACGCCGTCCGGCGAGTATCCCGAATACCACACCTCCGCGGACGACCTGCTTTTCGTATCGGCGGAGGCCCTTGAGGAAAGCTATGGGACGACCCGGGCCATCCTTGATGTGCTTGAGGGCAACAGGCTCACCGTGAACCTGAACCCGAAGTGCGAACCGCAGCTCGGCCGCCGGGGCCTTTATGCGCCGGAGGCATCGGATAACCTGGCCCTGCTGTGGGTGTTGAGCCGATCGGACGGCAGATCGGACCTGTTAGAGATCGCGGACGCGGCCGGGCTCCCATTTTCGGCCATCGGGGAAGCCGCGAGCAGGCTCGTTCAGGCCGGGCTCCTGACCGAGAAGAAAGAGTAGCGGGGGGAACGGACCATGGCGGACCCGCTGACGATCGAGGGACGACGCGTCCTGGTGACCGGCGCCGGCGGTTTCATCGGCTCGCACCTTTGCGCCAAGCTCGTGAGCCTCGGGGCGGCCGTCCACGGCGTCTCCAGGGGCGCCGGTCCGCCGGTCCGGAACGGCGTGACCTGGTGGACTTCGGACCTTCAGGACGAGACGGCGGTCTTCGGACTGCTCGACAGGGCCAAGCCGGATATCGTGTTCCACTTGAGCGCCTGCGTCACCGGCTCCCGCGAACCGTCGGTGGTGCTTCCGACCTTCCGCTCGAACCTCGTCAGCACCGTCACCCTTCTGGCCGCCCTGCAGCGGGCCGGATGCGAAAGGGTCGTCCTGGCCGGATCCATGGAGGAGCCCGCTCCCGGCCAGACGGGGCTCTCCTCGGTCTCTCCCTATGCCGTCTCGAAGTGGGCGGGCAGCGTGTATGGCCTGATGTTCCACACCCTCTACGGGCTGCCGGTCGTGGTCCTGCACGTCTTTATGGCCTATGGCCCCGGCCAGCGGGACACCCAGAAGCTCATTCCCTATGTCACCCTGTCGTTCCTGCGACAAGAGGATCCCCGGCTGTCGAGCGGGACGAGGCTGGCGGATTGGATCTATATCGACGACGTCGTCGACGGCCTGATCGCCGGAGCCCGGCAGGACGGCGCCTCCGGGCAGACCATCGACATCGGCTCCGGGACACTGACGTCCGTCGGCGGGATCGTCGAGAAGCTGCGCGCGCTGACAAGGGCAGGGGCCCGCCCGCAGTTCGGAGCGCGGGCCGATCGTCCGTTCGAGAACGCCCGGGCCGCGGACGTGGATCGATCGCTCGAGCGGCTGGGATGGAAGGCCCGGGTGGGCCTCGATGACGGGCTCAGGCGGACCGTCGCCTGGTACGGCGAACATATGCAGAAGGGGGAGATCCCATGAAAGTCGTTCTATTCTGCGGCGGGCTCGGGATGCGGCTGAGGCAGTTCTCGGAGACCATGCCCAAGCCCATGGTCGCGGTCGGGTACCGGCCGATCCTCTGGCATGTCATGAAGTATTACGCCCACTTCGGCCACACCGATTTCATCCTTTGCCTGGGGCATCGGGGCGACCTCATCAAGAAATATTTCGTGAGCTACGACGAATGCGTCTCCAATGATTTCGTCCTGAGCAAGGGCGGCAAGGACCTCAACCTGCTTAACAGCGACATCGGCGATTGGCGGATCACGTTCGTCGATACCGGACTGAACGCCAACATCGGGCAGCGGCTCTGCGCCGTCCGCAAGCATCTGGCCGGCGAAGAGATGTTCCTGGCCAACTACGCCGATGGCCTGACCGATCTTCGCTTCCCGGACTATCTGGAGCGTTTCCGGGCCAGCAAGAAGATCGCGTCCTTCATCTCCGTCAAGCCGACGCAGAGCTTCCACGTCGTTACGATCAAGGGAGACGAGGAGGTAGCCTCCATCAAGCCAATGGCCGATTCGCCGCTCTGGATCAACGCCGGGTATTTCATATTCAGAAAAGAGATCTTCGACTTCATCAAGACGGGGGAGGACCTGGTCATGGAGCCGTTCCAGAGGCTGATCAAGGACCGCTGCATCATGACCCATAAGCATGAGGGCTTCTGGATGGCCATGGACACGTTCAAGGACAAGCAGTTCCTGGACGAGATGGTGTCGAAAGACAGCGTGCCTTGGGAGGTCTGGAGGAAGAAGAAATGAAGGAACTCAAGCTCGGCTCGGGCGGCCAGGCCCTCAAGGTGCTCTGCCTGGGCGCCCACAGCGACGATATCGAGATCGGCTGCGGCGGAACGGTCCTCGAGCTCGTCGCATCGCATCGGCGGGCCTCCTTCGATTGGGTCGTTTTCAGCGCTGCAGGGCAACGCAAAAAGGAGGCCGGGGCGGGCGCCGAGGCCTTCCTCATGGGGGCCGGGAGAAAGAACGTGGTCCTCAGGGACTTCCGGGACGGGTTCTTTCCCTATGAGGGAGGTGCGATCAAGGGATTCTTAGAGGAGCTGAAGCTGAAGGTCCGGCCGGACGTGATCTTCACCCATGCCCGGGCCGATCTTCACCAGGACCATCGCCTGGTCTCCGAGCTCACATGGAACACCTTCCGGGACCACCTCATCCTCGAGTATGAGGTTCCGAAGTACGACGGCGACCTCGGCGCTCCCAACGCTTACGTCCCCCTCAGCCCCGAGAGCCGGGACGCGAAGGTCCGGCTCATCCTGAAGTGTTTCGGATCGCAGGCCGGGAACCGGTGGTTCTCGAAGGAGACGTTCCTGGCGATCATGCGATTGCGCGGCATCGAATCGAACGCCGTCTCGGGCTCCGCCGAGGCGTTCTACGCCCGCAAGCTGGTCGTCGGCTGAGCGGGCCCCGATCGCCTGATCGCGGCCCATCCTTGGTTCGCGCAACGGACGATGCGCTCGATGTCCCTTGGCCTCAACGCATAAGAGCTGGGGAGGACCAGCGTCGTTTTCAGCGTCCGTTCTGCCGACGGACAGTCGTTCCCGTAGCCGTAATGCCGGGAAGCCCCTTCGACCGTATCCTCATAGGGGCTGGCCGTGCCGATCCCGTGGCGCCTCAGATGAGCGGCCATGGCGTCCCTCTCCTCGGTCGAAGGGAAGATGACGGGATACATGAACCGGTTGCAGACGGTCCGGGGGTCCTCGAGCGGCAGGCGGGCAGGGGCCAAGCGCAGATTCCGTTCGAAGTAAGCGGCATGGGCGCGCTGAGCGGCGATCGTCGAATCCAACCGGGGCAGCCGGTCGTGGAGCGTGGCCAGGTCGGAGCGGAACATCCGGCTGACGACGATCGGCGATTTGTCGGCGAATTCCGTCCTCTTGTTGTAGAGGGCCCAGATCCTCCAGCCCAGCAGGCCCCACCAGAACCGGCCGCGGAGCTTCGACCGGAGGTAGGTCGTGCTCACGTGCTTGATCTCCTCGGCGGCCGCAGGGGCCGGCAGCGCTTCGATCAGTGCGGAGAGGCGCGTCCGGAGGTCCCGGTCCCTCGAAAAGACGGCCGCGCCCTCGCCGACGGCGAGGTATTTCCCGGAGCGGAAGCTGAAGAAGGCCGCGTCGCCGAAGGAGCCGCAGGCTTTGCCGTCGAGACGGCTTCCGAGCGACTGGGCGCAATCCTCGATGACGGGCCGGCCCGCCATGATCGCAAGGATCCCGGGCATGTCGCAAAGATTCCCGAACATGTGGACGGCGATGAGGGCGTCCAGTCCGGCCTGTTTCGCCTTCAGGTCCGCCGTCGACAGGCAATATGTCCCGGGATCGATATCGATGAACTTCGGCAGGCATCCCGCGGTTTTGATGGCCTTGAACACGACCGGACAGCAGTACAGGGGCACGCCGATCCTCGAGCCGGCCGGCAGGCCCAGGGCTTTGAGAGTGACGATCACGGCGGCCCTTGCCGAGCGGATCGAGATCCCTTCGCCGACGCCCGGCAGCGCGATCGCGGCCGGCTTGCCGGTCGGCCGGCGCGCGGACGCGGCGCCGCGAAGGACGTCCTTCAGCGAATAATGGTGGAGCTCGGTCGGGATCAGTCCCATGCTCGTCTCCTCAAGCCGCCCCGGCGTCCGCGCGATCGATCTTGTGCTTCTCGGCGTCGACGATGTCCCCTCCGCTGCGAAGGCGGGCGGCCAGGCCATAGAGCCGATATTTCAGGGGGTGAAGAGGGTACTTCCAGATGTAGCCCCGCTTGAGGGTCGAGCCGAAGCGTTTCTTGAACAGGCCGAGCGCCTCCTGCTTGGAGCCCTTCGCGGGATCGATCCTGGCCCCAAAGAAATCGAACGCCTTGACACCTAGACCCTTGAATCGGCGCATGGCCTCCCAATAGAGCAGCTTGTTCGATCCCGATGCCTGGCCCGGAACGTTGCCGGCGTATATCGCGTAGGCGCAATACTCGCTGTGGGCGAAGACGCAATAGCTCTGGACCCGGCCGCCGAGGTCGGCGGCCAGGACCCTGCCGTTGTCCCCGAGCCCCGAAAGATAGTCCCGGAAGGCCCGCAGCTCCATGAAGGGCAGCCGGGACCGCTTGAACGTGGCCTTGATCAGCGAAAAGGCCGCCGGGACCTCTTCGGGGGCCGAGTCCCTGATGATGACGCCGGCCTTTACGGCCGACTTGATGTTCTGGCGGGTGATCCTGTCGACGTTCTTCCACAGGGCCTCTTCAGAAGGTCCCAGGTCGATGACATAGCTGCCGTAGGGCGCGGCGTCCGCTCCTTCCGGATAGGTCCGGAAGATCGCGTTCGAAGTCGCCGGGATGATCATGTCCGCCCCGGCGGACCTGAAGTGATCGAGCGTCCCGCGCAGGAAGTCCCGCTCCTCGGCCAGGTCGAAACCGGGGATCAAGGGGATCGTTTCGACCCGGAAGCGGACCATGGAGAAGATCGCCTTGTGGACGATCGTATAAGGCAGGACGCACCTGAGCTCGCCCGATCCCGAAAACCCGCCGAGCCAGCCATACGCGTCGCCCACGGCTTTGAGGAACGATTCCTTGGCGAAGACCGGCAAGCCGGTATGCCAGGCGATCTCGACGGGCTCGACTCTCATGCGCTCGAATTCCTATTCCGGGATACCGACGTCCTGCGGCAGTCCGGTCCTCAGGGAGTCCAGGACCCGGAACGCTGCGGCCGTCGTGTAGAGGAGGGACTCCAGAGGAATGGGGGAGGGGCGCCCTTCACGGATCGAGCCGACGAAGCTCTCGACCTCTTCCTTGTGGCCCTTTCCAGGTGTTTTGACCTTCTTGAGCTTTCCGTTGACATAGACGTCGGCCGTCCGGAAATCATTGATGATGAACGTCTTGCCGCCGCCGAAGATCTCGATCCGCTCCTTGGCCAGAAGCCGGTCCCCGCAAGCGAGGTAGGTGATGGTCCCAATGGAACCGTTGCCGAAGCTGCAAGTGATGGCGACGTTGTCCTGGTTCTGCGCTTTCGTGTTCGCATTGGCGACACATGCGGCGAAGACCCTGGCGGGTTCCGCTCCGGTCATGAACTGAAGGAAGTCGATAAAATGACAGACCTCGCCGAGGATGCGGCCGCCGCCCTCCCCGGTCTGGATCCAACTGTCCTTGGGAATGAAGCCGGCGTTGACGCGGTAATTCACGACGATCGGTTCAGAGAGTCCCTGGAAAAGCTCCCTGGCCTGCCTCGACAGAGGCGCGAACCGACGGTTGAATCCGACCTGGAGGCGGCGGGACGGATGGCGGCGGCCGGCGTCGGCGATGAGCGCCAATTCCTCTTCATGGATCGTCAGGGGCTTCTCGACATAGACGTTCTTGTCCGCTTCGAGCGCTCTCAGAACGAGCTCCCCGTGGCTGTTGTGACGCGTGGCGATGAAGACCGTATTGACCGCCGGGTCCGCGAGGACGTCCTGCGCGTCCGCGGAGAAGGACCGGAACTTGAATTTCTCGCCGGCGCTCTTGGCCGTCATGCCCCGCGCGTCCGCCACCCTGAGCAGGGGGCCTTGGGCCTGGGCGAAGGGGATGAGGAATTTCTGGGCGAAGCTCCCGGCCCCGATGACGCCGATGCCGATGGACGGTTCGGAGGCGGGGGCCGGCGCTTCCCGGACCGGGCGTTCCCCCGGCTTGTCTTCCGTTTCCGGATACTTCAACAGGATGCCGATCGAGGGCTCCTGGACCTTGCCGGTGACGATGTCATAGGCCTTTCCGGCCTGATCGATGTCGAACACATGGGTAATGAGCGGCTTGACGGCCACGGAGCCGGCTTCGAGCAGATCGACGAAAGCCGCCATGTTCCTGTTCTCGGTCCAGCGGACATGTCCGTAAGGGTAATCGTGCCCCTCTTCTTCATAAACGGGGTCGTAACGGCCGGGGCCGTAGGAACAGGAGATCTTCAGCTCCAGCTCCTTCTTGTAGAAATGAGGCTCGCGGGGGATGTTCATCGGCACGGCCCCGACAACGACGATGACGCCCTTCTGACGGAGGATGGCGGTCGCGAGCTCGACGGGATCGCTCGTCTTGGCCGCGGCGGTGATGATGACGGAGTCGAAGCCGTGGCCGCCGGTGAAGGAATCCAGCCCGGAATCGAGGTCCGCGTCCCCGCGGGCCATGGCGGCGTGGCAGCCGAGCGTCCGGGCCAGACCGACCATCGCGGCCGACGTGTCGATGCCGAAGACGCGGCAGCCGTTGGCCCGGAGGATCTGGGC